>WNGJ01007233.1_pt1 | contig 27962 bp, 23 predicted proteins | sample 5400611 | NCBI WGS metagenome assembly WNGJ01 (sample SAMN13153375, study PRJNA577476) | soil metagenome | isolation source: 40 cm soil or saprolite under Garry oak tree replicate 1 | place: USA:California | collected 2016-06-15
TCCTCATCACGAATTGTTTAAACGGATTCTTCCAGGATGTCTATATGCAGCCGCTTGGGGTCACCTTACTGCTCGCGCCCAACGGTGGGGGCGTGGCCGCCGTGGCTTCCAGCGGTTTGAACCAGGCGCCGCCCCAGACCGAGCTCGACAAACTCATAGTCGAAAATGCATTTAATTCAGAGCGGCCAACTCTGGGAGAATCAATTCTTAAGGCGAAGTCGCACATTGGTGATCCTGCGGTTCGTCGAACATACACGTTGTTTGGCGACCCCGCGATGCAGATCAAGCTACCAAGCCCTGCTCCCTAGCAGGATGCCGAAAGACTCCGCAGTCAGAGGCGGGTCCAGGCTGGAGGATCTCCGTCGGAGGAAATGGGAACCTCAAGGGGATACCACACCCCTAAACAGGTTTAGGAAGAAGGCCAGGTTTCCGAAGCTATGGCCTAAGATGCCCGGCCAGGTGCTTTTTGTGCGTTGCGCAACAAAGGACAGCGCGATACCTGTGATTGCCATGCGGACTGTGTCCCAGAGAGTCGGCTGCATAAATAAGTGGAAGAGCGACCAGAGAATCCCATGGATAACCCACGTGGCCTGTCCGGACGCGAGTTCCTGGCGCGGAAGCACATAACCGCGCCACCACAGCTCCTCCCCCCGATATTGCACACAAGGATCACGACGACATAGTAAACGAGAATCCACCAAGCCCCATGCAAAGGAATGCCCATGAAATCTTTCGGACCGAAATGATCGAAAAACTCGTGGTAGAACCCAGAAGCATCGAACAATCTGATGGACTGCAGAGTTGGTCGAAGCATGCCCGCACTCCGCTTGAGGATCGTGGCTATCAGAATCACAGCGAATACCCAGACTTGGCGATTGTTCTCTTTCCAAAGGGCAAGCCAGGATGCCGCAACTGCAAACAGGTCTTGCCAATTACCTCCATACATGAAGCCCGAGAGTGCAGCTGCCCAGATCCAAGCCGTCGGGTTGGGAGCCGAGAGCCGTAACCGTTGCGTGAGTGCCTTCCAAGACGTGGAGCAGACATCAATGGCGGCACCAACAAGCGAGGCAATCAACATGAGCGCAAGGGGCAAAATGAGCAGCAAATGGAAAATGCGCCACCACGAACTCATCTGCCGCAACAGATTCGGGCCAGCCCAGTGAAACAGGAAGGCGAAGGTCAAGGCCGGTATCCCGAATAGAAGCGATGACGCGAGCCAGCCTGCTGGACTAATCGCGGGTGCGTGGTCTACCTGGTGCACGTGGTGAGTGAGCTGACTTGATCGGAGCCATCAGACGAAAATGACTCCCGCACCAAGAATTAGGCTTGTTTCCACAAAACAATCTGATACGAGGAAGGCATGGTGCGTCCTGAGAAAGACCCATTTTTCTAGCAGGTGAAAGGCCTGTCCGGGTAAGCGCTGGAGCGCCCGGTAGCAGACCCCAGTCGGAAGGAGAGATCCAAACCGACCAGAGCGGGGTGTCAAGAGTCCACTATGGGTGGAGAGCAAACAGATGGGCCGCAACGAGAGTGAACGCCATAGCCGCGTCATTTCTTCAGCCGAAAGGCGTTTGAGAGCGCCGAGACGGTCATGTCGCGGCGAAGGCAACAGACAGCAGGCTGGACCAGAACGCCTGTTGGACTTCTCCGGGGTTGAAGCCGGCGGCACGTCTGCACAGAAGAATGCGGAACAGGAGAGACCCTCGCTGGCAGCCGAGTCAGGGTCAGGGGCAAAGACCGGGCGTCTAAGGCCGGATGGCACGGAGCCAAGAGGGAGTCCGAGGGGTTCACAGTACCGAGGAAGGCGCGCAAGAGAACGCGCTGGAGGGAAGGGACCCTGCTTTGATCACGCCTGGACGGAGGTAAGTGCGAGGGCATGCTGGAAACAGCCAATAACCCAGCGGAAAAAGTACGACAACTCCAACGCAGGCTACGGGAGTGTGCCAAGGTGTTCAGTGAGACCCGCCTGAGTACGAAAGTACTTTCGACGACCTCCGTTTCCCTTGACCATAAACCATCTTTTGCACAGTGAGGAACCTCGGCGGTCACTTTCTCCCTCGGCTTCACGTTTTCGCACTTGGTGGAGAGGACTGAAAATGTTCGGTAATAGCAGGACGGGCGTATCAAAGTATAGGGACCGAAACTTCGTGCCTTTACAAGCGGCCACTTTTTGCGCCGAATGTGAACTTATCAGCACCAATAGCACTCCGCATTGCCTGGCTTGCGGGAGCCGCGCGCTGCTGAGCCTGTCTCGCGTTTTGGGCGGGTCGTTGCGAAACCGGCAGACCGCACACCTCATTACTGATGTTGAGTTGGACCAGCTGGTCCGTGATTTATTGCGAATGGTCCCAGATCCCGAGCTATTGAGTGGCGCCAGTCACAGCTCTCGGATACCGTCTGCGGCCCCTCGCAGCCAGCTGCGCGTGGCGAATGCTGCGCACCCAGCGTCTGGGTTTCGCGCTGTTCCGGCGCCGGAAGAAGCCGAGCTTCATACTGCCGAACTCGATCTTGAGCCGGCCATCAGCGCCATCACCGAGCGTGCGCAGCATCTTACGTCAGCGACCGGCGCGGCGATTGTGTTGCGTCGTGGCGACGAAATCGTCTGCCGCGCACGAGTCGGCCGCACAGCACCAGATCTGGGAGTTCGCCTGCAAACCGATGTTGGCATCTCGGCGGAAGCCGTCCGCACCGGGGAGATCATGCTATGCCACGATGCCGAGCGCAATCCGCGTGTGGATCTTGCCAGCTGCCGGCGCCTGGGAGTCCGCTCCATCCTCGTTTCCCCCCTGCGCCACTACCGGCGCACCCTGGGGGTTTTCGAAGTGCTTTCGTCATCCCCGTGTGCTTTTGACCACCGGGACGTGGTTACTATGCAGCTGCTTTCGAGCCTCATGGTGGCTGCTATTTCCCGTATCTCCAGCCTGCATCAGGCTCGTTTTGCGCGCCTTTCCGGATAACGCGGCGACGGCGGCGAACTGAAAGTCCGAACCCACCCAACGACCAGCCTCAAGCCGCCCGTCAGTCGGCTTGACCTCACCTGGCTGGTTTCTAATGTTTCGTCACCGACTTCTGCCTTTTCCATTTTATGTTCTTGCACCTTTTTCACAGTCTCAGGGTAATATGTACGACAAGCATCTGGGTTTGTTACCCCCCATGGCCGCTATGACCCCCGACTTGCAGTCTCCACTCCTGAACCGGCGTCGTCGCGTGCGACACCGAGTGCATACACCCGCGTACGCTAGTTTCACCGGCATGTCGAAGGGGTTGGCACTTGAGCTGAACGAGATCGTAGACATTAGCGAAGACGGTGCGTCAGTGCAGTGCCCGTCGGCGTTGGAGCTTAACCGAGAGTATGCTCTGAGCCTTGACCTGGCGGAGGCCAACGTACAAATCTATACAACCGGTCAGGTGATATGGTCGGAAGCCTCCGGACGCGCGGGTCTGCGTTTTGTCCATCTGTCGGAGTCGTCCTTACTCCAATTGCGGGATTGGCTCTTCATCAATGCCATGGCCTCCGTGGTGAACGCTGAAATGATCGCTGCACCGGTGCTGGCTGTTCCCGGACCATCTGAAACAGCCCAATCCGCGCCGCGGCCGGATCACAGCAACATGCTGGCGGCCCTGTCGGAAGTTGAACGTGAAGTCGAGACTTTCGGAACTGATCTCGATGCATCCCTTCGACTGATCGCTATCCGGTCTCAGGCTCTGGTGCGGGCGACCGGCGCCGCAATTGCCTTGGCGGCAACGGATCCCGGAATCATGGTCTGCCGGGCAAGCGCGGGGCCGGATGCTCCACCCGTGGGCGCCCAACTACAGGTGGGATCGGGCTTCTCAGGCGAGTGCGTTCGCACGGGAAGAAACTGACATTTCCGTCTTGCAGCGGCTGGCGGAAATCACCCTCGCAGCCATCAACATTCGAGCACCCGAACAGAACTCCGCACCGGTGATTGCCTCTCCTGCCCCAACTTTCTCCTCTGCAGGAAGTGTTCTCTTGGCTTCCCACGATGAGCAGAAGGAAAACCAGGACGAGAAAGAGCGGTTGAGTGCCGAGGAAAGAACCTTCGGCGGCGTCCGTCTACCGCGTGCCCATCTCATATTACTTCTCATCGCCGCGGCCACGATTGCGCTAGCGCTCGGTTTTATCCTCGCTCCGTGGATTCAGGAGAAGATGCAGGGGCATGCTCCGAGTAGGGATCAAACCGTTCTTGCATCCTCTCGACCGTTGGCACCGGCGCAGCCCAACTCTGCGCACGCCTTGCAACCGAAATCGGCCAGTGATGCTCCCACGCTTGAACAACTCCGGCAATTGGCAGATCAGGGAGATCCCTCGGTCGAGTATGCTCTGGGTGCACGTTACGCTTTCGGCGACGGAGTCGGGCAAAATTACTCCGAAGCTGTGCGCTGGTTTTTCCGCGCTGCTGAGCAAGGCCACGTGATTTCTCAAGCCACCCTAGGGGCTTACTACATGGCCGGACGCGGCGTGTCGGTAGATCTTTCCAAGGCTTATTTCTGGGCTTATGTGGCGCGCGCGGGCGGGGACGCGGGAAGTAAACTACGAGTGGAAATGCTGTCCTCGCAGATTCCTAGCTCCGAGATCCTGGTCATCGAGCAACGAGCCAACGAATGGTTGCAGCAGCACCAACCTGCTCGAAAGCCTCGAGCTCGCCGGAAGACTTCAGGCCCAAGACTTGGGCCTGAAGGGCCACCCTCGGATGCCCCAACGGCGCTAAAATAACCATTAGAGCCTGTGCTTACCCTGCGCAACATCCTCGACGATAGAGTCCGCGAAGCCGACTCGCGGCTCTACGAAAAACTCGACCGCGGCCGGGTCCGCTGTTATTCCTGTGGCCACTGCTGTCCCATACCTGAGGGGCAGGCAGGAGTCTGCAAGGTGCGATACAACCGAGGCGGCACGCTCTATGCGCCTTGGGGATACGTCGCCGGGACGCAATGTGACCCCATCGAGAAGAAGCCGTTTTTCCACGCCTATCCCGGTGCACTCGCGTACAGCTTCGGCATGCTGGGTTGCGACCTGCACTGCGGTTATTGCCAGAACTGGGTCACGTCGCAGGCCCTGCGCGATCCGAGTGCAATCTCGCTACCCCTCGAGGCCTCCCCCGAAGCTCTGGTGCGCGATGCTCTGCGTCAGGGCGCCAAAGTTCTCGTCAGCACGTACAACGAGCCTTTGATCACCAGTGAATGGGCTGTGGCTGTTTTCAAAGAAGCCAAGAGCGCAGGCCTGCTCACCGCCTTCGTTTCGAACGGCAATGGAACGCCGCAGGTGCTCGAATATATTCGTCCATGGCTTGACCTCTATAAAGTGGACCTGAAGAGCTTCGACGATGGTCACTATCACGAACTCGGCGGTCGCATCGGCCCCATTCTTGACAGCATTCGCCGCATCCACGAGATGGGTCTGTGGCTCGAAATCGTCACGCTGCTTATTCCCGGTTTCAACGACTCCGACGACGAACTACGCCGCCTGACCGAATTCCTGGCGGGAGTCTCGCCCGATATACCCTGGCACATCACGGCGTTCCACAGCGATTACAAGATGACAGACACTCGCAACACCAGTCCGGACGATCTGCTGCGTGCAGTCGACATCGGGCGACAGGCAGGACTACGTTACACCTACGCCGGCAATTTACCGGGAATGGTGGGCCACTGGGAAGACACGCGCTGCGCCAATTGCGAAGAGATTCTGGTCAAGCGTCGCAGCTATCTGATCGAAGATTATCGGCTCACCCCCGAAGGCAGTTGCCCATCGTGTTTCACCCCCCTACCAGGCCGCTGGTCTCGAAAATTTGAGGGCCAGATTGCCTCCCATCCTTTTCTTCCACGAGGAAGTTCTCGTTTGGTTTTGCGCCTGCTCTCCGCGCAACTTCCTTACCCGCCGTCTGGCAGCCGATCTGATCGCTGCTTCCGAGGCATTTAAGGCTCCGCAATTATTTTGGCTCCGTACCGGCGTGATCTCGAGCAAAGACTATCTCTCACCGGACTATTTGGTGCTTCAACAGCGTGGCTGGATTTCGGGCACCAAGCGTGCATGTCCGGCGGGTCTTGCTCCCGCGCCGTGTTGGGATGTCATGCTCACTCCCTCTGGCGTCGATACTTTTCAGCCGCTGATTTCAGAGGGTGACCGTAGCAAACAATATTTCAGCGTTCCCGCAGCCAGAAGGGAACTGGTTGCCATCACCGGCATCATCAAGCAGGGCAAGTTAGCCGATGTCGAGTTCAATTGGAAATGGGTGCCGTTGAACGAGATCGGAGCAGCGCTTTACTCAGGCGAGCTGCAATACAAATCCACCACCAGCTTTCGCGACTATGACGACGGATGGCGTCTGGTGGACAGCGCTGTCCGCAGCGGCCAGACTGTGGATGACGCTTTGAAGAACGCCGAACCCGCCCAGTAGCGCCGGCCAGAGGGCATCGATCTCGGTGTATGCTGTTCGCACTTAAACATGAGAACCGTAAGCTCTCTCTGGATTCTTACGCTCCTGGTCTTCCTCTCTGGGACCCCTCTGTTCGCTGCCGACCCCCTCGACGACCTGGCAAAGGACTTTTGGAGCTGGCGCGCGGTCGAACAACCACTGTCCACCGACGATATTCCGCGTCTCGAACACCCTCGAACCTGGACGCCGGACTGGTCTCCGGAGGCGGTTAAGCGATATCGCACGCAACTTGTGGAATTTGAAACTCGGTGGAAGAGCATCGATCCATCTTCATGGCCGGTGCCGCGACAAGTGGACTACCGCCTCATGGGCTCGGCCATCGCGCGCGTGCGCTGGGAACTGGAGGTGCTGCGCAATTGGCAGCGCAATCCCATGTTTTATGTGGATCAGACTGCGGGTGCGTACTTTCATCTGCTGCTTCAGCCGCCGCCGTTCGATGTAGCTCGCAGCCAACTGATCGTTGCCACACTGAATGCAATTCCCGGCACGGTGGAGGGAGCAAAGAAAAATCTTACCCAACCCGCAGCACCCTTTGCCGGATTGGCAATCGAACAACTCCAAGATATCCGCCCGCGTTTGCTTAAGTCCGTCCGTGAGCTCAAGCCTTTAGTCGAAGCTGCGTCCGCCCGCAACCTCGACTCAGCGGCTGGCCGCGCCGTCGCTGCCCTGGAGTCTTATCGCGACTGGATCACCGAACGGGGTCCCACCATGTCCGCACCGACCGCTGTCGGACGTGAAGGCTATGTGTTTTTTCTCGAGCACGTGGCCCTGTTGCCCTTCACTCCTGAGCAACTGCTCGCCATGGGGCGCCAGGAATGGGCTCGCTCGGTAGCCTCCGAGACCTACGAGCAACATCGCAATGTAGGTACGCCTCAACTCAGTCTCTTCAAGAACCAAAACGAAGAGCTTGCCCGTGGACAGAAAGATGAACTCGACATCCGGCGCTATTTGGAAGCCAGGGACATTCTCACCGTGCCCGCCTCAGTCGGGCACTACCAAATGGCGTCCATGCCGCCCTATCTTGCGCCGCTGGCTGGCCTCGGGGAGACGGATGATTTCACCTCACCCAGCAGGCTGAAAGACAATGGCATGCGGTATGTAGACCAGCCCGGGCCCCACCTCGGCTACTTCGCGCTTACCATCGCTGAAGACCCTCGGGGACTAATCGCTCGGCGAATTCACCATGGACCAGGCTGCCGGATATCTCGAGAGCGCGGTACCCATGGATTCCTCGACCGCGCATGCTGAGGCCGCGTTGTTCGCATCCACGCCTGGTCAAGCCATCTCCTATCAGATTGGCAAGCTCCAGATTTACAAATTTCTTGCCGACGCACACCGTGCCGCAGGAAATGAATTCCGCTTGCGGACGTTTCACGACTTCCTGTGGCGGAATGGCAACGTGCCCATTGCGCTGCAGCGCTGGGAATATCTTGGGCTGAAAGATGAGATCGACGCCCTCGATCACCTCCAGTAGAGGTCGGGCGCGTGCCAAGGGATGTGACCCGAGGTTCGAAATCTTTCGCATTCTGGATTTACAAATTGGGGGTGGGCACTATATACCTTCTGATTCACTCCTATGACAGCCAAAAAACTGATCCCACTCTCTGTACTCATCCTGCTAACGGCTGCTTTCGCTCAAAAACCCAAGTTGACCCTCGACGAGTTTTTCAACTCCGTCAGTTTTCCCTCGGTCGAGATCTCGCCTGACGGCAACTCAGTTGCGATCGTCGCCGAGCGTGCCGATTGGGACCAGCAGATCTTCCGCAAAGACTTGTGGCTATACCGCGATGACGCCAAAGGAAGCTCGCTCATCCAGCTGACGCAATCAGGCCATGATGTCGACCCCAAGTGGTCGCCAGACAACCGCTGGATCGCCTTCCTCTCCGAGCGGAAATTGACTGCCGACAAGGGCGGAGACTCAGACGACAGTTCCAAAGATGAAGGAGTGTCCCGCCTCTATCTCATTTCCCCGGACGGTGGCGAAGCCTTTCCCCTCACTCAGGGCGATGAAGAAGTGCACTGCTTCTCATGGTCCGCCGATTCACACACACTGATTTTCGCCACGCGCAATCCGTGGACCAAGGCGCAAAAAGATGAGTACAAGAAAGAATGGAAAGATGTCGTCCAGTACCGGGGGTCCGAGCGCGGTGACACCATTTTCGCGCTTGACGTGGCTGCCGCCATTGCCCTTCATGCGGCTGCGGGCAGGAGAGAAAAATCCGACACCGAAAAAGAGTCCGATGTAATCCCCGGCGCCCGCGTCCTTGCCACCTCGCCACTCCGCGTTGTTGAAATGGTCACCTCGCCCGATGGAAACAAGCTTGCTTTCATTACCAATTCCATCAATCAGCGTCAGGAAAAATTCGAAGACTTCGAGATCTACAGTCTCGATCTAACCCGGGTGGCGGGGCCTCCCTCACCTGGGACCCTGGGCGATGGCAACCCAGGCGTCGGCGCCGCCCAATCTCCGCGCCAGCTTACCCATAATCAGGCCGTCGAGATCAATCTGCGTTGGGCCAACGACAACCGCCACGTTTTTTTCACGGTTGAGGTCGGCGACGCGGAGGGATCTTATAAAGACCTCCAGCCTCATCTCTATTGGGTAGACAGCGAAACCGGGACGGTACAGCGATGGAGCAAGGATTTTGTCGGTCCTGTCGAGTACTACGCCGTTACTGGCAATGGCGTACTCGCGGCCGCGAGAGCGGGGACAGAAGTGCAAATGTACTCCGTGAACCAGCCCTCAGAATCGCTTCGCAGTATCTCCGGATGGGCCGGGACCTATGCGAAGATATCCGCTTCGACGCACTCTCCCCGCGTCGCATTCGTGTATTCATCTCTGGGCAAGCCGGTTGAAGTGTGTCTCGCGGAAAGCGCCTCCAAGCTTGAGCAGGCGCGGCCCCTCACTTCGTTGAACAAGCTTCTCAGCGAGCACGATCTGCCTCAGGGCAAGCCTTATCGCTGGAAGGCTGACGATGGAACCAGCGTGGAAGGCATGCTGATTTATCCTCCGGGAAAGTTTGAAGCCAAGCATCTGCCGATGTTCACGCTCATCCATGGGGGCCCCGCCGATGCCGACGGCAACCACTTCGAAGCCGACTGGTACCAGTGGGGAGCGTTCGCCGCTACCAACGGATGGCTCGTCTTCGAGCCCAACTACCGCGGTTCCAGCGGATACGGAGATAAGTTCCTCATGCAGATCGTTCCCGTCATCGTCTCGCGTCCCGGCAAGGACATTCTCGAAGGCGTTGACGCGCTGGTGAAAGACGGCATCGCCGATCCTGATCATCTCACCGTTGGCGGCTACAGCTATGGCGGATACATGACCAACTGGCTTATCACGCAGACCACCCGCTTCAAAGCCGCAGTCACCGGAGCAGGCGCGGTCGAACACGTGGGCAACTGGGGCAATGACGACACAACTTTTGATGATGCCTATTTCCTCGGCGGGCGTCCCTGGGAAGCCGCCCAGCGCTATCATGATGAGGCTGCCATCTTCCAGATCGACAAAGTCCGCACCCCAACCCATATGGTCGCCGGCGCCGACGACATCCGCGTCGCTGTGCTGGAAGACTATCTGCTAGAGCACGCGCTGTATTCGCTCGGCATTCCCAACAAGCTGCTGATCTTTCCCGGCGAAGGCCACTCGCTGTCAAAGAACCCGTGGCATGGCAAGATTAAAGTGCGAGAGGAATTGAAGTGGCTCGAGAAGTATGGAGACGTACCGGCAGCAGGGAACTGACGACACTACCAGGATTCGGGAAGGGGATTCCGAAGGGGTTGACACATAATACGTGTCCACATATAATGTGTCAATGAATGTCACCCTCTCGATCGATGAGCAACTCGTAGCTCGCGCGCGAAAGAAAGCCGAGGCCCTCGGCAAGAGTCTCAATCAATTGATCCGCGATTACTTGCAAACCGTAGCCGGCGGAGACGATCCCGAGCGCAGCATTAAGGAGTTTAAGCAGCTCTCGGGTCAAGGCAACTCGCGCGGCTGGCGGTTCAATCGAGACGAGATTCATGAGCGCTCGTAGCTTCTTCGACACCAACGTCTTGGTCTACGCAGATGACAAGGCTGCGCCGGCAAAGCAGAAGCGTGCCGTCGATCTGGTTGCGGAGTACAGGCGTGCGAGGACGGGAGTCGTGTCCCTGCAGGTGCTGCAGGAGTATTTTGTCACCGTCACGCGGAAGCTAGGAGTAGATCCCAGTACTGCTCGTCGCAAGGTCGAACTGCTGGCGGAGTTCGACGTGGTCGTTCCCGAGGTCCCGGACATTCTCGCCGCGATCGACTGGCACCGTCTTCACGGATTTTCCTTCTGGGACGCTACGGTTCTGCGGGCAGCCAAACAGGCTGGATGCGGGGTACTTTTCTCAGAAGATATGCAAGCAGCCCGGGAGATGGATGGGGTTCGAATTTTGAATCCGTTCCGGTAGGTTTCTCGCTACGCGTCACCCGGCTATTTGTCCACGCTCGCCACCTTCACCCCGTGCGAGCTAACCGCGTAGCGCGCAATGCCCCTGTACAGCGCCTCCGCGATCTGCTCGCGGTAGCCGTCGTTGCGCAGCCTCTGTTCATCGGTGGGACTGCTGACGAACGAAATTTCCACCAGGATCGCTGGCATTGAGGTCTCGGTGAGCACCACAAACCCTGCTTCCTTTACTCCCCGGTCGCGAATGCCAGGATTCTGACCTGCCAGCGTTCCGTACAGCGAGCGCTGCACACTCGCCGCAAGCCGCCGCGACTGCTCAATCTTCTCTTTCAATTCCACGCTGGAGAGCTTGATTGCGGGCATACTGTTGCTCGCCCCACCGTTCTCCCGTACTTCTACCTCCCGTGCGCCCGGCGCTGTAAGAAAGTTCGTGTAGTAGGTTTCAACGCCGCGCGCCGACCCCAAATCGCTGTAATTGGCATGGATGGAAACAAACAGATCGGCCTGAGCCTGGTTCGCCATCGCGGCCCGCTCACCCAGCGGGACATAGTTATCATCCTGGCGCGTAAAGATCACTTCGCTGCCGAGGCGGCTCTGCAGAAGTTTCCCCAGCCGCTGGGCGATCTCGAGCACCAGATCTTTTTCCAGCAGCCCCCGACGACCCACTGTACCCAGGTCCCAGCCGCCGTGTCCCGCGTCCACGGCAATGCGCATTTTGGGCACCCGCGCTCGCAGCTGTAAATCCTCACGAGTCGGCGGCGCTACAACAATCGCCAGTTTGTCCACATCCGTTTCTCTAGAGTCGCGAAACAGATCGACCCTGGCCCGGTTGTCGGCTCCGATCTTGCGCACCTGCACCACCAGGCGGTAAGGATTCGGCTCCAGGCTTACCGAGAAATTCGACCCGCCCTTGGTTTCGAGCACAATGCGCGTCGTATTCGGCTCCGGTTGCGCCATGCGAATGCGGGACAACAACCCGTCGCCCACGTCAATGGTCTTGCCCTCTAATTCGGGCGCCAGTTCTGTATCGTGCAGGTCGAAGTAAATGCGGTCAGGGCCAGTCAAGCGGTGCGCCTCGTACTGCACTTGGTCTTGGAGATCCAGTACCACGGTGGTCGAGTCGGCCGAAGACCAGTGCCTGATGCCAGTTACACGGGGTAGTTTCGCGGCGCCATGCTGATTCGCAGCGGACGTATCCGCGGTCGTAGTCCTAGTGTTGTCGCCGGAAGCTGCTCCAGAAGAGATGCCATTGGAAGTAATTCCGCCTGTAACCGCGGGCATGGAAATCCCAGGGCTCGGCTCTCGAGTGTCGCGGGATGAACCGCGAGTGGTTCCGCCCGTGACTTTGTTCGGTGCGGGCACGACCAGAGCCTTGATCTGATCATTCTTCAGCTTCCACCACAGGCCTCCAGCCAGCATCGAGGCAATGACCACCAGCACAAGAACCAGCACAACGCCGGGGTGGTGGCTGGCGACCGTCGCTTCCGCTACGGCGGGAGAGGCTTGCTCTGCTTTATCGTCTTTGCCGGACATCTCCACTCGCGCCGGAGCTGAATCCAGCAGCGCCGGAGCTGAATGCGCGGTTGAGGTGGAAGAGGATGATGTAGCTGCCCGACTGCCCGCATCGGGAGACGCTGAATCCGAAAGTGGCAGCAGGAGCCTATTGCCCTCTACCCCACTGCCCGAGGAGACACCGATGCCTCCGGCATCAACCGACACATCGACCGAGATGGCCCCGATTGCAGCGGAAGAGTCACCAGTTTTTTCGGTAATCTCTGCCGTCGAGGCTGTTTGCCCAGGCGTCCCGAGCCTGGTTGCCGCCACCTGCGCGAATTCCGCGAAACGATCCTCATCCTCAGGCTTCAGCGCTCCAAGAATGAGCTCGGCGAGCAGTTCCAAGCTGCGGACATCGCTATCATTAAAGCTAAAGATCTGCGCGGAGAACGCTTCCACCAGCCCGATTACGCGTCGCCGGCCGCAGAGCGGCACTGCCACCATGGAACGCGCTCCCAGCTGCCGGCACGCGTGCAGATTCACACGTGGATCAATCTCCGTATCGTCACAGCGCACGATCTGCGCGGTGCGAAAGCACGCGCCAGAGAAAGCTGAGTCCCGGTCCAGACGCGCACCCACACTTGGCTTGATGATGCCTGCCGAAGCCCGTAAAACGATTTCATCATTCTCGGCAAGCGCGATCGCCAGTCCGTCGGCGCCGGTGATCGCGACTGCCCGCTCCGCCACGAGTTGCAGTACGTCGTCGAGAACGAATTGTTCTCCTGCTTCGAATTCTGCTGTCGAGGAAATTGTGTCAAAGCCAGCTTGCCGTCGAGCCAGAGCTCGCCGCCACCGAACCTGTTCATGGAGTGCGGAAAAAGCCAGCAAGGCTTGCAAAGCATCGCGACCGGAGGGCCGCGAACCGGTTAAGTCTTCAGCGTCGATGGCGTGTCCGGTCCAGGACGGCGTGTCCCCGACAGAGCCGGAGGACGCACTCATGCCCGTAAACCTCGCGTCGGGCACGATTGTCGCTTTGGTGGGAGTTGTTGCCATCGCCGTGCCCGTCTCAACACTTGATGCTCCAAGTGTGATCATAGCGCCAAATCATTGTCAATTAGCCAATTAGCTTCTCTGCGTATTTACCCGATTCTGTTTTCCTATTCGTCGGGCCGAGGCCAACCTTGCTGGCTTGCTTCCGTCAGTGGTCTTCAGATAGTGACGCAGAGCTCTCAATAGATTATCGGGCTTTCGACTGGCTTGCAATTGCTCGGCCATGCCCTCTCGGGCATGGTCTTTGGTAAGTCATTGTGCCCGCACGTTTTCCAATCCCGGGAAGCCGCCCGAATGGCGCTTTCGTACTAGTTCGAAAGGAGCAAGGCCCACCCCGTCGGGGTGGTTGTATGACTCAGAAACTGTATGAGCAAAGTGTGTGATGAGTGACAAGCATCCTGGTGCGAACTAAAATCCGACGCACAACAAGGCTCGGCAGCTAAGGCCGCATTTCGTCTCTGGCGCGTTTCTGCCGAGCGAGGGCCTGGAAATTCCACAGCGAGCCTTCTGGCGTACTATCGGCATTCTTGCCCCGGTTGGCTTCTTGCTCGACTTTGTTTTCGCCCGCTGGTTCTTCTGTTTTCCCAACCGCGGCGCGACACCCAGAATTCCCGCCCCGGCCCTGGGACATCCCGTCCCTATTGAAGAGTACATCTTCTATCTGAGCGGATTCGTCATGATCCTTCTCCTCTATGTCTGGCTGAGCGAATACTGGCTGGTCGCCTACAGCGTTCCGGACTATGTTGGCGAAACAAGAACCATGCGCCGCCTCTTTCGTTTCCATCCCACCTCGCTGCTTGTCGGTTTAGTCCTGATTGCGCTCTCGATCTTGTTCAAGAAATGGATCTCTCCCCTCGATGACGGTTGGGCGGGCTATTTCATCGTCCTCATGGTGGGTGGGTTGGTTCCTTCAATGAGTTTTTTCCCCACAACCTGCCGCTTCATCAACTGGCGGGCTCTCAGCCTTACCCTGTTCTTAGTTCTGCTTATCAGCCTACTCTGGGAGGCAACACTGGCTTTGCCTTATGGATGGTGGAATTACCAGCACCGCCAGATGATGGGGCTTTTCATCGGCGCGTGGGACGATCTTCCTATCGAGACAGTCTTTGTCTGGCTTGCCGTCGCCAGCGGGACCATCATCGTTTTCGAGGTGGTTAAGCTGTGGCAAGCTTCAGGCCTCCCCGCCAAGGAAGCGTTGCTGGGTTCACGGGAACCACCCACCTCTCATCGCTGAATTCGTACGCCGGCAGTTTGGAACCACCTCAGTTACTGCGACAAGGCGTCGGCCACGAAATAGAATTTTCACATAAAGGCTGAGCTCGACCTCCCTTGTGGCGGTGAGTATGGAAGCAGTACCTTTTGCCGCGCGGAAAGCACGAGTGCACTACCGGCATGGTCTACGCACGTTGACCTACGTCACCATCGACCAGGTAAATGGCGGTGTGGTACGCAACCTGAGTGACAAGGGAGTGGCTATCCAAGCGGTCGCTCCCCTGCAGCCACAGCAAACCGTCCGCCTGCGCTTCGAATTACGACATCCCAATGTAGGTGTCGATGCCCACGGCGAAGTGACCTGGGCCACCTCGTCCGGACAATGCGGCGTCCGCTTTGTCGATCTTTCGCCGCGTGCGCGTGGCCAGATCAACCAGTGGATTTTTGGAAGCCTGCTCGATTTCCTTCCCCAGGATGCAGGCGGTACAGGTTCGATCCTCGCCCCGTCGCCCGTTTCGGATGGCCTGACAGAAAGGGATGGATTGATCGTATCCGCATTGCCGCGGCCCGTCATCCAACTGGGGTCAAAGGCGGATGCTACATCCGAGCGGAAATTGGAACACGTTCGAATACCAACGGCTGAGCGCCCCGTGATTTTCGATCCGGAAAGCAGCCGGGATCGATCAGAGCAATCTCAGGATTGGTTTTCACAGCCACTCTCAGGCCGCACACTTGCATTGCTGGTGGACTCGTTGGTTGTGATCGCTGGCCTACTTTTGTTTTCTTTGGTCTTCCTCGCCACCGCTCGTGAACTGCCGCCTTGGTCAGTGACGATCGGCAGTCTCGTCCTAGCCGGAGTCTTTGTCACGACTGCGTATTGGACGTTGTTATCGCTATTCGGAGAGTCCAGCTTAGGCGAGCGTGTGGCACGTCTGGCCACCCGCGATCTCAATGAGCGAACAGAGGGAGCAGGACCCCGCTTTCGCTAGCCCGACTTTCGCAGTTCGAGGCTGTTGCGTAAAGATTTGCGCATCCTGGCAGCGATACACCGGCCAAAAGTTGTGGGGGAATCTTCCGTGTTCTCTGCGCCCTACCGACCCTTCGCTACGGCCACCCGAGGAGATCAAGCCATCGTCGGCCCGGTGCCAAAACGCGAGCAAGGCAGCACAAGGGTAGAGTTGGATACCTTCATGCGTGTACGAGCTCGCGCCGTTTTGGAGTGGGAAGCGCTTTGATGGATTTTCCTGCCTTCTCCTGGGCGAGCCGCAGGTCGTAGAGACTCTGTAGATTCACCCAAAACTGAGCACTCGTGCCAAAGAAATGAGCGAGGCGCAGGGCAGTGTCGCCCGTGATGGCGCGCGTTCCGTTCAAGATTTGCGTACGCGATTGGTTGGCACATCGATGTTTCGCGCCAGTTCAGCCGCGCTCATATCGAGTGCTTGCAGTTCTTCAGCCAGGTGTTTACCCGGATGGATAGCAGTGAGTGCCATAGCGATGCCCTTGCGCTAGCCTACCAGCGCTTCAAAACGGTTGCCAGGCAAGGCAGCAAGGTCGGCAAGGTCCCTCAGCGACGTGGCCGCCCCCAGACGGTCAAGCTTCAGCGCGCGGATCGTTCAAATCCAGAGAATGCCTTGACCCGTTTCCCGGGGGCGAAGTTCGCTGGTCCTTTTGTTCCGATGGCTGACGATCACGAAGGTCGGGCTAAGGGTGGCTGGCAAAAACCAGCAGCCGCAGCTGAGAGCCGAAAACTAAGAGCTGAGAACCGAGACTGAGAGCTGTTTTCTTCTAGTTTGCGAAGTACTGCTGGGCCAGCCACAGTTGGAGAACGCGTTGCGAGCGTGGCGCGACCTTCAGGAATCGAATCCCGAGGTTTCCCCGGCTATCCCTCCACGCCACCTGCGCCTGAGCCTTCATCGCGTGCTTCGTGCCCGGGAGTTCAAAACAGACTTGCAGAGGTTTGTTGGTTTCGAAGAGTTCGTCGGAGTGAACTTGCAGCCCGCCCTGGCTTAGGTTGATGAGTTGCGCCTCCACCCGCTTGCGGGGATTGCAGCTCAGTGCTACCGGCACTTCGAGGCCCGCGCGATGGTAGCGCAAGCGTCCGTCAAGAATCATGTTGCGCGCTGCGGAGAGCGTGTGTACTGCCTGTTCTACCGAAATGGGTTTGTCGAAGGCGAAGAGTGCTCCCGTCGCTTCCAGATCCTTCTTGCGATGCCTGCTGCCCATGATGACCAGGGGCGCAGCGTTCGGATGCCGATGCTCCCGTTGCAGTTCCCGCAAAAACTGTGCGCTTCCGTCAAGGTCGCAATCTACGATCAGAGCGTCAATCTTGCTTTTATTCAGCCGCGCCAGCGCCCGTTCCGGCACGTTTTCAACAGCAACATCCATCTGCAGGCTACCGAGAATGCATTCCAGGACGCTAACTTCCTGCCAGTCGCGCGAAACCACCATCGAAGAAAGTGTCATGTCTACAATCTAGCGATGCGCGGGAATACGCCCTAGATCACCGACGTAACTTGCAGGCCGAGCAGTCTCCGGCGGAGCGGCGGAGGCAGACAGTCTCAAGAGCGAAGGGAAACTGGTTCTTTATTTTTATTTTCTTGCGGCGCGTTTCTTTGCTGACGATACCAGTCCACGGTCAGGCCCAGACCTCGTTCAAAATTGACTTTTGGCTTGTACCCCAAGTGCTTCTCTGCCTTGGAAATATCGGCCAGCGAATGCTTGATGTCCCCTCCGCGTTCCGGACCGTACTCAGGTGTGCCGGAGTATCCGGTCAGCTTTTCGAGGGCGCTGAACATTTCGTTCAGGGTGACACGGCGCCCAGTTGCAATGTTGAAAACCTGTCCGGCGGCTTGGCTGGCGGGCGCTTCGCAAGCCAACAAGTTTGCCTGGACTGCATTGTCGATGAAGGTAAAATCACGGCTCTGTTCACCATCCCCGAAGATTGTGGGCCGATCCCCACAGAGCATCTGCGTAATGAACTTGGCTAGCACTCCGGAGTATGGCGACGAAGGGTCCTGGCGTGGCCCGAAAATATTGAAATAACGCAACGCCACGGTTTCCAATCCGTAGCAGCGGTAGAACGACGTCATGTAATGTTCGCTGGCCAGCTTAGCCACAGCATAGGGCGAAATTGGACTGGGCGTCATCTCCTCGTGTTTGGGCAGTGTAGGCGTGTCGCCGTAGGCGGATGACGAGGCCGCATAGACCACCCGCCTGACCTTGGCATCCCTCGCCGCAACCAGCACGTTTACTGTTCCATCCACGTTGGCCTGGTTGTTTGCAATGGGGTCTAAAACGGACTTGGGTACCGAAGGGATCGCGGCTTGATGCAAAACATAGTCGACGCCGTTGCAAATGCTCTTCATGGCATCGAGATCGAGAATGCTTGCTTCTCGAAAGTCTATTTGGCCGAGGATATCTGTTAGATTTTCGCGCTTCCCGGTGGCAAAATTGTCCACCCCGCGAACCCGCTCGCCACCTCCAACGAGAGCACGCGCCAGGGACGATCCGATGAAGCCACCAATGCCTGTAATGAGGTAAAGAGCCATGATTGTTTCATCATAGCGAATGGAATGATTTCTTTGCTCGGTTTCATAGCGATTTGGGGCGAAACCAAAGTAATGCAGTACCGCCTCCTGTTTCGCCAGACGTGCAGAGAACCGGAGGGAATTAACAACATAAGGAAGGACCAAGTGCCTACTTTGCTGCCGGACTCACTTCGCGATACGGTTCGCTACGCTCTGATTACGGAGATCGCAGGCCGAACGTTTATCAGCCCACGAGATGTTTCCGGCGATTGATATCGATAAGGCGGCCTCGGGACTGGTTCAGGAAGGGGACTCGACCGCAGGCACCCGCTGGGCGGCCTGGCGGATCTCTTTCCACAAATGCTCTTGTCCGGCGCCCGTTTTGGCTGAGAAAGGGACAATGCGTGCGGTGGGATATTCCTTTTCAAGCGCGCGCAGCGCAGTGGGCAGTTGATTTCCCGAGAGCCGATCGCTTTTGGTGGCGATTACAAGGAAGTCACGACCCGAAGCACTGAGGAATTCCAGCAACAGCCGGTCGCTTTGCTGGGCAGGAACGTTCGCGTCCACCAGCGCGATGCATAAGACGAGGCTGGGACGCTCATTTAAGTACGGCTCGATGAACTTCGGCCATTCCTGGGAAATTTCTCGTGAGAGCTTGGCGTAACCGTAGCCCGGGAGGTCGGTGAAGATGAGCTCAGGCCGCGGCTTACCCGGCCATCGTATCTCGAAGAAGTTGATACTGCGAGTGCGTCCGGGAGTCGAACTGGTCCGTGCCAGTTTCGTCCCCACGAGCGCATTGATCACGCTCGATTTGCCGACGTTGGAGCGCCCGAGGAAGGCGACTTCCGGCAGGCTGGGAGCAGGGAAGTGCGACACGTCGGTCGCCGCCGCCAGGAACCGGGCCAGAATCCTCATGCCCCAGTGTGCTATGAACTGCGCGAGATTGGCAAGCGGGGCGAAAGAACGTGGGCGAAAGAACGAAGGAACGTGGGGCGAAAGAACGAAAGATTCGCGAGGGCGATCCGCCCGGTACCCATTCAGCGAACCGCTTCGCGACGAAACTGCTTGCTCAGAGTGAGCGCCTGATGTTGGTACGATGACCCTATATTTGTGCCATAGATCTTGTCTGGCCGGGACAACAGCGGCATATAGTTCAGCCGACCCACAAGCTGCCCGTGTTCCATTAAGAACGGAACCTCATGGGCGCGAACTTCAAGCACCGCGCGCGTTCCCTTGATGTCGCTCGATCCGTACCCAAAGCCAGGATCGAAGAACCCGGCGTAGTGAATCCGGAACTCCCCGTCGGATGGATCAAAGGGAACCATCTCTGCCGCGAAGTCCGGCGGGACACGCACCCTTTCCCGCGACGCGAGAATATAGAAGTCACCAGGCTGAAGAATCAGGCTCTTACTGGCGCTCTGATGATGCAATTCCCAAAATTCTTCGGGAGAGTAGTGATTGATCTTGTCCAATTCAATCACTGGCGCGTTGCGCTTCGCCTTGTAGGCAATGACTTCGCCCTTCTCGATCGCTTCCAGATTGATCGTGATCCTCAAACCTCGATCGAGCAAGGCTTTTACCGGACTGTCTTCGTCCATGTAGACGAGCGTCTCCGCCCTGTCCAGCTTTTTGATCATGCTGTCGCGAGTGTCGGGATTTCCGCGGACGAAGCGCAGTTGACTCAACCGCATTCCCGCCCTGATTCCGACGGTGAATGTGCGCGAGACAATTTCCGCATACAATTTGCCTTTGTATCCCGGCGGAACGCGGTCGAATTCGACGCCGTAATCCGTGATCAAACGAGTAAAAACGTCCAGGCGCCCCGTGGTGCTCTTGGGATTTGCCTTGCCCGAAATGTCTTCCGGCAAATTCACTTCCTCGAGCAAAGGCACGATGTAAACGCAGTCTTTCTCAAAAACCGCTGCGCTCGTCAAGTCGACCCGGGTCATCCGCAGCTCTTTGATTTTGGCTTCGACCGTGCTATTCGGGCCGGGGAGAAAGCTGGCTCGCATCCGGTGAGCGATATCTCCCAGACGCAAGTCGAGACTCGCCGGTTGGATATGGTCTGGGCTTATCGCCGGCGTGGCGCTTACGCTTCCACGGGCGATGAGATTGCTGATTTCCTGCGAGGGGAATATTCCTGTGGTCCGGCTCTGCGCTTGTTCGACAGGCGACCCGGGATCATTTTCAAACGCAATCTGACTCTGGTTGGATGTGGACATCGTCAGGGTTCCCCGTGTCTCTTCATGGCTTCAGAGATGTGACGCGCCCTCTTGCTGGATTAGACCTTCTACTGATGCGCGGTTGGGCTATCGCCGGTGGTGGAAGTCAATGGAGCAATCGTCCGCGCCGCCTCGTCCTCAAGCTTGGGCAGCGGGCCTTCCAGCGCGATTTGCAGCACTTGGTCCATGGTGTCCACGAAGTGCAGTTTCATGGCGTTCCGCAGGTTTTCCGGGACCTCGGCCACGTCTTTCTCATTTTCTTTAGGCAGGATCACTTCAAACAGTCCCGCCCGGTGCGCAGCCAACAGTTTTTCTTTGAGTCCGCCGATGGGAAGAACCTTGCCACGTAATGTGATCTCTCCGGTCATGGCCAGGTCACGCCGCACCGGAATCTTGCTCAGCGCACTGGAGATGGCGGTCGCGATGGTGATGCCGGCCGACGGCCCGTCCTTCGGAATGGCGCCCTCAGGGACGTGTACGTGAAGATCGAGATTGCGGTAGAAATCCCGCGTCAAGCCTAGGCGATGCGCACGCGAGCGCACATAGGACATGGCCGCCTGTGCCGATTCTTGCATTACATCGCCCAATTTGCCGGTCAATGTGAGCTTGCCTTTGCCATCGACCACAGTTGCTTCCGTGCTCAGGATCGAGCCGCCGACTTCGGTCCAAGCCAGACCGGTGACCAACCCAATCTCGCTCTTCTCGTGTGCCAGCGTATCGCGGAACTTGATCACGCCCAGGAAATCGCCCACGTTTTCAGCTGTGACTGTAATGGCGTACTCTGCGCCTTCTTTCACCACCTTGCGCGCGACTTTTCGGCACACGTTGCCGATCTCCCGCTCCAGGTTCCGCACGCCCGCTTCCCGCGTATAAGAGCGGATCAGTCCAGTGATGGCGTCGTCGGTAAACTTCACATTCTTGTCCGACAAGCCCGCCTGCGCCAGTTGTTTCTTGACCAGGAATTGCTTGGCAATTTCGACCTTTTCCTGCTCCGTGTACCCGTGCAGTCGCAACACTTCCATGCGGTCTTGCAAGGCCGGAGGGATGGTGTGCAGCACGTTGGCGGTGGCCACAAAGAAGACCTGAGACAGGTCGTACTCGACGTCAAGGTAGTGATCCACGAACATGAAGTTCTGCTCGGGATCGAGAACTTCCAGCAGCGCGGCCGAAGGATCGCCGCGGAAGTCCATCGACATCTTGTCCACTTCATCGAGCATGAAGACGGGATTCTTGGTGCCCGCCTTCTTCATCATCTGAATGATCTGGCCGGGCAGGGCGCCGATGTAAGTGCGCCGATGACCACGGATTTCCGCTTCGTCTCGCACCCCGCCCAATGACATACGCACGAACTTGCGCCCCGTGGCCTTGGCAATGGACATGCCCAGGGAGGTCTTGCCGACTCCCGGAGGTCCGACGAAACAAAGAATCGAACCTTTGGGATTTTTCACTAACTGGCGCACCGCGAGAAATTCGAGGATGCGTTCTTTGATCTTCTCCAGCCCGTAGTGATCTTCGTTGAGAACCTTTTCGGCTCGGGAAATATTGCGAATCTCTTTGGAACGCTTTTTCCACGGCACGGCCAGCAGCCAATCCAGATAATTCCGCGAGACCGTCGACTCGGCCGACATGGGCGGCATGGCTTCCAGCTTCTTCAGTTCCTGGACGGCTTTATCTTTCACGTCCTTAGGCATGCCGGCGGCTTCGATCTTCTTTTTCAGTTCGTCGAATTCGCTCTTTTCGCCCCGGCCCAGTTCTTTCTGAATGGCCTTGATCTTTTCGTTGAGGTAATACTCTTTTTGCGCCTTCTCCATCTGTCGCTTCACCCGCGACTGGATGGTACGATCCACATTCAGCTTTTCGATCTCAATGTCGAGCACGTCGGCGATACGATTCATCCGTTCCGCCGGATCAAAAATCTCCAGTAACTCCTGTTTTTCTTCGATGGAAAGCTGCAAGTTCGCCGCGATGATATCGGTCAGCTTGGCCGGATCTTCCATGCGGACCGCCGAGATCATGGTCTCGTAGTTCAACGCCTGACAAAGTTTGACGTACTGCTCAAACAGGGTGGTGACCCGCTGCATGCTGGCTTCGATCGACTGGTTCAGTTCGGTGGAGTAACGAGCTACCCGCACCGAGGCCTGCATGTAGCCGTCGGCTTCCGTGACCTGTAGAATCTTGCCCCGCTCAATGCCTTCAACCAATACCTTAATGTTTCCGTCGGGCAACTTGAGGCTTTGGACGATATTGACGATCGTCCCAACCTGATAGATCTCATTCGCCTTGGGCTCGTCAATGCCGGCGTCGTGTTGCGTCGCCAAAAAAATCTTCTTGTCGGCGGCCAGCGCTTCTTCCAAAGCCCGCACACTCGATTCGCGGCCCACGACGAACGGCGTCATCATGAAAGGGAAGATGACCACGTCGCGGATGGGCATCATCGGAAGCTTCTTGGTCTCGAATTTTTCCTTGGCTGTGGTCACTCTGTCTCCCGAATTCCCTAAACCCAGACGTCGCTCGAACCTACGCCCCGGTTACCCGGCCTTTTCCATCATGGCCAGAGTAGCACTGCGTTTCTCCACCATCTCACGCGTTACCTCGAACTCTTTCAGTTTCTTTTGACTAGGTAACTGGAACATCAAATCGAGCATGAGCTCTTCCAGAATCATGCGCAACCCTCGCGCCCCCACCTTGCGAGCCATGGCTTGGCGCGCCACCGCGCGCAACGCCTCTTCGCTGAACTTCAAGCGCACATTCTCAAACTCGAAAAGCCGCTGGTACTGCTTAATGATAGCGTTTTTCGGCCGAGTGAGTATCTCTATTAATGCGCTTTCGTCCAAGTCTTCGAGCATGCCAACCACCGGCAAACGGCCGACAAATTCCGGAATCAGGCCAAACTTGATCAGGTCTTCCGGCTGAATTTCGCTCAGCAATTCATAGTTGCGCTTGCGGGCGACTCCTCCGGCCACATCTTCTTTTGCCGCATCCTCTCCGGCGCGAAAGCCTAGGGACTTCTTACCCACGCGCCGGCCAATGATTTTCTCCAACCCGACGAATGCCCCGCCGCAGATAAAAAGAATGTTGGTGGTATCGACCGGAGTAAATTCCTGGTGCGGGTGCTTGCGCCCGCCTTGGGGCGGCACGTTGGCAATGGTGCCCTCCAGAATCTTCAACAATGCCTGCTGCACGCCCTCGCCGGAAACGTCGCGCGTAATCGACGGATTCTCGTCCTTGCGTCCAATCTTGTCGACTTCATCGATGTAGATAATGCCCGTCTGCGTCCGGCTGACATCTCCATCAGCTGCCTGCAGCAGCTTGAGGATGATATTCTCCACATCCTCGCCCACATAGCCGGCTTCGGTAAGCGTGGTGGCATCGACGATGGCGAAGGGCACGTCCAGCATGCGGGCCAAGGTTTGCGCCAGCAGCGTCTTGCCCGTGCCGGTCGGCCCGATCAGCATAATGTTGGACTTGCTGAGCTCAATGCCGTCGCTGCTCTTCTGACGGTTCATGTAGATGCGCTTGTAGTGGTTGTAGACAGCGACTGCCAGCTTTTTCTTGGTTTGTTCCTGCCCGATGACGTACTCGTCGAGGAAGGTCTTGACTTCTTGCGGCTTGGGCAGCTGGTTGGGAGTAGCAGACTGAGGCGTTGCCGTGCGGTCATCTTCCAAAATGGAGTTGCAGACCGCCACACACTCATCGCAAATGTAAGCGCGGGGATAATCGCTAGGTGAAGAGATCAGCTTGGCTACCGCGTCCTGCGACTTATGGCAGAACGAACAACGCAGTATCTCATCTGTACCCGACTTGGTTTTCACTCGGCTTTGCTCCTCAACCTTATCCGGCGTGGCTGGTCCCAGAACTTCCAGCCCGCCACACCGTTCGTTGCCGCATAGTCTTCACCACGGCCGCGACGCTGCGATCATACCGCTTTCCCGGTCTTATAGATGATATCGTCTATGATTCCATATTCCTTCGCTTGTTGCGCGTTCATAATGAAGTCGCGCTCCACATCTTTCTCCACTTTATCCAGCTTCTGGCCACTGTGCTTGGATAGTAACTGGTTAGTAATCTCGCGCATGCGCAGAATTTCCCGGGCGTGAATGTCGATGTCCGTCGCTTGTCCCGACAGTCCTCCCATAGAAGGCTGATGGATCAGGATGCGAGAGTTGGGCAGCGCCAGCCGCTTCTTCGGTTCGCCTGCGGCAAGAAGCAATGCCGCCATCGACGCGGCTTGGCCGACGCACAGCGTCATCACATCGTTCTTCACGTATTGCATGGTGTCGTAAATGGCCATGCCTGCGGTGATCGATCCACCGGGAGAGTTCACATAGAGCTGGATGTCCTTCTCCGGGTCTTCTTGGGCAAGGAACAACATCTGCGCAATCACCAGATTGGCGATGTTGTCGTCAATCGGCGTGCCTATGAAAATGATGTTATCGCGCAGCAGTCGGGAGTAAATGTCGTAGGCGCGTTCGCCCCGGCCGGTCTGCTCGATGACCATCGGTACCAACATCATCTGTGGATCGTTTTGCTTCACGGTCACCTGCCACACTCCGCCCCTAACCAACGCTCGTGCTACCAGGGGAGGATCGAAAGTGGTCCGCGGTTAAGCGGACTGGTGGTAGAGAAAGTTGAGGGCCTTCTCGCTGCGGATTCTATTTCGGATTCTATCGAGGCCCCCATCCTGTGTCAAACGAGCGCGGACCGCTTCCGGCGTCTGTTTTGTCTGTTTTGCCAGCGCCTCAACCTCCTGGTTTAATTCATGGTCACTGACAGTGATGTTTTCCAGTTCTGCGATCCGTTCCAGCAACAAAGACGACTTCACATCCTGCAATGCCTGTTCCCGCTGACCCACGCGCAGCCTTGGCAGGTCCATCTTTTTCATATCTTCCATCTTCATGCCCTGCGCCGCCAACGCGCGCAGCCCGCGCTCCAGGCGAAGATCGATTTGCCGCTCCACCAATGATTCCGGCACTTCAAACTCATTGCGCTTAACCAGTTCGGCTACCAGCTTATCTTTTGCCTCGTGCTCCGCCGTGTGACGCTTTTCCGCCTCCATATTCTCGCGGATCTCCCTCTTTACCGCATCCATACTGGTGAACTCGCCGAGCTCCTTCGCGAATTCATCGTTCAGCTCCGGCAGGCTCTTCTGCTTGATGGCGTGAATCTTCACCGTATACGAGAATGTCTTTCCTGCAAGTCTTTTGTCGGATGCGTCTTGAGGATAGTTCACCTCAAAGGTGCGCTCCGCGCCCGCGGAAGCGCCGCGCAGGTGCTCGGTGAATTCCGGCATGGTGTTCTTGCCGCCGATTTCCACCAGCACTTCGTCCATGTGAACCGGATTGGCATCCTTCGTGGCTTGACCATCCTTGGGCCGGCCATCCAGCGAGGCCTGCGCAAAGTCGCCATCCGCCAGCGGACGTCCTTCGACCGAGGTGAACGTCGCATGCTGCTCGCGTACGTTATCGAGTGCCTGCTCGACTTCTTCGTCGTTGACTGCGATCTCAGGTTTATCGGCGCGCAGCTCCTTGTAGCCTTCAACCGGAATCTCAGGCATCACTTCGAAGCTGGCCTTGAAGCGCAGGGGTTCGCTGTCGTGAATGTGTAGATCGGTAACGCGCGGCTGTGACACCGGCATCAAACCCTGTTTTTCGGCTTCGCGGCGAAAGTATTTCGGAACCAAAGCTTCGACCACATCGCTTTTAACTTCTTCCCCAAAGCGCTGCTTGATGATGGAGGCGGGGACGTGCCCGGCGCGAAAGCCCGGGAGGCGCGCAACCTTCTGATATTTCTGAATGATTACTTCGGTTTCGCGCGCCACCTCGTCGGCTGGGATCTCGACGGAAATCTCGCGCTTGACGCTCTCTTTATTCTTCGTTTCCGCCGTCTCTGTGGGGCTCACGCTCTGCCTTTCGCTCTACGGCCCAATCCAGGTGTCTGTTTACGGTCCGAAACGGGGCTGAATTTATGCGACCTTTAACTTTGAGTGTAAAGACAACAGAGAGCAGCGTCAAACCAAGGAATCGACCTTAGTCTCCGAGTCCACAGTCCCTTTGCCCATTCCCGGACTCTGGTAGAGACATGACCGAGGTACCCCTGTATACGCGGGATCATGTTGGCTTCAAGAGCGTAAGTAGCGTTACCTCTGGACGACAGTTCAGCCGTACGGGAGGATTGATCACGCCTAGACCTCGGCTGGTATATACCTGCAGCCGCCCGACTCGGTTCAGCCCGGTGTGATATTTGCGTGCCAGAGGGGGCAGAACAATGGGACCAAGGCCGGGGATCCTCACCTGGCCGCCGTGCGAGTGTCCGGACAGTTGCAGATCGACCGGAAAACCCGCCACATCATCGGCAAAATCCGGCTCGTGCGCAAGCAAAACGGTCGCCTCTGTCTCCGGAACGGCGGCTAATGTCTTCGGCAGATCGTGCTCGTTCTCGAGCACATCATCGACTCCACTGATCCACAACCGGTCATGCCCGCGCTCGAAGGCAAAGGATTCATTTCGAAGAAGGCGAATGCCGCGATCCACCAGCGCTCCTGCCACGATGTCCGCACCGTTCCAGTGATCGTGGTTGCCAAGAATCGCGACCATCGGAACTCCTTTCCAGCTCGCCAGTACATCGGCACACGGCTCCGCATGATGCGCACCGGCTGGGCCGAAGGGCTGACCGAAAGGGGGAGAAACGAAGTCTCCGGTGAGCGTGAGCAAGTCAGGGCGAAACGCTCGCGCAATTCGCACGGCTTCCTCTACCCCGGCTTTTCCCATGTAGGGGCCAAAGTGAATGTCCGTGATTTGTGCAATCCGAAATCCATGAAACGAGTCTGGCAGGCGGGAGAGGCGAACCTCGACGTGCTCGGCAACTGGATGGTGGGGTTCCACCAATAGCGCGTCAGCACCGGTCGCGCTAACCAGGGCGGCTGCTCCGTAGGCGACGAAGCGCCGGCGTGAAAGTCGTGGCGACATGTAACTCCAGTTTAGCATCCACATGTTGAGCAGGAGTTGAGGCGCCTTGTTCGACTACACTGAATGCCCGCACTCTATGAATGCCCACTGGCTCACCATTCTTAACCGCGAAGTCGTCGCCTGTACTCGTTGTCCGCGGCTTGTCGAGTACCGCGAGCAGGTCGCCCGTGAAAAACGGCGGGCCTATCGTGATTGCGAATACTGGGGGAAGCCTGTTCCCGGCTTCGGCGATCCCGAAGCCCGCGTGCTGGTCATGGGACTGGCTCCCGGAGCGCATGGCTCCAATCGCACCGGACGCCCGTTCACCGGCGACGCCTCCGGCAAGTTTATGTATCCCGTGCTATACCAAACCGGCTTCGCCAATCAGCCTGGCGCCACCGATTGCAACGATGGTCTCAAACTCAAGAACCTGTACATCACCGCCGCAGTCCGTTGCGCTCCACCCGATAACAAGCCCCTGCCGCAGGAACTGGCCGAGTGCTCCACATTTCTTGATCGCGAAATCGCCGGGCTAACAAACCTGAGGGTGATCGTAGCCTTAGGCAAAATTGGTTTTGATGCTTACCTCAACTACGTCAAGCGCAGCGGTCTGATCGCCAGCAAG
>WNGJ01000920.1_pt1 | contig 27893 bp, 18 predicted proteins | sample 5400611 | NCBI WGS metagenome assembly WNGJ01 (sample SAMN13153375, study PRJNA577476) | soil metagenome | isolation source: 40 cm soil or saprolite under Garry oak tree replicate 1 | place: USA:California | collected 2016-06-15
AGGGCCGTGCCCACAACGGAAAGAAGTTCCGCGAGACCTGCGAAACCTTGGTTGTCAACGGTTTTGGCGGCCTGTTGCTGCTGAAGCATGAAGTGAACAACGGCGAAATGCTGGTGATTACCAACCCGGAGACGCAAGAAGAACTGGAATGCCGCATCGTCTACCTGGGCGATCTGGGCGCGAAGGGACAGCGCGTGGGCATCGAGTTTCTTACGCCGGCGCCACGCTTCTGGGGAGTGGACTTCAGCGTGGAGCCAATCTCCACCAACGTTCATTAGAAAGAATCAACGAGCCGCGCCGGCGCGAGCCTCCGAAGAAAGCTTCGCAGCCACGACGGATCTTCGCCGCGAAAGCCAGCCGCCCACCCGCCACAAAAGCAGGATAGCGACGAGTGCGCCGTAGAGGAGCGGCATGCGCACATCGGATTTGACTTTCCAGTAGTAGTGAATCACGCCGGCAACCGCCGCGAAATAAATGGCGCGATGCAACATTTGCCAGCGCTTCCCGCCGAGGCGGCGAATCCAGCCCGCCGTCGAAGTCATTGCCAGCGGAGCGAGGAGCAGGAAACCGAGAAAACCGACAGTGATGAATGGGCGCTTGGCAACGTCTTTCCATATGGCCGCGAGATCGAAAGATTGATCGGGGCCAAGATAGGTGAAGAAGTGCAGAGACACGTAGAAAAAGGCAAAGAGGCCAAGCATACGGCGGAAACGAATGAGATCGGGGAGGCTGAGGAGCTTGCGGAAGGGCGTAATGCATAGAGTGATGATGAGAAAACGCAATGTCCACCGGCCAGTGGTGAGCTGAATGAACTCGACGGGATTTGCACCGAGGCCATTGTGAAGAGCGCGCCAAACCAGTGCGCCAAAAGGAACCAGGCAAAGCAGGAAAACGGCGACCTTGGTCCATTTGCTGGTGAGAAGAGCACGCATTCGGGAATTCCGGGCTAGTGGTTCTTCTTCAGGTCCATGCCGTTATACATGCTGGCGACCTGATCGCCGTAGCCATTGAACATAAGCGTGGGGCGCCTGTAGATTTCGCCGAGCCGGCGCTCCTTGGCCTGGCTGTAGCGCGGATTATCGACATTGGGATTCACGTTGGAATAAAAGCCGTATTCGACGGGATTGGCGAGATTCCAGGTGGTCGGGGGCTGGCTCTTTACAAAGCGAATTTTGACCAGGGACTTGATGCTTTTGTAGCCGTACTTCCAGGGAATGACCATGCGGATGGGTGCGCCGTCCTGATTGGGCAGCGTTTCGCCGTACATGCCGACACAGAGCAGCGCGAGCGGGTTCATCGCTTCATCGATGCGCAGGCCTTCGACATAGGGAAAATCGAGCCCGGCGTACTTTGCTTCGGGCATTTGGCCGGAATCAAAGAACGATTCGAATGCAACGAACTGGGCCTTGGGCGTGGGCTCCACAAGCTTCGCAAGAGTACTGAAGGAGAACCCAATCCATGGCACGACAATCGACCAACCCTCCACGCAACGGTGGCGGTAAATCCGCTCTTCGAGAGGTGCGAGCTTCAGAATTTCGTCCATGGTGAACTTGCGCTTGGTTTTGACTTCGCCTTCGACGGAAACGGTCCACGGTGTAGTCCGGAGCTTCTGCGCGTTCTTCGCAGGGTCGTCCTTCTCCCTGCCGAACTCCCAGAAATTGTTGTAGTGCGTAACGTCCTCATAGGAGTTTTGTTTTTCGGAAATGCTGAAAGGGCTCTTGGCGAGACTGCTGAATTTCGTCGCGGCAAGCGCGTCTTGCTGCGGCAACGCCAAATCAAACAGGCCTTTTCCGGCTACGGCAGTTGCGCCAACGACGCCTATCGCGCGAAGGAATCTGCGGCGGTCTAGGTAGATAGACTTGGGTGTGATGTCCGCGTAAGTCAAATCTGGGGCTTTGCGAATCAACATTTCTCCCATCTCCTGGGGCATTTCGGCTTCGATATCATCTTATATCTATATTGGATGCTGGAACTTTGCCGGAGGGCTTTCTCATTTCTTTCTGGCTAAGCAAGCCCGTTCCCCTGGGAGTGAGAGTCCTTTGCCACGGAGAAGTTACAGGCTAAATTTGCCGGAGTGGAAATGGGATTTGTTTCGCAGGCTAGCCGTGGAGTTTCTTTAGCACTTTTTGGGCGGCTTCGACGCCCTGGAATTGGGCTTCCTCGAAGATGGAGATGCCGCTCAGGTCGGAGTTAGCGAAGAGGATGCGTCCATCGAGGCGAGAGAGGCGGCGGCGTTCTTCGGCGAAAATTGAGCCGACAGTGGGGCGAATCATGGCGTGGCCCATGCGCATGACGTCAATGCGGGAGACGCACTGGCGAATGTCCGAGTGAACGCGTTCGAGGTCGTGAAGAATGGCTTCCTTCCAGTAAGTCCAATCTTTTTCGAGGAGAAGCTGGCGATTTTGTGCGGGAGCGCCTTCGGCGAGGGCCCAGTAAAACGTCCAGACAGTGCGGTCAATGTAAGTGCGCAGGCTCTGATGCATGGCGTCGACGTAGCCGAGGGTAGGGGAATCGAGGAAGACGGTGTCCCAGGAAGGTTCGGCTCCGCGGGAGTCGGGATAGCCGTCGAGAGTTATGTTGGCAGTGAGCCAGGGGGAATAGACGAAATCGTGAAGCCGGGGAAAATTCTCGAGAACATACGGAGCTAGGAACGTGGGCGCGGCGAAGATGACGAATTCGCATTGAAATTCGGTGTCACCGGCGAAAACGCTTGCGCCGCGGCGCGTTTGCGAGATGCGGTGGACCATTTGATTGGTGCGAATGTTCGCGCCGAGGCGTTCGAGAAGGCGGCGGGTGATCCAGCCATTGCCTTCTGGCCAGGTGAGCGGGCCTTTTTCCTCGGGCTCGCGGGAAGAGAAATAGTGGATGCCGGCCCAGGCGGAAGTGTCGCTTGCGAGCGCGCCGTAATCGTCGCGGCAAGCGTAGTTCATGTACCAATGGAGAAGGCGGGAGTCGAAACCTTGTTGACGAAGCCAATCAGAGAAGGAAATGCGATCGAGGTGCTGAAATTTTGGAGAGAGGCCGAGTTCGAGTGGAATGGTGAAGGAACCGCTCTTGCGAAATTCGCTGAAGAGATTCTCGAGGCGCTGAAACTGATCGCGGTCTTTCGAAGTGAGACCGACGGCGGGCTCGATTCCTTCTTGCCAGCGGCCGTAGAGGAAGAGCCGCTCCTGCGGTGAAAAAGCAAGATAGCGCTCTTCCCATTGGCCGTTCTTCAAAACACCGAGATCCTCAAAAAGTTCGCGGACGTAGACGGCCTTCGGCCCGGGGACCGGCACGTAATGCGCGGCCCAGGGATAGGCGGTGACTTCGTTTTGGCCCCAGCGAGCGTTGCCGCCGGCTTGTTGATTCATTTCGAGAAGGACGAAGTCGGTGAAGCCGCGCTTGTGAAGACGCCATGCGGCGCTCAGGCCGGCGATTCCGCCGCCGACAATGACGACGGGGACTTTTTCGATGCGCTTTGCCGCGGGGAATGCGGCGCGGTCGCGCAAGAGATGGCCCATCTGGAAGGAATCGTTGACAAACGAGCCGGCGATCTTCTTTTCACTTTTTAGGGAAAGGCCGACGAGCGCCGCGCTGCCAAGACCGAGAAACTTGCGGCGGCCCAGCTTCAATGACTGATGTCCTTCCAGTCGTTTTCATAGGTGCGAACAAGAACCTGGCTGTTGAGCTGATTGGCGGGCATAGGGAGGGGCGCCATGTCCGGTGGGAACTGAAAAAGTGCGGCAAGGCCATCCACGCTGACAAAACGCAATCCGGCGGGGAGCGACTTGGGAGGAGCGTAATCGTGAGTGCCGGCCAGGACGAAGCCCCATTCGCCGAACGAGGGAACATAGACGTGGTAGGGATAGGTTTGCAGCCCGGCTTGTTTCAACGTTTGCGCGATGCACCAGAAGGAATCGCGCGCGAACATCGGTGAGGTGCTTTGCACGACCATGAAGCCTTGCGCGCTGAGGTGACGCGAGACGGCGCGGTAGAACGCCGTGGTGTAAAGCTTGCCGAGCGAATAGTTCGTAGGATCGGGGAAATCGATGACGATGAAATCGAAATTGTCGGTGTTCGAATCGACCCAGGGAAAGGCATCGGCGTTGATGACGTGTACGCGCGGAGAAAGCAGCGAGCTGGCGTTGAGCCTGGTCAACATGGGGTTCGAGGAAAAAATCCTCGTCATTTCAGGGTCGAGATCGACAAGGGAAATGCTCTCAACCTGCGGGTATTTGAGGATTTCACGAACGGCGAGGCCATCGCCTCCGCCAAGAATCAGGACGTGGCGCGGAGCGGGAACGGCGGCCAAGCCGGGATGGACAAGCGCTTCGTGGTAGCGGTATTCGTCGCGAGAGCTGAATTGCAGGTGGCTATTGAGAAAAAGCCGCAGGTCGTCCTTGAAACGCGTGAGGACGAGATGCTGATAGTGCGTGTCGCGGGCAAAAATAATCTCGTCGGCGTAGATGTTGTCTTCGGCAGTGGCGGTGATGCGCTTCGCTTCGGCAAGCCCGGCTCCTAGTCCAAACAGGACTAGAACACAGGCAAGACGCAAACCGCGAGTGCGTGGGAGCTGATTGGCGAACAGGAACGTGCTCCAAAGCGCGACGGCGGCATTGATCAAACCAAACAACATTGCGGAGCGTACCAAACCAAGACGCGGCACTAGCAGGATTGGAAACAGAAGTGAGGCCCCGAGCGCACCGAGATAATCGAAGGTGAGGACGTGCGCGATGACGTCGCGGAATTGATAGCGGTCCTTGACGATGCGCATAAGCAACGGGATTTCCAGCCCGACCAGAACGCCCATCACAATGACCAGCGCGTACAGAATCAATTCGAATCCCTGGGTAAACGCAAACGCAAGCATCAGCAGCGCGGAGGAAAAACCACCGACAACTCCAAGGAGAAGCTCGATCCACACAAAGCGATTGGCGAGGCCGCGATGGATGTAACGGGAGAGCGCACTGCCGATACCCATCGCAAAAAGATACGTGCCGATGATGGTGGAGAACTGAAAGACGCTATCGCCGACGAGATAGCTGGCAAGCGTGCCGGCGACAAGCTCATAGATAAGGCCGCACGCCGCGACCAGCAGCACGGAAATGAACACCAGAATGCCCATGGCCTAGTGGATCGCGGCGGCAATGATGATGCAGATGCCGAGAGACATGGCGCCGACGAGAATGGCGAGCGCCATGTTGTGCTCCTGCACGATTTCCTTCCAGAGATGGTACGGCGTGAGCTTGTCCATCACCATGAAGGCGATCACAAAGATAAAAATCCCGACAAACGCAAAGACCAGGGCAGCGACGACGTTGCCGAGGGGAACGAGGTTCATCTTATTTGCCTCCTGTGTAGTGGTGATAGCCGCTGTAAACCGAGCGGTACGAGCCAGGATTATCGCGGACGGACTTCGGAACGTTTTTGAGCTGATTGATGGTGTCGAGGCTCCAGCCGCGGTATTGACCGAAGGCCGCGGTGCTCAGAACTAGAGCGCCATAAAGAAGATAGAGTTTTCTGAACATTATTCGTCATCTCCCGAACTGCTGGAAAATTGCATAGGTGGATGATCGCTCTCGGACCAGCGGGAGCGCTCAAAGGTGTAAGCGCGAAAGGAAATGATGACTACCGGCACGAGTAACGCGAGAAAGGCGATGCCGTAGATTCCGAAGACGGGCACGTCGCGTGTAACTGCAACGGAATAAGCGATGGCTGGAACAGCCGGATCCACTTCTGGCTCGATGCGGAAATAGTAATGGCCGGAGGGGACGCGCGGTATCACTACGCTGTCGTTACGACTTCCTTCGGACCACGAGCCGTCACTGTCGTAGCCAGAGTAGTAGCTGACTTCCCGCCCGAAGTCCCACGCTTGGCCCGTGTCCTGATTGATCAACGCATAATTGAGATAGATCCACTCGTTGCTCACCGGAGCCCATGTCTTTACCTCGACGGTCGATGGGCGACCCTTGAGCTCGAAAACGTCGGTGACCAAGGAAGTTTCACCCGCCACTTTGGCGCGTTCCCAATGAAACGTTTCATGAAGGACCGGCTCCTTTTTCGCGTGCATATCGAAACCGGCCATGAGCGCGAGAAGTAGCATGGCAAAGGCGGCGAACGCGACCCACATGCCTGTAACGTTGGTGGTGACGGGCGAAGGCTGATTTTCATAAACGCCCATCGCTTCGGGCGGAGCACCGGGCAGCTTGAAGGCCTCCCAGATCTCGCGGCCATACATGTACTCGCCAATGGACCAAGTGACTTCGTTGGCCATTTTTTCACTGGACAGAATCCGCGGTGGATTTACGAAATCCGCGACCCCAGCGTGTTCGCCTACACGGACCTGCCATGGAAATTCACCGAGAACAAAATCGGTGCTGGCATCGCACGTCTGGAAGTGCTTGTAGATTTCGCCAAGGTAGTTGGCCGAGGCTCCCTCGCTCATCGGAAGCATTTTGCAGATGCTGATGTCGTTCCAATGGCCGTTGTACTCGCTCAGGTAGCGAATGCCTTTGTAAGGATTGAACAGCACATATTCGTGCCAGCAATAAGTGATTCCGTCGACCTGCGTGCTCCGGCGTTGAAACCCGATGACCTCGTAGTCCGTGCCGCGCAACTTGCCGCGCGTGCCAAGGGGAATAAGAGGTTTTATGTCACTCGTTTTAATTTCGAATTGCTGGAGGATGGCCAGGTTGGGATCTTTGGCGTCGAGGATGCAATGGCAGCTCGCGCACACCACAGTTTCGGCCTGGCCGAACGAGCGGAGAACAATGGCCGCGCCGCACTTCGGACAATTCAGCGCCTTCGCTTGCGGCTTAGGAGGCCCGGAAAGCGGTGGAGTGCTGGCGCTCATCACCAGCCCTCGAAACTGCGCAAGTTTCTCAATTTAAGATCATCGAATTCCACGAATTCACCGAGGTACAAAGCTGGTTCGGGATCGCTGTAATCGAGTGTGGCGAATTTCCTGGACTCGCTGCGCAGATCGACGAAGGTGACGTCCGTCTTGTCCCAGTATTGAAACGGTAGTTCGCCCTCGACGCCACGATAATGTGCGGGAGTGATGACGCTCACCGTATAGGGCTGGTTGTTCCAGGTGAATTCCTGGCCGACATGGACCAGCGCAGCGGCGGGAAGATTTTGCGCCTTGGAGGATAGAGAAAGAGCGTATTCGCTCTGAGCGTCGGAGAGCCAGGCGCTGGTGCCGTCGTTCATCATGACGTGCCACTCGTTCCATCCGCCTTGATCGTACTCATAGAGGATGCGGCCGACCACTACGAATGCTTTGTTGCCGTACTTGCCCTCGGTATTGATCTGAATGGGCGAGCTGTCCGGCGGAAGATCGGCCACCTGGCCGACTTTTTTCAGGTCCACGTCGGTGCGTACAAGGATACTCTTGCAAAATTCGCAGACGGTCTGGACGCTGCTGGACCAGCGAAAAACGATTTTGGCGCCGCAGTTCGGACAGTTGGCAACGGGCTGAGTCATCGCGAATGAATCACCGGACTTCCGGCAGTACGTTTTGCCTCAGTCACTGGCGGCCTGCTTCCGTTGGAATTCGTAGGGCCTCTGTAGCCGCCGGACGGAAACGGAATTTGCCTCAAAGAGCTGGCGCAGAATTGTTTCGAAATCCCACTCGGCGCGCGGAACGCAGCAGAAGAGATTGAGGCAGAGCGAGCCGTGCTCCGGAAACGTGTGACACGCGAGATGCGACTCGGCGAGAAGGCAAAGGCCAGTAATGCCCCCAGTGCCGGGAAACTGATGCCACTGCGATTCGGCGACGGGCCGGAGCTTCATCTCGCGAATGATGCTGCTAAATAAGTTTCGTAAAACAGCAACATCACGCAACGACTGCGAAGAGCATCCGAAAGCTTCGACCACCCACTCGATTCCGCTCATGGCAGGCGGTGACGCTACACTTGGGGCTTTCCGCATTCCGGACAGAATTTGGCGTTGCGCGGGATGGGCTTGCCACATTCGCTGCAGAATTTCGTTTCGGCAGCAGGGGCTCCGCCCGCCGCAGCCGCCGCTCCGCCGGCAGGTGCCGAAGTGGATTTCTTGACCGCGTCCATCATGGCTTGGCCCATGGCCACGCCGGCGCCGAGACCCGCGCCCATTCCTACCGCGCCTCCGCCCTCATTCCCCGCGGCGATGGGGATGGACTGCGCTACCTGATATTGCGTGAATTTGCCCATGTCGCCGAGCACGTTCATGCTGATGCGTTGATCGAGCACTTTTTGCAGCTCGTCCGGCAGCGAAAGGTTCTCGACCACAAAAGTGTCGAGCGTGAGCCCATATTCCGTGAACGATGGTTTGAGAGTCTCGCTGATCTTTTCGGCAAGCGCGCCTTGGTTTGCTGCCATGTCCAGAAAAGGCACCTGGCTGGCGGCAAACGCATCGGTCATTTTGGCGACGATGGTGTTGCGCAACTGGCCTTCGAGGTCGGCGACGCGATAAATGTCGCGAGTGCCGCTGATCTTGCTGTAGAACGATTTCGCGTCGCTCAAGTGATACGAGTAAATGCCGAAGCCGCGAAGACGAATCGCGCCGAATTCCTTGTCGCGGATGGAAATGGGATTCTGCGTGCCCCAATGCTGGTCGGTCTGAATTCGCGCGGAGAAAAAATAGACGTCGGACTTGAAGGGCGATTTGAACGCTTTGTCCCAGTTCTTCAGATAAGTCAGAATGGGCAGCGTTTGCGTATTCAGCGTGTAGAGTCCGGGGCCAAAGGTGTCCGCCACTTTCCCTTCATTCACAAAAACCGCGGCTTGCGAATCACGGACGGTCAGCTTGCCGCCATTCTGGATCTCGCGATCCTGCATGGGATAGCGGTAGGTCAGGATGCCCTCTTCCGGCTCAACCCACTCGATGACGTCAATAAACTGTTTGGTGATGAAGTCGCGAAGGCTCATGAGAGGCCCCTCTTCCGGCGCGCGCGTGAGCAACAATTGCGGTCGGTGAAAGCGATGCTACGGTGCGTTTTGCAGTGTGTCAATGGTGCGCGTAAGAATACAATTGCGCGAATATAGCCAGGTGCAATCTGAATAAAACAGTCTGCGCTACCCCTAGGAAATTGAAGTAGTTGCGTCTTTCACTGGATTGCAAAGATATTACAAAATCTTTATTGATTCTTGCCAAACTTCCTGCCATGGAGCTGCACTCAACGCTGATCTTCGGGACTTTGTTTAGGGCCGGGGCCGGGAGGCAGCGCAATGGATCTGCGTACTTGTTGCATGATGACTCTGTATCGTGTTCGGGCGCTATTGGACCTGAGTTTTTGAACAATCTTTGTTGTTTACGTCTGTTCGTTTTCAGTCACGGAATTGATCCTGCGTCCTCTGCCGTGACAGAGTACAACGAGATGGAAACCTCAGGATCAAGAAAACGTGCCGGTAGGTTGTCGGAGCCGTGCCGGCGCGAACTTCAGCGCAGTTCCTGAGCGCGCCCGGTGTGAACAGATTCCCGCGCCGCGTCCAGGATCTCCAGCACCTGCACGTTCAATTGAGCAGACAGCGGCTCTTCGATCGTTTTATCGTGACGGATGCAGTCCACAAAGTACGCTACCGGATTGCTCATGGCTCCCTGCAGTGCATTGAGGGAAACCGGCTCGCCCTCTAATCCCGATTTCCCGCGATCTTCGGCGGACCTGTAGAACAAAGTGTTGCGAGTCGCGAGCAAGCTCCCCTTCGGGCCAAAGACCTGTACCTGCCCCATGCTATGCGGCCAATTCCAGGAAGCCTCAACGATCACCGTGGCGTCCGGATATTCGAGAAGGATCGTCGCGTCGTCGTCCACTTTGTTGTGTTGTGAAACCTTCAACTTTTGCGCGATCGCTTGCACGCCTTTGGGCCGGCCCTTCAGCCACAGCGCCCACTCCGCCCCATAGCATCCAAAGTCCATGATTGCGCCGCCGCCATTTTTGACGGGGTCGTAGAGCCAATCCGCAAAATACTCCGACACGCCAATCTCCTTGGGGCCCGCGTGCCCGTATTGCACGATGATTTTCTGCACCGCGCCAACCTGTCCGTCTTTCACGCGATGAAAAAGCTCATGACTCGGCGCCACCCACGCGTTCCAATAGTTCACCATCAGCTTGATTCCGGCCTGCCGGGCCAGCTTCTCCATCTCGCGAGCGTCGGCCGCGTTCGTGGCCATCGGCTTCTCGACGGAATAATGAATGTGCCGCTTGGCGCACTCGCGCAGAATCTCGAGGTGCCGGTCGTTTGAGGTAGTGACGATGACGGCGTCGGGCTTGACTTCGTCCAACATGGGGACGTAGGCGGAATAAAACTTGACGCTGTCTGGCACCCGCGACTTCGCCTCTTTCACGAGCGCGGGCTGAGGTTCAGCGATCGCCACTAGTTCCGCATTGGGTTCCGCTTCGAGGTACTTCAGCAATCCCCAAACGTGATCGTGGTCAAGTCCCACAATGGCAATGCGTGTCTTGGTCTCCGGCGGACTCGGTGCCGCACCACCGGCTTTAGCGCCCAGAACATGCCACGCCATTAGAAAAGCCGAGGAAAACACAAATTGTCGCACCAGCATCCTTGCTCGCATGCCAAGGCTCCTATCTCACCACAAAAAGCAGAAATTGACGCGTTACGCAGTTTCCGAACGCAGCTTGGCGTTGTCAAGCCATTCGCATGTACTCTGCGCAGCCTTCCGTATTCTATTGATAGATAAAACTTTACCAAGAGACATTCCCCAAACGCAGTGTGCAGATTGTAGGCCCCCGGGGCTCGACAGGTTAGGCAGCTGTTTCTAAATTCTCTTGGCGGCGTGACGCGGAATCGGTCGGCCCCTAATTTCCCACTCCGTGCGAACTCCGCTTCATGCCCGTCTGCAAAGCAGCAGACGCTTTCTGGACAATTAGCATAAATCCCTCTTTGGCCGCATCATTCTGCAAGGCCACAAGATAGGCGCGGCCTGTGTTTGAATCGGCGTTTCGCATCTCAATCTCGCCTTTTGCCAGGCGAGCCTCCAGCGTGATTGCCTGGAAGCCTGTCGTGATCGCATCAGCGATCACCCTGTCGAGGCGCCGTAGAGCCTCCCTGGCTTCCGAGGAATCTCCCGACGCCGCACGAACACGGGCAGCCATCAGCGCTGCCGATAAATCCAATTCCCGGTTGTGCGTTTCGGTGGCAACGCCCACGACCTGGTCGACAATCTTGCGGGCATCAGCGATGTGGCCGCTAACCAGCAATGTTTTAGCCAGCAGGAGGCTCGCGGCTGCCTCGTCGCTCGTTCCCTTGGTCCTTCTAAACACGTCCGAGGCGCGCCGCGCCGAGAGTGCCGACTCCCCGCTCTTCCCTTCATCAAGGAAGAGTTCGGCAAGACTCAGGTCAACGTGTGCTACTTCGGTCTGGTCCCCAATCTCCTCGAAAATGGCCCTAGCTTCCGTTTCCTCCGCGAGCGCTTGGGTCAGTTCTCCTTGTAGCCGGTGCACCCGGGCCTTGCCGGCTATGGCTCCGGCTTGCCTGCCTCGATTGCCAATCCTTCCGCAAATTTCGAAAGAGCCCTCGAACATCTGCATTGCTTCCCGATGCTTGCCCAGGGCCAGGAAGACATCACCGAGACCGTTCTTCGCCAGAGCCTCACCGTTTTGATCCCCAACCTCGTGATAAATTGCCAGAGCCGCCTCGTACCCGCGGCGAGCTCCATCGAGGTCGCCCAGGTAAACAAGAATGTCCCCGATGTTGTCATTCTCGGCGGCAAGGCCCGTACGGTTTCCGATTTGGCGATAAAGCGCTAAAACCTCTTCATAGCCCTTTTTCGCACCAAGGTAGTTTCCCTGATTCTTGAGAGCGATGGCGCCGAGTGTCGTCGCTTCCGCGACCCCGCTGCGGTCATTCGCCGCTACATAGAGTTGTTTCGCTTCGCGCACCGCGGCCTCGACTTCAGAAAACCTGCCGAGGTTTTCAAACAACCACGCTTGATCGAGCCGCGCCTTTGCCAGCAGCAAAGATGCTCCGGCCGCTTGAGCCTTTTCCGCGGCCCTTACGAGCGCGGCTTCGGACCTCTTTGTGTCTCCTAACGATCGCGCCGCGTCCTGTTCCGCCAAATCGATTCGAGGTTCGTCCCGCAGGGGCACAGGCAGTTCGCGCAATCGAGCGATAGTGGTCAGCGTATCCTTCCATTTATTGGCCTTGTATTCGGCATTGGCGAGGGCCAGTCCGTAGTCAAGATTGTCCGGGAAAAACTCGAAGAGCGCCCGGTAGATTTCGGCGGCTTTGTCCCAGTCCCGGGAAGTCTCGCGGTAGCGTCCTTCAACCAGGAGGCGCTCCGCGCGAGACAAGTTGGAAGACAGATCGAAGGCCTTTTTCGCCTCGGCCCTGGCATTTTCGTCATAACCGAGTTGCGCCCAGGCCTTAGCCAGGGCCGCGTGGGACAGCGCATAAGCGGGTTCGACGGCAATGGCGCTCCGCAAAAGTTCGCTTGCCTTGAGGGCATCAAAGGCACGCAACCGAACGAGCCCCTCGGAGTAGAGTTTTGCGGTTTCACTCCTCGAAGGCAGCGCAATCGCCACCTCCGCCGCTTCTTCTCTGGTCACCGCGCGCACGCCCAATTTCGAGCGCAGATGTTCTCCTGCCCGGGAAACGAGATCGAGCAGACGATCCTCTGTACCGGTTTCGGAAAAAGCACCGGTTGTTTCCCCGTTTCGCGTGTTCTGCAGCCGCACATCAAGACGAATTTGCGCGTCGGACTTCGCGCCCAACATCGCATACGAACCCACGACAACAAAATCGGTCCCCAGATTCTTGCGAATCCGCATTAAGCTGTCCGCGCTAAGAGTGTCCACATCGGTCAGCGAAAGTTCCGTCTTCATTCGTGCGACACTCTCCGCAGGTATCGTGCGCACTTGCTCCCCGGCTGTGAGTTCCGTCATGAGCCAGTCGGAAAACGCAGTGGACAGCCATCCATCCTGTGCCTCGCCGGAGAGATTCTTGAATCCCAAGACCGCCACGGACTGCCGCAAATTGTTGCCGTTTGCTAATCCTGGCGGACCGGAGGAAGCCTGAATTCTTGTGTAAGTAAACGCGGCCAAAATCACGAATGCCAATGCGGCAGCCAAAAACGCCGTGCGCCGACGGCCGGACTGCGTGTGCAAATCCAGGGAAGTCAGAAGACGTTGGAAGCTGCTGCGCTTTTCTTCTTCTGTGGAAGCAACTCTTGAGTGGTCAACACCGGACGGGCCGTCCGAAGATGCTGCCGCTTCCGCTCCTTCGCGATGCCCGTATACGGGGGCCAAAAAGCGATATCCATGGCGCGGTATGGTTTCGACGTATCGCGGACTTTCCGCCGAATCTCCGAGGGCGGACCGCAGCTTGGTCATCGCTTTGTTGAGGCTGCGGTCGAAGTCAACAAAGGTATGAGCCGGCCAGAGCTTTTGCCGCAGCTCGTCGCGCGTCACCACCTGTCCGGAATGGTCCAGAAGCAGGCAAAGAATCTGGAAAGGTTGTTCTTGCAGCTTGATCCGAACGCCGCGCTTGCGAAGCTCGGCCGCCCGAAGGTCCAGCTCGAAAACCCCGAAGCCGCGAGTTTGCGCGCGACTCTCTGTGGCTTGCATCGCCGAACACCCCTAGTTTAGGCACGAGCGTAGCACGCGCATTTCGCAGGTTCAATACCGCCGTTGGCCTTCCTCCCGAAGTGCCGGGCGCTACGGCAAAATGGCGACAGCGGCTCGTTCGAACACCGAGGTCCATTCTCCCGGCTCGGCGGGCCGTTGAAAGCCGGAATTCTTGGAGAACGCTTTCGGCCGGTGTAAAATTCCATCCATGACGCGGTTCCATTTTTCCCTTTTCTCCTGTCTCCATGGCCTCCCTGGAAAAACGCTGGTGATTTTTCAACTGCTCTTCAGCACTATCGTTTTTTCTCAGGCAATTCACGCGCAATCAAGTTCCGCCACTGTCGATCAACGCGTGCAGGAACTATACGTGCAAGCGAAAACGGCCGAAGCGCGCGGCGACTTAGCCGCCGCAGCTCAAATTTATGAATCGCTCTTGCAGGTTTCTCCGCGCCTTGCTCCCGCCTGCAACAATCTGGGATCTCTGTACCTCAGGCAGCGCGAATATAAAAAGGCTGCCGACGTTTTGGAAAAGGGATTGAAGATCGATCCGAAAATGGTTTCCGCTTCCGCGCTGCTGGGAATCGCGCGCTACGAGATGCGCGATTATGCCGGCGCGCGCGCTCCTCTCGAAGCCGCTCTGCGCGGCAATCCGAATGATGACAACGCGGAATTGTTTCTCGCCAATGATTTGATGAAGCTCGACGAATTGAATTTGGCCGTCGAACACTTGCGAAAACTCGCGCAACGCCAGCCCGCCAACCAGGAAATCTGGTATCTCCTCGGCAAAGTGCACATGAAATTGTCCGAACAGGCGCTATCCAAACTCAATGAAATCGACGCAAACTCCGTCTGGGTCCACGAAATTTCCGGCGAAGTCATGGAGAGCATGAAGAATTACGATGGGGCGCTGATTGAATATAAGAAAGCAGTGGAAATGGCTCCGCAAAAGTCCGGCACCCACTATTTGCTTGGCAATGCGTACTGGTCGCTCAGCATGTGGGATGCCGCGAACGAACAATTTCGATCGGAACTTGTAAACGATCCGGCGAATTGCCTTGCGCAGTGGAAGATGGGCAACATCGTCCTCGAGCAGCGCGGAAACCCCGAAGAAGCTCTCGCGGACGTCGAGAAAGCCTTAAACATTTGCCCGAATCTGATGGCCGCCAGAGTGGACCGCGGCCGCGCGCTGATGAAATTGGATCGCCATGCGGAAGCGGCGAAAGATCTTGAGGCGGCGGAGAAGTCCGACCCTGCCGAAGCGTCCACCCATTTTCTGCTGGCCCAAACGTATCGCGCCCTGGGAAGAACACAGGAAGCCCAGGCCGAAATGAAACTTTTCAGCAAATTAGAGGAGAGCGCACGAGCAGCGACTGCCGAACGGGCAAAGCAGCTTCTCCAGGAAAAAAGTAAAGAACAACCATGAACATCTGCTGAGTCAAACGCTCCGCCCGTGCAGGAGGCCCACAACACCTGCCGAGTCCCACGAGCATTTGCGGCACGATTGGATGCTTCATTGCCGGGGCGTTTGGGGGACGGAGTGGCTTCCGGCGAGAGCGGAGCAGCGCTCGTATTCTAGCTTCGCTTTGTCGATAATTCCCTGCTTTCGGTAGACGGGAGCAAGCATGCAATCGAGGTTGGCGCTCTGGGGAGATAATTGAAGCGCCTCTTCCAGTTCCGTCTGAGCCTTTGAGAGTTGATCCAAGCGAGTGTAGGCTTTGCCCAACAGTTCGTGTGCCCGAGACTCGCGCGGAGCGATTTCAACCGCCTGAAGAAGATAGGAAACAGCTTCCTCATTGCGATTCTCGTCCAGGAGAAGATCGCCGAAATCAATGAATGGTCCAGGATTTTTTAGGGCGGCTCGTGACTGCCAGTCGATCGCTTGCTGATACGCTGACGCCGCTTCTTCCCTGCGACCGAGCCCGGTATAGGCCAACCCAAGATTGTCCTCGGCCTTGAAGTTCCTGGGGTCCAGCTTCAAGCAATGTTGAAAGGCGTCGACGGCCTCGGCGAATCTGTTTTCATTATATTTTGTCCGGCCGAGGAGGTACCAGCCTTCGGCGTCGTTGGGAGTCCACCCGAGCATTTTTGTGAGCCACTTGTCCGCATCCACATAATCGCCCAGCAGGACGTAGTCAAGCGCGACGATCTTCAGATCGGCGGCGCTGGGATCGTGGAATTTCACGCCAGCGGTGAACTCCGCGAGAGAAGCTCTGGCCTTTTCTTCGCCATGCTTTGCCGGTGGAACGCCTGCGCCGAGAACTTGTACGCCCTCCAACTGAGTCTCGAGTCTCGCTTGGCTCTGGATTTCGCGGAAGAGGATGTGCCCGAGCAGGAAGTGTCCATCGGCAGAATCGGGATGGGTCTGAAGATACTGACGAACGACACGGTCCGCTTCGCTAATGCTTCCCTTTTCCAGAAGGACGTGAGCTTCGGCGAGAGGCGCGTCGATGGATTCCGTGGGCGACGCGGCGGGACCCGTCGACGACTGGCCGGAGGGGGAGAGCGATTTGGCCAGGAACGATGGCGGCGATTCGGGGCGAGGCGATAGTGTATGCCCGGGAGCCACAGCGCTGGGGAGAAATAGCAGTGACCCGACAGTGGCTGCAATGCAGAAAGACTTAGTTAACAAAATACGGAGGCCCCCCGGAGGGGTCTTGTAAGTGTGGCAAGGAAAGGACTTAAAATGCGGCGATTTCGAAAGTGTGGCAGGGGAAGGAGTGACGGGCGAATTTTTCGGATGTGTGGCAAATGAAAGCGTTAGCGTGTTCGACGCAGGTGGGCATGGAGGTATGAGAGGAGAGTGAGGCATAGCAGATTCCGTCGTAGCCGAAGATTTCCCACTAGTAAGGAGAATGGGCGGCCGGACGTAGAAGTCAGCAAACACGGTGAAGAATAGCATAGGGATGGCAACTAGGAAATTGTAATGCAGCGAACGGTCGAAACGAGAGGCTGAATGCCACTCAATTGGGGTGGAACGGTTGCAAGGTGACTTGAAATTCGCTGCAACTCGACGTCAACGAGTGGGGCAAGAAAAATGAGCCGGGGCTGTTTAAGCCCCGGCTTCCTCGACTGACGAAGCTAGGAACGGGCCCCTAGCGCATGTCAGAAACTGACCTTAAAGAACGCCTGGCCTTGTCTTGCGGTGTTGCCCTGGCATGTATTGGAACCACCGCTGAAATTGGGATTTACGACGCCGAAGTTGCCGGCGCCATCCTGGAAACTAGTGTCTGGTCCGCATACCTGCATACGGTTGAGGACGTTGAAGAATTCTATTCTCAGCTCAGCCTGAGCCCGTTCACCAAAGAAGAATTTCTTTGCCAGGCCGAGATTCTCGTTGGCATTAAAAGGGTTGCGCAGGGCCCCGATTTCGCGAGGCGCGTTGCCTTGAGCAAACCCGGGATTGGAAAAGGCTGCAGTATTGAAAACCGGCAGGCCCTTGTAATAGTTGTTGTAGTTCACACTTAGCGGAACTCCCGGACTGAAATTAGCGCGATTGAACCCATTCAAAAATGGATCGTTGTCGTTCGCTAGAATCTGAAGCGGAGTGCCGCTCGCGTATTGGAAGACACCCGTTATCTGCCAACCTCCGATAACATTCTTCGCCAGTGCTCCGCCTTTGTTCAAGATTTTCTTGCCCGGGCCGATGGGCAGTTCGTAGACGGTACTGATGCTCAAGAGGTGCGTCTGATCGTTGCCGCCAATGGACCACTCTGATTTTTGGTTGAATTTGTTTTCCGAACCGAAATTGAAAACGGAGAAACCAGTGTCAGTATTCGACATGGTTTTGGACAAGGTATAGGCAACCAGGAAGCTCAAGCCATTTGTATAACGCTTTTGCGCTTGGACCTGGACGGCGTTGTAAAAAGCCGTACCATTCGTATCGAAGGGATTAAAGATGCCTCCACCGGACTCGCTGGGGTTGAATTGCGGGAAGGGGAGCAATGCTTGCGATAGACCTGCACCTGTTCCATAGTCGCCGCAGAAATTAGCATAGGGAGTGAACAAGGTCACGGGCCCACCGGGGTTGCCACAGGTGTTGGTTGCATAGGTGGTTTGACCGAAGCCGACGGACTGTAGCGCCGTCTGCGAAGGCCCGGAGGTCCAACTGAAATTGGCGGAACTAGGCGACAATAAACAGTTTGGATCGTTCGGGTCGGCACTGGCGCAGAACTGCGTCAGGTACTTCGCATTGGTTTGGTTAACAGGGTTCAGCATCGAGGGCAGATGGACTACTCTGTTTCCTATGTACGATACTGACAGGAACAAATTGTACGGCAATTCGCGCTGAATGCCGGCATTCCATGCTTGTGAATATGGATACTTGCCAGGGTCCCGGCCAAACTGCACCAAGGCGCCAGTCGAATTGAAACCTACCGGGCTGAATGCTTTTGCCGGAGGGAACGCCAGCGGATTGCTGTCCCAGTCGCCGTAGTGAGGAACATTCGAGCCAAACGAATTCACATTGGTAATGCCCGCGAGGAGGCCGCCATTATTGACGGCCACTTTATTATCCCCGTATTCGTAGGCACCACCATCTAGGAAATTGAGAGCGAAGCCTGCGAGAATCTCAGTCTTCTTATTCAGCGCATAGGCAAAGCCCAGGCGCGGACTAAAATGCTTCCACTTCATGTCTGCGTGGTCGAACCCAACGCAGCCTGAGCAGGTCCCCAGCAGGCTTGCCGCGCCGAGCAAGGGCTTCCCCGTGACGGGATTGACGGCTGCCGTGTTGGGAACCGCCGGATTGAAAAAGACAATCGTATTCGCCGGCTGCCCCTTAACCGAATCCACGGTGTAGGGGCGCATAAGGTCCCAACGTAGCCCAACGTTGACAGTCAGCTTTGAGGTGACCTTGATATCATCCTGAATATACGGCGCAACGTAAAAATTACGAAGCTTCGTTTCCAGCGCAAACTTTCGGGAGGCAGAGTCAGCGTCTCCCAGAAGGAAACTAGCAAACCCGCTTCCGGTAGTGTTGATGTTGGCCGGATCGGCGGTGGTGCGGGTACTGAAGGTGAAATTGCCGCCGCACTGCTGGCATTCATGGTCATCCTGATAGGAGCGGCGAATTTCCCAACCGATGTTCATCGTGTGCCGTCCGTGGGTATAGAGCCAGTTATTGTCAAAGCTGAGGCCCAGCTTGCGATTGATGGAGAACGTCTCTCCCGCGGAATTTACTCCCCACGTGGTAGGTTGCCCTCCAACTGGTCCGCCGCGAAAGCTGATGGTGGGGAGGACATTGCTGTTTGTGACTCCCGGGAAATTCACATTCTGATGTGTGTTGAATTCATCATTGATCTCACCCATCCAGCCGAATCCCGCGGACATGACCAGATTGGACCTGAACACATTGGAATACGTGAGAAAAAGGCCCGTGCCGAGCCGCGGCTGATTCTTTTCGCCTGAGAGTTCGTTGTTGAAGTGGGCGTTGTTATCGCAGCAACCAGGATTGTTATATTTGTCGCGCCAAAAGCTGCCGTGGAGCTTTTGTTTGTCCGTCAGGTTATGGTCAATCGAGAAGCCCCAGTTTGTCTGCCTAGTGGGCAGAACCCCCACCAGGGAGTTGGCATTGTTCGTGAGTCCCGGCAGGGTCGGTGTGGGGATTAGCGGCAGAAGACCCTTTGAAATTGAGCTGAAACAGTTCGGGTTGATCACATTGAGCTTGCCATTGAACGACCACTGCGCGCCAGGGGCCGGCGCAGTACAACCTGTGGGCGCGACAAAGTTCTGAGGGACAAAGATTGGGTGCGTATAGGCGCTGAAATCGCCGCCCACCTCAGCCTGTGTTGGAAGAGTCATTGTCGCAGAGTCCTTCAAGTTCTGACGAAACCAATCAGCGCTGAAATGGAAGAAAGTCTTGTTTTTCCCGTTATAGAGTTTCCCCAGCCAGACTGGCCCGCCTAGCGAAAATCCATAATTGTGCTGGTTGATGATCGGAGTCGGGCCTTTTGCAGTTGAACTCGATCCAGGCGGGTTGGCACCGGCTGCGTTGAGTGCCGTGTTGCGCAAAATCTCAAAAACGTCGCCATGGAGAATATTCGTGCCAGAGGCAAATTGATAGGACGCTACGCCCTGTGCCAATCCATACTGCGCGGAGAAATTCGAGGTCAGGACTTGGATTTCACTGACCATCTCGAAGGGCGGATTGATATTCGACTGCAGGCCTTGCGTTTCCGATTGGTTGGCGACCACGCCGTTAAACATGACTTCGTTTTCGAAATCCACACCGCCGTTGATTCGATGGCTAAACTCCCCTCCCTGCACTCCGGGAGCAATGAAGAGATAATCGTCAATCTGCCGGTCGCGCGCGCCGATGTTACCGGGACCACCTCCAATTAGAATGGGGACTTCATCCACCAGCTCGTTTTCAATGATCGTGCCGAGCTGAGGCTGGGTGGTCTCCAAGGCGATCTGCTCTGCCGTAACCTCTACAGTGTCTGTTGTAGCGCCGGTCGTGAGGCTCGCGTCGGCGCCCGTGGTTCTGCTCACGTCCACATGAACGTCCTTAAGGACTCGCGTGGCAAAACCGGCCTTTTCGATTCTTACTGTGTAGACCCCTGGAATTAAATCCGTTAAGACGTAAGTCCCAGCGGAACTGGTGACCGTCTCAGTGTTCACACCCGTCGCGTTGTTCGTGACTATCACCCTCGCACCAGGGACAACTGCGGCCGAAGGATCCGTGACTGTTCCAGTGATACCGCTGAGGCCTTGAGCGAATAGACTTGCTGGGTTGCACAAAACAAAGAGGCCAAGAATCAGATAGGCCGGCAAGCAGGCGGCTTTGGATTTGCGGGCCAAACCGCGTAGCAAAAGCGAAAAAGTCCTCATGTGAGCTCCCAAACTGTTTCAACCTGAGTGAAAACACGAAAACCTCGACAACCCTCGACCGTTGGGGCGGAGTCTTGCGAAGAAGCGCGGGGGAGTCAATGCCTCGGGGTGTCATTCCTACCTTCCCGGCTAAATGATTGAAGACAAAACTACTAGCGGGCATTTCTTCCCTATGAATTAGGGCGCAAGGAGACGCTGAGTGGCTGGAGGGGCAAGGCGTACCAATTCGGGATGAGGGCGGGATGAGGTTACAACCGGGAGGGGATTGTTGACGGTACCGGGATTCCAGAGCTTGCAGGTCAGGGGCGTGAAATTCCCTTGCCTTCGACCACGGTAAAGATGCGGTCAATTTTGGGGACGAGGATTTCCTCGGTGGCACCGCTGGGCCAGCGAATTTCGAGTTTGTCGACTTTGGTTGCCGCGCCAAGGCCGAAATGGACGCGCTGGTCGGAGCTGGAAGCGTAGCTGCCGCCGCTGAAAACGTCGGCGCGCTGCCGAATGCCGCCGACTGTGAGGAACACTTTCGCGCCGATGGCGTCGCGGGGACTCTTCGGGCCGCCTACCAATTTCAATGCGAGCCAATGATTTTCGTTTTTGACGGCGTTGCGAAGAAGCGTGGGCGACGCATCGATGTTGTTGAGCACGACGTCGATGTGGCCGTCGTTGAACAAATCGCCGAAGGCGGCTCCCCGCGCCGAGGCTACCACGGCCAAGCCGCTGCCAGCGGCGGGAGGGACTTCCTGGAATTTTGCACCGTCGAAATTGCGGAAGAGCTGGGGGCGCTCCGCCCAGGTAGTGCCCCACTCGGCGCGGTCCGCGACGGGATAGACGTGGCCATTGGCGATGAAAATGTCGAGAAGGCCATCGTTGTCAAAGTCCAGGAAACCACAGCCCCAGGCGAGGAACGGAATCGTCGGATTGCCCAGGCCGGCGCGAAAAGAAACGTCGGTGAAATTCGCGTCACCTTCGTTGCGATACAGAGTCTTGTAGTCGTCAGAGAAGGTGGTGATGAAGAGATCGACTTTGCCATCGCGATTATAATCGCCGACACCGATACCCATGGAAGCCTGCGCGCGGCCTTCTTCATTGACGGCGAAGCCGCTGAGGTAGCTGACATCCTCGAAGGTGCCGTCGTGGCGATTGCGATAGAAGTAGTTGGGAGTGGAATCGTTGGCGACGACGAGGTCGAGCCAGCCGTCGTCATCCAGGTCAACGAAGACGGAAGCGAAGCCGTAGCGGCCTTCGCGATCAGCGACGCCGGCTTTGACGCTGACATCGGTGAACGTGCCGTCACCGTTGTTGTGGAAAAGGTGATCGCTTTCGCCGAGGAGTCCCACCGGACCGCAAAAAACGTTGACGCCGCGGTATTGGCATGCGCCTTCGGGAACGCCGTTCTTTCCGGCGAAGACCGGGCGATCGAGATCGTGCTTGACGTAGCCGGGAACGAAGAGATCGAGCAGTCCGTCGTGATCGTAGTCGCCCCAAGTAGGACCGGTGGACCATCCACCTAGCGCGACGCCGGCCTTTTCGGCAACGTCGGTGAACGTACCGTCGTGATTGTTGTGATAAAGGCGATTCTTGCCGTAGTTGGCGACGTAAATGTCCGGCCAGCCGTCGTTGTCATAATCGGCGACAGCGACACCGAAACCCCAGCGGTCGTTGGAGACGCCGGCTTTGTCGGTAACGTCAGTGAAGGTGCCATCATGATTGTTGTGGAAGAGCATGGCGCGAGGCGGCGCTTCCTTCCCTCTCATCGCGACGCCGGTGGAACCGTTGAGGAGATAAATGTCCAGCCAGCCATCGTTGTCGTAATCGATGAGGGCAACGCCGGAGCCGGGAGCGTCGAGGATAGTGGATTTTTCGGGAGAGCCGGAACGCTGGTGGAACTTGTCAAGACCGGATTGTTTGGTGATATCGAGGAAAATGACTGGAGCGCCGTCCACGAAGCCGCCGGCAGTGATGGGGCGGGACTTTGCATCCTTCACCGGAGCGTGGGCGCCTCCGGTGGACATGCCGGAGGGTTTCACAGGAGGAGGAGATTGCGGCGCTTGCGGATTCGGTGGCGCAGACTGCTGTTCGAATGCTCGAGGGGCGAAGAGCAAGAACAGGAGCAGCGAGACGAATAAACCGGCGAGCCAATTCGAACGGTACCTGGAGTGGTCGTTCATTTGCCGGCCGCGGGTGGAAGAGGTTCGTCGACTTGAAGGATTTGGCCGCCGCGGACGTTCTTCAACGTTTGGAAAATGCCGCTGGGCCAGCGGATTTCGATGGATTGCGCGGAGGATTCGGCGCCGAGGCCGAAGTGCACGCGCTTGTCGCTGGAAGAAAGATAGCTGCCCGCCGTGGAAACGGTAGCGAACTGCGCGCCGTTTGCGGTGATGAGTTTGACTTCGGCGCCGATAGCGTCGCGGTTGCTCTTGTGGCCGACGAGCTTGAGCGTCAGCCAATGATTTGGCGTCGGCGTTTCGTTGTGAAGAAGGTAGACGGGACCGTCGTTGGAGGTGACGACGGCGTCGAGGCGGCCGTCATTGTCAATGTCGCCCATAGCCATGCCGCGGCCAAGCCAGGGCTGATGAAAGACAGCGCCGGAGTCCGCGGAGACGTCCACGAACTCTTTGCCGGTGTTTCGAAGAAGAAGCATCGGTTCGCGATAGTGAAGGTTGGGATAGTTTAGCTCGACGGTGTCGAGATCGTGGCCCTGAGCGACGAGAAGATCTTTCCAGCCGTCGTTGTCGTAATCCAGAAAGCGAACACCCCATCCGGAGTGCAGCATGGTGGCTCGAGTGATGCCGGTGCTGAAGCTGGCATAAGTAAAAGTGGAATCGCCATTGTTCTGGTAGAGCGCGTAGCGCTGATTGGCAAGATCGGTGATGATCAGGTCAGGCCAACCATCATTGTTATAGTCGGCGAAGTCGACGCCCATGCCGGCGTAGGTGCGACCATCGCCGTCAACGGCAGTTTGCGACAGCAGGCCCACTTCTTCAAATGTTCCGTCGCCTTTGTTGTGGTAGAGAAATTCGACCATCGAATCGTTGGCGACGAACAAATCGATGTGGCCGTCGCGATCGTAGTCCGCGATGGCGATGCCGAGACCTTTGCCCGGTTTGGCGAGGCCGATTCTCTGGGCGACCTCGGTAAAGTGGCCATTGCCGTCATTGTGAAAGACAAGCGGAGCGATGGACTGAAAAATGTCAGGATGACAGTAGGAACGGAAACCTTCCTTGTGCTCCCCGCACCAAATGTCGTCGAAATCCCATGGAACGTAGCGAAGGACCACGAGATCGAGTAAGCCGTCATTGTCCAGGTCCACCCAGGCGGCGCTTGTGGACCAACCGCCGCCGCCGACTCCGGCTTTTTCCGTGACGTCGGTGAATGTGCCATCGCCATTGTTGTGATAGAGCTTGTTGCCGCCGTAGGCCGTCACGTAAAGATCTTCAAAACCGTCGTTATCGTAGTCGCCGACGGCAACGCCCATGCCATATCCGGCGCCTTCGAGTCCGGCCTTCTCGGTTACATCCTCGAAGGTGCCGTCTTGTTTCTGGTGGAACAGGCGGTTCCAATACTTCGGTCCGGTCTTTTGAGGGATGCTTCCTTTGGGCGTGGGATCCGTTAGAGGCGCGCCATTGACGAAAAAAATATCGAGGCGCCCGTCGTTGTCGTAATCAAAGAGAGCGACGCCCGCGCCCATAGTCTCAGGCAGGTAATGCTTGGGAGTGTGCGAAGAGAGATATTGGAACCGAACGCCAAGGTCGCGGGTGACATCGGTGAACTTACCTGGGAGCGGCTTGGGTTGGTCCGGAGGCTTTGCTGATTGATGCGCCGGAGGGGGCCCGACAACGAGGGCGAGAAGGAATAGTCCCGGGAGAATTCGCATAAGCAATTCATAGTACAGCATGGGTGAAAACTCGGCATCGCTGGGTCCAACGTCGCCGCCCGTTACCGGGGAAGGATTGGAGATATCTATAAGGCCATGAAAGGCTTAGGCGGGAAGCTCCAAATGACACCGAAGTGGATTGACAGTGGCGTAGCTGCTCGTCAAGAGTGAACAGTCATTTCGAATGCTTCCATAGAGCGACCATTCCCAGAATTGACGGAGACACCCATGAAAAAGCTGTTTGCTGTGGTTTTGCTCGCTCCTTTCCTGTCGGCAGGAGTTTGTTTCGCGCAGACGGATAAGCCTCCAGACCCTTACAAGCCAATTCTTGACCGGTTGGAATCACTGCAAACTGTCTCACTGCCGGAGTGGCGTTACCACGAGGATCTGGCACATCCCGAAGATCCCAGCTTGAATGACGCGGATTGGCCGGTAGTGAAGACCAGAGAGGAATGGAAGACCGGCGCGCGTGTGCTGCGGCGCTTGATCGAGATCCCGGAGAAACTGAATGGCTATGCGGTCCGCGGAACGCGTGTGAAGCTGGAAGTCTCGTTTACGAGTAACGACTCCATGACGATCACGGTTTTTTCGAATGGGTCGCTCGTCGAACGCTGCGACGAGGACACTCAGCAACCCATTTTGCTCACGGAAAATGCGCAGCCGGGCCAGAAATTCCTGATTGCAGTGCGCGTGGATAACGCGCCCGTCGGAACGCAAATGTACGGCAGCAGACTGAACCTGGAGGCTGCGCCCACGCGGCCGGACCCGAATATTCTGCGGGAAGAAATAGTGTCTGTGCGGCCGATCGCGGCAGCGTTTCCCGAAGGCGAGGCGGAACGCGAGGCCCACATTGATGCGAGCGTAAAGGCGATTGACTTCGCCGCGCTGGACCGTGGCGATCAACCGGCGTTTGATGAGTCACTGCGCCAAGCGCACGCAAGACTTAAGGTGCTCGATCCCTGGCTGAAGCAATTCACCATTCGCGCAGCGGGCAACTCGCACATCGATATGGCGTGGCTATGGCCTTGGACGGAGACCGTGGAAGTGGTGCGGAATACTTTCCGCAGCGCGCTCGACCTGATGCGCGAATATCCGGACTTCAAATTCACGATGTCCTCGGCGCGCACGTATGTCTGGATGGAAGAAAAATATCCAGACTTGTTCAAAGAGATCGAACAGCGGGTTCGCGAGGGGCGCTGGGAAGTTATCGGGGGCATGTGGGTCGAGCCGGATTTGAATATGCCAGGCGGCGAGTCTCTGGTACGGCAAATCCTCGTCGGCAAACACTATTTTCACGACAAATTCGGGATCGACGTGAAGATTGGATGGAATCCGGATTCGTTCGGTTACAGCTGGCAATTGCCGCAGATTTACAAAAAATCAGGGATCGATTATTTCGTGACGCAAAAACTGATGTGGGCGCACGAATTCACCACTTTCCCCCATAAACTCTTCTGGTGGGAGTCGCCGGATGGCAGCCGCATCCTGACTTATTTTCCGCATGACTACGCAGCGGGAATCGATCCGCCGCAGATGGCCAAAGACCTTTCGACCTGGATTCCGTCACTGTACGGGACAGACTCCAAGCAACAATCCGAGATGCTGCATCTCTACGGCGTTGGCGACCATGGTGGCGGACCAACTCGGACGATGCTGGACAATGCGGTGCGGTGGATGAAGCCTGATGTTGTTTATCCCAACATCCGCTTCAGCACGGCCAAATCCTTCTTTGACGACCTGGAGAAAAAACTTCCCACCATGAAAGTGCCGACGTGGCGCGACGAACTCTATTTTGAGTATCACCGCGGAGTGCAAACCACGCAGGCCGAGACCAAGAAGCGCGTTCGCACCACGGAAGAATTGCTCCTGAATGCCGAAAAGTTCTCCGCCCTCGCCACGCTGTATGGGCGCGCGTATCCTTCCGAAGACTTTAGCCGGGCCTGGAAGGATCTGCTCTTCGACGATTTCCACGACATCCTGCCGGGATCGGGCATCGCCGTAAATTATCTGGACGCCAAGCGCAACCTTGAGGATGTCAGCCGCGTGGGGCGCGGAATTCTTGATGGTTCCCTGTCGGAAATTGCCGCACGCATCAATACGGCCGGGCCAGGTGTTCCCGTCGTGGTGTTCAATTCGATGTCCTGGCCACGAGATGAAGTTGTTGAAGCGGAAGTTCAACTGCCCAGTGCCGCGCCGGCGATTCAGGTTGTAAATGGCGAGGGAAAAGCGGTGCCGTCACAAGTGCTTGCAATCTCCAAATCGACGCATCGGGCAAGGCTCTTACTAAAAGTCAGCGTACCGGGACTAGGCTACCGAACGTATTACGTTCACGGGGTCGCGAAACAAGCGGCGATGCCGCCGGAGATAAAGGCGTCCGGCGAAACGCTCGAAAACGATCTCGTGCGGCTCAAACTGGACCCGCAAACCGGATGCATGACAAGTCTCTACGACAAGCGCAGCAAGACCGAGGCTCTGGCGGCTTCGGAAACGGACACCGGGGGCCCGAGGCAGTCCGTCTGCGGGAATCTCTTGCAGGCCTTCCGCGACAAACCCAAACAATGGGACGCCTGGAACATCGACGCTGATTTTGAGAAAGAGCATTGGGACCTTGACCGTGCCGACGAGGTCAGGCTTGTGGAGAACGGGCCCTTGCGCGCGGTCCTGCGCGTGAAGAATCATTTCCAGAATTCCACGTTCGTGCGCGACATCACGATTACCGCAGGGTCCCCGCGCGTGGACGTAAAGATGACGGCCGACTGGCACGAGAAACACATCCTGCTGAAAGTGGCGGTGCCAGCGAGCGCGCACAGCGAGACAGCGACGTTTGAAATTCCCTATGGCTCCATTGAACGGCCGACAACGCGCAATACGCCTGCGGAAAAAGCAAAGTTCGAAGTGCCGGCATTGGATTGGGCTGATCTTTCGGATGCCACGCACGGCGTCAGCCTGTTGAACGATTGCAAGTACGGCTACGACGCAAAAGGAAACGTCCTGCGGCTTTCTCTTCTGCGCTCGCCTGAATGGCCTGATCCGCACGCTGACGAGGGTCATCATGAATTCACTTATTCGCTCTATCCGCATGGCGGAAGCTGGCGCGATGCGTTGACGGTTCGGCGTGGGTACGAGCTCAACTATCCGCTCCTGGTGCGGCAAACCGAGAAGCACGAAGGCGAACTTAAGGACGATTTCTCTTTCATGCAAATTCAATCTGACAACGTGGTCTTGACCGCAGCGAAAAAAGCGGAGGACGAAGATGCACTCATCCTGCGGTTCTATGAGTGGGCGGGAAAAGAGACGCGCGTAAGGCTGCGATTACCGGCAGGGGCAACCATGGTTTCGGAGACGAATCTGATGGAGAGACCTACTGCGGAGTTCACTCTAAACGACGGCAGCGTAACCGTGTACACCAAGCCGTACGAGATCAAGACGATTCGAATACAACTCGCGGCGAAATCTTCTTCCCAAACGGCACGGAGCCGCTAAAAGTGAACACCAATCTTGCAAAAGCTGCGGCCGTGGCGCACTGGGCGGTTGCTGTTCGGCTCCGACGCAACGGTTATCTCTGGAACCACTCAGTCGCCCACAATCGCACTATTTCCGTGCCTGCTTCTAAGCATCGCCCTAACTCGGTGGATTTTGGGCCTTAGG
>WNGJ01004857.1_pt1 | contig 27892 bp, 24 predicted proteins | sample 5400611 | NCBI WGS metagenome assembly WNGJ01 (sample SAMN13153375, study PRJNA577476) | soil metagenome | isolation source: 40 cm soil or saprolite under Garry oak tree replicate 1 | place: USA:California | collected 2016-06-15
GCAGCCAGAAGCAACGAGAAAGTTGATTCGACACTGGCGATGTGAGTCTGTCGGGGATTTTCGATAGAACGCGGAACTGAGGGAATGGCGGCCTCGTGAAAAACTAACTCAACACCCTCGAGGGCCCTGCGTAACGACTTCTCATCAGCGAGGCTGCCGTGGACAAAGTCAACGTCTCCCTTTATCTCCTCCAGGTTCTCACGGTATCCGGTTGATAGATCGTCGATGATCCGCAGCCTGGCTCCACCGGCGGCGAGCGCCGAAGCAATGTGTGAACCAATAAACCCGGCTCCGCCAGTGACGAGTGCTATTCCGCTTAGAGGCATAATGAAAGATCTTTAGTTCTTCACAGGATTGTAAGAGCTTTAGTCAGGAGCTGCAGTCCACTATCTGCCGACTCCAACGTATTCGAAACCGAGTTCCCGCATATCAGCGGGTTCGTAAATGTTTCGCAGGTCGGCGATCCTCGGAGATCTCATCAGGTCTCGGATGCGTCGCATATCGAGAGCTCGAAACTGGTTCCACTCGGTCATAAAAACGAGAGCATCGGCATCTGTCACCGCCTCGTATTCGTCGGCTAAATAAGCAACGTCAGGAAGAACCGCCGACGCTTCCTTCATAGCCACCGGATCATAAGCTCGCACCTTTGCGCCGCGCTGCAATAGCTCCTTGATGATATCAATCGCCGGAGCCTCACGCATGTCATTGGTTTCCGGCTTAAATGCCAGCCCCAAAACCGCAACTGTCTTTCCCCCGACATCACCAACCAGCTTTTCAATTTTCGGTATCATCGCTTGTCGCTGCCGGCGATTCACTTCGATCACGGCGTCGACAATTAGTGAATCACGCCCAAAGTCCCGCGCCACAGAAGCAAGTGCCTGGGTGTCTTTCGGAAAACATGAGCCGCCGAACCCTGGTCCAGGATGAAGAAACTTGCTCCCGATTCGCCGATCCATACCAATGGCCCGGGCTACATCATGTACATCACATCCGATACTTTCGCATAGATTGGCTATTTCATTGATGAATGAGATTTTGGTGGCGAGGAAGGCGTTGGCAGCATACTTTGTCAATTCTGCAGCTTCCAGAGAAGTCAGAACAAACGGCGCCTCAATTAAATAGAGCGGGCGATAAAGATCCCGCATGATGGCGATCGCTTCTTCATCACGACTGCCAAGAACCACTCGATCAGGTCGCATGAAATCATTAATGGCGGCGCCCTCTCTTAAGAATTCCGGGTTCGAAACTATTCCAAAGTTCAACCTGCCGTTTTGTTGATCGCGTATTAATTTTCGAAGGTGTTCGCCGGTCCCTATCGGAACGGTAGATTTGGTGACGATGACCTTATAGCCATTCATATGCTCAGCCACTGAGCGAGCCGCTGCCTCAACGAAGCTGAGGTCAGCTGCACCGTCGCGTTTCGGCGGCGTGCCTACGGCCAGAAAAATAACGAGCGCTTGCTCTACAGCTTGCTTGATATCGGTAGTGAATCTCAAGCGGCCTGACTGCGCATTCTTGGCTACCAACTGTTCGAGGCCAGGTTCGTAGATGGGCATCTCACCGGCTGACAGGCATGCAATCTTCTCAGAATCGATATCGACGCACGTAACATCAACCCCAAACTCCGCAAAACACGCACCCGTAACCAAGCCGACGTAACCAGTGCCAATTACCGCGATATGCATTAAGAGTTTACCTTCAGAACCTGAGGAAGGAATTAGCGGGCATGCGCAAAACTTTGCGGGTCAAGCACGACGTATCGTCGCGTGACCCGCAAAGTGCATAACTGACTGCGGCGCTCAAACGCGGCACCGCGGTATTTGTTTGAAACAGCAATCGACGACTTACCGCGACGGGCTGATTACGACTGCATTGCCACCGAAGTTAAGGTTGTTGTTGTGCAACGCCGCATACAGGATTCCGGCAGTGGCGCCAGCACCCAGCAGTATTAGCGCAGCCAACTCACCGCTGCTCATTTTATCGTCGTCGTCACCTGGATCGTTCTTCGGGTTCGGAGTGCCGGCGGTGGCGCTCTCACCCGCAGCAACCTGCTTCACAGCGCCTCCAACGTGCAGTTGCGCAACGCCGGAATGGGTTGTTAAGGATGTAATTCCCTTGACAACGTGAACTGTAAACGAAGTCGCCTGACTTCCGTCAACAACTACGACACCATCTTTGGTTGTAAAGTTCACGGAAGTTCCAGCCAGGGTCGAGACGTGAGCGGTGCCATCGTCAAGCAATCCCATGATGCTCTTTTCGTTGAAGCTTAGTTTCAAATTGGAGGTCGCTGCTAATTCTACTCGGCCCAATTTGCTAAGGTTCACCGTTGCACTACTTCTCTCAGCGGTTGTGATTAGGCTATCCGAAAACACAGTACCGCCCGAAATCGCGTTCTCGCCATTTACGGCGACCTGGCCGACGATGGACAACTCGCCTGACGGGGCTTTCGCTGCGGGCGACGCCAAAACTCCCATTGAGTAAACACTCAAAATGGCAACTGCCACCAAGGCCGCGATAGGTTTGCGGCTCCAAGTTTTGCTAATCATTAACTTTCCTCCCGTATTGTGAACAAATTCTTGATTGCTTGCCGCGACGGCCGATATGTCGTGAGAGGTGCGCAATTCACCTCATAATCGAATGCAATCTTTAATGGCCAAAATACCGTCTGCAAAGCTTAAACTCGGGGCTGTTATTACATGAATGAAGGCACTCTGTCAACAGCCTTTTCGCCAAACTTTGCCACAAAACTGTGCTTTTTTGTGTTGGGCGAGAATTTAGCACACGGTCGTGTCACAGTCCAGACTTTTCTACCGCCGTTCTGGACCAGAGACGGCGACGCAGGAGCTCAATCGTCCTGCAAAGTTCGCAGACAAACGGCTCAAGAGTAGAACTGGTCGAACTCGCTCGGCAGGGCAAGCCTTTAGTTCACGGTGAGATGTAATCGATGGATCTGGCCCAGCTATGAAGCTCAGGGCGCCGTAGCACGGCGAGCACGAGTCGTAACTTTGGCTCCGGAGACCGGACTTGAAACGGGAGAACCTGCTGGGCTATCAGCACTATGATTGATTTTTTCCATTAATTCAGACTGTTCATAGGGATCAAGTCGGGCAAAGAGATAAAAGCCTTCACCCGTATGGACAAGACCGAGATACCTGAAGTTAGTCTGCACAACTTCGCCTATTCTCAGTGCTTGAAAGTGTGGCGGACGCTCGAAGAGCAGACCCAATTCATCGCCGGCGACCGCTTCGAGCTCGGGCAGGTAGTCATTCTGGGTTTCGCGCGCAATGTGCATTGCCATCTGTCGCAGAGCGCGAATGCGGTTGGAATTGCGGCGATAATAGGTCGCGTTCACTTCATGTCGGCTGACGCGATCATCGACCACCTCTTGCTCATTTCGGAGATATCCCAGATAGGCGCGAACTACGGGTCCAAACGCTTCGTCTTCTCTTGCTGTCTGAGCGGAAGCAGAGAGAGCGGCAATTACAAAAATCAACGCTCCGAGGAAACCGGAGCGGAATACTCGAAAGTTAGACATGGTTCGGCCCTCTAATTTGAAACGGTAGTAACAGGCAATTTACTTTGCGACAACAGGCCCGCATTGTACCAAGTCTTGAGAAAGCTTCGTTGCACGCTCATTTCAGCAATGTTACATTGATCTTTAATTTCGGCTAAGCCGTCAGTATCTGTGAGGCCCTCTTGCAAGGCTCTTCTACCGACAAAAAAGTGGCGTTGGGCGTTAGTGGCGGCATCGCGGCGTATAAGGCGGCTGAGGTGCTCCGGGGCCTGCAACGAGCGGGCTGCATCGTCAGAGTGGGAATGACGAAGCGGGCCTGTGAATTCATCCAGCCGCTTACATTTCGAGCCCTTTCCGGGTCACATGTAGTCGTCGATGATTATGCCCCTGATAATCCGGATCCTATTGCCCATATAACATTTTCGCAAACCGTCGACCTGTTCCTTATTGCGCCCGCAACCGCCAATATTATCGGCAAGTTGGCAAATGGAATCGCTGACGATTTCCTGAGTTCGACGTACCTGGCCTGCACCGCTCCGGTGCTGATTGCCCCGGCAATGAACACCTCGATGTGGCGCCATCCGGCCACTCAGCGAAATGTGCAGCAACTCAGGTTGGACGGCGTTCAGATTATTGAACCAGACGAGGGCGAAATGGCGTGTGGAACCATCGGACCGGGCCGACTCAGTGAACCGGAAAGAATCGTGAGCGTTGCATTAGAAATTTTGCAGAATTCGCAAAATGAGGGATCACACGACTTAGCAGGCGAAGATGTGCTAATTACAGTTGGCGCGACACGCGAAGCCATAGATCCGGTGCGCTTCCTGTCCAACAATTCTTCGGGGCGCATGGGGTTTGCTATTGCGGCAGCTGCGAAAAGACGAGGAGCAAATGTGACAGTCGTCGCGGGAGCCACCACCGCAGCACCTCCTAATGATACAAGTCTCATCCGCGTTAACTCAGCCGCTGAGATGCATGCAACGGTGATGAATAAGCTTTCAAGAGCCTCCGTCTTCATTGGCGCTGCGGCAGTAGCTGACTATCGGCCTGTTGCACCGGCATCACAAAAGATTAAGAAAACAAGATCTTCACTCTCACTGGAACTCGAGCCCACACCGGACATTTTGAGTGAGGTAGCGAAAACTAAGCAGGATCGATTGCTGGTAATTGGATTTGCCGCGGAAACGGAGAACATTCTGGCTAATGCGCGCGAAAAGTTAGCGGCTAAGAATTTGGATGCAATTGTTGCCAATGATGTCACGCAGGGAGGCGTCGGGTTTGACACGGTTACAAACGAAGTCACAATCATTAGCCGCGATCGCACCACACCGATTCATGTGCCGCTAATAGCCAAGACAAATGTCGCGAATATTATTTTGGATGAAGTGGTTCGCCTTCGTGCCCGCGTCAAGCCTGGTTCTATACGGCCTGTTATTCAGAGGCAACGGAAAATTTAGTGGGACCGCCTGCCGCAATCCGTTTTCAAAACTATTGTGAGACTTGATGAATTCTGAAACGGAAATTACTGAGTTTCTGTCACTTCTGAAAGAAACCCGGGAACAACTCGAGTACTTCAAAGAATTGGGTGTGGAGAGAATCGAACACGCTTCTTCGCTCGGTTGGTCAGGTGAAACGACGAACAACGAACGTGAACAGCCGGCGACCGAATCCTTGCTCCATCCGGTGGCCCGCACTTCAGCCACAGTTGCTGCTGTTGCAGCTGTCCAAGAGACTGACATTAATAATGCTGCTTCGCCGCTGCCGCTTGACACGTTATTCGGAGACCTAACTCCGCCCCCGGTAACGATCCAGAAATCCTTGGAGAGTTTCGAGGATATTTGGGCTGACATAGGAAACTGCACGCGCTGCCCGCTCCACTTGGAGCGCACCAACATTGTCCATACAGAAGGCAATCGCAAAGCGCGACTAATGTTCGTCGGTGAAGCACCGGGCGCTGACGAGGATGCGCAGGCGCGTCCATTTGTAGGACGCGCGGGCCAACTGCTAACCAGGATCATCGAAGCAATCGGGCTGAAGCGTGAAGAAGTGCTGATTGGTAATGTTAACCGCTGTCGACCCCCCGGTAATCGGCCGCCGACAGCGGAAGAAGCTTCCATGTGCAAGCCATTTCTGCTACGGGAGATTGCCGCAGTGCAGCCCGATGTCATCGTAGTACTCGGCAATACCGCGATGAGAAATCTACTGGATATCAAGCAGGGAATAACGAAAGTGCGCGGCCAGTTTCAGGATTACCACGGCGTCAAGGTAATGCCCACCTTCCACCCGGCTTACCTGCTTCGTGATCCTTCGAAGAAAAAGGAAACATGGGAAGATCTTAAAAAAGTGCGTGACTATCTCGACGCTACTCGAAAACGAGCGAACTGAAACTCCCGGTATGGACTTCCGCTTTTGCAATTTCGCATTTCGCGCTACCTTCTCAACGTGCACCACTGCTCGGAATCGTCCTTAAAGGATTCGTCAAACGAAAACCTGTTTGCCAGCGCTGAAGCTGCCGAAGCCGGCGGACCGCAGTATGCCGAAGTGGCTGTACCAATCCACGTTTCGTCTACCTTCATCTATCGACTACCACCTTCCCTCAGTCGGTTTGCACAATGCGGTTCTCGCATCGTTGTCCCCTTTGGCAGAAAGTTTGTGACTGGTTACATCGTCGGAATGCTCGAAAGCCTGCGACCCGAAACAAGTCTGGATGAATCAGAAATCAAGGATGCTAAAGAGATACTCGATGTTGTGCCTCTGGTTACTCCCGAGCTGCTTCAGCTCACCCGCTGGGTAGCCGATTATTACCTGGCGCCGTGGGGTGAAGTGATCAGGGCAGCGCTGCCGCCAGGTATTAGCCCCATGATCGCTCAGCTTCTCTCAATTACAGCCAACGGACGAGCGTATCTGGAGAATTCCCCGGCGCCGGAGACGCCGACACTCAAACATCGGCTTCTTAATCGGGTCGCGGCAGAACCGGTAAGTCTCACCGCTGTTTCTGCAGAATTTACGAACGCTCAAGTTACCAGAGTTGTGCGCGAGCTTGAGCGCGATGGATTTATGGAAGTCAAGCAGCGTCCTGGCACAGAGTTTGTAAAAGCGAAGTATCAACGACGGGTTCGTCTGGTTCATACGGATGAGAATGCTGTTGATGAAGCCGAACGCAAGTTTACAGCTTCCCAGCTAAGAGTCATCGAGGCCCTTAATGGGAAAGACTCGCTTTCCCTGCCAGAGCTGCTAGGCCTGGCCGCCGTCAGTTTTTCTTCCGTCAGCACTTTGCAGAAAAGACAGATCGTAGAAGTTTTCAAGGAGAGACTGCGAAGGGATCCGCTCGGAGATGCCACCTTTGAACCACATCACGACTATCAGCTAACCGGGGACCAACAGCGAGTTTTAGCAGACCTGGATCAACCGCTGCGCGTTCGGCGCTACGCCCCATTCCTTTTGCACGGCGTGACCGGAAGCGGAAAAACTGAGGTCTACATTCGGGCGATGCGCGTAACCCTGGGCCTTGGTCGGTCAGCTTTGATGTTAGTTCCCGAAATTGCGCTAACTCCGGTCTTCTCCAGACGCTTGAAAATGCACTTCGGCGACCAAGTAGCGATATTTCATTCCTCTCTGTCGCGAGGTGAACGCTTTGACGAATGGACACGAGTCAGAGATGGTGAAGCGCGAATCGTCATCGGGACCCGCTCGGCAGTCTTCGCGCCGGTCAAGGATCTTGGCCTCGTTATCGTCGATGAAGAACATGAGTCGACGTATCGCCAACAGGATTCGCCTCACTACAACGGGCGTGACACCGCAATTGTTCGTGCCCAAAAAGAGTCTGCCGTAGTCATCCTGGGCTCCGCCACGCCGTCGCTCGAATCGTTTCACCACGCGCGCAACGGCAAATACCGCTACCTCGGGCTTCCCCAGCGGTTGGCTAACAGGCCGATGGCGGCTGCTGAAATCATCGATATGCGCGAGGCATTTGCGCGCTGCCGGAAGCCCAGCATCTTTTCCGATCAACTGCTTCAGGCTATCGAAGAGGCGCAACAAAAAGGAGAGCAGTCGATAATTCTATTGAACCGTCGGGGCTACTCGAGTTTTGTCCTCTGCCGATCCTGCGGCGAAAGTATCCAGTGTCCTAACTGCGACGTGACATTAACCTACCATCGCAGCGAACGCGTAATCATCTGCCACTATTGCAACCATCGCGAAGCCGCTCCGTCAAAATGTCCAAACTGTGCGGGAAAATATATTTATTATGTCGGCGAGGGTACGCAGCAGATTGAAGAGCAGCTTAAGAAACTTTTTCCCTCACTTCGTATTGCCCGCATAGATCGGGACACTGCATCGCGGCGCGGCGTTTTTGAAAAATCTTTTATCGATTTTGGCGAAGGAAAAATCGACATGTTGGTGGGAACGCAAATCCTGGCCAAGGGACATGATTTTCCCAACGTCACGCTGGTTGGAGTAGTTTCAGTAGATGCCGGGATGGCGCTACCGGATTTTCGCGCGGCGGAGCGAACCTTCCAGTTGCTAACGCAAGTGGCCGGCCGCGCCGGACGCGGGCAACGCGCGGGCAAGGTATTGATCCAGACGTATCATCCTTATCATTATGCCCTCCGGCACGCGAGCGCCCAGGACTATGCTGGTTTTTACCAGGAGGAGATCCGGCATCGACAGAATCATAGCTATCCGCCCTTCGTTGCACTGGCGTCGCTGTTGGTTCATGGCGCCGATATCGTTCGAGTCAGATCCGAGGCGATGGAACTAAGAAAGGAATTGGATCATGCGAACCGCGAGCGCGCGGCACGCATTCTTGGGCCCGCTCCGGCGCCCCTCGCAAGATTGAAAGGCGAGCATCGCGTGCAGGTATTAATCAAGTGTCGCAATCGGCGCGAATTGCGCAGAATAATCGATGACGCGCTTGGTGCGCTCAATAAGCGAAAGATCAACCTCCGTTCGATAAACATCGAAATCGATCCGGTGTCGATAATGTGACGTTCATTGCGTAACGCAAGCTGACAGTGTGCGCTACATTTGCGTTAGACTTCTTCCATGAAACTTTCCGAACTTGCTACTGTAACTGCTGCTCGCGTAGATGGCAGTGCTGGCGACATCGAGATAACCGGGGCGGCCGGCCTTGATAACGCCGGCCCTGGGGATATTACATTCCTTGCGAATCCGCGCTACACCTCCAGAATAAACACGACTCGGGCATCGGCGATCTATCTCTCCGAAGATGCGCGCATCGACCGGGAGATTCCAGTTTTGCGGGCTCAGAATCCTTATCTTGCCTACACTCGTGCGTTGCGGCTGTTTCATCCGGAGTCGCAGTTTTCCCCCTTCATTCATGAGTCTGCCGTAATTGATCCTTCGGCAAACATAGCCAAAAACGTCTGGATCGGAGCCGGCGTGGTGATTGGTCCAGCGACTCGAATTGCTGAAGGCGTGCGCATTTATCCAAACGTTACCATTTACGAAGACGTGACTATCGAGCAAGATTCGATAGTCCACTCCGGGGTGGTTGTGCGCGAGCGTTCGCAGCTTGGTAAACGAGTAGTTATTCACAACAACGTAGTCGTTGGTTGCGACGGATTTGGTTATGCCAAAGATGAGCAAAAGAAGTGGCTCAAGATCCCGCAAACGGGCCGCGTCATCATCGAGGACGATGTGGAGGTAGGCGCAGGCACAACAATCGATCGCGCTTCTGTAGGAGAGTCTCGGATTGGACGGGGAAGTAAAATCGATAATCTGGTGCAGATCGGCCACTCGTGCACTGTTGGTGAAGACACTCTTCTCTGTGCTCAAGTTGGGCTCGCGGGCAGTTCGCGCATTGGCAGTCGAGTAATACTAGCCGGCCAGGCCGGTGTGGCTGGTCACCTGACAATCGGCGATGATGTAGTGCTGACGGCGAAGAGTGCGACCAGTCACGACGTGCCGGCGGGAAAAGTCATCTCCGGAATTCCGGCATTCGAAAATAAAGATTGGTTGAGATCGACGGCTGCGTTTCGGCGGCTGGGTGAGATGCAGCGAAGAATCCGAGAACTGGAAAAGAAGCTTGAGCAGCTGATAAGACAAGAGAGCGGGGACGAGCCCCCTTCTTGACTTCGAACTCGTTTGTCCATCTCTCTACAATCAGCTTTACCGCAATCTCTTCGCTCCATGGGAGTGAGATGTTTATAGAAATCAAATCCCTTACGCAACAATGGCTGCGGTAGTTGCCGGATTACGGCAACTACCGCAGCCAAAGTTTGCCAATAGTACTGCAGGCTATAAACATTTCGTTCCTCCGGAACGAAGCCCAGACAACTCTGCCGCTGCCTAAGTGATCGCCCCACCATCAACGATCACAACCTCTCCGTTCATGAAGCTATTGCGATCGCTCACCATGAACGCCGCGTATTCCGCCAATTCTTCCGGACGCCCCAGGCGGCCCGATGAAGCCCAGAAATGATGCATTTGCAATAACCGTTCGGGAAGTGCCTGGGCCAACTCCGTATCAAAAATTCCGGCGGCGATTGCGTTCACCTTGACGCCAAACGTGCCTGCCTCGCGCGAAAGACATTTCGTGAATCCAATCATGGCGGCCTTCGAAGTCGCATAGTGGACGGCAGTGGGCAGCGCCCGCATCGCGCCAATAGAGGTGATATTGAGGATGCTTCCCTTCCGTTGCCGAATCATCTGCTTGTAGATGGGCTTTGTTACGGCGAAGAGACTGCCGACATTGGTATTGATCACTTCGTCCCAGGCGCGGTCAGTGGTAGTGGCAAAATTGTCGCCGCGATTAATGGCGGCGTTGTTAACCAGGATATCGATGCCGCCCCAAATTTCAACAATCTCGCGAGTCACCTTCTTTAATCCCAGACGGTCGGTAACCGAAATCTTGAAGCTGAGCGCGCGCCGCTGGTGACCTTCGATCTTTGCGCGGGTTTCGGCGGCGAGATCGTCTCGGGTGTTGTAGTTGAAAGCGACATCGGCGCCTTCACGCGCAAAAATATCACACAGTGCCGCACCAATCCCGCGCGTGCCTCCAGTTATGAACGCGCGCTTACCTGCTAGCAGTAGACTCACTGTCCGGTTTGTCTCCTAAAAAGCCCGCTTCGACCAAACGCAAGCGGGCAAAACTTTTCTCTAACCGCGGATCTGAAATGTGTTTGTTTGCCAGAAGATTAAACTCTGAAAACCTTTTGCAGTCAACGAGTGGACCCACGGGCATCTTTGAAGGTGACGGGCATTATCAGACGGAAGCAACCTCGGCCAAGACAACTTGGTCAGTCGTTTCCGTGGCGGCGGGAATAAGCGCGGTTATCTCCTCGACAATTTGACGAGTAGCATTTGGAATAGCCAAACCAATCGTAGCGGCACGCATTGCTGAATAGTGGGCGGTGTCTTCAAGCATTCGCCGAATGACGGGCACGACATCGCTGGCCCGTTGCAGCAGCACACCCGCGCCGCGTTTCACCAGCAAACTCGCTGCCCCGGCCTCCTGAGGCATCGGTGCAGTAATCCCGTCAGCGATAATCGGCAGGCGGCAGGCGAACGCTTCAAAAGTAGTCAGTCCACCGAGCTTGGAAATCATGACGTTTGCCGCATTCATCAACTCTTCGACGTGATCCGAATAGCCAATCACTTTGATGGGAAAACAAGCGCCCTCGGCAAGCGATTCGGCACTCGCTCTTAGCTCCTCGTTTCTGCCCGCAAGAAAAATCGCCTGGACTTCCAACTGCCCGCGAACCAACTCGCGGAAAATCTGAGGAATATTACCGCCACCTTCCCAACCCGCATTGACGAATACGGTGAACTTTTCCGGATCCAATCCGAGCGCAGTTCGCGCCGCTTGCGCGGCTTCCTCACCGGGATAAGCAAACTTATGATGAACGGGCATCCCCGAAATCTTAATTCGCTCCGGCTCGATTCCATAGTCTACTAACTGCTGGCGTGCTTCATCGCTCGCCACCAGGTAGAGAGTTACATCATCGCATGCCCAACCTTTCCAAAAACCGTAGTAGGGATCGGTAACTACCGACACCAGCGGAATTCGATCGGCGAGTTTTAGTTCTTTCAGGACCCTGGCGATCATATGTTGGGTAAGCGGATGGACACTGACGACTACATGCGGACACCAGCGCTCGAATAGTTCAACTACGTAGCTAACACATCGCCGGTGGAAGAATTCTCTTGTTTCGGGCCTGAACCTGTTCATGCCCCAGTAGAGATATTTCATCCAATGTTGCTTATTTCTGAGCAGCCAATTGTAGAGCCCAACCATCTTCGCGGTAATGGAATGGGACTCTTCAACTGCGCGAACAACGCGTACGGCATACGACTGGCCGTCGAAGAACTTCTGCACACCGGCAACGATGGCTGCCGCGGCCGAACGATGACCGCCACCAGTGTCGGATGAAAGAATTAGGATTTTGGGAATGCGTTGCGACATTAGGGTCCGATAAGCTTGTCGAAGTTGTGCTAAAACCCTACCTGCGAGACATCTCGACAAACTGAAGTTTGTCGGACATTGGCCCTGCTACGCCCGTACCGTCATGCCGTCCGGTTCGGACTGTAAACGATCCATTTCGCGGCGCGCTTTTTTCATTTCCTTTTCGAGTTTCTTGATCTGAATCAGATGTCCCGGATTAAAGGGCAACGATGGATAGTAACTATTCGACTCGTGCGTGCAGAAACAACCGTCCAACGCCTTCTTTCGCCTTTCCTTCATCGCCGGCGACAGCCAGAGTTTTTGGAAGTTCCAATCGAATTCTCGCAGATTGCCGATGGGGGCGAGGTTCTCGCAGGACGACACGGTGCCTTCGTCGTAAATCACGCCACCCGCCGTGCCGGCGTAACACTTCATTTGCGCCTTTTGCGTTTCCTGCGTCTTTGCGATCAAGTCATGCATGTAGATATCGATCGCCGCTTTGAAGAAGCCGGCATCACCACCATAGTTATTTTTGATCGCGGCATGACGCGAGTCGTCATCGATCATCCGCGCCAGCTTCTTGTAGCGCGAGTGGTCGATATCAAGTTCGATGGGATCTGCTGAAGGGGGACGAATGTAATTGAAGTTAACTTTGTCAGGCCTTAGGTCATATTTCAGAAAATCGTACCACTCAAAAATCGTTTCCTGATTCGAGTTCATGAAGCAGGTACACGTTTGTACGTCGAGTTTCGGATACTCTTTCTTGATCGACTGAAGTTGGCGTGCGGTCTCGATCGCAATGTCCCAGGAACCCGGCTTTTGGCGAATCTTCTCATGTGGTGCCTTGAGACCATCAATTCCCAGAGCGACAGTCACGTTCAGCCCGGGGCACTCTTCGAGAATACGCGTGATATCGGGAAAGATTCGTTTCTGAATCTGCCCGTTCGACATGATATAGATCGACTCGAGCTTATTATTTCTATAAAAGCTCTGCGCTATTTCCGGCAAGTCCTTACGCGTGAAGGGTTCACCGCCAGCCAGGATCAGGACGCCAAGATTGCCACCCAATGTCTGCGAGATCTTCTCAATCTCGTGGGTTTTCATCTGCAACTTTTTGCGCGGCCGATCGTCGAGCTCGTCTGTGAAAAAGCAATGCGTACATCGCATGTCGCAAACAGACGTCACCAGAATATTCAGCAAAATCGGCGAAAAGGGCTGGCCTACAGCCAACTTTGCATATCGTTTCAAAAGCTCTCGTGTGGTGTAATCCATATCAATCTCAACTTACCAACGCGCATCGTTTGATGCAAAAACAGAGATTAACAGATATGACCCTTGCAACGTAACCCATCATCGCTAACTGTAAAAGTTTTGTAATTGCTTTGCTGTAACTCAACGCCCGCAAACTGACAGCTTGATTACAACAAAACGCGAGGAAGGCCCCAGTCGTTCACTATCACGTAGTCAGACGATTCGCCGCACGAAAGATTGCTGCCGAGAGGAACAACATCCCATAGCTGATAACGCCCAAAGACGTCATAACCTGGCTTAGGAACACTCCGCAAAATGTCCTGGTCGTCAGAGTTAGAAAAACGAAGGAGAGCGCGACGAACACTTTGAACCAGCGATCTGTTACAAGTTGGGAATACCATAGGTGTACGACGTAGAGATAGGGAGGGACCAGCAGAACCAGATGATGCACCTCGGTCCAGGTAGAAAAGTTTGGAATAATACTAAATACCAGCGCCAAGCCTCCCCACTCGGAAATCAGGCTCGGAGCATTTCTGTAGCGCACGGCATACCAAATAATTGCCATGGCGAGCGCGGACATTAAAAGCCAACCGAGTAGGACGACAACTCGAGGCGGAAGTTCAGCAATTGTAAACTGGTAAGCCTGCCCATGATATTCAAACGCAGCGGTCCTTTGAAAAAAGCGGGCCAGTTGCGCTCTTAGCGACAAGTTTCCGACCCCACTTGGCAGGTTCGTTACCAGCGCGTTAGTAACGAAGACTTTATTGAACCATTCCCGGTGATAATAGAAATCCTTTTCCGGTCCAACTACGAGGGCCGGAAGCACAACTCCGACTAATCCCCCCAGAATTATTCCCCCAAGGGCCTGCCAGATTCCAGCCCGGAATCGTTGCTTTCGCGAAGACAAGAGCAAGCCGAGTGTGGTCAGCGCCAGCACGATGATGTCTGATTGGCCACCTTGTAGATGAAACAAAATGAAGCGAGCTGTTAAGAGTAGCGTTAAGGAGAAAACGATCCATCTTGTCCTTGCGGGAATCGAAAAGAATGACTGTCCTGTCAGGCCCTGGTAGAAAGCAGCCATACTCCAACCGAGCAGAATCACAGAAGCAACTGTCCAAAGGACGATAACCACTCCTATGGGCAGGAATACCAAAGGTATGATTAGGAAAGCAAAGAGCGGCGGGTACACATAATAAAGACCGAAGCTATTTGGAATATTGACCACATCCTGCCCGGCTAAGATCAGACGGGCAGCATGAACAAACACCCGCGGGTCTCCTCCCCAATGGACATACCAAATCTGCTCGACCGAGCAGACCAATATCGTGGCTAAGATTATGGTGACGGCGAGAAGTCGATATTTCGGCAGCCTGTGTTGAAAATTGTTCGGCGAGATTGGCGTCCGACGTAGGTGCTTGTCCATCAATATCTCTTAAAGAGATTGGAAAAGGGATGAACCAGAATCATCTTCTGGACTATCCGAGCGAATAGCAATACCGATGTTACAGCTTAAATCGATCCGTTTCTGATATTACTAATACCGAGTGCGCGCATGCGGCGATATAAATGACTACGATCAACCCCCATCAATTCGGCGGCGCGGGAGACATTGCCTTCAGCCTCGTCAAGTTTTCGTTGGATAAACTCCCGGTGATACGCATCCGTCGCTTCCTTGAATGATGGGAATCTGAAAGACGCGGCAGGCGCCTCTTCTTTTCCGTGCGGTGGCAAATCGCCGGCGGCCACTTTGATGCCTGGATTCATAATGACCACGCGTTCAATCGTATTCCTCAGCTCGCGAACGTTCCCCGGCCATGAATAATTCTGTAGTTCATCAAGAGCTTCGGACGTGAATTCCTTCAGCATCTTTCCATAAGCTCGTGAAAAGTTTTGATTGAAATAGTTGACCAGCAGCGACACGTCCTCGAGACGCTCGCGCAACGGCGGCAATTCAAAAGGAATAACATTCAGCCGGTAAAAAAGATCCGGTCGGAATTTTCCCTGGTCGATTTCTGTGTCGAGGCGCTTGTTGGTAGCGGCGATAACCCTGACGTCCACGCGAACCGAGGTGCCACTGCCAACCGGCTCAAATCTTTGTTCTTCGAGCACGCGCAGGACCTTGGCTTGAACGTTAGCGCTCATATCGCCAATCTCGTCGAGAAAAAGCGTCGCCCCGTCTGCCAGTTCAAACTTGCCTTTCTTGGCAGCGGTCGCACCGGTAAATGCGCCCTTCACGTGGCCGAAGAGTTCCGATTCGATCAGCTCTTCGGGGATGGCAGCGGAGTTAACTTCAACAAAGGGCGCCGCCGCTCGCCTCGATTTGGCATGGATTGCGTGTGCGACCAGTTCCTTGCCGGTCCCCGATTCGCCATAAATCAAAACCCGTCCATCAGTGGGCGCAACCACGGAAATCTGCTTGCGAAGCGCGCGCATCGCCACAGACTCGCCCACCATCGTGTATTCCTTCGCGAGCTCCGCTGACATCTCAGCATTGATCAGTTCCAGTTGTTGCTGTCGCAGAGCGTTGCGAACTGTCAATAACGTCTTCTCAATCGAAAGGGGTTTCTCAATGAAATCGAAAGCGCCAAGTTTTGTTGCGCGCACGGCGGTTTCGACATTGCCATGGCCGGAGATGATCACGACCGCAGCTTCTGAGCCTGCGGCACGCAATTGCCGCAATGTCTCGAGGCCATCGATACCCGGAAGCCAAACGTCCAGCAGGATACAACCGTAGGCCCGCCGCTCAACTGCGTTCAGACAATCCTCACCGGTGCCCACCGCGTCGGCGCTGAATCCTTCGTCTTCCATCACACCGCGCAACGTGTCACGTATGCCGGGTTCGTCATCGACTATTAAGATTGAATCCATTGTTGCGTTGCTGACCGACGACCGAAGACCGGCGACCGACGTACCAGATTCCTTCGGTCAGCCCTCGTCGGTCTGCGGTCATCGGTCGTCGGTCGCCGGTCTATGCGTTCATCGCGGGCAGCTCAATTACAAATCGGGCGCCGCGAGGATAGTTGGCCTCAGCGCGAATCCTTCCGCCATGCTCGAGGACTATCCGCTGCACGATTGCGAGCCCCAGGCCTGTGCCGCTTCCACGCGTCGAGAAATAAGGTTGAAACAATCGTTTGAAGTCTGCAGGACGAATTCCATGGCCGGTATCGGAAACGTCGGCGAGCAGTAAACTCCGGACCGGATCGAAACTTGTGGTGATCGTAATTTGTCTTTCAGCGTCAACGCTTGCCAGCGCGTTGCTTGCGTTATCGATCAGATTTACAAATACACGACGTAGTTGTTCAGTATCCAACATTGCTGCGGGCAGATTTGCATCCAGCGAAGTTTCGATCTTCACTCCTTCAAGCCGGCCATCGTACAAAGCGATCGCGTGACGTACAACTTCGTTCAGGTGAGCAACTTCCAGTCGAGCCAGCGGTAGACGGGCAAAACGCGAAAACTCGTCCACCATCGCCTTCAGGCCGGCAACTTCGCGCGCGATCGTTTTCGTACACTCGTCAATCACTTCAGTTACATGGATATCCTCGCTTGTTCTTTCGTTTGTTGCCGGCTGTCCATTAGTTCCGTTCTGGTCGCCGTTAGCCGTGGCGCGGCGATAACTCTTGGCGATCCGTTCGGCAGAAAGTTGGATCGGCGTCAAGGGGTTCTTGATCTCGTGGGCCATGCGCCTGGCAACTTCGCTCCAGGCCGCCACTCGTTGTGCTGCCAAGAGCTCCGACAAATCCTCGAGCACCAGCACGACCCCGCGTTTCTTTGCGGAAGAAGCACGTAGCGCCGTAGCAGTTAGAGCCACTGGCAGGGCTGTGCTGTCAACGGCGCCGTCACTGAATCCTGCCAACTGGCCCTGCTCGGCTGCCTGTCCGGTGCGCCGCGCGCGACGGAGCAGTCGATCCATTACCAGCCAGTCTTCTGCTCCTATCAACTCGCCGAGTCGTCGTCCACTAGTCGGCGTCGCCCGCAGCTTTAACATCCGGGAGGCAGCCGCGTTGATTGTGGTAACGCAATCATTCTCATCAAGTGAGATAACACCGGTCGAGAGAGATTCCAGAATCGTTTCGATGTAATCGCGGCGTTCCTCCAGCGTCAGATTCTTCTCGCGTAACGCCGCGGAGCCGGCCTCAATGCTGGTGCGATTGTCTTCAAGTTGCGCGGTCATTTGATTGAAGGAATCGGCCAGCAACGCCAGCTCGTCTTCCGCAATCGTCGTCACCCGATGTGACAGGTTTCCGCGCGCAATTTCTTTTGACGCTTCGGCGAGAGCTTTGATTGGCGTCGCAATCCCGCGCGCCAAATAGATGGCTACCCAGCTTGAAACAAACAACAGCATGAGCGTCATCAACCCAAGCGTTGAAAGCCCCAACAGCCGAACTCGCCTTTGACGCTCTACCAGGTGTCGATACTCTCCCTGCGAGCCGGTTATCGTACTGCCAAGGCCGTTAGTCGGACGGCGCAACGACACAACTACGAGTTGTTGAGTTTCCGCGAGAGGAAGAACAACCGCATCTAAATCCTTGCCGTCCGCCAGACTGTCGTCAGAACCTTTTAGCGAGTGCGCCTGCTCCAGCAGACTCTCCAGGTCCTTTGCATCCAGGGCGGATAACTGCCCTCTGCTCTGAGCAATCACCTGTCCGGTCGAGTCGATGATCTGCACCGCTGATAATTGTCCGCCGGCCACGACTCGATCCAGAGTTTCCTGCCTTTCAGTTTCTGGCTGCGGCTTTAGTACAACGACCAGGAGTGACCCGGTTTCTCGCAGGTTGCGGGTTTGAGCATCCACTGCCTCGCGTTGGACCTCCTGCGCTTCATTGACAACCCGCGCCGGCAAACTTCCAAACCACTTTTCGACCGAGCGATTAAGAAAGAGATACGAAAACACCGCCATCGCGATAATCGGAAGGAAACTAATAGCGATGAAATATATCAGCAGCCGCGTCTTGATCTTGGATCCAAGCTGCCGTTCGTGTCGCTCGCGCCGCAACTTGAGTAAGTTGCGCGCAAAAATAAACGAGAACACTACGAAGGCGACAAAGTTAAGCGTAGATAACGTATAGAGCAGTAGGGTGTCTGAAGCTGTGTCCGGCGGAATGACCGTCCATAACCACAGTTGTTGAGAGACAATAATGGAAAGGAGCAGCAAGACGGTTAACCCGAGGATCCATAGCAACAACCGCCGGCGGCGGGTTGACCTTCCGGTAATTGATTCCGGCAATTGTTCGGAAGCATTTTCGTTCTTTTTACTCATGAAGAAGTGAATGCAAGTTTAGCATACAGGCCCAGCGCCAAGGGCGCGACATGCAACAGCCTGGGGCAGCGCCCCAGGGAGCCAATGGTCTTTGACGACAGCGCTGAAGGCGCGAAATAAGGGAACAAATATTTCGCGCTGAGGAGTAAGACTGATCATGCGTCTTGTGATCACCTCCTCCATGTCAGGCCTTCAGCGCTTCTCTTCGAAACTGCACCGCTTCCTGGGGCGGTGCTCCAGGCCTTCGCATTCCGCGCCTTTGGCGCTTAGGAGATTCACCGTCATCGAATAGAATGCCAGCGCACTACAGTTGTTCTCTTGTCTCTGTCCGATGCCCCAATGAGCCTCAAACAAGTTTTCATCAATCCAGCAGGCAGGCTTCGCAGCGGTTGGCGAGTAGTGATCTTCGTAGGTGTCTACATTTGCCTGTTGCTGTTGTTGACCGCAGTGGCGCGTGGAATCTACGCGTTACAATTGCTGGTTGCGCCAGACCGTCACCTCGGCTCCTACTTCGAAAATGTAGTCTTTCGACTGATACTGATATTGACCGCCCTGGGAGCGGGATACATTTGCACGCGTTGGCTGGAAGGGTTGCCCTGGCACGCACTGGGACTCTGGTTGCACGCCCGATGGTGGCGCGATTTTCTTGTTGGGTCAGTTATCGGCATTGCTTCGTTAGCCCTGGCAACGGCCATCGCGACCATCGGAGGTGGTTTGAGCTTCACGGTTTCCGGACGCGCCTTAATTCTTCAGGTGACGGAGACGTTAATCCTTACTGCCGCGCTCTTCATTCTGGCCGCCATCGCTGAAGAAGCGCTCTTCAGAGGCTATCCCTTACAGACATTGACGCGAGCTAACCTCGCCTGGCTGGCGGTGTTGTTGACATCGGTTCCGTTTGGGGCAGTCCATTTGAAAAATCCGAATGTCGCGGCAGGTTTCACGTTTATCAACACTACTCTTGCCGGGGTGTGGCTCGCCGCTGCGTACCTTCGCACGCGAAGTTTGTGGTTTCCTTTGGGAGTGCATTGGGCGTGGAACTGGGCGTTGGGATCAGTCTTTGGTTTACCTGTCAGCGGTATCACCGATCTGGCGCCGTACCCTCTGCTGCACGGCACCGACCTGGGCCCGGCCTGGTTAACGGGTGGAAGTTATGGCATCGAGGGTGGACTCGCCTGCACGATTACGCTGGTCGTCTCGACGGTATTCATCTGGCGCACGAGCTTGGTTTCCGCGACGCCGGAAATGCAGAAGTTGACCTCGCAAGAGAATCCCGCACCAGGCTTTGTGTCTCCAGACAGGCCGTTAGAAGAGCAATCGTCGATTCAATAATCTCCCGGCGTCCCGATAGGCGGGCGCGACGTCCCTGCTAACGCGGGTTACTTTCCCAGTATCATTGTTAACACTCTCCCCGTATCTCCCGTCTTATTAATGTCAGTCACGACTATATCGTCAGACTCCGAATGAGACAGCCCAATGTGTGAACTCGAAGCCACGGTGGACGGACTGCTCATGACCGCTCAAGCGAAACCTTCGCTCGCCGAACGAAGTGTCGAGACCGTTGCGGATGCGGCGCTTGTCGAGGCAGTGCTCGCAGGCAATCGCGACGTGTTTGGCCGGCTGTACCAACTCTACGCGCCGCTGGTGCACGGAGTCTTGTTAGCGCGCCTGCCAAGAAGCGAAGTTGAGGACATGGTGCAGGACATCTTTCTGCACGCCTTACGCAAACTACACACGCTGCGAGACACACGCGCCTTCGGTCCCTGGATCGCCATGATAGCGCGCAATCGAGCGATGGATTTTCATCGGAGATCGCGCGAGACAATTGAACTTAGCGAAGATCTTCGGAGCGCCGATTCGAGTCAATCAAAGGCTGAAGAAATCCTCGCGGTTATTTGTACGCTGCCGGACGCTTACCGCGAAACACTCGTGTTGCGGTTGGTGGAAGGAATGACCGGGCCGGAAATCGCGACGCGCACCGGTCTCACCGCTGCTTCAGTACGCGTCAATCTGCATCGGGGCATGAAGCTCTTACGCACGAAGCTAGGTTTTAAGGAAGGCTTACTATGAATCCGATCAAGAATATTGCCGACGATTACTTGTGGGACCGCACCGGCAAACCCGATCCTGAGATTCAACAACTCGAGGAGATTCTTGGCACTCTGCACTATCAGCCTCGGCCGTTGGCAGTCCCTGTGCGAGCGGAGGTCGGTCGCGAACGGAATCTCTTTCGTGGTTCTGCGCCACGTTTGGCAATTGCTGCGACCATAGTGATGTTGTTACTCGGTTTGGGACTCTGGCTCGGATTACAACGATTGCAGCGAGGTCAACCATCTCCGGTCGCCAATACTGTCACACCGGCCGTGAACCCAAATGTCGCGCGCGCGCCTTCTCTGGCTCAGGATCCAAAGGTTAACCCGGCAACTCCGGGTGGTTCGGATCAGAAACGCCCCGATGGTCCACCCCGTTATCGAGTTAATCGGTCGCTTCTGGCCCTGAACCCAACCCGTACCCATAACAATGCGGGAAACAAGAATCAGGCATTAGCACGAAACAAGCTACCGGAAGCTGAAGCTGCAAGAGATCAATTGATGCTGGCCCTGCGGGTGGCCAGTGCGAAACTAAGTTTTGCGCAAAGGAAGACACAGGCCTTAAGCCAGCGAGACCTGGTTCACAATCAACACAAGATAGGATGAATGAAGCACTATGAAATCACTTTATAAGACTCCGTTGAAAGTTGCGTCGCTTGTTGGTTTCGTCATCATCGTGACTGCAACCGCGACGGCACAGAATCCACGGATCCAAACCAGTCAGCTCGACGCCCTGGCGGCCAAGGCAAGCGAGACAGTAGACGTCAATATTGACGAAAGCCTCATGCATCTTGCCGCTGTAGCTCTTTCCAGCAAAGATGCTGATGAAGCGAAAGTAAAAGATCTCGTCAACGGCTTGAAGGGGATCTATGTGAAGAGCTTCGAGTTTGAGACGGAAGGCCAGTATTCCCAGGCTGACCTTGAAAGCATCCGCTCGCAACTGCGGGGTTCAGCATGGAACAGGATCGTCAACGTAACCAGCAAGAAAGAGGGCAGCGTTGAAGTTTATCTGATGAAAAACGGCGCTGAGATCAGCGGTCTTGCCGTCCTGGCTGCAGATCCGAAGGAGATCACAGTCGTCAATATCGTCGGTCCGGTGGACCTCGAAAAGTTAACAGAGCTCGAAGGGAATTTTGGTGTCCCGGAACTGGGGATTGGGGTTTCGAAAACCAAGCGTAAGAACTGATTGTGCCTACCGTTGCTCGATCGGCAGGTAAGAAAGATCGCGAGGGCCGACGTACTCCGCGCGGGGACGGATCAATTTATTGTCGGCGTATTGTTCCAGAATGTGACCGGTCCAACCACTGATACGGCTCACGGCAAAGATAGGTGTATAGAGGTCTAACGGAATTCCCATCATGTAGTAAGTCGAGGCGGAGAAGAAATCTACGTTGGGATAAAGACCCTTCTCGCGCATCATCACTTCTTCAACCTTGCGGGATATTTCATACCACCTGGAGTCGCCGGCCGCCTCGCCCATTTCCTTCGAAAACTGCCGCAGATGAGAAGCGCGCGGATCCTCCGTTCTATAAACCGCGTGACCAAAGCCCATGATCTTCCGTTTGTTAGCCAGCGCTTTCTTGATGAACGGCTCAACATTTTCAACGGCGCCAATCTCCAGCAACGTCTTCATCACGTTAGTGTTGGCGCCACCATGAAGTGGTCCTGACAGCGCCGCAATAGCGGCAGTGACTGCTGCATACATGTCCGCGAGAGTTCCCGCGACGACGCGCGCGGTAAATGTCGAAGCATTTAGTTCATGGTCTGCATGGAGAATCAGACAGACGTCGAATATCCGCGCATTGCGCTCGGAAGGCTTTTCGCCTTTCAGCATGTAGAGAAAGTTTGCGGCGATATTCAAAGAACTGTCCGGGGTTACCGGATCAAGCCCACGGCGAATTCTATCCGAAGCGGCCACGATGGTTGGAAATTGCGCAGTAAGTTTAATGGCCGTCTTGATGCTTGTCTCCCGTGAAATATCTCGCGCACTGGCATCGTGGAATTCCAACGCGGAAATCGCTGTCCTCAACACATCGATTGGGTCGGCTGCGCGCGGAAACTGTCTCATCAAATCGATGAGTTCAGCTGGCACTGGGTAAGAGGCGCGCAGTGACTGTTCCAGTTCTGAGAGTTCGGATGCCGCAGGCAGACGCTTATTCCAGATCAGGAAGATTACTTCTTCGAAGGTCGACTGCTTCGCAAGATCGTGAATGTTGTAGCCCTGGTAAATGAGTTCGCCCTTTTCACCGTTGACGTCGGAGATTGACGAAGTCGCTGCAGCCACACCTCTGAGTCCTGCTGCGGAAGTACCAGTCGAGGGATTTGCTTTGTCGGTCATGAAAGGTTTTGCGTGGAGGGAAGATAACAAACGCAACAGGGTGTGACAAGTTGGGCCAGTCTCACACTTCACTAACAATCACGGAATCACCGCGCTTCGCATGCAATAGTTTTGCTGCCGAGTTATTTGCCGCTGCAATCTCCAGAAAGCCTGCGCTTCCCCAAATTCCAAACACCTTGTCGCGACTGCCGGTTTCGTCAGAAAAGTAAGTGCGAAAAGATTTCACCAGGCCACCCTTGAGCCGTAGGTGCACGCCGCTCGCAATCGTGTCGTTTGTCAGATCAGTCTGGCTGATATTGGTCACGCAATTGCCGAAGCGATCGATGTGAATGATTCGCGCGATGATCCGGCCATCCTGAGCGGCCTCGGGTTGGAGCGGAGATAGTCGAACGAATTCGGCAGTCTTTTTCCCCAACTTAGTCGGTTTCACACCTCGCGAAAGCGCGGCGGCAACCGGAGCGAAAACGTCTCGGCCATTGAAAGTCGGGCTTACTGGATGGCGAAAGTATTTCGTGTTAGTGAGATGAAACACCTCGGGACTCTCATTCTTCGAGGGCAGGTCGCACACGTAACTAAAGATTCCGTTGTCGGGGCCCACAAAGAACTGTTTGCGTGTTTGAATCAGAATTGCTCGGCGCGCTGACCCAACTCCCGGATCAACAACCGCAACATGAATGGTGCCCGAGGGAAACGACGAGTGGGCGGCGAGTAAAGTGAACGCAGCCGTTTCAATGTCCTGCGGCGGTATGTCGTGAGTGAGTTCAACGATGCTTGCCTCGGGATTTACAGAAAGGATGGCTCCTTTCATTGCGCCGACGAAATAGTCCGCAGTCCCGAAATCGGTGAGGAGCGTGATTAACGCGACCCGGAGACTGGGCGACTCGGAGACACGGGGAGAAAGCGTTTTATCACCATGTCTCCGCGTCTCCGCGTTTCCGTTTCGCTTTTTCACTGGAAGAGTTTCACTGGATTCGTGTTTCAGTTGCAGTACGAATCCTTAGTTGTTGGCCACGCGTAAGACGAACATCCTGTCCACGTTTGCTAAGAACGCTACCGGTACCGACTGCTCCGCCAATCGCCGCTCCAATAGCAGCTCCTCTGCCGCCACCAACAACCGCGCCGATGATTGCACCGATGCCGGTGCTGGCTCCGACTTTTGAAATATCATCCTTGGTTGAGTCTCTTCCCTTCACGCCACCCTCAGAATCAACGGTGACCGCGCCATCCCTGTTTCCCATGTTGACGAGTTCGACCACGTCAGCTTTCAAAACCGCCGTGCGACCATCAGGCATATGTATCGACTCGAAGGAAAGTTGAAGCTCCGATGTTCCCTTTACTTTACCCGCGCGCTTAACCTGGGCCACCCGCCCTTCGACAATCGCTCCTTCAAGCTCACGCGGGTCGATAACACGAGCCTGGAAGCGGTCACCGCGCTGGCTATCGTCCGAAGAAAGGCCTGATTGCAACTCAATTAAAAGCATCGCATCACGCGGAATTGAGACCGGACCACTGGCGGGAACATTTCCGACCGGTGCTGAATTGCCGGAATTGTTCTGTGGCGCGTTTTGATTTGTATTCTGAGTTGTATCAGCTGGAGGGTTATTCGCCGGCACGGAATCCGCGTTGCCGCGTGGTTTCAGTCCGGTGGGTATTGATGAATCAAACTGGCGGCCATCGAAGCCGGCGTTGTAGCCTGCCTCGAAACCCTGCTGGTAACCGTCTCGATAATCTTCGGCAGTACCCCACGCAGCGTTATAATTCCGATCCGCTCGTTGGTATTCATTCTTGTTTTGATAGTCACGCGATGCATGGTCGGCAACGTCTCTGGAGCCGGCGCTAAAACCATCTGAATAGCCCGTGCGATAACCGCGTTCCAGAGCTGTTGACTGAGCCGGTGAGTCAGAAGCGTGCGCAGCCGGAGTTGCAAAGCTCGACCACCAGGTCAGCGTCAACGCAAGCAAAACTACAAGGGGAATCTTTAAATATTTCATTTGCTGTTCCTTCCAGAGATTTTACGGTACTGGAGCCGCCGTAGTTGTCTTGGGAGAGCCAACATCGTGCGAGTAGGATGCTATCACTCGACAGTTATAACGCAAACCATTTAGTTCGCGGTCGCGGCAGCCTCAAGGCTGAATTCTCAACAAGAGACTTCAAAACTGCATTAGTCCCTTGGCGATCACAAGCCGGCAAGTTGCGCTACAGTGTGCTTGACCGTCTTTATTGTGCGTCCTAGACTCGAATTATCTTGAAGCGCTTCCAGAGTTCTTCGAGCATAACTAACCTGGCCCTCAGATGCTTATTTCCGGCTACTGGTTGGCGGGCCTGATTGAATCACATGACAGTAACACGCAGGGTCTATCTCGATCACAGTGCGACCACGCCCGCGGACCGGCGCGTGGTCGAGGCAATGCTGCCCTATCTGACCGAAAAGTTTGGCAATGCATCGAGCGTACACATCTTTGGCCAGGAGGCCCGAGCGGCGGTCGATCGGGCGCGGCGCGAGGTGGCGGCCCTCATTGGCGCCAGGGCTAACGAAATTGTGTTTGTTTCCGGCGGAACTGAGGCCAATAATCTTGCCATACGAGGACTCTGCGAGGCCGCTGGTGATTTTAGCCATAACCGCAATCCAGGCCACGTTATCACTTCCAGCATGGAGCATTCTTCGGTGCGCGGAATTCTTGAGGCATTAGAGAAGGATGGCTGGGAAGTAACCCGGCTGCCGGTTTACAACGAAGGCATTGTCCGGTTGGAAGATATTCGCTCAGCCTTGAGACCGGACACGGCGCTGATTTCGGTAATGTTGGCGAACAATGAAATCGGCGCCATTCAACCGGTCCAGGAAATTGGGGAACTCGTCCGCGAGGAACGTGCTCGGGGACGACGCCGACTTTGGCTACACACGGACGCCGTACAAGCTGCCGGACGCATTCCAGTAAATGTCGAAATGCTTGGCTGCGACCTTTTGTCGCTTTCAGCGCACAAAATCTACGCGCCCAAGGGAACTGGCGCACTTTTTGTCCGGCGTGGCGTGCGTCTGATATCTCAGAATGTTGGCGGGCATCAGGAACGAGAGAAACGAGCGGGAACAGAAGGTGTCCCCGGAATCGTGGCTTTTGGCGCAGCGGCAAAGCTGGCGCGCGAAGAGATGGACCAACGCTCAAGACACGACCAGCAACTACGGGACCGGTTCGAAGCCGGCATCACTGAGCGCATTGGCAATATCGTTTTCAACGGTGATCGCGTGCGGCGATTGCCTCACCTTTCAAACATTTCGTTTCGCTTCATCGAAGGCGAAGGCTTGCTAATAAGCCTCGATCTTCAGGGTATTGCGGTTTCTACCGGGTCAGCCTGCTCTTCCGGCACCCTCGAGCCTTCGCCTGTGATCCGTGCGCTTGGTCGCAATGAGGAGCTCGCACGCGGCGCGATTCGCTTTAGTTTTGGAAAGGACAATACCGAGCAGGACGTTGACTATGTGCTCGAAGTTTTGCCGCGCCTGGTGGAAAAGCTGCGACAACTCTCGCCGCTGAACAAAGTTCGGAGTTCGGAGTTTCAAGTTTCAGGTTAGGCCTCAGCAATCCAACACTCGATTCGTATTCATGCCTTACTCGCCGACGTTCAAAGATCACATCGCAAATCCGCGCAACGCCGGTGAACTTCCCGATGCGAATGCGAGTGGCGAAGAGACCAATCCAGTCTGTGGCGATCGGATGCGCCTCTCGCTGCATGTGCGTGAAGGTCGAATTGAGGCCGCGCGTTATCTTGCTTATGGCTGCCCGCCAACACTTGTTTGCGGATCAATATTGACTGAATTGATTACCGGGAAGACGGTTGTAGAGGCAATGGACCTGACGCGCAAAGACTTGCTCGACGCGCTTGGCGGCTTGCCTTCAAGAAAGCAACATGCGGCCGCGCTCGCTATTGAAACGCTGCGGGCTGCCTTCTCCAGTTTAGAGTCCAAGCTTTAGCTTGCGTATTTACGCATCAGCAGCCTAAAGGCTGAACTCTAAACGTTTCGGTTACGGATTCGTAAGGCGTGGTCGCGATGGTTGAGGCGAAGGTAACGGCCGCTGGTGATATTCAGGTCCGCAGTATTTCTTTGGTTCAGTGCCCAACACAAAAGTTCGCGTGCGGATCACGGGACACGAGGGCACCGCAATCAATCCTGTCGTCGGATCGATATCGAGCGTGATAGTCCCCTCCAAACGCCCACCCTGATCGGTTCGGAGTTCCATCCTGGGCGCCTTGGCGCGCGGCGACGGCGTTGGTGATGGCTCAACCGTCAATGGTGGCAACCCCTGATCCGGCGGAAGCGGCGCTGTCTCATCCGTTTCCGGTGCGGTCTCCGGCTCGGCTGGGAGATTTGAAGCAACCTGTGGCGAGGTTCCGTTAATGAATAATTCCGTCCGTTTATCAGGATCCTCTGGCGACGCCGGGCCGCCCGTCCTGGTGTTTATCGCCACCTCCTCGATCCCTGACGGCATTTGCCAGTCGCCTTGCCATTCAGGATGCTCCGCCAATGCGACTTCCATGAAATCCGTCCATATTGGCAACGCAGAGTTTGCTCCAGTCAAACCAAGTTGCGAACCATCATCAAATCCCACCCATACAACGCAAACAAGATTTGGTGTGTAACCTGCAAACCACCCGTCGCGGGATGTTCCGGTCTTCCCAGCGACATTCGCTTTGAAACCACGACCGCGAACTTTCGCCGCAGTACCTCGATTGATGACGTCTTTCATAAACGACGTCATTACATAAGCCACATCGGGACGAAGGATCTCGTTTTTTTGCGGCGTCGGCGCGGCGATTGTGATACCGGTTCCGGTGGTAATGCGGTTGATGGCAATGGGAGTAGTGCGCGTTCCCAAATTGGCAAAACCCGTGTAGGCTGACGCGACTTGCAAAGGCGTCGCCTCACTCGTCCCCAGGGCCATCGCCGGATAAGCGCGTGGCGGTTTTGGCAACCCGGCTTTCGCAGCCAGATTCATCACGCGCCCAATTGTGACTTCCATCGCCACGTCCACCGTGACAACGTTCA
>WNGJ01006025.1_pt1 | contig 27888 bp, 26 predicted proteins | sample 5400611 | NCBI WGS metagenome assembly WNGJ01 (sample SAMN13153375, study PRJNA577476) | soil metagenome | isolation source: 40 cm soil or saprolite under Garry oak tree replicate 1 | place: USA:California | collected 2016-06-15
ACGCCGATCGTCACGGCAAATTCGTGGAACAGGCGGCCCAGGATGCCGCCCATGAGCAGCACGGGAATGAACACCGCGGTCAACGACAGCGTCATCGACAGAATCGTGAAACCGATTTCGCGCGCGCCGTCGAGCGCGGCCTCCATCGCCCGTTTTCCTTTTTCCATGTGCCGGACGATGTTCTCCAACATCACGATCGCGTCATCGACGACGAACCCGACGGACAGCGTGAGCGCCATCAGCGACAGATTGTCGAGACTGTAGCCCATCAAGTACATCACCGTGAACGTGCCGATGATGGAGAAGGGGAGCGCCAGACTCGGAATGACCGTCGCCGAGAGGTTCTTCAGGAACAGGAAGATCACCATCACCACGAGGCACAGTGTGACGAGCAGCGTCACCTGCACGTCGTTGACCGACTGGTGGATCGACACCGAGCGGTCATAGAGCGTGTTCACTTGGACCGACGCGGGGAGCAGCGAGGAGAGCGAGGTCACCGTCGCCTTGACGGCGTCGGCGACCTGTACCGTGTTGGTGCCGGGCTGGCGCTGGATCGCCAGCACGATCGCGCGCTTGCCGTCGTACCAGCTCGCGTTGCGCGAGTCCTGTACGTCATCGAGCACGCGGGCGACGTCCTGCAGGCGCACGGGCGCGCCGTTCTGGTACGTAACGGCGAGCTGCCGGAACTCCGGGGCGCTCGAGATCGAGCCGTCCGCGAGCACGGTGTACGCGCGCTGGGGGCCCCACAGCGTCCCGGTCGGCAGATTCGGATTGCCGGCCGACACCGCCGCCGTCACTTCATCCAACCCGATGCCGCGCGCCTGCAGTGCCTTCGGATCTACCTGGATGCGCACCGCGTACTTCGCCGACCCGAACACCTGCACCTGCGCGACCCCGTCCACGGTGGACAGCCGCTGCGCGAGAAACGTTTCGGCGTACTCGTCGAGCGCCGACAGCGGCATCGTCGCGGACGTCAGCGCGAGATAGAGGATCGGCGAGTCCGCCGGGTTCGATTTGTTGTACGAGGGCGGCTGAATGCCGGGCGGGAGCTGTCGCAACGTTTTGGAGATCGCGGCCTGCACGTCCTGCGCGGCCCCATCGATCTCCCGCGACAGCGAAAACTGGAGCGTGATGTTGCTGCTGCCCATGGTGCTCGTCGACGTCATCGCGTCGATCCCGGCGATCGTCGAGAACTGTTTCTCGAGCGGCGTCGCGACCGCCGCGGCCATCGTTTGTGGGCTCGCGCCCGGCAAACCCGCGGAGACGGTGATGGTGGGGAAGTCGACGTTGGGGAGGTCGCTCACGGGCAGCAGCCGGTAGGCCATCAGCCCGAACATCAGAATTCCAAACATCACGAGCGTCGTCGCGACGGGGCGGCGAATGAACAGGCCCGAGATGCTCACGGTACCGGCGCTCCGCCCACGCCTCCGCCGGCGCTCTCGGTCGACGGCCCGCCCCGGATGTCTACCTTGGCGTTCGGCGTCAGTTTCAACTGCCCGTCAGTCACGACGAGCGCACCGGCCGGCACGCCGGCGACGACGCTCACGCTGTCGAGCGTGCGTTCCACCGTGACCGGCTGCGTCGCGGCCGTGCCGTCGTTGTTCACGACGAAGACGTAGGTGCCTTGCTGGCCCTGCATGACGGCCTGACTCGGCACGACCACCGCATCGTTCTGGACGCCGAGCACCAGGGTGATCGTGACATACTCACCCGGCCAGAGCGCGCCGTCGCGATTGGGGAAACGTGCCTTGAGCAGTACGCTGCCGGTCGTCGTATCGACCTGATTGTCGACGAACGACAGCACGCCCTCCACGGCCGACGCCGAATCGCGTGCGGGCAGGGCGATCGCGGCGAGCTCCTGCCGCGCGCGCTGGCGGAGCGCGGGAAGATTCGTCGCCGGCACGGGAAACCGCACGAGGATCGGACGCAGCTGCACAATCGACACGAGTTGGTCGCTGCCGGCGCGCACGAGATTGCCTTCGTGCAGCAGCAGCCGCCCGGTGCGGCCGCCAATCGGCGCGCGCACCGTCGCGTACTCGAGGTTGAGCCGGGCGATCGCCGCCGCCGCCGAGTCGGAGCGGACCGCGGCGGCCGCCGCGTCGGCCGTCGATTGCTTCTGTTCGTAGTCCTCCTGCGTCACGGTGTTGGTCTGGGCGAGGACGCGATAGCGCGCGGCTTCGCGCGCCGCGCTCTGTGCCTGCGTCAGATCCCGGAGCAGGGCGCCTTCGGCCTGCTGTAATGCGGCCCGGTAGGGACGGGGATCGATCTCGAACAACACCTGGCCGGCGGCGACTTCATCGCCTTCGGCGAAATGCACGCGCAGGATCGTGCCGTTCACCTGGGGCAGCACGTCCACCGAGCGGATCGGCTCGACGGTGCCGGTGGCATTGAGCTCATAGGGGACGGCACGGCGCTCGACCCGGGCCACGCTGACGGGGACCTTAGGAAGAGTCGCGCCCTGACGTGAGCCGCACGCGGTCGCCGCCGCGAAGGCGACAAGCGCGAGAATGGAGGTTCGGAAAGGCACGACTTCTATACGCATACCAACCCCATGGCGTCGAACATACGTGATGTGCGAAGTGTTTCAGCCAGCTTACAGTTCCCCCCGCGGTTTCTGACAAGTTGCTGAAAACTCAGCGTTTGGGACGGACCGCCGGTCGGTACGATGCTTGCACCCGCGTGCTCCGTGGAAGGGGAGGGGGAGGGGGAGGGGGACACCGTGTCAGAATCGATTCCGGCTGCCGGGGGGAATGGGGGAATAACCCCCGTCGCCCCGCAGGAATTGGCCGTCATGCCGCCCGCGGGCCGCGTGCTGGACGTGCGCCACTCGCGCGTCATGCCGCTCGCCAGCTCCATACTTTGGACACCCGCCGTGGGAGCGGTGCATCGTGCGGGCCCGCCGATGTTCATCGCGCAACACACGCTGCGAAAGATACATGATCGCCTGGCGAGTCTGCCCAACGGACTTGGCATGGGGCTTCTCGCCGGCCGTCAGTATACGTGCAGCGGCTCGGGCGAGCAGTTCGTGATGATCGATGGCGCCCTGCCTCTCCCGTCACCAGCGGCCGACGACGAACCGATCGAAGTCCTGGCCGAAGGGATACGGTCCGCGGCGGCCGGCGTCGAAATACTTGGCTGGTATCGGGGTCGGCCGTTCAGCGATGCCGTCCTGACCCCTGCTGACGTCGAAGCACAAACCGCGTTGTTCGAAGACCGGCCGTGCATCATCGCCGTCGTCGCGGGCGCCGGCGACGCTGGCGCCATCTTCCGGCACTCGATGAGTCCGGGGTGGCCGCTCGCGTCGCTGCCGTTCTACGAATGGCTCGGCGATCACGTGGTCGCTACGGACGAGCCCAAACCTTCTATGCTCGGCTGGCGCAATTACCGGCCATCCGAGCCCGTCGTCCGCGCGAGCGCCGCTTCGCTGTCGCCGCGCGCATTGCATGCAGCCGCGCCCGACCGCGCCATTCATCCCGTTCTCGTTCCTGATGCGGATGGTGATGAGGAGGCACCGCGCGGAACGGCCAAGTATGCCTGGGTCCGCCCGTTGCTGCGCCCCGCCGGCTACGCCGCCGTGGTGCTCGTCGCTGCCGTCCTCATCACGGGGGCCTTCGCATTGTTCGGGGCCGCGTCGTCTCCGGGATCGGGAAACGGCAGCACGTCGACAGCAAATGTCACCGGGTCCGCCCCAGCAGTCGCGATACTGGATCGCCGAGCCGACACGCTCGCGCTCGCTCTCAACGTCTTTCAGGACCGCGCGCGCATGTTCGATGCTCGCCAAATGCCGTGCAGCGGCTTAGCGCGGGGACTGCAGCAAGTCGAGGACGGGTGGCTGGACTACAATCTGGCCCGCAAGGAGACGCACAGGGTTCGCGCAGGCACCTCGGCCACTCGAAAAAATCGAGCTGATTCGCCTGCTCACCAACCCGCTCTTCGCGCAAACCGAAGTGGCGGAGATCGTGCGGCGCAGTTGCGTCGATTTTCGGCCGACGGAGCGAGATTGGGCGGATCTGCGCAATGTCGGGGCGGGCGGCGAAGTGATCGCCAGCGTGGCTGCCTGCGACACGCGTCGCTCCGGCTCACGTCCCACGAGCGTGCCATCCGCTGCCGCGGCGAGTCCCAGGGCCGCGGCACCGGTCACGCCGGCGCCCCTCACACCACTGCTGCTCACCGGTGACGTCGTGGCCACGGCGGGCGCGCCGTCGGTTGTGCGCGTGTTCGTGCACCGAGCTGGTGTCCCGCAGGCGCGAGTGCTTCTGACGTTGCGAGGCACGACTGCCCTTGGCATGCCGCTGGATGCCGCGGCGCTGAGTGATGACAGCGGCCTGGCCGAGTTCCAGCTGCCGCCAATCCGTCAAATCAGCGCCTATCGGTTCGAAGTCGTGGGGAAGGGCGGCGCGCCGTTCCGCAATCGGCCCACCGTAGCGTTCGCCGTGAAGGCCGCGGAACCGGCACGGCTGCTGGTCACCCCCGACTATGTCTCAGCCTCGGAGCGGACTGTAAAGGTGACCGCCACGCTGAGTGATTCACTCGGCAATCCTATCCGGGGAGAGCCGGTCGAGCTGAGCTCTGTCGCGAGCGGTCCGATCTCAATCACTACCGATTCGGCCGGGCGATCGGCGTTCACGTTGCCCCCTGGCGCACTGCCGCGTGGCGGCGTGCTGCGCATACGCGTGCGGGCGCTGCCACCCGTCGAGGTGGCCGTGGCCGACGCCGCGGGATTGTCCGGAGCGGCGACCCGTTTTGCGCCGCTCGCGCTCGGGCGTCACGGTCGCGTCGGCAGCGCCCTGGGGGAACCGCTGATCTTCCAGGCCCGCACGGTCCAGGGTGATCCGGCACGCGGACGGGTCGTGCGGTTCCATGCCGTCAACGCCCGGGTCACTCCGGATTCTGCGATGCTGGACTCGAGCGGCAGCGTGGCGCTGGACGTGGTTTTCGGGGCGCGGGCGGGAGACGCCCTGGTTGTGGCACGTATCGACTCCGTCGAGAAGCTGCTCACGGTGCCTGTTGATCCTGGGCCGATCGTCTCGCTGGTGCTCGAATACAACGGGAAGCCGGCAACGGGCCGCCGCATCCTGGTGCCTGTCGCAACGCCTTTCCAGCTGCGGCTCACGGCGCGCGACTTTTATGGAAACGAAGCGCCCATCGCTGCGCTTGGCCAAATGCTGCGATCTGGTCGTGCGCAATCTCGCGACAGCGATCTCGAGCTGCTCAATCTGGAGGTGAGCGAGGCCGTCGTCCTTATCACGCTGCAAGCGCGCCGCTTCGGGATTTACGATTTCACGATCGGCAGTGGCATCACCGCGAGTCTGCGGGTGCAGTCGATTCGCTCATAGTCGTCCCTTCGACCAAGCAGCGGCTTTTCGACACCGCCGGCAGCGTTTTGCTTACCTGGTGCGGGCGCCGCGACCTAGTGTCGCAGCATGCTTGCGCGCGTGCGCTCCGCCGCGGTCCTGGGGATCGATGCATACCTCGTCGACGTGGAAACCGACATTGCGAACGGACTTCCCACCTTCGTGACGGTGGGGCTGCCGCAGGGCGCCGTGAAGGAGGGCCGGGATCGCGTGTCCGCAGCGCTCGCCAATACCGGCTTCACGTTTCCTCTCAAGCGCGTGACCATCAACCTTGCCCCCGCCGACATAAAAAAGGAGGGATCGGCCTTCGACTTGCCGATCGCGCTCGGGATTCTTGCGGCAACCGAACAAATAAATGGAGAGCGGTTGGGAAGGATCGCTGTGCTCGGCGAACTCGGTCTCGAAGGTGCGATTCGGCCCGTGAGGGGAGCTCTACCTGTCGCACTGGCTGCGCGGGCAGCTGGCGTCGAGGCATTGATCCTGCCGCGCGAGAACCTTCCCGAAGCGGGCGTCGTGGACGGTCTCCAGGTCCTTGGCGCGGGATGCCTCGCTGAAATCGCGGATTTCCTGGACGGCAGGACCGACCTGCCGGGTGCTGCCGTCGACGTGGCCGCGCTGTTTGCCGAGCGCGCCAAGGACGACGTGGACTTCGCGGAGGTGAAGGGCCAGGCGCATGCCAAGCGGGCGCTCGAGGTTGCAGCGGCGGGCGGGCACAACATCCTGATGGTGGGACCACCCGGGTCGGGAAAGACCATGCTGGCCCGCCGTCTTCCCACGATCCTCCCCAAGATGAGTCTTGACGAGGCGCTCGAGACGACCAAGATCCACTCGGTGGCTGGAACGCTGCCGCTCGGCGAGTCGCTGGTCGCCAGGCGGCCGTTTCGCGCGCCGCATCACACGATTTCCGATGCGGGACTGATCGGCGGCGGCTCGTATCCGCGGCCTGGTGAGGTCAGCCTGGCGCATGGCGGCGTGCTGTTCCTCGACGAGCTGCCTGAGTTCCGCAAGAACGTGCTCGAGGTGCTGCGCCAGCCGATGGAGGACGGCGTCGTGACGATCGCGCGCGCGGCGATGAGCCTCTCGTATCCCGCGCGCTTCATGCTCGCCGCCGCGATGAACCCGTGCCCCTGCGGCTGGTTCGGCGATCCGCACCACACCTGTGCCTGCGGGTCGCTGGCCGTGCAGCGCTATCTCGCGCGGGTGTCCGGGCCGTTGCTCGACCGGATCGACATCCATCTCGAGGTGCCGGCGGTGAAGTACAAGGCGCTCACCGGCGAAAGCGGGGGCGAGCCGAGTGAAGCGATGCGCGAGCGGGTGGATCGCGCCCGCATGGTGCAGCGCGAGCGCTTCGTCCATCGGCCGGGGATCTATGCCAATGCGCACATGGCGCCGCGGGACATCCGCGCGCACTGCAAGGTGTCGGACGGCGCCGACGCGCTGCTCAAGACAGCGATTACGCGCCTCGGACTATCGGCGCGGGCCTATCATCGAATCCTCAAGATCGCGCGGACCGTGGCCGATCTCGATGAGGCGGCATCGCTCGAGCCGAAACATGTGAGTGAGGCGATTCAGTATCGCAGCCTGGATCGGCGGGGGGTGGCCTAGTCCGCCGGCTCCGTCCCCGTCAGCAACCGATTCGCACCCTTGATCTGGTCCGGCTGCCCCACCACCACCAAGACATCGCCCGCCGCCAGCTCGAAGTCCGCGCCGGGTGTCGCGAGATCGCTCTCTCCGCGCCGCACCGCCAGCACCAGCGCTCCCGTTTTTGAACGGAGTCCGGTCTCCGCGAGCGTTTGACCGGCCGCAGGTGCCGTTTCGCCGAGCACAATGCGTTCGATGTGCATCTGCGGCATTGCGCCGAGCGTGCCGCTCAGCGTAAGCCGCGGCCGGGTGCCTGCGTCGGGGCGCAGTGCCTGGTAGTGTGACGCGCGGATTTCGCTCACCAGGCGCGCGATCTCGTCCCGCGGCACGTTGTAGTGCGCCAGCACCCGGGCAAAGATCTCGATCGACGTTTCAAACTCTTCGGGGATCACGACGTTCGCGCCGAGGCGCGACAGCTCCGGGATCTCGATCACGTAGCGCGTGCGCGCAATGATATGGAGCTTCGGGTTGATCTCCCGTGCCACGCGCACCATGCGCCGCGTTGCCGAGGGATCGGAAATTGCGATCACGAACATCCGAGCGCGATCGATCCCCAGGGCCCGCAGGATCTCCTCGCGTGTCGCGTCGCCATAGAACGCCGGTTCCCCCTCACCGCGGGCCTTGCGCACCGTCTGCGCATTCAGCTCGACGATCAGATACGGCGCGTGGATCGCCCGCAGCGCCGCGGCGAGGTTACGGCCGTTGAGCCCATAACCCGCGATCACGACGTGGTCCTTGACGGGATCCTGCACCGGGGCGAACGCCCGCGGCCGGAATCCCGGCAACACGCGATCGAGCGGCAACACCTTCTCGAGCGTATCGAGCAGCGCGGGGCCGCCGTGCAAGAGGAACGGCGTGACCAGCATCGTGATCACCGCTACGCCCAGGAACTGCTGGTACAAGAGATCGGGCAGGAGCCCCGCGACGCGCCCCTCCTTCGCCAGGACGAACGAGAATTCGCCGATTTGCGACACCGCCACGCCGGCCAGAAGCGCCACTCGACCTGAATAGCCCAACAGGGCTGGTCCGACCGCCGCCGACAACGTCTTGCCACCCATGATCACCGCCACGGCGACCAGGGTGAGCACGATGTGCTCGCGGATGATGTCCAGCCGGACCAGCATGCCGACGGCGACGAAGAACAGCGAGATGAAGATGTCCCGGAACGGCATCAGCTCGGCGAGCGCCTGGTGGCCGTAATCGGATTCCGAGATGATCAAGCCGGCGAGGAACGCGCCGAGCGCGAGCGACGCGCCGGCGGCGGCGGTGCCCAGTGCCGTCAGGGTGCCGATGAGAATCACCGCGATCAGGAACAGCTCGCGGCTGCGTGTCTTGAGGATCTCGGCGAGCGCGCGCGGGACGATCGTTCGGGCCGCGATGACGACGCCGATCACCACGAGCCCCGCCTTTCCCAGCGCCAGCACCAGACCGAGGCCGCCGCCTTCCGATTTCCCTGCCAGGAACGGCAGCACGAGCATGATCGGGACGACGCACAGGTCTTGAAAAATCAGGACGCCCGTCGCCAGGCGGCCATGGGGCGCGTCGATCTCGCCGCTGTCGGTCAGCACCTTGAGCACGATCGCCGTGCTCGACAGTGCGATGAGGAAGCCGAGGAACAGCGACACGCGCCAATTGCCGAGAAACGCGAGCCCCGCGGCCAGCGTGGCGAGGACCGTGAAGCCCATTTGTGAGAAGCCGCCCACGAGAATCTGACGTCCCATTTCTTTCAGGCGGCTGAGGGAGAACTCGATGCCGATGGTGAACAGCAGCAGGATGACGCCGACCTCGGCCAGTCCCTCGACGTCCCGTGGATCGGAGACAAGCCCGAGCGCGTTGGGGCCGAGCAGAATGCCGGCGACGATGAAGCCGGGCAGCGCCGGCAGCTTGAGCCTGTAGAAAACGAGAATGACCAGCAGGGAGCCGGCAAAGATGACCGCGAGGTCGCGCAGGATGTGGAGCTGTTCCACGGTGGCCTAAAGCTAGGAGGACTCGTAGCTTTGGCCACCGTGCGCGACTGGCTGCAAACTCGTATCGGGCTGAGTCCCGCGGTGCAGATGCATCTGCTCGTCACGATCATCGCGATCGTGGCGCTGTGGGTGGTCGAGCGCGTCGTCCTCGCGGTCGTGTATCGGCGCGTCACCGATCCGTGGAAGCGTTACCGCTGGCGCAAGACGATTACCTACATCACCCTCGCGATCGCCGTCCTGGTGATCGGCCGCGAGTGGCTCAAAGGTTTCACGTCGCTCGCCACATTCCTCGGCCTCGCCTCGGCGGGCTTTGCGATCGCTCTCAAGGATCCGCTGACCAATCTCGCGGCATGGGCATTCATCGTGTGGCGGCGGCCGTTCGAGGTCGGCGATCGCATCGAAGTCGCCAAGCACCGTGGCGATGTCATCGACGTGCATCTGTTCCAGTTCACGTTGAACGAAATCGGCGTGTGGGTCGACGCGGATCAAAGCACCGGCCGCATCATCCATATCCCCAATCAACTCATCTTTACCGAGCCGGTCGCCAACTACGACAAAGGGTTCAAGTACATCTGGAACGAAGTGCCGGTGCTGGTGACGTACGAGAGCAACTGGAAGAAGGCAAAGGAGATTCTCACCGCGATCGCGTTCAAGCATGCGGAGCATCTGACGGCGGAGGCGGAGCGCGACTTGCTCGCCGCGTCACAGCAGTACTTGATCAACTACCGGAAGCTGACCCCCATCGTCTACACCAGCTCCTCGGCGTCCGGCATTCTCCTGACCATTCGCTACCTGATCGAGCCCCGTCGCCGCCGCGGCACGGTCTCGGCGATCTGGGACGACATTCTCACCGAATTTGCAAACGCGAAGGATATCGATCTCGCCTACCACACCGTGCGGTCGTTCAGCAACCCGATCGAAGGGAAGATCATCGGCACGCCTGAGAGCTAGCGCAGCGCCGCCCCGGTCTCGACGACGGCGCGCACCAGCAGGTCGAAGTCCTCGCGCCGGCTGCGGTGGTTGGTGATGGCGACGCGAATCGCGAACTTGCCGTTGAGCACGGTCTGGGAGGGAATCGCCACACCGCTCTCCTGGATTCGCAGCAGGACCTCCTGATTCAGCGCATTCAGTGCCGCGTCGTCCGCTCCGGGAACGACAAACCGGAAGCACACGACGTTGAGTGGCGCCGGAGCGAGCAGCTCGAGGCGCGGATGCTGCGTCACGAGCCCCGCGAGATAATGCGCCTGGCGCACGTTCTGGTGAATCAGCTGCGCGAACGTATCCAGCCCGTGGGTCTTGAACGACATCCACACCTTCAGCGCGCGGAACCCGCGCGACAGCTGCACGCCACGTTCGGCAAATGGAAAGCCGCCCGCGGCGATACCGCGGTCGAATGACGCGAGATAGGCGGGCGTCACGTTGAACGTGGCGCGATGCGCCCGCTGGTCGCGCACCAGCGTGCATCCCACCTCATAGGGCATGTACATCCACTTGTGCAGATCGAACGCGATCGAATCGGCTTGCTCGAGACCGGCCACCACGGCCCGGAGCTCCGGCGCGAGCGCGGCAAGTGCGCCGAACGCCCCGTCGACGTGGAACCACAGCCCTGCCTCGCGGCACAGCTCGGCCAGGGCGCGCAGATCGTCGGTCGCGCCGGTGTTGACCGTACCCGCGTTGCCAACGATGCAGATGGGCCGATAGCCCGCGATCCTGTCGTTCCCCAGAGCGACCTTCAGGAGCTTCAGATCGATGGTGTAGTCGGCCGTGACGGGAATGGTGCGCAACGCATCATGACCGAGGCCAAGCAGCTCGACGGCTTTGCGAACCGAGGAATGCGTTTCGCTCGACGCGTATACCGTGAGTTGCTGTGCGGCAGTCAGGCCGCGTTCGCGGACGTCGAACCCCGCGTGCGCGTTCCGCGCGACCGCGAGTCCCACGAAGTTCGCCATGGAACCGCCCGAGACGAGCAGGCCGTGCGTTTCCGCGGGCAGTCCGAGCAGCTCGACGAGCCAGCCGATCACCTGATTCTCGACGACCGCGGAGGCATCGTCGAATTCCGCGACCTGCGGGTTCATCCCGGACGCCAGCATGTCGGCGAGCATCGCGACGGGCGTGCCGGTCCCGATCACCCACCCCCAGAATCGTGGATGGATGTTACCGGTGGGGTAGGGAAGCACGTCGCGCTTGAATTCTTTGTAGACGTCGCCGGCCGGCGTCGGCCCGTGCGGGACCGGACCCGTGAGGCGCTCGCGCACGTCGGCCGGCACCGGTCGCCACACCGGCCGCTCGCGCACGGTCCGCAGATACGCGAGCATCTCGTCCACCATGCGGTGGCCGAGTTGGCGCAGCTCTTCCCATCCCGCCGCATCGGCGGGGTCGAGGCTAATCTCCGGCGAGGACGTCGAAATGCTCGACGAAGGGCTCGAGCGCGATGAGGAACTTGCGGTCTTCCGGGTAGTAGCGGGCTTTCTCATAGTCCTCTCCGGCGAAGCTCCGGATCGCGTCGAGTGACTCCCACAACGAAATGAACGTGAATTCGGCGCGGTCCTTCAAGACACGCCGCAGCACGAGGACACCGCGATTGCCGGGCGTCGCGCGGCAGTCGGTCGCGCCGGTGCGTGCCAGGTACGCGGCGTAGGCATCGGCGTCCCCGGGCTTGGTGGATCCGTGCCAGATCCGCGCGATCAGCGGCTTAGTGGTCATGAGGCGTCGAGCAGCGTCTTGGTGTCCACGACCGTGGCGAACTCGCCGTGCAGATCCGCCAGCGCGACATCGTGCAGCAGCGTCGACGCGTACCGCTTGCCGTCGGGACCGGTGTTGTCGAAGGTGGCCGTCGCGTCCGAGACGACGTACGTCGTGAATCCCAGATTGCCGGCCATCCGGGCCGTCGTCGACACGCACATGTTCGTCTGCAGTCCGACCATCACCAGCGTCGTCAGTCCGCGGCGACGCAAGTCAGTCTCGAGCGTCGTGCCGATGAAGGCGCTGTTGACCGACTTCTGCACGACCGGCTCGCCGTCGAGCGGGCGCACTTCATCCTTGATCTCCACGCCCGGCTGACCTGGACGGAGTGGGGAATTCGGCTCCTTCGACACGTGCTGGACGTGAATGATCGGTCGGCCCGCCTTGCGCCACGCCGATTGCAGCCGCGCGATGTTGCGCTCGAGATCGGGATTGTTGCGATGGTAGCGCTCCGCGTAGACGTCCATGCCTTTCTGGACGTCGATCACGATGAGTACGGCGTCTTTGGGAAGCACGGTCACGTGGATGCCTCCGGTGTTGGATCGGCGGACGGGCGGGCTGGCGGGCTGGCGGGCTGTGCGTTCGCGGACCGCTCGTCCGCCCGCCCGCCGGCCCGCAACCTGTGTGAAAATTGTATCCAGACGACAGCTACCAGAATCATCCCCATCGCCACAAATGTGCGCGCGCCCACGGGCTCGTGCAGCAGCAGCCACCCGAGCAGGACTGCGATAACGGGGTTCACGTACGCGTACGTGCCGACGATCGTCGCGGGAGCGTGCCGGAGGGCGTACGAGTATGCGCTGTAGCCGAGCACCGAGCCGAAGATGACCAGGTACGCGATCGCGCCGATGCCGCGCCCGCTCAAATGCCACGCCGGCCACTCGCCGAGCGCGGTCCCCACCAGCGCGACGGCCGCGCCGCCAACGATCATCTGAAACGCCGCGCCCATGTATGGGCTGGCCTTCGTCGGATGCCGTTTGGCGTACACGGTGCCGAGGGACCACGACGCACTGGCGATCGTGAGGGCGATCGGCCCGCGCTTATCGGCAGCGAGGATCTCGGCCGGTGTTGCGCCGACGAGGAGCAGCGTACCGAGGAAGCCGACCGCCAGGCCCGCGATGACCTTCCAATTCAATTGACTCTGGCTGCCGGGAATGAGCGCATCGAATAAGGCCGTCCACATCGCGACGGTGACGACGAAGATGCTGGCGATCCCCGACCCGATGTATTGCTCCGACCAGACGACGAACGCGTTGCCGCCGGCGAGCAGCAGCAGCCCGACGATCGTGAGCGTGCGCCAGTCGCCGCGCCGCGGCAGCGGATCGCCGAGCGCGCGCGCGAGAATGAGCAGCACAATGCCGGCGGTCAGGAAGCGGAGTCCCGCGAACAGAAACGGCGGCAGCTCCGTGACCCCAATCTTGATCGCGAGGTAGGTCGACCCCCAGAAGACGCAGACGACCAGATACGCGATGAGCGCCTTGCCTTTGAGCGTGGCCATTAGGAGGCCTCGACGGGCTGGCGGGCGGCTGGGCGGATGGGCCGTGCCTCAGTTGCCATCCACACCACAGCCGTCAAGATCATCGCCATCGCGAGGAACGTGCGTCCTCCGACCGGCTCCTGTAACAGCAGCCACCCGAGCAGCACGGCGATCACCGGGTTCACGTACGCGTACGTGCCGACGATCGTCGCAGAGGCGTGCCGGAGCGCGTAAGTGTACGCGCTGAAGCCGAGGATCGACCCGAACACGACGAGGTACGCAATCGCGCCGATACCGCGCGTGCTCAGCTGCCACGAGGGCCACTCGCCCAGGAGTGTGCCGACGAGCGCCACGCTGCCGCCTCCGACAATCATCTGAAACGCGGCGCCCATGTACGGGCCCGTTTGCGTCGGATGACGGTTCGCGTACACCGAGCCGAGTGCCCATGAGACGGCCGCGATGGTGAGGGCAATTGGCCCACGTTTGTCAGCCGCCAGAATCTCGGCCGGTGACGCGCCGACGAGCAACAGCGTGCCAATGAAACCGAGCAGCAGGCCCGTGACGATGCGCCAGTTCAGCTCGCGCTGACCGCCGGGGATCACGGCGTCGAATAACGCGGTCCACATCACCTGGGTCACGATGAAGATGCTGGCGATACCCGAGCCGACGTACTGCTCCGCCCAAACCACGGGAACTCCGCCGCCTGCGAGCAGGAGCAAGCCGACAAGGGCGAGCGTCTTCCAATCGCTGCGGCGCGGCAGCGAATCGCCGATGGCGCGCGCCAGCACCAACAGAATCACGCCGGCGACGAGGAAGCGCAGGCCGGTGAACAAAAACGGCGGCAGGTCGGTGACGCCGACCTTGATCGCGAGATACGTCGAGCCCCACAAGACACAGACGACCAGGTACGCGATGAGCGCTTTGCCCTTGAGCGTCGCCATTAGTCGGGCTCCGTGGCAATGAAGCCCGGCTTCTCGAACAGCGTGGACAGCACGATCGTCGTGCGCGTGTTCATCTGTGCGTTGGGGCCGCGCAGATCGCGCAGGATCTCCTGCACACCTTCGAGATCGGGCGCGACGACCTTGAGGATGTAGCAGTCGTCGCCGGCGATGTGATGACACTCGAGGACGCCGGGATGCTTTTCCATCTCGCGCATGCGCGGCTCGTCGCCCACGTAGTCGCTCGAGCCGTACCGGACCGCGACGAACGCGGTCACCGGCAGACCGACCTTGGCGCCCCAGAATGCGGAGAATGCGTCTGTCGGTGGCGTCGAGCTCAGTCTTGGCGGGCATTTGGGAAGCTCTCCACGGTATTGTCCGACTATACGTCGCTGAAATGGTTCGTGCGTGAACGCATCATAAGGCTAACAAGTTCCTCTCCGACGGAATATCCGGTTTTGACTTTTAAAATGTCCTTTGATTAGGACAATCGCAGGGCTACTATTCGGGCCATGCAGGCTCTGCGCGCCCTCGTTCGGACCTACTCCTCAGCACTGCTCGGCTATTCGGGAGGCGTCGACTCGACCCTGCTCGCCGTCGTGCTGCGGCAGGAATTGGGCAAGGATCGGATGCTGGCGGCGATCGGCCGCAGTGCCTCCTATCCGGAAATCCGGAAACGCAGTGGCGGGCCGCGCTCGAGCTGGCGGAACGCTTTGACATTGCGCTCGTCGAGATTCACACGCACGAGCTCGAAGACCCGCAGTATCTCGCCAACCCGACCAATCGCTGCTTCTTCTGTAAGACCGAGCTGTGGAGCCGGCTGGTGCCGCTCGCCCGCGAGCGCGGGCTGGCCGTCGTGTGTGACGGCACGAACGCGGACGACTTGCACGAGCATCGGCCGGGGAAGGCCGCCGGCAGCGCCGCGGGCGTGCGTTCACCACTCGCCGAAGTCGGGATGACGAAGGCGGAGATCCGCGCGGCCTCCCGCGAGCTCGGCCTGCCGACGTGGGACGCGCCCGCGGCGCCCTGTCTCTCGAGTCGCGTCCAATACGGACTCTCCATCACGCCATCGCGCTTGACGCAGGTGGAGAAAGGCGAAGCGTTTCTTCGCGGTCTGGGCATCCGCGGGGATCTGCGGGTTCGTCACGGCGGTGAGGTCGCGCGCATCGAGGTCGAATCATTCTGGATCCCGTTCGTCGAAACGCGCCGTGAAGAGATCAGCGTGTATCTCGCGGCCCTGGGCTTCGCGCAGGTCGAGATCGACCCGCGCGGCTACCGCCGGGGGAGCCTGTTAGAGCGTTCGTCGCCCTGAATTTTCCGGACCCGATGCGCCAGGAGTTGTGGGACGCGCTCGCGCCGCTGCGCCAGCGCCGAGAGAAGTTGCCGGTGAAATGGGTGCAACCCGAGAACATTCATCTGAGCCTCAAGTTTCTGGGCGACGTCGCCGCAGCGCGTGAGCCCGAGCTGCGTGCGGCGCTGAAACGTGCGGCGGGAACGCTGAGCGAGCCCCGGCCGCTGACGCTGCAGGTCACGGGGTTCGGCGTCTTCCCCGATTATCACCGCCCCCGCGTGTTGTGGGCCGGAGTCACGCCCGATCCCGCACTGGAGCTGCTGCAGCATGGCGTCGAGCAGGCGTTCGCGCCGCTCGGGTTCCCGACGGAAGCGCGCCCGTTTCGCCCGCACGTCACGCTGGCGCGCGCCGCGCGCGATGCGCGCCCGCGCGCGTTCGCGGGGCTCGAGGAGCTGCTCACGGGAATCGATTTCGATGAGACCGTCACCGTGACGGACGTGGACCTGATGCAGAGCACGCTCCAAGCGGAAGGGCCGGTGTATCAGGTGAAATACCATGAACGGCTGTCTTAAAGGAGCGCTCAGGCTCGGGTGCGCCGTGGTCATCCTCGGCGCGCTCGTGCTTGCCTGGTGGTTCCGCGAGCCGATCATGAGCACGGCGGCGCGCTGGTTCGGGCGGTCGACGGCGCTGCCGCCCGTCGCCGACACGGCCGTGGGCGCACCGACACCGAAGGCGATCGCGTCGGGTCAGGCCAAAGTCGGCAATCTGCGGACCAGCGCCGGCCCCGACTCAGTGGTATTCACGCCGAACGAGATGGCGTCGCTCATTGGCGGCGGGATCGACTGGAACGTCCGCAAGATGTACGACTCGTTGCGCGTCGAGCTGCAGGAAGGGAAGCTGATTCTGCACGCCCGCCTCGATACACGCGCGTTACCGCCGGGAACGCTCGGGCCGTTTGCGAGCATGTTCGGCGAGCACGAGCCGTTGCGCATGGGCGGCACCGTGTCGATCGCGCGCCCCGGGACGGCCCTGTACGACATCACGGAAGTCAGTTTGCGCGGCTTCGAGATTCCCGGGCCATTCGTGAAGCAGCTCACGAAGCAAATGGCCGGGGCGTCCTCAAACGGGGGCGTACCGGTCAAGGTGGATCCGGCCGTGACCGACGTGAAAGTGCATACGACGGGTGTCGTGCTGTACAAGCGGCCCCCCCGGAAAGCTCCATGAGCAAGCGCCGGGTGCTGATCGTAGACGATGAAAAGGGCATTCGCGATGCGCTGAAGCAGGTACTCGAATACGAAGAGATCGAAGTGCAGGTGAGCGCGTCGGGCCACGAGGCGATCCGCGTCTATCCCGATTTCAAGCCGCACCTCGTGTTTCTCGACGTAAAAATGGAACGGATGGACGGCCTGGAGACGCTGAAGAAGCTGCGCGAGCTCGATCCGCAGGCGCAGGTCGTCATGATCTCCGGCCACGGGACGATCCAGACCGCCGTCGAAGCGACCCAGCTCGGCGCCTACGACTTCCTCGAGAAGCCGCTCGATACCGACCGTATCCTGCTGACGCTGCGCAACGCCCTGCAACACATCGTGCTCGTCAGCGAGAACGTGCGCCTCAAGCAGGAGGTGCGCGCGCAGTACGAGATCGTGGGCTCGAGCAAGGCGATTCGCCACGTGATCGGCCTGCTTGAGAAGGTCGCGCCCACGCCGGCGCGCGTGCTGATCACCGGAGAGAACGGGACGGGGAAGGAGCTCGTGGCCCGCGCCATTCACGCCCTCAGCCCGCGCGCCACCGGTCCGTTCATCGAGGTCAACTGCGCGGCGATCCCCACGGAGCTGATCGAGAGTGAGCTGTTCGGCCACATGAAGGGCAGCTTCACCGGCGCGTTCGCCGACCGGGCCGGGAAGTTCGAGCTGGCCGACGGCGGCACGCTGTTTCTCGACGAGATCGGGGACATGAGCCTGTCGGCGCAGGCCAAGGTGCTGCGCGCGCTGCAGGAAGGCATGATCTCGCGCGTGGGATCGGGCAAGGCGCTGCCCGTCGATGTCCGCGTGATCGCCGCGACGAACAAGAACCTCGGTGCGGAGATCGAGCAGGGACATTTTCGCGAGGATCTGCTCTACCGGCTCAACGTCGTTCCGATCCACGTTCCGGCCCTGCGGGAGCGGCGCGGCGACATCGCGCAGCTCGTCGCCCATTTCGGCGCCGAGCTGACGCAACGCGGCGGGCTGCCGGCCAAGGAGTTCGCCGCCGCCGCCATCGAACGGCTTACGGCACACGACTGGCCGGGGAACATCCGCGAGCTGAAGAACGCCGTCGAGCGGCTCTTGATCCTCGCGACGGGCGCGACCGTGACCCAGAACGATGTCGAAAGACTGGTGGGGAAGGGGGAAGGGGGACGGGGGAGGGGTACCGCGAGTCTTGGTGGAGGCGACGCAGCCTGGCTGCGGGCCGGCACGTTTGAGGAGTTCAAGCAAGCGGCCGAGCGCGCGTTCCTGGTGGGTAAGTTGCAGGAGCACGACTGGAACGTGTCGGAGACTGCGCGCACATTGCAGATGCCGCGCAGCAACTTGTACAAGAAGATCGAACGCTACGGCTTGGCTCGCGGCGGCGAGGGAAGCGGAGGCGGAGCGACCTAGTGGCAAAAGAGAAAGAGCGCGACTGGGACCGCGAGATGCGCGAGGTGGACAAGCTCCTGGCGAAGCTGCCGGAGGCCGATCCCGTGCTCGGCCGTGGCGTCCCGACGGTGCCCGTATCGCCCCATCCGGTCGTTGGAGGCACGGGCGCCTCGGGAAGCCTGCAGCCCGGTGTGGGGCCGGCACGCGGGCGCGCCTGGATCAGCACATGGTTGCGCGTCGGACTCGGTCTGGCGTTGGGTGTGGGGATGCTGGTGTGGCCGTACACGCATGCCTGCGGCCTCAAGCTGGTCTTCTATCTTATTGGCGCCACGACGGTGGCGCTCGCCGGCGTGTGGAGCGCTCTCACCTCGTGGAAGCGGCGGCTTGGCATAGCGCACACGCTGTCGATCATCCTGATCGTCTGGGGTCTCGCGTTGGCCGGTCGCCAACTGTTGCCGCGTGTATACGGTAAAACGCCCGTTCCCTTCTTCTGTCCCGAACCCTGAGATCCATGGCTTCCGAATTCAAGAACTTCATCGCCGGTGATTGGGTCGCCCCCTCGACCGGCGAGTACTTCGAGAACCGCAATCCCGCCGATTGGAACGACGTCATTGGCAGGTTTCCGCGCTCGGGACCCGATGACCTGAAGCGCGCGATCGCTTCAGCCAAGCGCGGTTTCGCCCAGTGGTCGAAGACGCCGGCGCCGATCCGTGGCCAGGTGTTGCAGCGAGTCGCGCAATTGCTCGTCGAGCGCAAGGACGCGATCGCGCGTGCGATGACGCGCGAAATGGGGAAGGTCGTCGCCGAGACGGGAGGCGATGTCCAGGAAGGGATCGACACCGCGTTCTACGCGGCCACGGAAGGCCGGCGACTGTTCGGGCGGGTCGTGCCGTCGGAGCTGCGCAGCAAATGGGCGATGAGCTATCGCCGGCCCATCGGGGTCGCCGGGCTCATCACGCCGTTCAACTTCCCGCTCGCGATACCGACCTGGAAGATGTTTCCCGCGCTGCTGTGCGGAAACGCGGTCGTCTTCAAGCCTGCGGAAGATGTCCCGCACACCGCGCATCTCCTGGTCGAGGTGCTGCTGGAGGCGGGGTTGCCGCCCGAAGTCGTGCAGCTCGTCCACGGGCAGGGCTCCGTCGTGGGACGCGCCCTGGTCGAGCATCCTGAGGTGCCGGTGATCTCGTTCACCGGATCGACCGAGACCGGCTCGGCGATCGGCGCCACGTGCGGCAGGATGCACAAGCGGTTGTCGCTCGAGATGGGCGGGAAGAACGCGATGATCGTGATGGATGATGCCGATCTCGATCTTGCGCTCGACGGTGTGCTGTGGGGCGCGTTCGGGACGACGGGACAGCGCTGTACGGCGACGAGCCGGCTCATCCTGCACGACAAGATCCACGACACGTTCGTGAAGATGCTCACCGATCGCACCGCGAAGCTCCGCCTTGGCCCCGGCCTGGACGACAAGACCGAGGTCGGCCCGCTGATCCACGAAGAGGCGCGTCAGAAGGTCGCCGAGTACGTCGAGATCGCCAAAAAAGAGGGCGCCAGTGTGGCGCTGGGTGGGAAGATCCCCCAGGGCGACAAGCGGCTCGAGTGTGGGTGGTTCTACGAGCCGACGGTGATCACCGGCGTGAAGCCGGGGATGCGCGTCGAGCAGGAGGAGATCTTCGGCCCCGTGCTCGCCGTTCTGAAGGCCAAGGACCTCCCGGAGGCCATTCGCATCAACAACGACGTGAAATACGGGCTTTCCAGCTCGCTGTACACGCGCGACGTCAACGGCGCATTTCAGGCGATGACGGACCTCGACACCGGCATCACGTACGTGAACGCACCGACGATCGGCGCCGAGGCCCATCTACCCTTCGGTGGCGTGAAGCAGACGGGCAACGGCCACCGCGAAGGAGGATGGGAGGTCTACGACTTCTACTCCGAGACGAAGACGATCTACGTCGACTACTCGGGGACGCTGCAACGAGCGCAGATCGATACGGAATTCAGCCCTTGACGGGGCAGGAACCAGAAGGGTAGACTACCGTTACAACTGACGACTCGTGGTCATTTGCCGCGTATTGCCGCCACGTTAAACAAGGTGCTAAAAAGCGACTCGCCCGCGGCATTATTTGTCCGGGCGATCGTGTTTTCAGGAAATCGCTGCCGCGGCGCTTACGCCGGAGGCTTGCGATGACCGCCCGCAAAGTCACAGTCGCCACGCTGGCAGGGTTGAAGGACCGCAACGAAAAGGCGGTGTTCGTTACCGCCTACGACTATCCGACCGCGACGTTCGCCGATCGCGCCGGTGTCGACATGATTCTGGTAGGCGATTCCGCAGCCATGACGATGCTCGGGCTGCCGAGCACGCTCCAGATCGGCCTGGACGAGATGCTGGTGTTCATCCGGGCGGTGACGCGCGCGGCGCAGCGGGCGTTCGTGATCGGAGACCTGCCGTTCCTGTCCTACCAGCCCTCCGACGAAACCGCGATCCGCAGCGCGGGCGCATTCGTGGCCGCGGGATGCGACGCGGTGAAATGCGAAGGGGGCGCGCGCGTCGCGCAGCGCGTACGCGCGATGGTCGATGCCGGCATCGCGGTGATGGGGCACCTCGGCCTCACGCCCCAGAACCTCGGCCAGCTCGGCGGCTACCGCGTGCAGGGCAAATCGCTAGCCGCGGCGGAGCAGCTGCTGCGCGACGCGGAGTCGTTGGAGCGAGCCGGCGTGTTCTCGATTCTACTCGAGGCTGTCCCCGCGGAGACGGCGGCGTTTGTGCGCGAGCGCGTCGGCGTATTCGTCTACGGCATCGGCGCCGGGCCGCACGTGGACGGGCAGCTCGTCATTTCGCACGACATGCTCGGCAACTTCGTGGGGGAGATCTCGCCCCGGTTCGTAAAGCGCTATGCGGAAGTTGGTACTGCCGTCGAAGGGGCCTTCCGCGATTACGCGCGCGATGTACGCAGCGGCGCGTTCCCGGGTCCCGAGCATTGCTACCAAATCGATCCCGCCGATGAGGCGCTGATTCGCGCGGCCCGCTCGACCCGCAAAGTCAGGCCGGCGGCCCTATCCGGTGGCGCAGCAGTAGTAGAGGCCCGGCCGTGACGACGAGCGTTGCTTCGCCGGTGGCGTTGCGGCCACGGCCACAGGTGTGCCGCGCCTGTGGAGCGTTACACGAGCCGGCCCCCGTCGCGATCTGCGAGCAGTGCCTCGGCCCGCTCGATCCCGTCCTCGATCTCGCCCGTGTGCTGCCGACGCGCGACGCGATCGCGGCACGCCCGTGGTCGTTGTGGCGCTACCGCGAGTGGTTGCCGTTCGACGGCGAACCGGTGCTGTCGCTCGACAGCGGTGGCACGCCGCTCGTTGAGGCACCACGACTCGCCGCGCGGCTCGGCGTGGCGCGGGCGTGGGTCAAGAATGACGCCGTTTCTCATCCGTCGTTGTCGTTCAAGGATCGCGTGGTCGCGACCGCCATCAACGCGGCCGCCGCGTTCGGGCTCGACACAATCGGCTGCGCGTCCACAGGCAACCTCGCCAACGCCGTGGCGGCGCAGGCGGCGCGCGCCGGTCTCAAGGCGTGGATCTTCATTCCGGAAGACCTGGAGCTCGCCAAGATCGTCGGGACGGCGGTGTATGGCGCGCGGCTGGTGCGCGTGCGTGGTCACTACGACGACGTGAATCGTCTGTGCGCGCAGCTGGCCGATCAGTTCGGCTGGGGCATCGTCAACGTGAATCTGCGCGGCTACTACGGTGAAGGATCCAAGACCCAGGCGTTCGAGATCGCCGAGCAGCTGGGGTGGCGCCTGCCGACGGCGGTCGTCGCACCGATGGCCGGCGGCTCGCTCGTGACGAAGCTGCGGAAGGGGTTCAAGGAGTTCAGCGCGGCCGGACTGGTCAGCGGAGCGGCGCCCCGCGTCTTCGGCGCGCAGGCGTCGGGATGCGCGCCGATCGTACGGTTGGTGCGCGAAAATGCCGATGCCGTGGTACCGGTGGTGCCGCAGACGATTGCCCGGTCCATCGCGATCGGCAATCCCGCCGACGGTCTGTTCGCCAAGCGCGCGATTCTCGAATCGGGCGGCTGGGCCGCCGCGGTGTCGGATGACGAGCTGGTCGCGGCGATCCGGCTGCTGGCGGAGGAGGCGGGGATCTTCACCGAGACGGCAGGCGGCGTGACGGTCGCCGCGGCGCTGGCGCTGGCGGCCGAAGGCCGGTTCTCGCCGGATGACGAAGTCGTGCTGTGCATCACGGGGAACGGCCTGAAGACGATCGACGCCGTTGCCCCGGTGCTGCCGGCGGCACCGCTCATCGCGCCCCGTGTTGCCGAAGTGCGCGCGTTGGTGAAGGGGGTGGGCGACTCATGAGCGCGCGCGTTCGAGTACCCGCGAGCTCGAGCAATCTCGGCTCGGGGTTCGATTGCGTCGGTGTGGCGGTGGATCGTTGGCTCGTCGCCACGGTAATCCCGGAACCAGGCAACCTGATTTCGATCGAGAACCGTGGAAGCCTCGCCGCCGTCTCGGTTCCAGTCAGCGGAGACTTGCTGGCACGTGGGTTCCGCGCGGCGTGCGACGCCGCCGGTGTGTCACCTACGGGCGCCGCAATCGATGCAACGTCGGACATCCCTGTCGGCTGCGGCCTTGGCTCGTCGGCGGCTGCCCTCGTTGCGGGTGTGTTGCTCGCCGATGCGGCGCTCGAGCTGAACCTCACTCCCCAACAGATCGTGGAGATCGCGACCGCTATCGAAGGACATCCCGACAACGTCGCGCCGGCGGTGTATGGAGGCGCCGTGTTGAGCGTACGGACACCCTCCGGGCTGGTCTCGACGCCGCTCAGCGTCGCAGCTGGCCTCGAGCTGGTGCTCGTCGTACCGCCCTTTCCGTCCGATACGAAAGCCGCGCGCGCGCTATTGCCAAAGACACTGCCGCACAGCGATGCGGTGTTGGCGGCGAGCCGAGCGGCCGCGTTGGTGCAGGGGCTGTCGAGCGGCGATGGCGCGCTGCTCGGCGCGGCGCTCGATGATGTGCTGCATGTGCCATTCCGCCGCGCGCGTATTCCCGGTTACGATGCGGTCGTCCGGGCGGCGCAAGACGCCGGTGCGTTTGGGGCCACGCTGTCGGGCGCCGGCTCTGCGATCCTCGCGATTGCGCCGCGCGAGCGGTCTACTGCGGTGGGTGCCGCGATGATCGCGGCATGGCGCGAAATCGGCATCGAGGCCGAGCTGATCCGAGGGTCGCATTCCGTTCCTGGCGCCACAGTGAGTCATGTTTCTCAGACGATCCCTGTTTCTACGGAGCAACTATGAGTGTCACACTACAGCTTCCCACGGTGCTGGCCAAATTGGCCGACGGCCGGCGTTCGCTCGAAGCCAACGGGTCGACGTTGGGGGATGTCGTCGCCGACGTCTCGGCCCGATACCCCGGCCTTGCGCCGCGTCTGCGCGACACGGCCGGCCAGCCGTATCCCTTCGTGACGTTCTACGTGAACGACGACGACGCGAGACTGCAGGGTGGGTTTGCGGCGAGCGTCCGCGACGGCGATGAGATCATCATCGTCCCGGCGATCGCGGGAGGTTGAGCGATGACGACTCTCGCCCAGGCCGAGCTGTTGCGCTACAGCCGGCACCTCATTCTGCCCGACGTCGGCGTTCCTGGTCAGGAAAAGTTGAAGGCCGCCCGGGTCCTGCTGATCGGCGCCGGGGGGCTGGGATCGCCGGCGGCGCTCTATCTGGCCGCGGCCGGTGTCGGCACGCTCGGCCTCGTGGACTTCGACAACGTCGACGTCACGAATCTCCAGCGACAGATCCTGCATGGCACGAAGGACGTCGGCCGGCCCAAGCTGCTGTCGGCGCGTGAGCGCATCGCCGACGTGAACCCGCATGTGCGGCTGGAGACGTATGAGACGGCGCTCACGTCCAAGAACGCGCTCGACATCCTCAGTGGCTACGACATCGTCGTGGACGGCACCGACAACTTCGCGACGCGCTACCTCGTCAATGACGCCTGCGTCCTGCTCGGCAAGCCGAACGTGTACGGCAGCATTTTCCGCTTCGAGGGACAGGCATCGGTCTTTGCTCTGCCCGACGGGCCGTGCTACCGCTGCCTCTTCCCCGAACCGCCGCCGCCGGGATTGGTGCCGAGCTGTGCCGAAGGCGGCGTGCTGGGCGTGCTGCCGGGTCTCGTGGGAACGATTCAGGCGACGGAGGCGATCAAGCTGATCGTCGGTGTAGGCGAGCCGCTCGCGGGCCGGCTGCTGCTCATCGATACGCTGGCGATGCAGTTCCGCACGGTCAACATCCGGAAGGACCCAACGTGTCCTGCGTGCGGCACGCACGAGATCACGGCGCTCATTGATTACGAGCAGTTCTGCGGCGTGCGGGCGTCGGAGGCGGAGCCGAGGGCCGTCGGTGGGTTCGTCGAGGTCACACCGCGCGAGCTGCAGAGCCGGCTGGCGCGCGGCGAGGAGCTGCAGCTGATCGACGTGCGGGAACAGTTCGAGTGGGACATCGCGCGCATTCCCGGCGCGCGCCTCGTCCCGCTGGCGACGCTCCCCGACGTCGTCGAGACGCTCGATCGCGACCGCGAGGTGGTCGTCTATTGCAAGGGCGGCAGCCGCAGCCGCGCGGCCGCGACGCAGCTCGCCGACGCAGGATTCCCGCGGGTGACGAATCTCACCGGCGGGATCCTGCGCTGGCAGGCGGAGGTGGACCCGACGCTGCCGCGGTACTGACGCAACTTGACCAATTTGGTCAAATCAGCTAGTGTGGTGCATGACTCGTCACAAGAAACCCCGTCCGGTGCGCGAGGCCGTGAGCCTGTACGAGGCGAAGACCCATCTCTCCGAGCTGGTCGAGCAGGCCGCGCAGGGGCGGGAGATCATCATCGCCAAGTCCGGCAAGCCCAAGGCTCGGCTCGTCCCGCTCGCGCCGAAGGACACGCGGCACCTGCGCAAGCCCGGACTGGGGAAGGGCCGGGGCTGGATCGCCGATGACTTCGACGCGCCGCTGCCGCCTGAGGTATTGCGGTTGTTCACCGGGGAATCCGGGTGAGGCTGCTGCTCGACACCAACGCGCTGGTTCGGTGGCACCTCGTTAAGCTTCGGCCCGCTGCGGTTCGCACCGTGCAGCGGGCCGAACTTGTGGTGGTGAGCGCGGTGAGCGCGTGGGAGATCGCGGTCAAGCGCGCACTGGGTAAGCTGGACCTGAAGGACACCGTCGAACAGATCGTCGCGCGCTACGGGTTTCTCCCCCTGCCGGCGACGGTACGACACGGCGATCTGTTGCGCGATCTACCGCTGCATCACCCCGATCCCTTCGACCGGTTGCTCATCGTGCAGGCGCTGGACGAAGGGCTCACGATCTTGACCTCCGACCGGGCTTTCGAGCCATATCGGGTGCCGGTGGAGTGGGTGTGAGGATGCGGGTATGTCCGGGTCATCGCTCCCTCCCGGGGGCCGTCCGTTCTCGTCATGGCGCGTTGCCTACCCGTGTCCGCGTGCTCACAAAGAGATCGAGGTCAATCGCCGGCGGGGTCGCAACGTTGCGTGCGAAAAACAGCATCTCCGTCGTCCCGTGCGAGTAGATGAAGGGATGGCGCTCGTCAGCCGCGGTATTGATCGGCGCGCCCAGATTGATGGGCGCGGTCCACGGACTGGCCACGTCTGGGCGCGTCGCGACCCACATGTCGTCCGCGCTCGAGCCGGGCCGGTTCGAGAAGAAATAGATCGTTCGCCCGTCGTGCGAGATAGAAGGCCGCTGCTCGCTCGCCGCGCTGTTGAGCTCGGTTACTGGGACGGCGTCGCCCCAGGATCCGTCAACCGCCTGGGCGCTGACGTAGATGTCTCCGCCGGTGTTCACCGGCGCGGGATTGTGGTTGAAATAGAGCTGCGCGCCACCACTCTCGTCGTTTTCGAAGTAGGCGGGACCCCCCTCAAACCCCGACGTGTTCACTCCGGCCCCGAGGTTCACCGGTCCCTCCCACCCGAAGTCGTCATGCACGTCTTGTCGGTATGAAACCCAGATGTCACCCGACCCCGCTGCCCCCTGTTGACGACCCGAGGCGAAGAAGAGCCAGTGTTCGTCGCGGGACAGCGCCGGGGCGAAGTCGTTCACCGAACTGTTGACGGTGGGCCCCAGACTCACGGCCGTTCCCCACGGACAGCTATCGTCAGCGCAGGCTCGCCGAGACACCCAGATGTTCTGGTCGAAAACTCCGTCGTCAGGACCTTCCGGGCGGGTGGAGGCAAGGAACAGAGTGAGCCCGTCCTTGGAGAGCGCCGCCTGCTGATCGTTGTAAGGGGACGTACTGATCGTCGGGCCGAGTTTCACGGGCTCGGACCAGGCGGAGAAGCTGGAAGTCTGATTCGCGACCATGGTTCCGGCGATGCTGCGATCGGACGCCGTTCCACATCCGATGAGCAAGGCGAGGCAGGCCAGCGAACTGGGGGCGCGCGATGTGGTGGTCATGGATCCTCCTGTCCTCGAATCGGTCAAGGTGGTGTGACCACCGTGACCGCGTTTGACGCCGCAGAGTATTGCCCGTTGTAGGCCCGAATCCGATAGGTGTACGTCGCATCAGGCTGGACATCCACGTCGCGGAACGTTGTCGCGTTGGCGTCGGGCCAGGCGATGATGTCGTAGATGTCGAACGCCAAGTAATTACACGCGAGCTCGTCGCCCAGGCAGCGCTGGATCGCGAAGAACTGCTCGTCGCTTGTGTTGTCCGTCCAACTGAGCGTGATCTCGGTCGGCGAGGTGGCCGTCGCCGTCAGGTTTGAAGGCGCGGCCGGGAGAACGGTGGAAAAAGCCCAGGCTTCGTTCGACGGGTCGGAAGAGCCGCCGTCCTTGCGGGCGCTCACCACATACGTATAGGCCTCGCCAGGGTTGAGGCCGGCGTCATGGTAGCTGGTCGCGTCGGGGCCGAGGTTCGCCATGATGACGTAGTAGCAATAGGGCTCCCAGTAGCTGTAGTCGCAGTACTGCCGAAACACGTCGTATCCGTCCTCGACGCTCGAATTGTCGGTCCATGTCAGGTCGATAGCGAGATCCGCCGCGGTCGTCGCGACGAGGCCGGTGGGAGCAGCCGGTGGGGTCGCGCAGTCGATGTTCGACGGCGCGGACGCACCGAGCCCGTTGAACGCGAGGACGCGATAGCACAGCCGCTGGTCACTGGTGCGCGCATCGTCCCGGAACCAGGTCCACTCCGGTCCGATTGCTGCGGCAAGCTGCCAATTCGCGCCGCCGTCGACCGACCGCTCGATACGGAATCCGTCCTCGTTGCCCGAGTTGTCCAACCAGGTAATGGAGATCGTGGTGGACCCCGCCGGGATCGCGTCCAGCGTCGAGGGCGCGGTCGGAAGGGTGGTGGCGGCAATCGCGCTGGCCGTATTGGACTGATCGGTGAATCCGCCATCCTTCTTCGCGCGCACGTAATACCAGTACCTTCGGCGGCAGAGTGGCGATCACCACGTACGTGTAGTAGTCAACTTCGACGGGAGAACGCAGCACTTCGTAGCCATCCTCGACGTTGGAGTTGTCGCTCCATGTCAGATTGATGGCCGGCACCGCGACCCCGGTAGCCGTCAGACCGCTGGGCGCCGTCGGGAGCGTCGTGCAGGCGGTCGATGCGGGCGAGTCGCCGTGACTGTTGAACGCTATCACGCGGAAGCACACCTGCTGCTCGCCCGGGGCTCCCGCCGCGCGGAAATAGGTGAGCCAAGACGGCGTCGTCGCTACGATTGCCCAGGTGGCTCCAGCGTCGACGGACCGCTCGACCCGGAATCCGGTTTCGTTGTTCGAGTTGTCGATCCAGCCCACCATAACGGCGTTGCCCGGCATCGGCGTCACGCTGGTACGCGGTGCGGCAGGTGGCAGGGCAGTG
>WNGJ01002329.1_pt1 | contig 27885 bp, 31 predicted proteins | sample 5400611 | NCBI WGS metagenome assembly WNGJ01 (sample SAMN13153375, study PRJNA577476) | soil metagenome | isolation source: 40 cm soil or saprolite under Garry oak tree replicate 1 | place: USA:California | collected 2016-06-15
CCACGGAAAAATAATCCGGCGGCGAAAAGCAACATGAGCGAAAGCGCGATTTGCGCCATTACCGAAATGTGACGTGGCGCGAAGAAACGACTCAAACGACCGATGCGCGCCGGTTCGCCGACTTGCTCTTTCAGGTCCTTAACAAGATCGGCCTTTGTTGCCTTCAACGCTGGGCCGAGGCTGAAAAGCATTGTCGCGATGAGGCAAAACAAGAACGTGATTTCAAGCACCGTCGTGTCCGGCCGCAATTTGACCACGAAAGAAAAGTTCACGGACGCGAGCAAGCCGCGCAGTTGTTGGAGTAAAGCATCGTTGCACCAGGCGCTCAGAATCAGGCCAATGACGCCGCCGCAAATAGCCAGCAAAAACCCTTCGCATAATAATTGTCTGACGATCTGCCAGCGTGATGCCCCGACAGCCAGACGGACCGCAATTTCCTTGGAACGCGATGTGCCGCGTGCAAGCAACATGTTGGTGAGATTCAAACAGGCGATGAGCAAGACCGCTCCGGCCATCGCCATTAGCAATGTCGCGACCAGCGTGAGCGGGCCGTCATCCTCCGGTTGCGTGCTTAGGCCGAATCGTGCCGGCGTTTGGATCTGTAATTCCCGCGCACCGTCGCTGCCGTCCGGTTGAATTGCATTTAACCGTTGCGCCAGCACCAGCAAACGGGCTTTTGCCGAGTCGATCGTCAGGCCGGAGCGCATCCGCGCCACTAGATTGAAGGTGTAATTCTTCGGGTCCAACAGGTCGTGCGTCGTTTCTGAGTCGCCAAAGGCCGACCCGAACTGCGAACGAATGCCGAGCGGCAGCCAGATATCCGGCGCGATCAACGCGTTCGCGCCGCTGAATCCATCCGGCGCGATGCCGATCACGGTGTAGGGCTGTCCGTTGATGTGTAGGGGCTACCAACAAAATCATCGCGGCCACCGTTTCGTTTCCAAAAGCCGTAGCTTGATACAAGTACAGCCATATTCGCATTCGGCTTACATTCCTCAGCGTTATAAAACCGGCCTCGAAACGCCTGGACGCCCATCATTGGGAAATAATTCTCCGACGTCAGGAATGCGAAGCTGCGTCGCATCTCGTGATCGTGCCCTATGCCGGCGACGGCAAACTCGAGCGCCGCCACATCGACAAACACTTCTCCCCTGTTCTCGCGCAGCTCGCGGTATTCGTTATAGGAGAACTGGCGATAATCATGGCTCGCATTCTGTCGGGCCGTAAACACATTCACGACTTCGGCAGGCCGAACCGGCACCACCGGCTTAAGCAGCACGCCATTGATCAGCGCGAAAATGGCCGAATTAACGCCGATCGCTAACGCGAGCGTCAATACCGCTACGGTCGTGAATCCTGGCGTCTTGAGAAGCTGCCACAAAGCAAACCTGAAATCCTGCCTCATAATGATCCTTCTTGGTTTTCATTGGGATGCAGTGTGCCTTGGCTTTGGATTCAAAAGTTGTGCGTCGGGGCGATAATGTTGGTAGTAGAATTCGTGAAACATGATGCGTTCCGGGAATCTTCCCAAGTGCGGCAATCGCCGACCTTTTGGTTTTTGAAACCGCAGGCTGGGGCCTCGCAATTCAAAAAATTAAGCTTGCGTGTGGCGTGCGTAGTGTCTGTCAACGCCTTTCGGCAGCAGACGTTTCCGACCGCGTTGCCGCCGGCGCGCAAGAGTGGCGCGGCCGCCCCTTGTTCGCATACGTGCGCGAAAACCGTGCTGGCGTTTACGCGTTCGCTTCGATGGCTGATAAGTGCGTTTCATAAAACCGATTCGGCTGAGCCGATCAAAGAATGGGTAAATTAGGGGGATGCTCCTCATTGTCAACGCCGAGGCAAACTCGCATCGCCCGGATTCGTGGTCAGGCAACGACCCGAATTTACAAAGTTGCCAAGACAGGGCATTTGGAATAACAAGCCTGAGTTAATGGGCGAACAAGAAAATGTCGTGATCGAGCCGGCAACTGAAGCCGACTTGGACGAGTTGTCGGAATTGCTCGGCGAATTGTTCTCTCAGGAGAGCGACTTCCGCCCCGATAAAGACAAACAGCTCCGCGGCCTGCGGCTCATTTTCGAACAGCCAAGTCGAGGCCGCGTTTTTGTGCTGCGACGCAATGGCGCGATCGTGGGGATGATCAATTTGCTCTTCACCATCAGTACAGCCGAAGGCGGTTTTGTCATTCTTTTAGAGGATTTGGTGGTGCACAAGCAGTATCAAGGCCACGGCTACGGCAACAAGCTGCTCGAACACGCAATCGATTTCGCGAAGAAGAAAAACTTTCTCCGAATCACGCTGCTTACCGATCGCCCGGAAAATGTAGCGCAGTCGTTTTTTCGGAAGCATGGCTTTGTCGATTCTTCGATGATTCCGATGCGCTTGTGGATCACGCCGCAGCAGGAGCAAACGGGGAAAGAGTAATCTCGGATTACACGGATAGAACGGATGTGGATAATTGCGGACGCTTCAGTGTGGGGGCAGAGCTCTGCGACCCTCAACGCACAACGGCCGGTTACGCTTCGGAAAGAGGCTCGCGGAGCTCGTCCCTTCATTTGCCTGCATATTAGTAATTCGTGCCATCCGTGGTTAGCGGTTGTTTTGGATCCACGCGTCCAGTTCAGTCGCGAGCCGTTTTTTGAATTCGGCGCGGAACTGAATTTCATCGACCGCTTTTGCCACATCGGGCGCACTCGCAGCGGGCAGGTTTCCTTGCGCATAAGCTTCTAACCGCTTTGCACGCGACTCGTCCGAGAAAAACGTGAATAGGCTGGGTGCATATCGATTAGCGCCAGCCGCGTCAGTTTTCGCGAGCAGCGTTTTCATATTCGCCGCGGCGAGCTCCCACGCGATGTCGGGGTGACCGCTGTCACGCGCGACGCGCGCGACCAGAAACACGGCGCGACTCGTTGGCAGTTCATCAGTCAGAGCAATCGCCAGTGTCTTCTTGATCAACTTCGGATCGGCTGCTTGTGCCAACGCGTTATAGTAATTTTGTTTGTCCGCGATACTGGTCGTTTTCAGACCGAGCTCATGCAGTTTGTTCCAAGTCTTCTCGTCCGCATACCGACCGACGACTGATAGGACGGCGGGACGGAGATCGGGTGCGAGCGATGCCGGATCAGCGAGGTATTTCTCGAAACGCTCACGGCAGCCAGCGATGATCTCCGGATCGTTGGAATCTCCCAGCGCGCGGATCAGGCTAGCGCGCAAGTTTGCAGCAGCGGGCGGTTCGCCTACTTTCGGCTCCCACCCCAGCTTCGCAAATGTTGGACGCAAAAGCGATCGGGCGTATTGCTGGAACTTTTTGCATTGCGGACTCCCGAAGAGCAGACGGTTCATGAACTCCAGCACTTCGATGATCTGCTCGCGCTCGGCTAAATCCGCGGAGGACGGCAATTTCTCAACTAATCCAAAATAGAACGAGACCGGCGCACGACCGGCTTGCACAAGCGCCCACGCATCGCTCAGAAGACTTACCCGATCTTCCACTCCCAGCTTCTGGAGCGCCTCGAGTAACAGTTTCCAAGAGCGCGCGTCGTATTCGACTCGATAATTTCCAGCGCCGTTGACGTTCAATTTGAGCGCGCGATCTGCGGGGATGTTGTCCAGAGCAGCAGTCTTGTCGGTCATCAGCAAGATCGCAGCGGGTTCGCCAACGACCGAATAGGTCAGCGGGATTTTCCAGAGGAGCGACGGGGCATTTTTGAAATTCACCGTGAACCGCTCTTGTGTGAGCTGCACCTTGCCATCTGCTTCTCGTTTGACCTTCACAACCGGAAATCCTGGCTGTTCGGTCCAGCCTGCGGCAATTTCACCGACGGATTCGTTCGAGGCTTGCGAAAGCGCATTCCACAAATCCGCGGTGGTAGAATTCGAATATTTATGCGCGTCAATGTAGCCGCGGATTCCATCCCGGAAGACGTCCTCGCCAAGAAAGCTCTCCAGCATCCGCAAAAACGATTGGCCCTTTTTGTAAGTTATATCGTCGAAGGCGCTATTGGCTTCGGCCTCCGTAGCGACAGGTTGTTGAATCGGATGCGTGGTCGAACGCGCGTCGCCTTCCATGGCCGCTTCCTTGGCGATTCCGGTGCGCCGCGTAGGATCTCGCGGCAATTCCCGCGCCAGCCAGACTTCCCATTGTGGGTTGAACTGCGCGGTGCATTTGCTGCCCATCCAAGAGGCGAATCCTTCGTTGAGCCAGAGGTTGTCCCACCACGCCATCGTCACGAGGTCGCCAAACCACATATGGGCCATCTCATGCGCCAACACTTCGTAGATATTTTGCTTCGTATCGGCGGAGGAATTCTTCGGATCGAATAGAAGCGTTGATTCGAAATAGGTTATTCCGCCCCAGTTTTCCATCGCACCACCGAAGCCGCCGGGAAGAGCAATTTGATCCAGTTTGGGCAATGGATACGGAACGCCGAAATAATCGTTGTAGTATTGCAAAATCTGGGCCGAAGCTTCAAGCGCATATCGACCCAGTTCTGCTTTCCCCTTTGTTGTAATCACGCGGATTTGTGTCGGACCGACTCGCGATTCGATGACGTCGAGTTCACCGGCAACGAACACGTTCAGATAGCTGGACATCGGAGGAGTCGGCGCGAAACACACTTCTCTTCCGCCTGCAATTTTCCTCTCGCTCTCGACAGGCATGTTCGACACAGCGAGCCAATTCTCTGGCACGACGACTGTTAATTGAAAACGCGCGCGAAAAGCCGGTTCGTCCCAGCAAGGAAAAAATCGTCGCGCATCGGTCGCTTCGAATTGCGTCCCGAGCATGACCTTGCGCGCGCCGCTGCCCTGTTCCTGATAAGGCACGTAAAAAAGCCCCTGCCCTTGTTGATTGATTTTGCCGGTGAAGCGGAGGGTGAGGCTGTGATCGCCGGCTGCGAGTTCTGACGGTAACGTAAGCGTCAGCAGTTCGGTCTCTTTATCGATCCTGATTGCCGAAGCAGGCAATTGTTTGCCATCGACAGAGGCTGCCTGAACCTTGAGTTCGAGCGCGTTCAACACCAGTTGGCGGATGGGGCTGCGCACGTTCAGCTTTACCATTTCACTTCCCGCGAACGTGAAGTTCTCGATGTTCGGAACGACGCGCACCGAGTATTCCGTGGGAACGACTTGTTTCGGAAGTTTCCCCGGAGTCTCGTAAAAATTAAAAGGCTTTTCCACAGCTCCGAATAACGACGTTCCCGAACACAAAACCACAAATGAGACAAGCTGAAAGCGCATGTCGCGAACTAAACTATCAGCCCGGCGTGTGCATTCCGTTTCAATTCTTTGGCCCTTCCGCGCGTTCTCACTGGTAGGGTCGCCGCGCTGCGCCGACTCCCGAAAGCCTTCGGGACAGTGCGGCCGTCCCTGGCCAGCATTTGCAAATGCAGAAATAAATGGGCGCACACCTACTGCACGACGAGCACCAACAGCAATTGTCCCCCGCCCACCTGCGGGCCTTTGATTACCAGCGGGCTGCGCTTGCTGAGCTTGGCCTCGGTTTCGAGCAGCAGCTCTTTCTCTTTGTACAGTTTCAGGTTCAAAACATAGCCTCCTTGCCTCTCGCCGCGCGCATCCACGTGCAACCCGAAAAACTTACTCGTCGCAAGCCAGTCTTCCTGACCGGTTCTGAGGACCTTTCGCGAATGCCCGATCACCTGGAATTGATCGTAACCGAAAAATCTCTTCAGCAATCCCTCGATGCGAATCAGTTCCGGCGGAATTGGCTGCGGTTGAGAGACGTTCTCCGCCATCACAAGCCCGCTCCAGACTGTCTCTGCCGCCTGCAAGGCAGGCGCCACGCTCATCAAAACAGCTACAGCGATTATAAGCGTTAGCGACTGCCTCATGCGCAATTACTTGGCTGCGTAATCGGCCGGCAGACTTTGCAAGCCCTCGGTCCAAAGCACTGTTACGCGGTCCTGTTTCACTTCAAAGATCGAGACGCTCGCATTCGGACTGACGACCGGATCAACGCGTGCGTTGAGAATTTGAGTCAGGTATTGAGATTCCTCGGCGGGATTTTTTTCCTGCATGACGGCAAACGTGAAAATCAAGAAGATTGCGAGCGACGCTGCGCCCGCCCATAACAGGCGAGGAATCGTCCACCACGTGGAAGTTGGGATTTTGGACGATCCACGATTTTCCTGCACTATTTTTTCGCGGAGCTGATGGTTGAAGAACTCGTCGTTCGTTAACGCATGCGCGCCCAGCTCACGCTTCAACAGTTCGCCAAGTTTTTTCGCGTCGGCCTTTTCGGCTTGAGCCGTAGCTTTGTCCGGCAGCGAGGCTTCGAAATCGGACAGTTCTCGCCCGCTGAGCTGGTCATCCAGCCATGCTGTCCATTTTTCCTCAAACCTTTTCATACACGTCTCTCAGCAAATTTTGCAATTTCTTGCGTGCGTAAAAAAGGCGCGACATGACGGTGCCGATGGAGCACCCCAACGCTTCTGCGATTTCATGATATTGCATGTCGTCGATTTCCTTCATTAAAATCACGGCACGCTGTTCTGGCGAGAGCTGGCCGATTGCCTTTTCGATCCGCGCGCGGATCTCGCCTCGTTCCATCATTTGATGAGGCAACGGCTCCGTTTTCGGAACCGTTTTAGACGCCGGCTCAATCTGCGTTAGTTGAATCGCGTCGTCGAACTCGGCGTCGCCGCCTTTGACGCGCTTTTTGCGGAGCCAATCGATTGTGACATTCATCACGATTCGATAAATCCAGGTGTAAAAGGATGACTGGCTGCGGAAGCGTCCGATCGATCTCCACGCTTTCAGAAAGCTGTCCTGAGCCAAATCCCAGGCGTCCTGTTCGTTATGGACCATGTTGTAAATCATGCTGAATACGCGTGCTCGGTATCGAGTTACCAGCTCGTCGAATGCTTCGGTGTCACCGGCCTGGGATCGTTTCACCAAGTCCAATTCCGACACATCGGACTGCGCCAGAGTCGCTTCCGTTTGCATGGTTGGACGGAGCCCGCCCTTATTTCATTCAACACCGGAAGCTGCCGGGGCCGAACCGGCGACGCCACTCGGCACGATACTCGCCCATCAACCTGATAATGCCGTCGCGTACTTCAAACAGTCGCTGCTGCAGGACCAAGTAATCGGACTTGGTGATCAGTCCGGCGGCCTTTCTTCGCAATTGCACCGCTGCGTTCATCGAAGTTGTGATCGCCTTCAACGCACGCTTCAAATAGGCGATGGTCATCCCGATTTCATCGAGATGATCACCGCTTAGCGCTGCCGCCAGTTTCGCGCTGGCCAGAGCCGCGTGAGTCGCTAACTTGACGGCGGCAGGCTCATTCTGAAGACCGGCGTTTTGATCGAACAATTGATCGATCCAGAGCGTGAGATCGAAAGCAGCGCGATAAAGATCGTGTTCCTGGAATGTTTCGCCAGACGCATCTACGGGATCGACGTCGGCTTCATCCTCTTGCGCTGCGCTTTCGTCCAAAAGCGCATCGACCTCTGCACTCCAATCTTTTGCATCCAGCAACTGCGTCCAACCCATTTCGCGCGCGATAATTTCATCGCGACGGGGATCATCAAGATATGTTTCCAGCAACTGCATGTACTTTTCAGTCTTCCCGTCCTGTTGCTGAAGAAAACGTTCCCAGTCGTATTCATCCCACATGCGTTCAGGCTCGCCCCAGTTGCCGGCCATGCAGAACTAAACGCGAGCTTCCCATTTCGCGCAAAATCTTTTCCTGAGGCATTTCTTTCAACATCAAGCTTCGAATTCCGCTGGTTGCATCAGGCCCTGCGATCAGTAGGTTCGGCTTCGTGAATAAACGTTCTGCGTCGTGTGGGATGCTTGCTTTGGTAATCGCGTGGCTGCTTTCCGCCTGTGCGTCACCTCAGGAAGGCGTCGTAAGAGAATCCACACCAACCGAACCACAAATGACAAGTACCGCAGCTCACTTCCCACCTCCGTCATTCGCTCCCGGCGGCCAGGGAATGAGCTCTGGCCACTCGGGATACTAAATTCATATTTCGGCGCTCTTAAAGGGCATTCCAACTGGGCCTCGCGAACAAAGCTGACTTATAAGCGTAGGCGCAATGTGTTGTTTGTCGGTTACTCTTCAGAGCACGGGTGGTTGCATCGGAGACGTCTGCAGATACGTTCGGTGTCGGTGATTAAAAAGGCCGCACTGACAGGAGTTGTGGTTGTGCTGGTTGCGTTTTGGCTCTCCGCTTGCACGTCGCCGACTGGCGACACGGTCGCCAGTCCCTCTTCCTCGCAATCGAGCGGAGCTGTTCCCGGAGAAAAAATGCCGGACGACGACCGCTACGCTCCCGGACCGATGGGATCGAGCAGCGTGCGCTGGTGACAGCGGCGTCGAAGTGTAAACAGTTCAACCGTTGAAACAGAGCCGAATCGCGGGTTCGTTCCGCTTAAACACTTCAACGCTTGACGAAGTGTAGCAGCGCTTCGTGCACTCCAGCACCGTGGCCCTTCTGCGCGACGTACCCGCCGGCGTTGCGCACTGCATGCTGGACCTCGGGAATAGCATTGGCCGGACACGACGGCATCGCTGCGAACCTGCCGTCCAGCATTGAGACATCATTATGATGATCGCCCGCTGCAAAGATATTTTCGCGCGCAACATCCAGCAAACGCGCAAGCTCTGCGAGCGCCGCGCCCTTGTGATAATCGGCGTGACAAAAACGCAGGTATATTCCATTCCGCTGGTAATCCAGCTTCGGATGGCCAGCACGGGCCTGCCGGATAAAATCGGTAATGCGGTCCACCTCTTTTTCGCTTTCGGCAACGAGCCCTTCCAGTCCCTCCGAATTGTAGATCAGACGCGCTTTAGTTTGATTTGTAACGAAATCCACGAATTCAGCCAGGACAGAACGAGCGGACAAAAACAAATCGGCGTGATCCCGGGCGCAACGCTGGTTCCAATCACCGAACGGTTCCCATTTCTCGCCATTCCGTCCCGGACGAAAAACGTCTCGCTCAGTGGTGAGAATGAAGTCCGGACGAATTGGTAGGGCGAATTCGGCCAGACCGGTTTCGAGCAGATCCACCGAGCGGCCAGTGTTAATTGCCCAAATGGCACCGGCATGCTGCAACTCGCGAATCAACTCCATACAGTTCGGGTCGAAGATCGTCTCGCTACCGCGGGAAACGAGAGTCCCGTCAAAATCAATACTGAGCAGTTGGATTTGTGAACACATTCAAAAACAATTTAAGAATTGATTTTCGAGAAGCAATGCGTCGATTGTTTTAGGAGCGTAAAATCGGATGAAATCGGCCTACGAACTTGCAATGGAGCGCCTTCAAAAAACCTCGCCTTCGTTCTCGCTGACTGAGGAACAAAAGAAGGAACTCGCCGAAGTCGATTCCATATACCGCGCGAAGATCGCTGAGAAGGAGCTTTTCCTGAAGGAGCAAATTCGCGAAGCGCAAATCGAGGGTAAAACCGAAGATGTCGAGTTGCTGCAGAAGCAACTCACCTCGGAGGTGCGGCGGTTACAGGAGGACTGCAAAGCGAAAAAAGAAAAATTGCGCGCTGGCTTCGAAAAAAATCTGTAGGGCTAGCGCTCCGCTTTCCACGGGTGATTTAGAAGACAGCCGATGCACCTGCACTACAAGATCGCTTCCGCCCGTTCCGTCTTTGCACCGTGCTCTCCACGCTTCGGCAAATCGGGATCCAGGAAGCCGAGCATGTGCGCGCGACGGATCGTACGGACGCCTTCCTGCTTCTGCAGCTGCTCGATGCTGCGGCGGAATTTTTCCATCTTGGTCCAATGTACTTTGGGACGGAAATGGTGCTCTGCGTGATAACCGTTGTAGAAAAACAACCAGTTGTAAATTTTTCCGTAGCTGCTGACTCCCCACGCAATCGGCTTCTCAGGGTTGGCCCCGTAATGGCGATAGTACCCGTTCAAATAACTGAAACAATGGCCGAGATACCAGAACGGCAGGAAAAACAAAATGAATCGCCAGTTGATGAAGTGAATTGGATTCGTCGGAACGACAATCGCCATCACTAAAAGCGTCGTTGCGAACGCAGCCAACTCGAGTTTACCCCAGAAATCATCGCCGTTGTTGCGTTTTCGCAATTCTTTTCGGATCGCGCCCACATCATCGCGGAAGAAACTTAAGAAAACATAGCTCCACGGATTTTCCGCTTCGCCATCATCTCCGTGGCGGTAAATCGACAGCCAATCGATGGTGTCTCCATTTTCATCCTGCCGATCCGAGTTTCCCTTGTGATGCTGCATATGCACCGCGTCGTACATCGTTTGCGAAAAACAGCAGGCGATGGATTGCGTGACTCCAAAGAGCCGATTGAGCAGTCCCGAGCGGAAGAACGGGTTGTGAATGAAATTGTGCCCCACCCCGTTGATGTTCGCGTTGATCATTAGCGAATAAACGAACCCGAGAACCAGCATCGCCCAGAGCGGCGTGTGCGGAAACACAAAATACAGGCCCAAAAGATAGGCGAGATGGAAAAGACCCGCGGCCGTCGGGATAGCGTCCCAGCGCGTGTGCGCGAAAAGCTTTGAACTTGTAGTCGGCCGTTCTATTCGGATCACGTCAGCATTCATCGGGGGAAAAGTTCGAACAAAAATATTCGCCACAGAAAGTGCGCTTGGCAAGTTTGAGGATTGCCAACGCCCTTTCTCGCTGGCTAAGTTAGGCGCTCTCGATGTTTGCGCTCCAACCTGAATTAAAAGTCTTCGCCGGCTCCGCAAACCGCGATTTGGCGGAGCGAATTTGCAAATACATAGGCGCGCCTCTGGGACAGGCGACGATAAGCTCGTTTCCCGATGGCGAGACGTACGTCAGGATCGAGGAGAACATTCGCGGGCACGATGTGTTTATCGTCCAGCCAACTTGTCCACCGACTAATCAACATTTGATGGAACTGCTGATCATGGTGGACGCGGCGCGGCGCGCCAGCGCTGATCGGATCACCGCTGTCATTCCATTTTTCGGTTATGCGCGACAGGACCGCAAGGATCAACCACGCGTCCCGATCACGGCGAAACTCGTGGCTAATTTGCTGCACGCCGCCGGAGTGAATCGCGTTCTCACCATGGATCTGCACGCACAACAGGTGCAAGGGTTTTTCGATATCCCGGTGGACCACCTTTATTCGTTACCGGTCTTGATCAGATATTTGCGCAAAACGCTGACGGGCAAAACAACTGTAATTTCTCCTGATCTGGGCGGGCTGAAAATGGCGTCGGCTTATGCGGAGGCGCTTGGCGCGAATCTGGCGATTGTGGCGAAGGAACGCAAAAGCGCCACTGAGACCGAAGCGCTCTACCTGATTGGCGACGTGGAAAATCGCGATGTGTTGATGGTGGATGATCTCACTGAGACGGCGGGCACCCTTACCTCGGCAGCTGCGATAGTAAAAAAGCACGGCGCGCGCAATATTTACGCCGGTGTGGCGCATGCGGTGCTGGTGGATGTGGCCATTCGGCGGTTGCAAAAATCCGAAATTACAGAATTAGTAACGACCAACAGCACGCCGGTGCGCACTGTTGACGGATTTAAGGTCACCGTGCTCTGCGTCTCCGAGCTTCTCGGAGAAGGCATCAAACGGATTCACAACGACGAATCGGTGTCGTCGCTGTTCAACATCGAGAACGAAAAAAATGGCAAAACAAGTTAAGCTCAAAGCAGAACCGCGGGCGGAGATGGGACGCTCCGCTGTGCGCAAACTCAGAGCGCGCGGATTCATCCCGGCTGTCATCTACGGAGGCAACGACGAACCACAACCGCTGCAAGTCGCCGCCCGGGACATCAATGCCATGATGAGTCAGGCCTCCGGAGAAAACGTGCTGGTCGAGCTCGAAATTGGCGACGATGGACAAACCCGCACGGCGCTTGTGCAGGAGGTGCAGCACTCGCCTGTCGGTGGGGACATTCGTCACGTGGATTTTCACGCAATCTCAATGGATCAGATGATTGAAGCCGAAGTGCCGCTCGAACCCGTCGGCACCGCAATCGGAGTGAAAACTTTCGGCGGATTGCTCGAACAAAGCCTGCGCGCCTTGGCGATTGAATGTCTCCCGGGCGATTTACCGGACCGGATCACGGTTGACGTTTCGCAACTGAATATCGGCGATGCCATTCACGTCCGTGACATTCAACTTCCGCCGGGAGTAACGCCAAAAGTACAACTCGATCTGACGGCGTTCTCAGTGCTGGAGCCTGTGGTGGAGGAAGAACGAGCACCGACGGAAACAGAAGCCGCAGCCGCAGGACCGGAAGTGATCACGGAGAAAAAGGAAGAGGGCGAAGCCGGTGCCGCGTCTGCTCCTGCTGCAAAAGAAAAGGCTCCAAAGGAGAAAGAGAAAAAATAATCCATTTTCGATCTTCGGTTTTGGATTTTCGCTTACGACCGCGAGCGGTGGCCAGGAACGCGCAACAGCTTGGAATGTACTATTTTTACAATATTCCGTTAGGTGATTACTATTTGGAAGTTTGGACTTCCAACCCGCCCAAAACATACCCATTCAAAATCACAGGCTCGCCTTATCATGATCTGCCACGGATTCCGATTAATTAGCTGCGCCGAAAGCGGGGCGAGACATCAGCGTTAATCCTGCAAATCTATTGCAATCTGGGTGTCGATCTGCCGTTTCACCTTTTGCGATTTTGCGATACCGGCGCGCCGATCGGCGCGTTACGAGGTTTATTGATTGGCGGAGAAATTAATATGAACGCAGACATAGAAGCGCGTTCTCAAATCCGGCTCATCGCCGGTCTCGGAAATCCCGGCCCGGAGTACGCGGCCACGCGGCACAACATCGGGTTCCTGGTGGTCGATAAGCTGGCTGCGCAGTTTGGATCGACTTGGGAGAAGTCGGGAAAATGGGATGCCCTCTCCACAAAATGTGGAGCTGTGCTTCTGGTTAGGCCGTTGGCCTTTATGAATCGCAGCGGCTACCCGCTGTTGGCAGTTGCACAGTTTTACAAGATCGAACCGCAACAAAGCCTGATCGTGCTGGATGATCTTGCTCTGCCTCTGGGTCGTCTTCGCTTACGCGAGCGAGGAGGATCAGGCGGCCACAACGGCTTAGAGTCGGTTATCGCCCAGTTCGGGACAGAAGAGATCCCCCGTTTGCGCGTCGGGATCGGAGCTGCGCCTACTGAGGGATCTGTTGATTATGTGCTCAGCCGATTCTTTGATGAAGAAAAGCCGATCGTTAGAGCAAGCATCGATCGCGCGGTGGAAGCTTTGAAATGCGCAATTGACAACGGTCTCGTTTCAGCCATGAACACATTTAACAAATCCGAGGAAATATGAATCGTTATTATGAAGCGCTGCTGGTGTTAAATACGCAGGCCAAAGAGGAAAATGTAAAAGAAATGATTGAACGTCTGGAATCCGAGTTTCAGAAGGAAGGCGCTCGTGTCGAGCAGGTGCAAAAGATGGACAAGCGCCAGTTTTCCTACGCGGCCGGGTCGCTGGATTCCGGTTATTACGTGAACTTCATTTTGAACGCCGATCCTGGTGCAATTATTCGGCTGAGGTCAAAGTTCAGACTCGACCCGGACGTTTATCGCCAGCACTACCAGCGCCTTGACGAGAAAAAAGAGAAAGCCCCGAAAAAAGTGGTAAAAGCGAAGTGATTTCGTTATAAGCCCGACATGGCCAATCTCAACAAAGTTCTCCTGCTCGGCAATGTCACACGCGATCCTGAGGTGCGTTACACGCCGAAAGGCAGCGCCGTCTGCGACCTTGGAATTGCCGTAAACCGTGCTTACACCACCGACAGTGGCGAGAAGCGCGAGGAAGTCACATTTGTGGATGTCACGCTCTGGGGACGAACAGCGGAGGTGGCCAGTGAGTACCTGAAAAAGGGCAGACCGGTTTTCATCGAAGGCCGGCTGCAAATGGACACATGGGACGACAAGCAGACTGGGCAAAAACGCTCAAGGCTTCGGGTAGTGGCCGAGAACATGCAACTGCTGGGAGGTCGTCCTCCAGGCGGGGCGGCCGACGCGACCGGAGAAATCCGGCAACCCGGCGCGGCATCTAAATCAGCCGCGACATCCGAGCCGGACGAAGACGAGATTCCGTTTTAGTGTAGTGCGAGCCTCTGGCTTGCGCCGTTCGATAGAATCGCAAGCGGGACGCTTGCGCTACCTTTCTCATGAACGCGACTGAAGCGTGCATTGCGCTGAACATGCTGCCGACCGTCGGGCCGGTGCGATTACGCAAGCTGCTTGAGGTTTTTCAAGAACCGCAACAAATCCTCGCCGCCAAACGTAGCGAACTTCGCAACGTGGAAGGGATCGGTAACGAAGTTGCCGATCAAATTTCCAACTGGCAATCAACCGTTGATCTTTCCGCGGAGCTTCAGCGCGTCCGCGATTTCGGAGCGACCGTAATTACGCAGCAATCGCCTTCGTACCCGCCGTCGCTGCGCCAGATCCATGCGCCGCCGATTGTGCTCTACGTCTGGGGTGAACTCCAGGAACGCGATTATCACGCTATCGGTGTCATCGGCGCGCGACGCACGACGCATTACGGGACGGAATCGGCCAAGAAGCTGGCTTATCAACTTGCTTACGCAGGTCTGACTGTGATCAGCGGATTGGCTCGCGGCATTGATACGGCTGCTCACCAGGGTGCGCTCGCCGCGAAAGGCCGCACGATCGCGGTTATCGGTTCTGGATTAGCGAGACTGTATCCACCGGAGAACAGGCCTTTAGCAGAAAAAATCCGCAGCGGAAATGGCGCGGTAGTTTCTGAGTTTTCAATGGATATCGAACCAGATCGACAAACGTTTCCGATGCGCAACCGCATTATTTCGGGCTGGAGCCATGGGACTCTCGTCGTGGAAGCCGGCCTGAACAGCGGCGCGCTTATCACAGCGGCGCAGGCGCTGGAACAAGGGCGCGCGGTGTATGCTGTCCCTGGCCATATCAATGCACCGAGTGCAATGGGATCAAACCGACTGATTCAACAAGGCGCGAAACTGGTCATGGACGCATCGGATATTCTTGAAGATTTGGAGATTCTATTGCCCGAGGCGAAACCGTCGCCGGAAACCGCGGCTCGTCCCTTGCCGCCGCTCTCAGACGAAGAACGCCGAGTTTACGACGCCATTGATGCAACCGAGACCGCTATCGACGAAATTGCCGCGCGGAGCGAATTGGCAAGCGCAGCCGTTTCATCTACACTGCTACGGCTCGAACTCAAACATCTGGTCAAACAGTTGCCTGGAAAATACTTCGTAAAGCTTGGCTAACCAGAGAGTCACTGCTATGCCAAGTGTGACTCGTTACTGGCCTGACTTGCAAATCCGCTGTAACTGAGTTCGATTGCTGCCCCCATGTCTAAATCCCTCATCATAACTGAGAAGCCTTCAGTCGCCGGCGACATCGCTAAGGCGCTCGGCGGCTTCAAAAAAGGCAAGGACTACTACGAGAACGAGAAATATCTGATCTCGTGGGCGGTCGGTCATCTTTTGGAGCTCGCTGTGCCGGCTTCAATGAAGGAGCAGGACAAATGGGACATGAAGAAACTGCCGATCATGCCTCCGGAGTTCGCACTTGAGCCGGCGGAAAAAATGAGCGGTCGCGTCGGTGTGCTGCGAAAGCTAATCCGAGACAAAAATGTTTCTGAGATCATCAATGCCTGCGACGCGGGCCGGGAAGGCGAACTGATCTTCCGCTACATTGTCCAATATGCCGGGACCAAAAAGCCCATCAGGCGTCTCTGGCTGCAATCGATGACGCCGGAGGCCATCCGCGACGGGTTTGCGCGACTGCGCAGCGACGCGGAGATGCAACCACTGGCGAGCGCGGCGCGAAGCCGCAACGAGGCGGATTGGCTGGTAGGCATCAACGCCACGCGCGCATTTACGCTGCGACTTAGCGGCGGACGCGGCAGCACTGTCACTTCGCTGGGGCGAGTGCAGACACCAACGCTGGCCATCATCGTCGATCGCGAGAACAAGATTAAGGAATTCAAGCCGCGCGAGCTGAATGAGATCATCGGCACATTCCAAGCTAAAACTGGCGAATATTCAGGCCGATGGTTCGACGAAGCGTTTAGCAAAGAAGAGAGCGAGATCGAGAGAACAAAAAGAGTGCTAACGCGCCTGCAATTAAATTTGCCGGATGCCGAGCAACGGCTTGGTCCCGCGAGCGGATCCCTCTGGGAAGAACACCGCGCTGCCTCCCGATTGTGGCATCGTGAAATCGCCGAGGCGATTCAGCGCAAGTGCTTTGGCAAAGAAGGCGTCGTTGAGCTGGAGGAAAAAAAGCCCAGCACCCAGATCGCGCCGCAATTGTATGATCTCACGAGCTTGCAGCGTGAAGCCAACAGCCGCTTCGGTTTTTCCGCGAAGCGCACTTTGCAAATCGCGCAGGCGCTCTACGAGAGACATAAAGCTATCACCTACCCGCGCACAGATTCTCGCGCACTGCCTGAGGATTACATGCCGACCGTGAAAGCGACGTTGAGCAAGCTCGAAAATCCATTCGCGCGCAGAGTCCTCGACAATAACTGGGTCAAGCCTAACAAACGCATCTTTAACGACGCGAAGATAGGCGACCATTTCGCAATCATTCCAACCGACACCGTCCCGCGTTCACTCGATAACAACGAGCAGGCGATTTTCGAAATGGTGACCAAGCGCTTCGTGGCCGTGTTTTTCCCACCGGCACAATACGAGAACACGACACGGATTACCCGAGTAGAGGACGAGCCGTTCAAGACAGAAGGCAAAATCATGGTGGCACCCGGATGGCTCGAGGTCTATGGCCGCGAAACCACGGGCGACAAACCGGAAGAAAACCTGCCGGCGGTTCAGCGGGGCGAACGCGTCGAAATCGTTCGGGTTGAAATCAACACGGAACAGAGCCGGCCGCCTGTTCGTTATAACGAGGGCACGATACTCAGCGCGATGGAAGGGGCGGGCAAACTCGTGGACGACGAAGAACTGCGCGACGCCATGAAAGAGAAAGGGCTCGGCACTCCGGCCACGCGCGCCTCAATCATCGAAACGCTGATTTCAGCTCATTATCTGACCCGGCAAGGGAAGGAGCTTCAGCCGACGGCTAAGGCCATCCAGACGATCATGCTCCTGAAAAGCGCGGTGCCGGAATTGACGAGCCCGGAGCTGACAGGCGAATGGGAATTTCGCCTGCGCGAAATCGAGCATCGCAAGCTCACGCGTGACGCGTTCATGCGGGACATCCGGGACCTAACGAAGGACATCGTCGGCAAAGCCAAGCATTTTCATCCCGACGAGCACATGTCCGACACCGAGCCGTTTGGACAATGCCCGAAGTGCGGTTCGCCGATCGCGGAGCGGTTCAAAAGTTTTACCTGCACCAATGAAGACTGCGATTTTACGATCTGGAAAACCATCGCCGGCCGATTACTGAGCCGCGACGAATTCGAGACGCTCGTCCGCGACAAACAGATCGGACCACTTGGCGGCTTTCGCAGCAGAAAAGGCAAACGGTTTCATGCTGCGCTTAAATTGAGCGACGATTTCAAGGCAGAGTTTGATTTCGGCCCAAACGGACAGGAGAACGGCGCGACGCAGCAGGTGGATTTTTCTGCACAGGAGCCGCTGGGCAAATGTCCGAAATGCGGCGGACGCATTTTCGAATCCGGAATGAGCTACGTCTGCGAAAATTCAGTCGGCCCAAACAAGACGTGCGATTTCCGATCAGGCAAAGTGATCCTGCAACGACCGATCGAGAGCGAACAGTTGAAGAAATTGCTCGCGACCGGGAAAACTGATTTGCTTGAACGATTCATTTCTCGAAAGGGCAGACCGTTCAAAGCATTTCTCGTGTTGACGGATAAGAAAGACGTCGGCTTCGAATTCGAGAAGCGCGATCCGAAGGCGAAGAAGGAACGAAAACCCAAGGAGCAGGCTCCGAAAATTGATTTCACAGGAAGAGAACCGGTTGGCGAATGTCCAGTGTGCGGTGGAAAAATTTATGAAACGGACACTGCTTACATTTGCGAGCACTCACAGGCCGACCGTAAGCCGTGCAAATTCAAGCTCAGCAAAACCATCCTCGGCCGCGACATTCCAAAACAACAGGCACAGAAACTTCTCACCACCGGAAAAACCGATCTCCTCGAAGGGTTCATTTCAAAACGAGGCCGCCCATTTTCCGCGTTTCTGAAATTGGAGGACGGCAAAGTCGCTTTTGAGTTTCCGGAGAAGCCTGCGCCAGCTACAGAATCCAAGTAAGCTCAAACCGGTTAGCCGGTAGGGCGCGACCGAAGCCTGCTCGCCGGGGCGAGGGCGCGCCGATCGCACGAGCTGCGCGAGCGCTGCCCAAACTACGCCGGCGGGTAAGTGGCGCGGCTGAGACTTAAGGCATGAGGCGCAAACACATGCCGAAAGCAATTGTGCAACAGGCTGGTGCACAAAGTTCCGCCGTTTTCTTTGCTGGCATTAAAAGCCGCGTTCGCACCGCGCAAGTTAAGGCTGCTCTCGCCGCCAACGCTTCCGAGTTCGGCGAATAAAACTGTAGCGGCAGCCGTGTCGGCTGCGAAATCAACCCACGTAGGCAGCACGCCTGCCACTACAGCGAGACATCCGTCGACCGCGGGACGGATGGGGACCAAGCCGCCGGGACGCGAGCGAGATGGACGAGCAGGCGCTCGGCCTACTGAGCCGGGCGGCAAAGGAGTCAATATGACCAGTCGCCGCGGCGACTGCGTTACGGAGGAGGACACGCTCTAACCAAACCCAAACCCTAACTCAGCCAAAACCTATGAACTAACAACATTCTTACCGCACTTGACTCCCTCATAGGGGTTAGATGCAGCACTTTGTGACTACGGACGCGGTGCCGGAGTGGGTCGAACTCGCGGAGCCGGTGTAGCTCTCGGTGTTAGCGTCGCAGTTGGCGTAGCTGTCGCTGTTGCCGTTGGAGTGGGAGAGGGGAAACAGAAGAATTCCATCGAGCTCAGCGGCGTGACACCGTCACTGGCGTAGCCCCCCGCCAACCAGACGTAACAGTTGTAATCGGCGGCTGCTGCGAAATTGCGTCGTGGGGTCAGGATGGGCTTGCCCTGATTTCTCGGACAGTTAGGCAAGGGTAATCGGGTTTAGTTTAGATTCAAAATTGATTGGACTTTGATAGCACCAGTAGCCCTCGGTATGTTGGCTATGGTAGAGATAGAATCAGCTACTGGATCATAAACAAAAGAATTGTTACTATCATGGATCGTGGTGCCGTCCCAAGTGCTGCCGCCACCCGTGTAGATGAGAGTGAAGATGACGGCTGTAGGTATATAACCCAGCGGGACGGGCAGGTGCGCACTCTTCTGCACCCAGGTGTTAGTTCCAGGAGTGAACTCCCAGATTGTGTCGATCATCCCCGTGTTGATCCGAAATCCGCCGAGAATGTACAGCTTATTGTTGAACGCCACGAAGCCACCAGGCAGAGTTATCCCGTCAGCGTTCCCCGGCCAGGGAGACGGAATGGTTTCAATTGTATCGGTAACAGCATTGTAGCGGAATACGCGGTCAGTAGCTGTGCTCTGCCCGCCGGCTGAGCCGCCCACGCAGTAGATGTAGTTTGTTCCTGAATCGGTGAGCACGCCGCAAGCCATATTGCTCACCTGATTGTCCGGATATGTAGCGGACTTGATCGACCAGGTATTGATGGTGCCCGGGGTGAATTCAAAAGGATGGGTCAAATCGTTGCCGACTCCATCCATGCTGCGGCCGCCCATGACGTAAAACTTAAAGTTTGGATAGAAATAGACGCCAACCGTGCGCACCGCAGTACTTGGCATGTCCGGACCCGCGTGCCAGCCGTTCGAAGGACAACCATAACAAACGAAGCCCGTCGGGTTCTGGCTTTGAGATGGCACGTCCGCTCGTCGTTGGCCAAAGGCGAATGGAATCAGGCAGACAGCTAGAGCGGTCAGCAGGCAAAGCGCGCCTCGATCAAGATGCGCCCTGATAGTGGAGCTAATGTTCGCTTTCACCTTGCGTGCGCCTGGGTGCGTAAACACGTTTTACTCGAAGCGCGTCAAAGATGTCAAGACTTTCCGCCGCTAGACGGCCCTGAACTCTACGAACAAGATGAGCTGCCGCGAGCGAGAAGGTGCATCGCAGCAGAACAAGGACTCAAACCACGGAAAGCAAGTTATAACGACGCTTCGTGGTCAGTTCCATCGCCCGAGTACGTCATTATCTCGGCGCCACCTCGAAGCTGACTTCCGCTGTGATAGCGGAGCCCTTGTTATTTTTGCCTTCAACTGCAAACTCCACTTCGCGTCCTTTTGGTAGCAGAATCGGTCCTGCAGACACCGAACCAGATTGGATTGGGGCATCTAGAGGATTGTAGGCGTACCCATCACACATCTGATTCTGATCCATCGTTAGCAATACATGCAATTCTCCGACTCTCGACTGGAGGGACGCACTCGCTTTTCCTCTGACTGTTGCGAAAAGATGCGCTGTATCGGCCTTGACTTTGACTGATGCCATTTCCGTTCCCACGGCGCCGAGAGTATATGAAGCAGGCTTAGGAAAAATAAACCAATATTGGCCAATGATGGCTCCGCTGATGCCCGATATAGCCCCGATCAAAGCTACAACAATTGCAATTCGGTTTTTTTCTCTGGCCTCTGTCTGCTGTGATTTTAAGTCGCGTTCAAGGCCCTCGAGCCGTGCTCGTACGTCGGCGATACCTTTGACATCGCTCGGTTCCTCTTGCTGGGGACGATCTGCCTTGCCTCCCGTGGGCGGCTGTGTTGCTGGTTCTTGTGGTGATGTAGATTCGTCTGCCATAATGCGAGACCCGAAGGATTGGACGAAAGTTTCGTCTAAATCCTAACTTGTGGCCGCCTCCTACGGCGACGGCGGAGTTGGCGGCTTGGGCGCGGCGTGCGTCGCTGCGCGATTGACGATTACGCGCGCGGCGAAATAGCCGTTGTAGAAGTCGGAATTCGTTTTGCGGAGTTTGGTCACCATCTTGTCGAGCTCGTTTCGGAAAATGCTACGCACATTCGCGATCAACTGCGCCAGCGACGCGGTTTGCACTTTACGTGCAGCTGCCGCTTCGCGCGGCGACGTTTTCATTCCCGCAAAAGTTGTGCGTGCTGTATCCAGTGCAGTGACGTCCGTCCCGAGAACGCCGTAATCCGTCTTGAGGACAGTGATATTGTCATTCGCTAAATTCCCGATGCGCTCGGCGGTTTGTTCCAGATCGCTATCGCTCATCTGATCCAACGACGATTTGGTCACGTTCACCTTTGCGGCCAGATGGTGGTTCCCTACCCCCACCGGCCCCTGAAGAGCATCACAAGGCGCGCTTTCACGGGCACCGGCTTTCCGTTCTTTCACGCCGGCTCAAACTTCCAGTCCCGTACGGCTAAACGGTGTGACTGCCGAAGTAGGGATAGCTGGCTTTCAGGATCTGTATATCGTGGCTTTTTCCGTCCACACCTACTGTAAAGGATACGATGGCATACCCCGAGCTGCCCGATCTTGCCTGCGAAATCGGGCACAACAGAGCCTTACCAGTGATGAGCGTGGGTGGCGTGTCGTAGTGGGCCGACTTAGGCCAGTGCAGCGCCGAATTCGGGTATGGCTGTCCGGGCAGGATCCCCGGCGCACCCGCTAAGAGTTCTCCAACTTGCAATAGTACCGCGATGACCAGGTAGGCAGAAAAACGGGGCGCTCCAACTTCGCGACCGGATACACAAATCGTCGATGACATCGGGCAGATTCTCTCTCAGCAGGCAGTGTGACCGACAACGCTTGCACGACGCAAGCACAGTTTCACAAAACCTGTAGCGGAAGCTGACAGCTTCCCATTGTTCGTTCGCGCGAACCCGAGCCGCGTTCACGCCGCGCCGAGCATCGTTCCGGCGACCCCGAGACTCGTTCCGGCCAACCGGAGAGTCGTTCCGGCGACCCGAGCGTCGTTCTAGCGACCCCGAAACCGGTTCTGGCGGTCCCGAGACGCTTCCCAGCATGCCGAGACCAGTTCCGGCGACGCCGAGATGCCATTCCGCCGACCCGAGATTTGATCCAGCGACGCCGAGGCGGGGTCTGTACACTCGGAATAGCGTAACTCCTTGACAGACGGCACAAAATGCTGTCCGGGGCACATGGGCGGGCGCACGGAAGAAGCCTGCGAACTACGGAGGAACAAGATGTCAGCGATTATTTCCCAGTACTTCATGCACCGCAGTTCTTACTGTCTATTTTGAACAGTTTCCGTTGCGGACTTGCTCAGTTCAAACTCTGCGCTCACTTTCTGTAGGCCTGCAGTGAGCGTGTCGATCTGCTTTTGCTGGCGCAGGACATTCGCTTCCAAATCCTGCACCTTGCGATGCTCCTTGAGGAACTCATTGAGCAACATCGCGTTTACCGCCTCATAGCGGACTGTGTACGGTTTGCCTTGTTCGTCGCGGGCCACCAAATCTGGATTTACTTTTTCCACCTGTTCAGCCACCAGCCCAAACTGCGGGATGCCAGCAGGGTCAAGGTCATGCTTGTAGCGGAAAGTCACGGGTTGGAGGGCGAGGATCGCTTCACTGGCTTTATCCATTGGCTTAATCTCGTCCTTGAAACGAGCCGAGGACGCCGCCACTCCAAGTTGACCGCTGGCATTGACGACGACGCCCGCGCCTGAAACCACTACCCCGGTAATGCCGGCAATAAAGGTTCTTGTTTGTAATCCGTCTGTGCCGATACGCACAGTGCCGGCTTCATCAGCAACACCTTCGTTGCCGATATCAATATTATCATCGCCCGTGGTGAGGACGTCACCGGCGGCAAACCCCACTGCAATGTTGTTGAAGCCGGTGGTGTTGTTAAGGAGCGCTTCAGCGCCGATGGCCGTATTGACGCCGCCGGTTGTGTTTTCAAAGAGCGCGAAAAACCCGGTGGCCGTGTTCTCGGCGCCGCTGTCATTAAAGACAAGTGCGTCGGTTCCAACAGCCACGTTTTGTGAGCCAACAGTGTTGAGCAATAATGCTGCAGCGCCCACTGCTGCGTTGGAATCCCCGGTGTTGAGGGAAAGCGCTCCGCCACCAACACCGGTGTTAAAGCTAGAGTCGGTATTGGAAAAGAGAGAACGCCAACCAATCGCTGTATTTCCAGTGCCGATGGTATTGCTACTGAGCGCATCGTCACCGAGAAAAGCATTGAAGAGGCTGGAGTCGCAACCCTCGTTACAAATCGCTTGCGCTCCTGGCAAAAACGCAAAGCAGGCGAGGGCGAGTGGAATCAGTAAACCGAGCCGGCAAGGCACGCGGTTTATCGAATGTTTTAATGCGAGAGTTGTGGTTTTCATATACGAGAGATTCTGCCTCTTTTGCTCTCCACACTGCAATGACAAAAATGCCGCCCGCTAGCTATCACATCAAATCGCCGAGATGCTGCTGGCACCAAGATCACTGCAGGCTTTGCAGTGAAGAGATGCCGTAGTTTCCTTGAAGCTCGGGCGCTTCGGCGCGACTTGCGCCGCGCCGAGCTCGATCTGTTTTGGATCTTCTTCGGTCTCGATCTTGATGAACCCGTCGACTGGATGCTTTGCCGCTTCGGCCAAGTCGCCGAGCGATGGCGAACATCGCAACCCGCATAACGTCGGTCCGAAAAAGCCAGTCGATCTTCAGCGGAAGAAAACGTGGGAAATTCATCCCATCCGCGTTTTCCAATTTCCGCGCGCGTGATGGCGTTATTCGCCTAACGAAAATCCTGTGCAGGGTCGACCTGCTGTTGCGCGTGGTGCACTATCGCCCGCACTTAGTGGAACGTAGAGGGCAGCACCGCCGGTCCAGTATTCAACATAAATTGCGATCCACCGCCATCTTCCTGCTCGGTGCCGTCCGGGTCAACCACAACGAAGGGAGTGTGTCGACAAATTTCGTCTCGCCAACGACCTCGGAACGTCTATCCTCGCAATTCATCAACCTTAATCGAATGGGAATCTTTACAAAGCTTGGGCTGCCGCTGGCGCTAGCTCTCGCTGTAGGAGTAGTCTGGACTCCTACCAGCGCAACTTGTGGGCAGATCAAAATTGAGATCACAGCGACTGTCAGTCTCGTTGACGATCCCGACAACCTTCTTAACAACGCTGTTGCGCCCGGTGACATCATCACCGGCATCTATACCTACGACTCCTTCGCGGTGGATTCCAACCCGCTTCCAGAGGTGGGAGATTACCGTTATACCACCGCGCGGAACGGAATCCGACTCAACGTAAACGGCCTAAGGTTTGGCACTAATCCAGCGAACGTAGATTTTCTGCTCGAAGTGGTTAATAACTACCAAAACCTCGATAATTACGTCGTGATCAGTTACAATAATCTGTTTGCCGTTTCCGCGATGGGCGAATTCGTGACGAATACCATTGACTGGCAGCTCGACGATCCGACGCAGACGGCGCTCTCGTCTGCCACGCTGCCGAGGACTCCGCCGGTTCTATCAAACTGGCAATCGATTTTCGGCCTCACCATCTCGAGCATGGGCGATGATTCTTTCTTGATTCGTGCGAATGTGACTTCGGCCGTCAGAAGGCGGTAACCCAAGGGAAGAGCCGAAGGGGTAGAATCGAGCATCCCTCTGGCTTGTTGCCGCGATTAGTCTGCAATGCTTCCGCTATCGTGAGGTTCGATTTGTTGTTGGACGTGGTGCACCATCGCTACCGCAGCGATCAGAACGATGGCGGCAATAACCTGTTGCGGGTGAAGATTAGCGTGAAAGAAGCCCCAGGTAATGCATACTGCAGCCAGGGTTTGCATCATTTCAAAATAGCCGGCGATGGATGCGCGAGTGAGATGCAGCCCTTGAAAATAAATCAAAAGCGGAATCCCGCCTGAGATTGACGCGAGGAAAAAGAGCAACAGAATGGCCTTTTTCGGGTGTGCCTGCGCTGGCGCGGGCCAGAGCGCGGCGCCATTCAATTTGCCATAAGCAAAAAGAACCAAGGTCATGCACGCAAGCCCAATGACAATGCGCATGCTGGAAGCGAGTCGCAGCGACATGCCAACCATTACGCCGCGTCCGGCGACGGTGGAAAGGCCCCAGAACAGAGCACAAATGAGCGCGTAGCCGGTGCCCAGGTTTAAGCCCGCGCGTTCGAAAGAAATTCCGATCTGAGTCGGATACGCAACAGAAACAAAGATGCCCGCGAGGATTGCAATTCCGGCGTACAAAAAAAAGCGATGAGCAAGGCGATCACCGAAAAGCAGAAATGCGCCGATCGTTGAGATTACCGGCTGGATGTTCAGGATCACGTTTACCACCGTGGGGTTACCGTATTTCAACGCCAGCGTGAAAAAAACTGTGCCGACAGCGGAACCGGCGAAGCCCGAGAAAATTAAGAAAAACCACGTGCGCGGATGCACTTTCGGGATCTCAGACAGACACGGAATCAAGATCGGCAGGAACATGATGAGGATGAAAACGTGCTCCCAAAAAACGATGACTTTTGCGTCGAACAATTCGTTAAGCGGAATGCGCCATGCGCTTTCCGTGCCCCAAAGCGCTGCGCCGAGTCCAACCAGCCAAGGTCCGTAGCGTGCAGTGCGCGTTCTGCGAGTTTGCATTTATTAGCGTGTATCGTGTTGCAGGCCGTCGCGTCTATTCGCCATGACCAATGTGTGTTCGAGATCGCTGAGCAAGGTAGCGCATGCGTCCCGCTTGCAATCCAAGAGCAACGCAAGCCAGAGGCTCACGCTACTTCAAAGAAGTATTGACGCCACAACGAATGGTATGGTAATTGGAGTTTCCATACTATGCGTTGCCCCAAATGCGGGTCGCGTGACGATAAGGTCATTGATTCCCGTCAATCGCGCGACGGCTCGAGCATCCGTCGGCGGCGGCAGTGTCTGAAGTGCAAATATCGCTATACGACTTACGAGGAGGTCGAGCGCTCGGATCTACGCGTAATAAAAAGCAATAGAACACATGAGCCATTCGACCGCCGTAAACTGGCTGCCAGTATCGCCAAAGCATTTGAAAAGCGTTCCGCCAGTCTGCTTACATTGGAAGATATGGTGGACGAAATTGTACACGAGTTGGAAACTGGCGGACGCGAAGTTCCCTCATCGGTCATCGGCGCGAAGGTGCTCGACAAACTGCGCGAGATTGATGAGGTCGCTTATTTGCGTTACGCGTCGGTTTACCAGCGTTTCCAGGATGTCGATCAATTTGTCGATGCCATTCACACTCTGGGACGCCAAATAAAACCAAATGTGCTTCAGCGGGAATTATTTCCGCCTGACACAACGCAGAAGAGCTCCAACGCTGGCCCTCGCTCGCGCGAGCCCGCAGGTAAAAATCATGGTCGCCTTTAAAGAAGAATTTCCATATCTCCGGACAACATCGGGACAACTCTTCGAGTTCAACCGCGATTGGCTGCACGCGGCAATCACGCGAGCCGCTGACGAAGCTGGTTACCCCGGCTGGTGGCTCACTGATCACGTCACCGAGAGCATCGCTTTTTACCTGCACCTGCGAAATGATGAAAATGTCGTCGCGTTCAACCAGCTCTCGCAGACCGTGCGTGACGTGTTGGCAGCGATCGGGTACAAGGAGATCGGACCGCATTTTACACCGGCGCCACCGCCGATTTGTATTTCGTTACTGGATATCGCTCATTGTGCCGGCGCGAGTTACGAGCTGGCGTTTTTCGGTCTGCTGGAAAAACGAATTAGCGCATTGATTGACGCTGGCGCAGACAATCTTCGGCTTTCTTCGCTGCAGCTTTGTGTGAAGCACCTCCGCGGTACGAAAACATGGACCCGAGCCTGCGATGCGTTACGCGAGGAAATTGTCTGTTTTGTCCGCGAAAAACTGACCGTCGCCACCGATCACGCGCGACTTGATTGTTCCCTGCGCTGATGAAACGCTATCGGCCATGACGATTTTCGAAAAGATCATCACGCGGGAAATTCCGGCCAAAATCATCTGGGAAGATGACGATGCGATTGCGTTTCACGACGTGGATCCCCAGGCGCCCGTGCATGTGTTGATCGTGCCGAAAAAGGCCGTTGCCCGCCTTGCAGATACAACTGATGAGGACGCCTCATTGCTCGGCAAACTGCTTCTGATTGCGCGCGACGTGGCGAAGCAGTTGGAGCTGAACAGCGGCTATCGAGTTGTGATCAACTGCGGACCTGACGCAGGTGAAAGTGTTCCGCATCTGCATGTGCATTTACTGGGCAAACGCGCGCTTGCGTGGCCGCCGGGGTGAAGGGTTCGCCACGTTGAAGGGTTGTAGCGTTAAAGTGTTAAACAGGCAATCCGATCTGAAGCGACTGGCGCTAATCACCAACAAGCGCCCAGTCAATTCCGATGATGCGCTTACCGGCAAAGGGCGTTAGCGATTTCGGAAAGATTAGATATCGCGCTTCCTTACTCTCCTTAAGACCGACGATCCCAAAATCGGTTCCGCTTTCGCTCTTCAGGATTGTCATCGCACGGTTTTTTTTAATTTGCGCTCTGAGGTGGCGGTCAGCGGACGGCTTCTGCCATAGCGTGTAGACCTGCGGCTTACCGCAGTTTTCGATTACCTGGGAGAAGCGCGCTGTTTTGGTCTTGAGAAGTTTCACATCTGGAATGGTAGAGACGGCTCGCCGAGCCGCCCGCGGCGCCCTTTAACAAAAAGAAGCCCGCCAGAGAGCTACGGCAAGAAGGATCATACTACCGTTGCTGCATTCCTGCCCTGGCGGGGTTTGTAAGTCCTCGATCCATAGCCCCTGACGGAGGGGAAATTTCCTTGCGCCAGAGCAATGCGCAACTCGAAAACGCGGAGCCAGATAGAGCCCATGGTGTCCTCCTGTTGGTAAACATGTCATCAAATTGACAATGTGTTGCGCTTCTGTTTGCATCGAGCGCGTGAAATGGCTCGCGTTTGTTTTGCTTATACCTGCTCTCCTTGCGGCGACATCCTG
>WNGJ01015627.1_pt1 | contig 27880 bp, 29 predicted proteins | sample 5400611 | NCBI WGS metagenome assembly WNGJ01 (sample SAMN13153375, study PRJNA577476) | soil metagenome | isolation source: 40 cm soil or saprolite under Garry oak tree replicate 1 | place: USA:California | collected 2016-06-15
AGGTCGAACACGATCGCGTCGGGTTGCACGCACCCATCCTGCCGGGTCCGGCTAGCGTTCCGGTTCGTGGCACAGCTCAAGGTGGCGACGGCGGTCAAGCCCACCGGGGAGGGCCGGTACGAGGTCGTGCTGGACCCGCACTGGCGGATCGGCACCAAGCCTAACGGCGGTTACCTGCTTGCCGTCCTCGCCCGCGCGGCTGTGCAGGCAGCCGGAGCCGCCGGGCCGGACCATCCGCACCCGGCCGCGATCAGCGCGCACTATATGGCCGCGCCCGGGGCCGGTCCGGCCGAGGTCGAGGTCGAGGTGCTGCGTCGCGGCCGGTCCGCCACCCAGCTGCGGGCGACCCTGCATGCCGCCGGCACCCGCTGCGTCGAGGCGCTGGTCACGTGCGGGCAGCTGCCGCCGGCCGGCGGGCCGGCGTACTGGAGCGGGGTGGATCCCCCCGACCTGCCCCCCGAGGAGGCGTGCTTCCCCGTCCCGGCAGACGACCCGCGCTTTCCGGTGCCGCTGTTCAGCGAGGTCGCGCTGCGCGTGGACCCGACCAGCGCGGGCTTCGCGGTCGGCCGGCCGGCGGGCAAGGGCGAGATCCGCGGCTGGGCGCGCATCTCTCCCGAGCCGCCGGACCCGCACGCGCTGCTGGTCGCGGTCGACTGCCTGCCGCCGGCCACCTTCGACCTCGGGCTGGCCGGGTCGTGGGTGCCGACGGTCGAGCTGACCGCGTACGTCCGGGCGCTGCCGGCGCCGGGACCGCTGCAGGTGCGGCAGCGCGCCCGGCTGGTGGCGTACGACCGGGTCGACGAGGAGTGTGACGTGTGGGACTCGACCGGGGCACTGGTCGCCACCGGCCACCAACTCGCCGCCGTCCGGCTACCCGAGCGCTAGGAGAACACCGTGCGGATCACCAAGTACGGCCACTCGTGCCTGCTGGTCGAGCAGGGCGACGCCCGGCTGCTGCTCGACCCCGGCGCCTACTCGGCCGGCTTCGAGCAGCTCAGCGGGCTGACCGGCATCCTCGTCAGCCACCAGCACGCCGACCACGTCGACCTCGACAGGCTGCCGGTGTTGCTCGACGGCAACCCGGAGGCGGTCCTGCACGCGGACGAGGCGACGGCTGCCCAGCTTTCCGAGCGCGGGCTGCCGGTGCGCGCCGTGCACGAGGGCGACCGGCTCGACCTGGGTAGCCCGATCCGGGCCGTCGGGCGCGATCACGGGCTCGTCCATCCGGACATCCCGCGCGTCCCCAACGTCGGCTACCTGGTGGACGAGCGCTTCTTCCATCCTGGCGACTCGTTCACCGTGCCCGATGCCGAGATCGAGGTGCTCGGCGTCCCCACCGCCGCCCCGTGGCTGAAGGCGGCTGAGGCGGTGGACTACCTGCGCGCGGTGCGGCCCAGGGTGGGCGTGCCGATCCACGAGGCCGTGCTGTCCCGGCCGCAGATGCACTACGGGCTCTTCGAGCGCCTCGCCCCGGCGGGCACGGAAGTCCGGGTGATCGACGACGCCGGCACGGTCGACTTCTGACCGACTCCGGGCCCGCCCGCCGCGCTTTGTGCCGGACTACGGACAGCGACGCTCTCGGCACCGCAGGCATGGACGCGCTGGTCGTCGACGCAAGCTCCGCTCGGCGCGCGACCGGTCGGCGGGATCGGCCCGGAGGCACGGACTGCCATTGCGGGTACTCTGCCGCCCGAATCCGCAGCCGTGTCCGGACGGGTCAAGGCCGGACGGCAGGACGCCCCGGAGGAGGTTGGTGGACGCCGACTCGACGCCGCCGCACCCGACGTCCCCACGACGGCTGCGGGGATGGCCGCTGCGGTCTTCGCTGCTGATCGGTGCCGTCGTCGTGACTCTCGGCACCGTGCCGGTGCTCGTGCCACTCCTGGTGACCCGCAGTGGTGAGGCGGCCCAGGCGGACTCGATTCCGGTGGCGGTCACGTCGACCGCTCCCGCGCTGTCGCAGGCAGCCGTCGCCACCGAGCCTTCGAGCGCTGCCGGCAGCACCGGGCCGCGGACGACGGCTCCGGCCGGACCGACCGCCGGGTCGCTGGCGTCGGCTGAGCCGTCGCCCGAGCCGACAGGGCCGGCATCCGCATCGGCTCGGGTCACCGCCGCGGCCGGGACCACCCCCGTGGCCCCACCGCCGGCGAGGCCCGACCTGGTGGTGACGAGCGTGTCCTGGTCACCGAGGAAGCCCCGGGCCGGCGACGCCCTCCTGTTCAGCGCGGTCGTGCGCAACGAGGGCACGGCGGCGACGGCGGTCGGGCCGGACGTCGCGTTCTTCGTGGACGGCGCGAAGGTCAGTTGGGCGGCCGGCGGCGGCTCACTCGCAGCGGGCGCGAGGCGCACCGTCACCGCCAGCGCGGGTCAGGCCGGCTCTAGCTGGACCGCGGCCGTGGGAACTCACACGGTGGTCGCGCAGGTGGACGGCGCCGGTCGGATTCCCGAGGTCGACGAGGGCAACAACACGGCGACCGCGACCCTGACCGTCGGCTGAGGCGGTCAGGCCCGGCTTCTGGCCGCCTGCGGCAACGCGGACCCCACGGGCTGCGTCGAGAGGGTGGGGGTGGGACGGGTGGGCGAGGGGGGAGTTGAACCCCCACGTCCTTCCGGACACACGGACCTGAACCGTGCGCGTCTGCCATTCCGCCACTCGCCCAGCGGCCGGACGAGAGTAGCACGCAGCGCTCTTCGTCCGGCGGCGCGGCGTGACGGGCCGGCCGGCGCGGATACCATCGGCGGCAGTCGCGACGAGGAGGATCTCCGGTGGGTGTGCTGCAGCGCTTCGAGCGGCGCCTCGAGGGTCTCGTCGGCACGGCGTTCGCCCGCCTGTTCAAGGGACAGGTCGAGCCGGTCGAGGTGGCGAAGGCGCTGCAGCGAGAGGCCGAGACGCGCCGGGCGATCGTCGGGCAGGACCGGGTGCTCGTCCCGAACCGGTACGTGGTGGAGTTGGGGCCGACCGACCACGACCGGCTGGCGCCGTGGGAGACGCAGCTGACGAACACGCTGGCCGAGATGGTGCAGGAGCACGTCGACGACGAGGGCTGGTCCACCTTCGGTGACATCGAGGTCGGGCTGGCCCGCAACGAGGAGCTGGGCACCGGCATGTTCACCGTCTCCAGCAGCGTCGACCCCAACGCGGGCCCGCGACGCCGCCCGTACAACTCGCTGTCCATGCCCGCGGTGCCCGCCGGCGGCCCGCTGCCGGGTGGCGCGGGCGGTTACGGCGCACCGTCCGGCGGTCATGGCGAGCAGGGATACGGCGGCTACGGCGGCGACCAGGGCTACGGCGGCCAGCCCGAGCAGGACTACGACTACGGCGGCTACCCCGACCGGTACGGCGAGCAGGGCAACGGCTACGCCCCACCCGCGACCGTGCCTCCGCCCGCTTCCGCGTACGCGCAGAGCAGGGTCCGCCACCTGCTCACCGTCGATGGCAGCCAGCAGTGGCTGGAGCTGCACGTCGGCAGCAACGTGATCGGTCGCGGCCAGGACGCCGACCTGCGGCTGCCGGACACCGGGGTCTCCCGCCGGCACGTCGACATCCGCTTCGACGGCAGCACCGGCGCGGTCCTGCACGACCTGGGCTCGACGAACGGGACGACCGTCAACGGGCACCGCGCGCAGAGCTGGCAGCTGCAGCACGGCGACGTTGTCCGGCTCGGCCACACGGTGCTGGTCTACCGGCAGGAGCCGGCATGAGCCGGCACAGGGACGCGCCCGCGGCATGAACGCGCCGATCGTCGTCCAGGTTCTCCGGTTCGGGTTCCTGGCCCTGCTCTGGATCTTCATCTTCGCTACGATGCGCGTCGTCCGCGCGGACCTGGCGGCAGCCGGCCAGCCGCGCGGTTCCGTGCCAGCCCGACCGGCCACCCAGCGGCCCAAGCCGAAGCGAAGGGGGAAGGCGCCGACACTGCTGCTCGTCACCGACGGCGGGCTCGCCGGAACGCGGATCACCCTTGGCGAGCAACCCATCATGATCGGCCGGGCGAACGACTCGACGCTGGTGCTCACCGACGACTACGCGAGCACCCGGCACGCCAGGCTGGTCAACCGGGACGGTGACTGGTACGTCGAGGATCTCGGCTCCACCAACGGCACCTACCTCGACCGCACCAAGGTCACCGGACCGACCCTGGTTCCGCCCGGCGTCCCCATCCGGATCGGCAAGACGGTTCTCGAGTTGAGGTCATGACAGTGCCAGCCCGGCGCCGCCCCTCGCTCCGCTCCAGTGGTGTGCTCACTCGGGAGCGGCGTCTCGAAACCCAGCCAGCCCGGCTCCGCTCGCGTGGCGCGCTCACTCGAGGCGCCGCCCCATGACGCTGGCCCTGCGGTACGCGGTTCGCTCGGACCGCGGACTCGTCCGCAACAACAACCAGGACTCGGTGTACGCCGGGCCCCGGCTGCTCGCGGTCGCCGACGGCATGGGCGGCTACGCGGCCGGCGAGGTGGCCAGCAAGATCGTCATCGACGTGCTCACCCACCTGGACGAGGACCGGCGCACCGACGACCTCATCACCTCGCTGCGTGACGCGACCGAGAACGCGAACGACCAGCTCCGGGACGCGGTGGCGCACGACCGGCGGCTGGAGGGCATGGGGACGACCCTCACCGCGCTGCTGTTCGCCGGCAACCGGATCGGGCTGGCGCACGTCGGCGACTCCCGGGCGTACCTGCTGCGTGGCGGGCAGCTGATCCAGATCACCCACGACCACACGTTCGTGCAGGCGCTGGTCGACGAGGGCCGGATCACCGAGGAGGAGGCCAGCTCGCACCCGCAGCGCTCGCTGATCCTGCGCGCGCTGACCGGCACCGAGGTCGACCCCGACCTGTCCATCCGCGAGTCCAGGGTCGGCGACCGCTACCTGGTCTGCAGCGACGGGCTGTCCTCCGTGGTCAGCGGCGAGACCATGTACGAGGCGCTGCAGATGCCCGACCCGCAGGAGTCCGCCGACCGGCTGGTCGAGCTCGCCCTGCGCGCCGGCGGCCCGGACAACGTCACCTGCATCGTGGCCGACGTGATCGACGTCCCGTACGGCGACGACGCACCGGTGGTGGACGGCGCCGCCGGCGGCAACCGCGGGCAGCGCGACCCCGGCCCGACCAGCCCGGCCTCCCGCGCCGCCACCCTGAACCACCGGCCGGTGCCGACCGACACGGCCGAGCAGCCGCCGGCCCGTCCCCGCCGCCGCCGGCTGCGGCTGGCCCTCGGCACGCTGGTGGTACTCGCGCTGCTCGGCGCCGGGTCGTACGGGCTGTGGCGGTGGACCCAGGCGCAGTACTTCGTCGGCGCCCAGGACGACCAGGTCGCGGTCTACCGGGGAATCAACACCGCCGTCGGCCCGGTGCACCTCTACTCGCTGCTCGACAACAGCGGCCTGCGCGTGGACGACCTCGTCCAGGTGGCCCAGCAGGGCGTGCACGACGGCATCCCGGCCAAGGACCGCGCCGACGCCGACCGGATCATCTCCAACCTCAGCGCCCAGCTCAAGCCGCTCTGCCCGGCACCGAAGCCGACCGCCACCCCGACCCGGCGCCCCGGCCAGCCGGTGGCCACCACCAGGCCGACGGCGTCGCCCACGACTCCCCGGCCGAGCTCGAGCCCGACCGCCGGGCCGGGTGACGAGGGGTGCCGGTGACGGCCGCCGAGACCGGCACGACGGCGCTGCCCCGCCGCCGCGGCACCGAGCTCGCGCTGCTCGTGTTCGCCGTACTGCTGGTCGTCGCCGCCGACGCGGTGGTCGACGCGACGCTCAACGGCCGGGTCAGCACGGACGTCCTCACCTACGGACTGGGCTTCGCGCTGATCTACGCGGTGGCGCACATCGCGGTCCGGTGGCTCGCGCCGTACGCCGATCCGGTGATCCTGCCGGCGATCGCGCTGCTCAACGGGCTCGGGCTGGTGCTGATCCGCCGGCTGGACCTGGCCGAGGCCGCGGACGCCCGGCAGGACGGGGTGCCCGTCCCGGCCGGCGACGCCGGCGTGCAGGTGGTATGGACCTGCATCGGGCTGGCGCTGTTCGTCACCGTGCTGGTGATCGTGCGCGACCACCGCGCGCTGGCCAGGTATGCGTACACGCTGGCCGCCGCCGGCCTGGCCTTCCTCGCCCTGCCGGCGCTGCTGCCGGGCCGGTTCAGCGAGGTCAACGGCGCCAAGATCTGGATCAAGCTGGCCGGCTTCTCCATCCAGCCCGGCGAGTTCGCCAAGCTCGCGCTGATGGTCTTCTTCGCGGCGTACCTGGTGCAGAAGCGGGACGTGCTCTCGCTGGCCAGCCGGCGGGTGGCCGGGATCGACCTGCCCCGCGGCCGCGACCTCGGCCCCGTGCTGGTCGCGTGGGGGCTGTCCCTGCTGGTCCTGGTCGGCGAGAAGGACCTGGGGACCTCGCTGCTGTTCTTCGGCATCTTCGTGGTGATGATCTACATCGCCACCGAGCGGACCTCGTGGTTGCTGATCGGCGTCGGCCTGTTCCTGGTCGGCGCGCTGATCGCGTACCACCTCTTCGCGCACGTGCAGGAGCGGGTCACGGTCTGGCTGCGGCCGTTCGACTTCCGGGACGACCAGGGCTACCAGATCGTCCAGTCGCTGTTCGGGCTCGGCACCGGCGGGTTGTTCGGCACCGGGCTGGGCGGCGGCCGGCCGGAGACGGTGCCGTTCGCGAAGACCGACTTCATCGTCGCCACCATCGGCGAGGAACTCGGCCTGTTCGGCCTCGTCGCGCTGCTGGTCGTGTACGTGCTGCTGGTCTCGCGGGGCTTCCGCGCCGCGCTCACGGTGCGGGACTCGTTCGGCAAGCTGCTGGCCGCGGGCCTGGCGTTCACGCTCGCCTTCCAGGTGTTCATCGTGGTCGGCGGGGTGACCAAGCTGATCCCGCTGACCGGGCTGACCACGCCGTTCCTGTCCTACGGCGGGTCGTCGCTGGTGGCGAACTTCGCGCTGGTCGGGCTGCTGCTGCGGATCTCGGACGCGTCCCGCCGGCCGGCACCGGCGCCGACCCCGAAGCCGCCGCTGGCCGAGGCGGTGACCGAGGTGGTGAGGCGGTGAACGCCCCGATCCGCCGGGTCGCCGTCGCCGCCCTCGTGCTCTTCGGCCTGCTGGTCGCGAACGCCAACTACGTCCAGGTGTTCGAGGGCAGCAAGCTGCGCACGGACCCCGGGAACACCCGGGTGCTGCTGGACGAGTACGAGCGGCAGCGCGGCGCGATCGTGGTCGACGGCAAGCCGGTCGCCCAGTCGGTGCCGACGGACGACAAGCTGAAGTACCTGCGGCGCTATCCGGACGGCGCCCGGTACGCCGGCGTCACCGGCTTCTACTCGCTCATCTACGGCGCCACCGGCATCGAGCAGGCCGAGCACGACGTGCTGTCCGGCAACGACAACAGGCTGTTCACCCGGCGGCTGTCCGACCTGCTCACCGGCCGCGACCCGCGCGGGGGCAACGTCGTGCTGACGCTCAACCGCCAGGCGCAGAACGAGGCGGTGGCCGGCCTCGGCGACCGGCGCGGCGCGGTGGTGGCCATGGACCCGCGGACCGGCGCGATCCTCGCCATGGCGACCAGCCCGTCGTACGACCCCAACCAGGTCTCCTCCCATGACCCGAGCCAGATCCGGGGGGCGTACGAGCGGCTGGCCGACGACGCCGGCGACCCCCTGCTCAACCGCGCGATCAACCAGCGCTACCCGCCTGGCTCGACGTTCAAGGTGATCGTGGCGGCGGCGGCACTGCAGAACGGCCGCAAGCCGGACGACGAAGGAGCTGCGCAACTTCGACGACGAGCCGTGCGGCGGCACCCAGGTGACGCTCCAGGACGCGCTCACCCACTCCTACAACACCGCGTTCGCCAAGCTGGGGGTCGACCTCGGAGCGGCGGCGATCCGGCGGCAGGCCGAGGCGTTCGGCATCACCGGCGAGGCGATGAGCGTCCCGCTGCGGGTGTCGGCCAGCTCGGTCGGTGAGATCCCGGACGACGCGTCGCTGGCCCAGTCCTCGATCGGGCAGCGGGACGTCGCGCTGACCCCGCTGCAGGGTGCGATGATCGCCTCCGCGGTGGCCAACCGGGGCGCCCTCATGAAGCCGTACCTGGTGCGCGAGGTGCAGGCGCCGGACCTGACCGTGCTCGACCGCACCGACCCGCAGGAGCTCGGCACCGCGGTGCCGCCGGACATGGCGGACCAGCTCGCGCAGATGATGCGCAGCGTCGTCGCCAACGGGACCGGCAAGGCGGCCCAGATCCCCGGCGTCGACGTCGCCGGCAAGACCGGCACCGCGGAGAACGCGCCGGGCAAGCCACCGCACGCATGGTTCATCGGCTTCGCCGGCCAGGGCGACCGCCAGGTCGCGGTCTCGGTGGTCATCGAGAACGGCGGCAACTCCGGCAGCGAGACCACCGGCGGCAAGGCCGCGGCACCGATCGCGAAGAACGTCATGCAGGCGATCCTCGGTACGGGTGGGGGCGGGTGAGGTGCTCACCCCGGACACGCTGCTGGGGGACCGCTACCAGCTGGCGCACCGGATCGCGGTGGGCGGCATGGGCGAGGTCTGGCGGGCCGAGGACACCGTGCTGGACCGGACCGTGGCGGTGAAGGTGCTCAAGAGCGAGCTCACCGTCGACCCGACGTTCCGGCAGCGGTTCCACAGCGAGGCGCGGACCACCGCGTCGCTGTCGCACCCGGGCATCGCAAACGTGTTCGACTACGGCGAGGCGCGCCTCGCGGACGCGGCGGCGGACGACGTTCCGGTGGCGTACCTGGTGATGGAGCACGTCGACGGGGAGCCGCTGTCCGCGGTGCTGGCCCGGGACGGGCGGCTGCCGGTGGCGCGGGTGCTTGACGTGGTGCGACAGGCGGCGCTGGCGCTGGACGAGGCGCACCGGGCCGGCATGGTGCACCGGGACGTCAAGCCGGGCAACCTGCTGATCCGGCGCGACTACGTGGTGAAGATCACCGACTTCGGGATCGCCCGGGCGGCGGACGCGGTGCCGCTGACCCAGAGCGGAATGGTGGTCGGGACCGCGCAGTACTTCTCGCCCGAGCAGGCCGAGGGGCGGGTGGTCGGACCCGCGTCGGACGTCTACTCGCTCGGGGTCGTGGCGTACGAGTGCCTGGCCGGACGGCTGCCGTTCGTGGCCGACTCGTCCGTCGCCGTGGCGGTGATGCAGATCCGCGACGTCCCTCCGCCGCTGCCGGCGGACGTGCCCGCGCCGGTGCGCTCGCTGGTGTTGCGAGCGCTGGCCAAGGACCCCCGGCAGCGCTTCGGCACCGGAGGCGAGCTGGCCGAGGCGGTCCGCGCGGTGCAGGGGGGCTGGTACGACCCGCCAGCGCCGCCGCTCGCGCACCCGCCGCCGTGGGCGCACGTGGCCCCGCCCTCCTGGCCGGCACCCAACGCCGCGTCGGCTGCTTCCGATCCGGCCCGCTTCGCCCCGCCCGCCGGCGGCGTCCCGGCGCCGGCCCGGGCCACCTACCAGACCACCGCCGGCGACCAGGGCAGCGCCATGCCGGCCGGGCGACCGGTTGGACCCGGCGGCCGCCAGGGCGCGCGGCCGGGCCCGCACGGGCCGGCGGGGAGCACCGCGGCGGCCCGTGAGCGCGGCGGCCGGCCGAGCCCGCGGTGGCCGCTCTGGGTCGCGGGCGCCCTCCTGCTCGCGCTCGCCACCGCCGCGGCGGTCACCGTGCTGATGTCCGGCTCCGGCCGGGCTCACGGCACCGGGGGCCCGGCACGCTCCGCCGGCACGATCACGCACACCCACACGACCGGCGTCCGCCCGGACGCGGGATCGGCACCGAAGGCACTGCCAGAGACGACTGAGGTCAGATGACGACGCCACGCCTGCTGGGATCCCGCTACGAGATCGGCGAAACGCTCGGCTATGGGGGAATGGCCGAGGTGCACCGGGGCCGCGACGTCCGGCTGGGCCGGGAGGTGGCCGTCAAGGTGCTGCGGGCCGACCTCGCCCGTGACCCGTCGTTCCAGGCCCGGTTCCGCCGGGAGGCGCAGGCGGCGGCCTCGCTCAACCACCCGGCGATCGTCGCCGTCTACGACACCGGCGAGGACTACGAAACCGGCGCCCAGCCGTACATCGTGATGGAGTACGTCGAAGGCCGGACGCTCCGCGAGGTGCTCAAGTCCGAAGGCCGGCTGATGCCGCGGCGGGCGATGGAGGTCGTCGCGGACGTCTGCGCGGCCCTCGACTTCAGTCACCGCAACGGGATCGTGCACCGCGACGTCAAGCCGGGGAACGTGATGATCACCCGGACCGGCGCCGTCAAGGTCATGGACTTCGGCATCGCCCGGGCGGTCGCCGACAACGCCGCCACAGTCACGCAGACCGCCGCGGTGATCGGCACCGCCCAGTACCTGTCGCCCGAGCAGGCCCGCGGCGAGACCGTCGACGCCCGCTCGGACGTGTACTCCACCGGGGTCCTGCTGTTCGAGCTGATCACCGGCAGCCCACCGTTCACCGGCGACTCCCCGGTCGCGGTGGCGTACCAGCACGTTCGGGAGACCCCGCCGCCGCCGTCGTCGATCAACCCGGACGTCCCGCCCGAGCTGGACGCCATCGTGCTGAAGGCGATGGCGAAGAACCCGGTCAACCGCTACCAGTCGGCCGGGGAGATGCGGGCGGACCTGATCCGTGCGATCAACGGCCGTCCGATCCTGGCGGAGCCGGTCATGCTCGACGACGAGCGCACCACGGTCCTCGGCGGGGGTGCGGGCGGCGGCGGGTACGGCACGACCGCCTACGGCGGCCCGTACGGTGCTCCGAACGGTGCCCGGCCGGGTCAGGCGCGGCAGCGACGCCGGCCGTGGGGATGGGTGGCACTCATCGCGGCTGCGCTGCTCGTCCTCGGCCTCGCCGCGTTCCTGACCTCGCGCTACCTGGGCGGTGAGGCGCAGGAGATCCAGGTGCCGAAGCTGGCCGGCCTCACCGAGGCGCAGGCCCGTTCCCAGCTCGACTCGGCCGGCCTGGTCGGCGACTTCGGCACCGGGCCGTCCACGGCCCAGCAGAAGGGAAAGGTCATCGGGCAGGACCCGGCGGCGGGCTTCCTGCTCAAGCAGGGCGAGACGGTGCGGGTGACGGTCGGCGCCGGGCCGGCCACCATCCAGCTCGACGACGTCCGGGGCCTGACGTACGACGTGGCCTCCGCCCAGCTGTCCGCGAAGAAGCTGGTCCCGGTGCGGCAGGACGTCAACAACGAGGCGGCGGCCGAAACCGTGGTCAACACCAACCCGCGCCCCGGTGCGCAGGTCACCGAGGGCCAGCGGATCACCCTGCAGGTCAGCACGGGCCGTACCCCGATGCCGAACGTGGTCGGCAAGACCGAGGCCGAGGCCTCCGCGATCCTGAACCAGGCCGGCTTCGGGAAGATCGAGCGCCAGGTGGAGGTCCCGCCCGACGACTTCGAGGCCGGCACCGTCTTCCGCACCGACCCGACCGCCGGCACCGCGGTGGACAAGGACCAGACGATCACCCTGTTCGTGGCCAAGAAGAAGCCGCAGCCGAGTCCCACCACGCCGTCCCCGACCACCAGCCCACCCCCCACGCCGACCGGGTCCCCGACCGCGTCGCCCACCACCAAGCACTGAACCCGGGGCAGCCGCGCGGCCGGGTCGGGAGTCAGGCTGGCGCGAACGCGGTGTGCCGGAGCGCGTCCACCTCGGCGGCGAAGCCCGGCGCGCGGTCCCGCGCGGCGGGGTCGCCGCAGGCGGCCAGCCAGTTGGCGAGCAGGACGTGGCCGCCCTGGGTGAGCACGGACTCCGGATGGAACTGCACGCCCTCGATCGGCAGCGCACGGTGCCGCATCGCCATCACCACGCCGGACTCCGTGCGTCCGGTCACCTCGACCTCGTCGGGCAGCGTGCCCTCGACCACCGCGAGCGAGTGGTAACGGGTCGCGGTGAACGGGTTCGGCAGGCCCTCCAGAACGCCGGCGCCCCCGTGGCGGACCTCGCTGGTCTTGCCGTGCAGCAACTCCGGCGCCCGGGTGACGGTGGCGCCGAAGGCCACTCCGATGGCCTGGTGACCGAGGCAGACGCCGAGCAGCGGCGTCCCTCGCTCCGCGCACTCGCGCACGATCGGCACGCTGACCCCCACCGTGTCCGCACCGAGTTGCGCCAGGTACTGGACGAGGTTGTAGACGAAGCTGTCGTAGTTGTCGATGACGAGGATGCGGAGCGTCATCAGGCCACCGTCACTGGTTCACGGTGACGTCGTTGAACGGCAACCGCGGCTCGACCCAGGGGAAGACGACCAGGAACAGCAGCGCCACCACGACGAGGACGAGCAGGGTGGAGCCGGCCACCTTTCCGGGCATCCCGCCGGGCAGCTTGCGCCAGATCCAGACGTACATCGGTCTAGGCCCTCCTCGTCATGCCGACTCCTACCCGCCGCCGGCGAGAGCCGACGGCAGGCCCTGCGAGGTCGGCCGCGGCGCGCCGTCGAGCTGGGCGTGGATGACCAGTCGCTGGCGGGCGGAGAACTTCGGGTGGCAGGTGGTGAGCGTGAGCAAGCGTCTGGTCGGCTTGAGCCCGGGGTGCCCGGGCACCGGCGCGATCACGTCGACCTCGCCCGGGCTGACGATCTGCAGGCCCGGGATGCCGAGCGGACCGATGCCTCTCGGGTCGTTGGTGGCGGGGTTGCCGAGCACCCGGTAGGTGTACCAGTACGCCTTGGTCCGGATCACGATCGGCGACCCGGCCCGCAGCTTGTCCAGGTTGAGGAACGGGGATCCCTTGCCGACCCGGTGCCCGGCGATCGCGAAGTTACCGACCTGGCCCGGCAAAGCGGTCTGCACGTAGTGGCCGGGGCCCTCGTCCAGCTCGTTCGGGTCGGTGCCCTCGACCACGGTGTAGACGTAGTCCTTGCCGAACGCCGGGATGTAGATCAGCGCGAACCCGTCGCCGAGTGGGATCGAGCGGACCCTGGCGGGCGGGCGGCCCGGCTTCTGCCCGGCGACGACCGGGTCGTCGCCCTGCTCCCACCGCTTCTCCAGCTCGCTCTTCAGCCGGTGCTGCGTCCGGCCGTTGACTATGCCGGTGAACCAGACCTCGTAGACCGAGAACAGCAGCAGTACCAGACCGAGCGTGATGAGGGTCTGGCCGGTGCCACGCAGCAGCGTCCGGAGGCGGTCGCGCGCGGTGGACGAGCGGGGCGGGGAGCCGGGTGCACCGCGGGTGGGCGGCCGTCCGCCGCCGCCCGAGCCGCCGTCGCCACCGCCGTCCCCGGCGCGCGCCGCTGCGGGCTGGCGCCGGTCCCGCCCCGCTCCCTTCTCGCTCAGGCGGCCCGCACGGGGAAGGACCGGCCGCCTGCCTGCCGACTCGGCCGCCGTAGCAGCCCCGCGACCCTGCAACGTCCACATGCCGACGTCGAACGGGCCGAGCACCTCGGTCGGGTCCTCCTCGTACCTGGACGGGCGCCCGAGCGCCACGCCGGTGGACCCCGCCGCCGGGTGCTCTGCGTCGTCGCGGTGGTCGGCACCGCCCCCGGCCTCCGGGCCCGCGGCGGGCTGGCGGCGTGCCGAGCGCCCGGCACCGTCCCTGGCCGCTGGCCGCCGGTCCGCCGACGCGACCGCCTCGCGCCACGCCGGCTCGCCCTCGCTGCCGCCGCCCGCCGGGCTGACCCCCGAGATCCCGACCCCGCTCGGACCGGGCACTTCCGCCGGCGGCGGCCCGGTCCGGCCCGTCGCAGCCCCCCACAGATCCCCGGCCCCCGCCCGGTCCCGGCTCGCGTCCCGGTCCGGCGCGGCGCCAGCCAGCACCTCGGAGTCCGGCGCACCGGTAGCGGGCTGCCGCGACCCGGTCCGGTCCGCCGCGGCCGCCCACAGGTCCTCAGCCCCGACCGCGCCGGCCGACACCCCCGAACCGGGCGCACCCTCCACAGGCTGCCGCGACGCCGCCCGGTCCGCGGCGGCCGTCCACAGATCCTCGGCCCCGACCGCATTCCGGACCGGCGAGGGCTGGCCGGCCGCCGCCCTCTCCCCGACACCGGCGATCCCCGGATCCGGAGCATCCGCGTCCGAGCGGGTCGCGGACCGGGCCGCCGCCGCGCCGGCCCACAACCCGGCGGCTCTCGTCGGGCCGGTGTCGGTCGGGCGACCGGCCGGCGTGTGCTCCGCCGCCGAGGCTGCGCCGCGCCGGCTCGGCATCGACGGTGGCAGCGTCGCGGACGGCCGCATCAGCTTGGCCGCCGCGCCGCGCGGGGGCGCCTCGAACAGCGACGCCGCGCCGGGCGTTGTCACCACCCCGAACGGCGGCGGGGGGGTCTGTGGTATCCGCTTGGGCAGCGGCGGCGCGGCACCCGCGGGCCGGACCGCCGTGCTGTCCTCCGGACCGCCGCCCGGCCCTCCCGTACCCCACGGATCTCCCGGTCCCACTGCCCCCGCCCCGCTCCTGACGCCCCCGTCGCCCGGCGTGCCGTCTCCGGCGTCGCCCGGCCATCGCCCCTCATCCTGCCTGGTGCGCGGGTTGGTAGGCGCCGTCACGCCTGCGGGTGCCGGCGCGTCGGCACGGATCACGGGCAGTACGGTCGTCGGTGGGTCGAAATCGCCTGGCACGTCCCGAGTCGGTGCCGGAGCTGCGGCGTGGCCTTCCGCGGGCTGCACGGTGAACCACGGCCACGGTGCTCCCTCGCCCGCCCGGGCCGCATCGCCCGACGCGGCCTCCGGCTGCCCGCCACGATCCGACCGCCCGACGGTAGTCACCGGACTCCCCTGCGCGGCCGGCAGGGCCTGCTCCTCCTGCGCTGTCCGCGCGGCATGCTCCGCCTGCCCGGCGGGCCCGCCCTGCTCCCTCGGCCTCGCCGCCGGCGCCTCGACCGCCGTATCCACGCCCGCCCGACCAGCGACGTCCGGACCCCGTGGGGCGCCGCCCGTGCCAGCTTCGCCCGCCGTGCCGGTGCCCCCTCCCGCGGGCGAGCCCGCCGCGGCGGCGTCAGCACGCTTGCGCGGATCCGGCGGCGGACCCTGCTCGGCCGGGTCACGAACCCACTCCGGCGGCATCCACACGGTCACTGCGGCACCGCCTGGGCGTAGCCCAGACGCAGCGGCCCGTCGTACCCGGGAAGCGTCACCTCGCGCTCGTCCTTCACCTCGTAGCCCAAGCCGAAATATGCCACGGCCTGCCGGTAGAGCCGGACGCCGGGTTCGGTCTCCAGCGCCGCCCGCATCCGGGCGGGGTCCCCGATGGCGGTGATCCGGAACGGCGGCGAGTACGTCCGGCCGTAAAGCAGCAGGGTGTTGCCCACGCATCGCACCGCACCGGTGGTGATCAGCCGCTGTCCCATCACCGCCATCGCGTCCGCTCCGCCGGCCCACAGCGCGTTCACCACCGACTGCACATCCTGCTGGTGGACGATCACGTCGTCGGCCCGGGCGTTCGGCGGCAGCGAGCCGTCCGACCGCCGCGGCGCGTCGTCGAGCACCACGGTGAGCGCCGTCCCGCGCACGGACCCCAGCCCCACGTCACCCTCGAGCCGGCCGCCCTGCGACCGCGCCGACGCGACCCGGGCGTCCTTGGCGCCGGCCTGCTTCTCCAGCCGGTCGACCTCCGCCTCGAGGCGCATCACTCGCCCGGTGGCATCGGCGACCATGCGCTCCTGCGCGGCGATCAGTTGGGTCAGCTCGACGCGCCGGCCGGGGCGGAGGTCCGTGCCCTGCGCCGTTTCCGCGCTCGTGGCGAACAGGACGCCGGCGACCAGCGCGATCGCCGGCACGAGGGCTCGCCAGACGCGGCGGTGGGAGCCGTCGCCCGTTCCGCCCGCTCCTCGCCCGACCATCATCGGCGACTAGGCTAACGGCAGGCAGGATCAGGAGGAGCCGAAGGTGCCGAAGTCCCGAGTCCGCAAGCGAGCCGTCTACACGCCGCCCGCCGACGTGCTGCCCTCGCCGTCGCGCGTCGCCCGCAAGAAGGCCCCCAGCCCCACCTGGTATCCGATCCTGATGCTGGTGCTGATGGTGCTCGGGCTGGCCTACATCGCGGTCTACTACCTGGCCGGCGAGCGCGTGCCGGTGATGCGCGACCTGAACGCGTGGAACTTCGCGATCGGCTTCGGGCTGATGGTCACCGGACTTTTCATGGCCGTACGCTGGCGCTAGCCGAACTACACCGCTGTCGTTCGTCCCCACCTTTGTCCACAGGTGTGGACTCGGTCGGGGGCAACGAGCCGGGTAACCTCTCCACCGTCTTGTCGACATTAGGTCTCCGCAGGTCAGGGCCAGGATTCGGTCCCGTACGGCGGGATGTCGACTACTCCTCGCGGGGCGAGGTCGACCCCTCCGTCCACAGCCGCTATCCACAGGGGGTTGGGGACAACCATGACGGGGGACGGGCGCGATCGCGGTGGAAGTCGGCGAGGGTCGACTCCTCAGGGCGGAGGTGGCGCCCCCGTCGGGTCAGACCAGCTCGAGGATGGTGGCGTTGGCCATCCCGCCGCCCTCGCACATGGTCTGCAGCCCGTAGCCGATCTGCTCCGAGCGCATCCGGTGCAGCAACGTGGTCAGCAGCCGGGCACCGGAGCCGCCGAGCGGGTGCCCCAGCGCGATCGCTCCGCCGCGGGCGTTGACCGCGGCCGGGTCGGCGCCGGTCTCCACCAGCCACGCCAGCGGGACCGGCGCGAACGCCTCGTTGACCTCGACCGCGCCGATGTCCCCGATGGCGAGGCCGGACCGCTTGAGCGCCTTCTCCGTCGCCGGGATCGGCGCGGTCAGCATGATCACCGGGTCGGCGGCGGCGACCACCGCGGTGTGCACCCGAGCGAGCGGGGTCAGGCCGAGCTCCCGCGCCTTCTCCGTCGTCGTGACCAGCAGCCCGGCGGCGCCATCGGAGATCTGCGAGGACGAGGCGGCGGTGACCGTGCCGTCCGCCTTGAACGGCGTCGGCAGAGCCGCCATCGCCTCCGCGGTCGAGTCCCGCCGTATGCCCTCGTCCGCCGACACGGCCGTCCCGTCCGGCAGGGTGACCGGCGCGATCTCGGCCTCGAACGCCCCCGCGTCCTGAGCCGCCGCCGCCTTGCGGTGTGACCCGAGGCTGTAGTCGTCGAGCTGCGACCGGGTCAGGCCCCAGCGCTCGACGATCATCTCGGCGCCGGCGCCCTGGTTGAACGCGACCCCGCCGTATCGGTCCAGCACCAGCGGACCGAACGGCATCCCGACGCCGGAGCCGACCGACGACCCCATCGGCACCCGGCTCATCGACTCCACTCCACCGGCGACGACCACCTCGCACTGGCCGCTGACCACGGCGGCGGCGGCGAAGTGCAACGACTGCTGGGAGGAGCCGCACTGCCGGTCGATCGTCGTGCCCGGCACCGACTCGGGCCACCCGGCCGCGAGCACCGCGTTGCGCGCGACGTTCATCGTCTGCTCGCCGACCTGGCTCACGCACCCCCAGATCACGTCGTCGACCATCGCCGGATCGATGCCGGTCCGGTCGACCAGCGCCCGCAGGATGTGCGCGGACAGGTCCACGGGATGGACGCCGGACAGGGCCCCACGGCGGCGGCCGACCGGGGTCCGTACCGCTTCCACGATGACGGCGTCGCGCATGGTTACTCCTCGGTAGCCGTGGCCCGATCGTACGCTGGAGCCGATGGAGCCGGCACCCGTACACCCGTCCCCCGGATCGCCGCCGCCGCAGGGCAGGTGGTTCCCTCGCCCTGTCGAGACCACGCTGGCCGCGGGCGGCGCTCTCCTCGCGCTGCTGCTCGCCGTCGTCGCCGACCCGGCCGGCCGGCTACTGTTCGCGGTGGCCGCGCTCGGGCTGCTCGCGCTGGCCGCCGCCGACCTGATCCTGCGTCCGCGGCTGGCCGCCGACCCGACCGGCGTCCGGATCCGCACCCTCGGCGTGCGGACCGACCTGCCCTGGTCCGCGATCGAGCGGGTCGCGGTGGACGAGCGCAGCCGGCGCGGGCTCACCGCCCGCACTCTCGAACTCGACGCCGGCGGCACTCTGGTCGTGCTCGGCCGGCGCGCGCTCGGTGCCGACCCGCGCGAGGTCGCGGACGCGCTCGCCAGGATCCGCTACACGCGGCCCGTGCCGGACTGACCCCGGTCAGCCTGGGATCATCCGCCGACAGCGACCACCGCCACGCCAGCCGGTCAGGGACCCGTTCGGCGGGGTAACAGTTCAGTCGGGAGTGGCACCCTCGGCGATCGAGTACGCGCCAGCACCTGCTCAGTCGAGCCGGGACTGGCCCCGCCGCCGCGTGCGGTCCGCTCACCTTGCGAGCGCGAGCAGCGCGGTCGACCGGACCAGCACCAGCGTCACCAGGATCGCCGCCAGCATCCCGAGCGCCAGGATCTGCACCGGTGTCCGCGACGCCTTCGGTGCGTGCACCAGCGCCAGCGCGGCCAGGCCCCCCGTGACGAGGCCGCCGAGGTGGCCGAGCAGCGAGATGCTCGGCGCGAAGCTGACCGCGACGTTCAGCCCGATCACCAGCAGCATCGAGCGCGCGTCGAGGCCGAGCCTGTGCAGCACGATCAAGGTCGCCGCGAACAGGCCGAAGATCGCACCGGACGCCCCGGCGACCGCGCCGAACGGCGCACCGAACAGGTAGACCGCGACCGAGCCGCCAAGGGCGGCCAGCAGGTAGAGGGCCAGGTAGCGCCAGGTGCCGAAGAGCCGCTCCAGGCCGGGACCGACCACCGCGAGAGCGACCATGTTCATGATCAGGTGCAGCAGTCCGACGTGCAGGAACGCCGCGCCGAGCAGCCGCCAGTACTCGCCGTCGACCGCGACCCGGATCGGCACCAGGTCCAGCTCGCCGAACAGCCGGGACGCCGTGTTTCCCGTGAAACCGGTGGGCGAGGTCACCGCGGTCGCCAGGAACGCCCCGACGTTGAGCACGGCCAGCCCGATCGTGACCGTCCCGACCCGCCGCGCGACGCGTCCACCGTACGGCGACCTCGGCCGCCGTACCGTCGCGTTGCCCGCGGCCACGCACTGGGGGCACTGGAAGCCGACCGCGGCCGGGCGCAGGCAGTCCGGGCAGATCGGACGGTCACACCGGATGCAGCTGACCCAGGTCTCGCGGTCCGGGTGCCGGTAGCAGCGCGGAGCGGCCGCCGCCTCGGGCGACGGGGACCGCTGCGTACTCACGGGTCTCGGGCCGGCCCGCTACGCGTCGCGACGCTCGACCGTGACCGAGTCGATCGTCACGTCTTGGCGCGGCCGGTCGTTCGCGCCGGTGGGCGTCTTCGAGATCCGGTCCACCACCGCGCGGCTGTCCGCGTCGGCGACCTCGCCAAAGATGGTGTGCCGGCGGTTGAGATGCGGCGTCGGCCCCGTGGTGATGAAGAACTGGGAACCGTTGGTCCCGGGGCCGGCATTCGCCATGGCGAGCAGGTAGGGCCGGTCGAACTTGAGGTCCGGGTGGAACTCGTCCTTGAACTGGTAACCGGGCCCGCCCCGCCCGCTGCCGAGCGGGTCACCGCCCTGGATCATGAAGCCGTCGATGACCCGGTGGAAGATCGTCCCGTCGTAGAGCGGCGCGGTGCTCTTCTGCCCGCTGCCGGGGTCGCGCCACTCCTTGCCGCCCTCGGCCAGACCGACGAAGTTCTGCACCGTCACCGGTGCCTGGTCCGGGAAGAGGTGGAGGACGATGTCCCCAGCGTTGGTGTGCAGGGTCGCGGTGAGCTGTTCGGCCACCCGGCCATCCTCGCACGCGGCACCGCGACGGCAGGGGATGGGGCGGAGGTGGGGAGTGTGGCCCGCAAGCTCACGGTGACGCGCGGCGGCCTGCTCGCAATCGCTGCGTTGGCGGTGGGGATCTGGATCGGGGTGACGGTCGGGCTCGCGACCAGGGCCAGGCGCGGGGCGACGCCTGGCTGAGCTACCCAGCACGCCCGGGCCACCGCAGAGCGGCTGAGCTGCGGAGCAAAGCCGGGTCACCGAGCGCGCCCGGGCCACCGCAGCGCGGCCGCGCTACCAGCATGGCGGGTCATTCCAGAACGGCTGAGCTGCGGAGCGGGGCCGGGTCACCGAGCGCGGCTGAGCTGCGCATCGCGGCCGAGCTAGTGCGGTGACCACTAAGGTTCGCCGGTCGGCACCGCGACCGCGAGTGCGCAGATCGCCCGTCCGGTGAGCAGCTGTAGCTGCTCAGCCGTTCCCCGAACTGCGCAGTCGGCGGAGCAACTCCTCACTCGCACGCCGGTCAACGTAAGTGGTCACGACCTCAACGGCCTCCAGCGAGACGCGCTGGTTGATCCGGACGACGACGAGTGCACGGCCCTTGCTCACCGCGAGCACCGAGCCGTCGTTCGTCACGGTCACGACCCCCCCGTCACCGACGCCGTCGACAGGGTTGGCCGAGGTGCCGCCGAGCGCGACCGCCCTGGCCTGCGCGGCGACCGGGCTGGCCAGCACGGAGACGGCGATGTCCACCGCTTTCTCGCCGTTTCCCCGGTAGTAGCCGCAGCCGACGTACGGTCGGGTCTCGGTGACCGTGGTTCGGAAGATGTGCTGCCCCACCGTGTCCGCCATCGTTGCGGCGTCCGCGTACGGGCAGGGGCCGTCGACGGTGACCGGGGACGGCGCTGGCGGACGTGACCTCGGAGTCGGTGAGGCTGTCGGCGTCCGGACCCGTGCGGGCGTCGGTGTCGCCGTCAACGCGGTGCCGGACGCCGATCGCGACCCGGGCGCGGCCGTGCAGCCGGACAGGGCGAGCGCCGTCAGCGCGACGGGAACCAGTGTCCGCACGGCGGCTGAGGGTAGCGGGCCCTCGGCCACAGGACGCGATCATCCATCCGGCAGTGGGTGCCCGTCCCTAAGCTGGCGACATGCCCGCAGCCCGCCTCGGCGTCGACGAGCGGCGCGCCCGCCTGGCGGCCCGCCACCGTCTCGCCCCCACCGCGCGCTCCGACGACGTCGTCGCGGTGAGCCGTGACCTGCTCGGCCTGCACGGCACCGATCCCGCCTCCGTCTACCTGTCGGCATGGGCGCGCATGCGCGACCCGGAGGTCGGTGCGATCGACGGCGCGCTGTACGACGACCGGTCGCTGGTCCGCGTCCTCGGCATGCGCCGCACGATGTTCGTCCTCCCGGTCGAGCTGGTGCCGGTGGTCCACGCCGCGTGCACCCGAGCGATCGCGGTCGTCGAGCGGCGCCGGACGGTGCAGTTCATCGAGCAGTCCGGTTTCACCGACGACGTCGCGGCGTGGCTCGCCGAGGTGGAGGAGGCGACGCTGGCCGCGCTGAAGGTGCGCGGCGAGGCGCTGGCCACCGAGCTGTCGGTGGCCGAGCCGCGCCTCGCCGGGCAGATCCTGCTGGCGCAGGGCAAGTCCTACGCGGGGAAGCAGAGCGTTGCCTCTCGCGTGCTGCCGCTGCTCGCCGCCGACGGACGGGTGGTGCGGGCTCGGCCGCGGGGCTCGTGGACGTCGGGGCAGTACAGGTGGTCCACCTTTGAGGCCTGGTTGCCCGCGGGCGTGCCGGAGTTGGAGCCTGAGGTGGCGCGGGTCGAGCTGGCCCGCGGCTGGCTCCGCGCATTCGGGCCGGCACCGGTGTCGGACCTGAAGTGGTGGGCGGGGTGGACGGTGGGCCAGACCCGCGCCGCGCTCGCCGAGATCGCCACCGCTGAGGTCGACCTCGACGGTGCGCCCGGCATTGCGCTCGCCGGCGACCTGGAGCCGACACCGCGACCGGAGCCGCACGCCGTCCTGCTGCCCGGGCTAGACCCCACCGTCATGGGCTGGCAGGCCCGCGGCTGGTTCCTCGGCGACCACGCGAAAGCGCTCTTCGACACCAACGGCAACGCCGGTCCGACGGTCTGGTGGGACGGCCGCGTGGTCGGCGGCTGGGCTCAGCGCGGGGATGGTGAGGTCGCGGTGCGCCTGCTCGAGGACGTCGGTGCCGATGCTGCCGCCGCGGTCACAGCCGAGGCCGCCCGCCTGCAGGCGTGGATCGGCCCTGTCCGCGTCACCCCACGCTTCCGCACCCCGCTCGAGCGCGAGCTGGCGGCCTGACCAGCGCCGTTGCCAGCACCGGCCGACCTAGCCGCTCGGGCACCGCGGCCGCGACGCACCCGGTGCCCCACTGTCCCAACGGCCCCGAACCCCCGGGGGCCTCACCGGATCGACGGCGTGCGGACCAGCGGCAGGTGCAGCGCGGCGAAGCCGAGGATCAGCGCCCAGTACGGGTGGCCGATCGAGATGAGCGCCACGACGGCGAGCGAGAACAGCGCAGCCTGCACCGCGACCAGCGCAGGATCCTGCAGCCGTCGTGGCGATCTCGGTGCACAGAACACCCCCCAGATCGCGGCGACGAGGGCCGGTGCTCCGAGTCCGAGCACCACCGCCCAGATCCCCGAGCCCACCGTGAAACCCCACACGGCGAAGGCGACCAGCATCGCCAGCTCGGCGAGGAATGCGAACGCGAGGGCGGCCGCACGCATGCCGGCACGGTAGCGGCGGCGAACGGACCAGCCAAGGCGGGTCATCGCCGAGCCGTGGACGGCCGCCGGTCCCCGGTGCAGGTGGGCGCGGTACCGGTCGGTGCCGCACACGCAGAGACCGGGTAGCTCAGCTGACGCCAGTGGCCTCCGCCGCGGCTGCCACGCTCGGATAGTTGTCGCCGAGCAGCACCCACCCGTCGTGGCCGGCCAACCGGTTTCTCGGGTCGTTGACCTTTACCCTCCAGGTTCCGTCCGGATTCGGTCGAATCAGGGCCGCTCTACCTTGTCGGCTGCCGTAGTACGAACCGGCACCCGTCCGTTCCAGGGCCATCGACCCTCCCCTCTCTCCGCCGCACGGCTACCCACTGCCACCCAGGGCGGGAAGCACTCGCAGCCTGACCGGGGGTCGCCCTGCACCGAGGTCGCGTCGCCAGTATCCCCCGCGAGGAGAGCGAGGATCCGGCATCGCAGCCGCCGGTCGAGAGCGTGCGTGCTCCTCGTCGACGGGCGGCGGCGCCGAGTTCGACCCAGCGACGGGTTCGCCTCTTCGCTCGAGTGAGGGGCTGGACGGCAAGACAAGCTGCGCAATACTCGCCGAATGGTTGACGACAAGGCCCGGGAGCGAGCCATCTACCAGGCGCTCAAGGCGGTTGACGAAGTCGCCGCGGCCCTCCAGGCCCACCTCTTCGAAGAGCACGAGGCTGATCCGGAACGCGCCGCATCACCGAGCACGTTCACCAACTCTCTCAAGCTTCTGCGGCAGGCTCGTGAGCGTCTCGGCGAAGGGCTCCGAGCCGTCGAGGCCGACGCGATCGCCGAGTCCGATGAGATCACGCTGCGCACCGAGCGACACACGCGCCACCAGTAGGTAGCGTCTCGGGGCCGACCGGGAGCAGCACGGATCACCAGCCCTGAGGCCCCTCCACTGGCCGTGCGGGCCTCGCGCTCGGGAAGGCATCCGCGCCGGTTGCCATGCTCGCGGGCTGGCGAGTCGAGCACCTCGTCGAGGAGCACCGGTCCGATGACCTCGGCCCCCATGCCGAACACGGACGGTAACCCACCCAAGCAGACACAGCGTGCGGAGGGGACCCGTGCGGCCCTCCCGGCGCCTGCCGACCGAAGTCCGAAGTCGGTGACGCCGCCGGTCCGGGCATCCCGACGTTGCAGGGTCGGACATCGCGGGCTCCCCGGCCTATTCTGTTCCGGATGATCACCGCAGGCGTCGACCTCGCTACTGAGCCGGCGAGCACGGCCTTGGCCACCATCCAGTGGACGTCAACCGGGGCGTCCGTCCTGTCCGTGTCGCTCGGCGTGGACGACGAAAGCATCGCCGAGGCGACGATGAGCGTGGCCGTACTGGGCCTGGACTGCCCACTCGGCTGGCCGGATGACTTCCTCCGCTTCCTCCAGGCTCATCACGGCGGCCACGTCGTAGCTCCACAGGAGGTGGCTGGCAAGGAATGGCGACGACGGCTGGCGTACCGGGCGACTGACCGAGCTGTCTGGGAGGCGAGCGGCCTGACGCCGCTCAGTGTCGCCGCCGACCGCATAGGCCTCACCGCGATGAGAGCCGCGGGCTTGCTGGCCCGGCTCGCAGCACAGAAACGTCCGGTCGACCGAGCAGGTGGCGGCAGCGTGGTCGAAGTCTACCCAGCGGCGTCGCTCAAGCTATGGGGGTTGCCATACCGGGGCTACAAGGGCACCGCGAATCGGCCACAACGCGAGGCACTGCTGACGGCGCTGACGAAAGCCGCTCCGTGGCTGGACCTGGGCACCTACGCGGACCTGTGCGCAAGATCCGACGACGCCGTCGATGCCGTCATCGCAGCGATGACGAGCCGAGCTGCCGCCCTGTCCCGGACGACAGTGCCGGCTGACGACACTCAGCGCGAGCAGGCCCGACGGGAAGGGTGGATCGCGCTGCCGACGGGGCCGCTTTCGTCCCTCGTCTCGACATGAGCACGTATTCCGGCGACGACGAGGCGGCTAAGGCGACCGTCGGCGAACTGGTCGCCGACATCGGCCTCCGCCCGATCGACGTCGGTCCGCTCAGGCTCGCCCTGACGCTCGAACACATGGGGCTGCTGAACCTCAGCCTCAACGCCCGGTACGGCTGGCCCTGGCAGACCGGTTGGAAGCTGCTCGGCCCGACCAGTTGACCCCCGCTACCCGTCCGACCACTCGTCGTGCGCACGTACAAAGGCCTTGGGTGCCTTCGACCGCCACGCGTCGGCGATCAACTGTCGGCGCTGCCGCTCGGTCCACTCGGGAGTGCGGGCCTGGTTCCGATCACGACCGTGGAGTTCAGCTCGTCGGAACTGGCCACCCGCGGTATCAGCCCGCTGCGGGCGACGGTCTCGATGGTCCGCGGCGCTTGGCGCTCGCTCGTCTCGACCAGCAGGTGGCCGCCGGGTGCCAGCCACAGTGGCGCGGCGGCAGTCACCCGCCGCAGCACGTCCAGCCCGTCCGCACCACCGTCGAGCGCCAGCAGCGGCTCGTGGAGGCGAGCCTCCGGGGGGAGCAGCCCGACCTCGTCGGTGGGTACGTAAGGTGCGTTGGCGACCAGGACGTCGACCCGGCCCCGCAGCGCGGCGGGCAGCGGCTCGTAGAGGTCACCTACGTACGCCTGACCTCCGGCCGCGGCGACGTTGCGACGCGCGCACCGCACCGCGGCGGGGTCGATGTCCACGGCGTGCAACTCGACCCGGTCCAGGGCCGCGACCAGGGCGGCGCCCACCGCACCCGAGCCGCAGCACAGGTCGACGACGACAGTTCGTGGCCGGGCGAGGGCCTGGCGGTCCGGGCTGCCAGACTCACGGGCGAGGGCGGTGGCCTGGCGGACGAGGAACTCGGTACGGCGGCGGGGTACGAACACTCCCGGATCCAGAGCTATCCGCAAGCCGCAGAAGTCCGCCCAGCCGAGGACGTGTTCGAGCGGCAGGCCGGCGGCTCGCCGGTCAACCATGGCGGCGAGGTCGGCTGGCGTCCGTGCCGCGGAGATGAGCAACCGCGCCTCGGCCTCGGCGAAGACACAGCCGGCGGCCCGAAGCCTGGTGACGACGTCGGATCGAGGGTTGACGGATCGAGAGCGAGATGACGGGGAAGCCGACATGAGAGCCTTTCGGAAATGCCGAAGGGCGCTCTGGGTCACCTGTGCCGGTGGACCGTACGGCCGTGAGGTGAGAGCACCCGGCCTGATCTGGCGGTAATGGGTCTCACCTCCTCGGCGCGTCCACTGCTGGAGACAGCAACACTACCTGAGCCGGGCGCATCACGATGGCCGCGAGGGCCGCTCCGCCGCGCTCGGCAGGGACGGCTACCTCGCCCGCCGCGACGTCCTCCCCGTCTCGGACGCGGTGGTGGCCATCGCGATGACGCTGCTGGCGCTGGGCCTGCCGGTGCCCGAGGCCGGGACCAACAACGAAGTATTGGCGTCGGTCGGTCATAATGCCGGCGAGTACATCGCGTTCCTGATCAGCTTCGCTGTCATCGGCAGGTACTGGGTCCGCCACCTCCGGCTGTTCCGCTACGTCAGGGAGGACGGGGGCATGCTTGTCCGCTGGAATCTCCTCTGGCTGCTCACCATCGTCCTCACGCCGTTCGCGACCCGGGTGCTCTCGGGGGACGGCGCATTCGAGACGCGCTTCACCTTCTACGCCATCGTGCAGAGCCTGTCCGGATTGTTCTTCCTACGGATGGCGGGAGTTGAAGGTGCACCACCTGCTGCGCCCGGACGCGCCGGCCGCGACTCTGCCGACCGCCACCCTGCAGCTCCGGGTGCTGGTGGCCGCGTTCCTCGTCTCGATCCCGGTCGCCTTCGTGACGCACGCGCTTATGTGTGCTGGATCGCGGCTCCCATCGGCGCGGGGTTCGCCCGCCGACTGGCCCACCGCTGTGTCAGGGCGGCGGCGTGACCGGCACCCGTCTCACGGCCGCGGGCGCGGCCGTGGCCTCGGTCGAGGCACTCGGCCGAGGGCGGCAGGGATACTGGCCTTCACATGCACCTGATGCGGAACATCTGCGTGCTTGACTACACCTTTGGCTACACTTGAGTTTCACCATTACGCGGCCGGGTTCTCCCAGGCCAGGCGGATGGCTTGGATTTCTGCTGGGGTCGGCTGTTCGGGGCGAGCACACCGAAATCTGGCGGCGATCAGGACACGGCGGAGTTTGGCGAGCATGTCCGCCTGTGGTGGCGTACCAGCAGACGGCCAGGGTCTGGCAGGCCAGGCCGAACGGGACGGTCCGCTCGACCGCGGCGGCGAGGCGGTTGCGGGCCTGGCCGACCCCGACCAGCTGCTTGGCCTCGCAGATGGCGACCTCGACCGACCAGCGGGTGGCGTAGCGTTCGACGACCTGCCCGGCGCTGGCCTGCAGGTCGGTGCTGACCAGCGCCAGGTCGTAGCCGGTGCCGGCGGCCTCCTCCCGCGCCAGGACAACGCTGACCTGCTGTGGGCCGAACACGCTGTACCACAGGCAGCGCACCGAGGCGAGATAGACGGTGCTGGTCTGCCCGTAGCGGACCACCGTGGCAGGGGTGAACGTGGCAGTGCGGGCGAGTGCGGAAAGCGGCGGCAGCCGGGCGCCTTTCTTCCGCGGCCGGCCCCGGCGGCCGGTCCGCGGCGGGGCCAACTGGTAGAGGGCGGCGTTCTTACGCAGCCGCGTGGTCCAGGTGACCTGGCCGGGCAGCTTCTTCAACTCCGCGCCGGCGTAAGCGGCGTCGGCGACCACGTGGATCCGCCGGCCGGGCAGTCCCTCGGCCAGCGCGGTGACCATCTGCCGGGCCAGCCACAGCCGAGACGCGCTCACCGTGCCCTTCCGCACCAGCCGGGCCACCACCGGCAGGCACACCGGCCGGTCCAGCATCGGCAGGCGCACCACGATCCCGGCGAGCACCCAGTTGTTGCCGAACCCGACCTGCTTCGGCCCGGTCACCGAGCCGTCGTGGAACCAGCCGGCAGCCCACACCTTTCGGCCGGTCCGTTTGAACAGGGTGTCGTCGATGACCACGGTCACCGCCGCGTCGGCCGGCAGCAGCAGCTTGACCACCAGCCCGGCCAGCAGCACACCCAGCCGCTGGGCCGACCAGACCGCCCGGGAGAAGAACCGGTGCGCCCGATGGTGCGACCACGTCCCGGACAGCCCCGATCCGACGAGCATCCCGCACACGGTGTGTCGTCCGGTCTGGGCGAGCATCCCGGCTACCAGCGCGCAGAACGTGGTGAAGGTGGTCCTGGTGCCGAAGCACGGCCGGAGCGCGGCCAGTAGGGCAGCCAGCGACGGCGGTAGGGTTGGCTCCGGGAGCATCGGCGTCCAGTTCTCGCGATCTGGGTAGGAGCGCCGATGCTCCCGCCATCAGATCCACATCGGACGGACCCGGCCCGGTGTGTCGCAGCCACACCACCTACCGGCCAGCCATGCCCGTCCTACCGAGACGGTCACCCGACCCCTCACACCGCCGTCGTCACCGCTCTGCAACGCCGCCCAGGATGGCGAAACTCAAG
>WNGJ01001856.1_pt1 | contig 27874 bp, 39 predicted proteins | sample 5400611 | NCBI WGS metagenome assembly WNGJ01 (sample SAMN13153375, study PRJNA577476) | soil metagenome | isolation source: 40 cm soil or saprolite under Garry oak tree replicate 1 | place: USA:California | collected 2016-06-15
CGTCAAACTCGGCGGATGTGGCAGTGCCCTGAGCACCCATCACGTTCGCAGTGAAGACCAAGAAAACGATGCATACGATGAATTTCATTGACTGATACTTTAGACGAACAGTGCTGAAGATGACGAGGGCAGAGACGACACTGCGCAAACGCGACCCCTCCACGAGCCGCAGATAGAGATCAGACGCCGTACCGCTTCCATAGCCGGAACCACGGATTATTCGCGTACATCTCGTCGTGCCTTTGCTTTGCGGCGCAGCGGTCGGACAACTGGAGCGGTCTGGTGTCCAGAAGTAAGTAGAGTCGTTCGAGCCACTCGATCTCGGACAGGCGGGTTGGAGTGGAGACTCGCAGACAAAACGCTGGCAGTGGTGCGTGTGACTATATGGGACTACTTTCCCACGAAATCCAGTTTGAAATTTACCATTTCTACTGAGATTTTTGTTTTTGGCAATTTCCCCAAACCCCTTTACAGGCTTGGGTTTTGCCAGTATTGTTGGGACAAGTCACGAGCATTAAAGAGATTCCCGGTAGCGCTACCAAATCCCGCTGAGTCCACCTACGATTCGATTCCCGGGTTGCGCTACCAAATCCCGTAAAGCTCTGCATTAATTCACGGTAAAGTTCACAGTGTTGGAGTTTGTACCGCCGCCATAAATCCCACCGGTCGTGCGCACGTAAACCTGCGCGGTACCCGCGGTCGCAATGTCGGAAGCAGAGATTTGCGCGGTCAGCTGTTTTGCCGTTGCGAACATCGTGGAGCGAGTCGCCCCGTTCCAATAGACAATAGAGCTAGAGGTAAAGCCGCTGCCGTTGACGGTCAACATGAATGCCGCGCTGCCGGCGGTCGTAGTGTTAGGCACCAGGGCGTCGATGTGGGAAGCAGTCGTTCCACCACTACTCATGCTGTTGTTGTTACCGTAACCGCCGCATCCGAGAATGAAGATCGATAGAAGAAGAACGCAGCTGCTTTTCATGACAGACTCTCCCTATTACGGCTTACCGAAAACGTTGAGTGGATGCTAAGCTGCGGCAATTGGGAGGATGTCAACAAACTGTCATTTTGTTGTCAAAGTGTTTTCAGGCCGGCCCTCTGTGGTTAATTTCCACGCTACGGATGGTGCGGCTAACGCTTTTGGGCGGATTTCTCACTCCCGCAACGCGTTTCATAATTTCCTTGGCAATCTTGGATGAGGCATACTTGCCGTCCCAGGCATCCACTCTGCCCACCGCCAGAACGATCCCGCTGGACTGGTGGGTCATGGTGTACGTGTAATAAAACCAGCCCAGCTGATGGTCAATTTCGATGGTTACATCAGTTGCTGGATTGTTGGTGATGGAAAGCCCGCAGGAATCGAAGTTGTCATTCTTCTGTAGTTCACCCGCCAGCATCTGCGGCTTGGCGAGTGGAGTCTTCGACTGGACGTAGATGGTTTTGAAAGTTCGTAGGAGATCGGCAGCATTCTGTTTCGGTTCATTGGACTGTGAGTACAGCAAGGTCACCGCACAGAGACCAGCTATCATCACGCCTGGAATTCGTCTTGCATGCGACATGAGGATCCCCCTTTTAATTACATTTATTGCACCTAGTCCTTTGGCAAAGAGAAGGCCAGCAGTATCAGCAGCGCTGCTGCGACTACGCCGATTCCGATCGCGATACCCACGCTCCTGGGCAAACCTGGTCCTCGCACCTTCTTGACATCCGCATACGCTATGGTTGTCACGTCCTGAGTCTTGGGATTTGTAATTTGAAATGACGCGTCGCCAATCTGACTCACGTAACCCTTTACTTGAGTGTGGTTTCGTAGTGTCACCTTTAGGCGAGATTGCTTGCCAATACCACGCTTCTGCACCTCGGCTTTGACCTTGGCGGCATTTTTCGAATCCGAACCTTGACTCGGTCCCTCCGTTGGCTTTTGGGCAGGAAGGGCAATGCTGTTGGCCACCAGTGCTATCACTAAAAACAACGCCGCGAGTTTCATAAGATTCTCCTATGCTCAACTGATTTCCAAGTTCAGACGAACTACGTGAAGGCACCCGCCACCGATTCGAGTGTTCCCTTATTTCACGCCAGCTTTGAACAGGGCATCCATATACCCGCGGACTTGCTGCACCGTTCCGGTCATTAAGTAAGCGTTGTAGCTGCTGTAACCTGCGGGAATCCCGTTTGTTCGAATCACGTCGATTCTGCTGAAGGTTATCTCCTCGCAAGCGTGCCGCACCAACGACAGTACTGACAGAGAGCCGCCTTGTGAGACATTCACCCCGTATGCGCCCATAGCATATTGGCCCGACGGATCGGAAAGGATCACGCCACCAAAATTTGGCGAAGATGATTGGTAATCCTCGCAAGCGTCTGCGATGAAGCGCTCATCCAATTGAAGAGTTTCGGCATCGTAAAAGAAATAGCGATTGAATTCGGCGCCCAGCGAAGTGATCGGCAAATAGAAATCCGCAGCGGAAATAGCATTGGGCAACCACACCACTGTTTTGTACTGCGCCACCGGGCCCATGCCGCGGAAATTAAGCGTGATCTGCTTGCCTAATACCGCATCCTTCCAGACTACCGGATGGAGGCAAGGGTTATCGCTATACAGCGACGCATTTGCCAGTGGAATCGCCAGAGTTAATTGTTTTGACCCGGCATTCAGCGCGCTGACGATCGGAGCGTGGTTGCACCCATCGCCATTCTCATTGATGTAATCGGTGTAGCCATTTAAGAATAGAGAAGCGAAAGAGCCGCCCTGATTGTACGCATTGTTCAAAAACTGCTTGCCGTTCCAGGTCCAACGCCATAGGGCTCCACCAGATACTCGATTCGATTCAATTTTCACGGCACCGGCGTTGAGTGAAAGAATTGATTCAGTTTGATTCCCGAAGCGCGGATAGCCAAAGGCACCAAGCGGCCGTTTCATATAGCCCGCCAGCTGCTCGGACTGCCGCATCAAGGCATGGTCGCCGGTTGCGTTTACGCCTTCATACAAGCGCGCAAGTCCAAGAAGGGAGTTGCGCCCAAAAGGAAAACCGTTAGGGCCTTCCAATGTGTAGCCGGGAACACTTGTCTGAGTAGAATCCAGGTGATCGGGACCATTGTAAAATCGGTACAGTGCCAACGTTCCAGGCTCTTGACCCGTCGGAACGTAGAAGGTCTGTCCATCCGACGGGCAGGTTTCCGGTGAACAGTCTTCCCCGGAGATATCGACTGTTGTCATCCGGTCAGTGCCGCCAACATTCACACGTTCAAGAATATTCAGCGTGAGCGGAGTTTGAGATATTGCAAAAGGTACTGACACAATCAGCACCATCATGGTGGCAAGTGAAGCGCTCAGTTTTTTCATACATCCTCCCCTCAAAGATTTCTGCGAGTTGATTGACCGTGGGCGAGAGCAAAAGAATTTTTGGATTTCGTTTTCGCCTTCGGTCATCTGCGGCGCAGTTTCTGGGATTACGCATCGCATGTCCATCCACTGGGAGTTAATTTCCAATCATCGCGCTCTCAATCATTAACTTTCACCAGATCAAACACTTACATCGAGAGCTCAAGTGCGCCCCTCGATAACCGGCGAGGGAACATGCCAATTTTTCGCAGCCCAAAGTAGCTCCCCGGAGATGTTCGAACTTTCTGCCGGTTGTTCCTTCTTCCCCATTTGTGAAATGCTCATCACGAATCTGGGGCGATCTACTTTCATCCCACGAGGTGATCTATGGCGTGCAATCCAGAAGTGTTGAAACAGGTTCCGCTTTTTGCCTTGCTCGACGCAGAGGAAACTGCGGTGTTGGCCGGACAAGTCGAACTTAAGAAATTCGCCCCGCGCGAGCGCATCTGGAAGATTGGCGATTCAGGCGGACAGGCCTACGTGACGGTCTCTGGCGCGGTGCGCGTGACCACCGTGGACGAGGATCATCAGGAAGTCGTAGTTGATGAGCCCGCGGCCGGGGAATTTTTTGGATTTGCTTCCATGCTCGAGCAGACGCCCCATCAGACCACCGCGATTGCCCTCGAGGAAACCGTGTGTCTCGAAGTGGACCGCGATGATATTGCCGTTCTGCTGCAACGCAAGCCGATGGCCGGCATGGACATGTTGACCGTGCTCGGCCGCCAGTTCCATGCCTCGCAGCACCTGGTGCGAGTTCGCGCCAGCCGCAACCCCAACGAGATCATCGAGTCTGAAATGACCTTCGGCGAGCGCATCGCCGATGCTGTGGCTCGCTTTGGCGGATCCTGGACCTTCATCATCGCGTTTGCGGTTGTGCTATGCGTTTACACTGGGGTGAATAGGTTCTTGCGCGGGAATGCCTGGGACCCTTATCCGTTCATTTTGCTAAACCTATTCCTTTCCATGCTGGCTGCGATCCAAGCGCCGGTCATCATGATGAGCCAGAATCGCCAGGACACAAAAGACCGCCTGCGCGGCGAACTGGATTACGAAGTCAACCGTCGTGCCGCGTCCGATATTCAAGGCTTGGCCCGCAAGCTCAATCTGCTGGGAGATAAAGTGGGCGACGTCGAAGATTTGCTGCGCGAAAGACTCTCGCGCGTTGGCGATAGGAACTAGCACTTAGCACTTAGCACTTAGCATTTGGCCCCTAAACTGTGGTTTGGACCAGCTCTGACGAAACCACCACCAGCCCGTAATGGCCAAATGCTAAGTGCTAAATGCCAAATAAGTACCGCGGTTCTTGGAGCGTGAATGAATATCCTGGAGTTCACATTATTGGTTTGGATCGGTTCGGTCATTGCAGGACTGCTCGGTTCTCTCACTGGACTTGGTGGCGGAGTGGTTCTGGTTCCGTTGCTGACAATCTTTTTTAAAGTGGACATTCGCTACGCCATCGGAGCATCGCTGGTATCCGTCATTGCCACCTCCTCGGGCGCGGCCGCCGCGTATGTAAAAGAGGGATTCTCCAACATCAGGATTGGTATGTTCCTCGAGATCGCCACCACTTTAGGAGCGCTGTTGGGAGCATTCCTCGCCACCAAGGTGCCCACCAGCGCGATGGCCATCATCTTCGGCCTGATGCTGTTGTACTCGGCGTTTCTTGCGCGCAAGCCGCGGGCTAGGCCTCCGGCTAATGAAGTTCCAGACCCGCTCGCCACTCGTTTGCGGCTCAATGGCAGCTTTCCAACCCCGGAAGGAATCCGGCACTACAATGTCCGCAACGTCCCTACCGGATTCAGTCTGATGTTTGGCGCGGGCACCTTGTCCGGATTGCTCGGAATCGGTTCCGGAGCGGTGAAAGTCGTGGCCATGGATCAGGCGATGAAAATCCCTTTCAAGGTTTCCACCACTACCAGCAACTTCATGATTGGCGTGACTGCGGCGGCCAGCGCCGGGGTGTATTTGAACCGCGGCTATATCGATCCCGGACTCTCCATGCCGGTAATGCTTGGAGTGCTGGCTGGCTCGGTGTTGGGTACGCGAATTCTGGTGAAAGCAGACACTAAGTGGTTGCGACTTGTGTTCAGTGTCGTCATCCTGCTGTTGGGACTGGAAATGATTTACAAGGGATTAGCTGGGAGGATCTGATTGCCCGTTCAAAACGAGTGGACCGATCAAAAGATCGAAAATATCGTTGGCAACCTGTTACGTGCCGGCGTGCTTCTTTCCGCTGTCGTGGTTTTGTGCGGAGGCATTCTTTACCTGATTAAGTACGGGCATGCGCCGGCCGACTACCGGATTTTCCGGGGCGAACCCACTGATCTGACGAGCGTCAGCGGCATCGTGCGGGATGCCTTTGCACTGCACAGCCGTGGCCTCATCCAGCTTGGGTTGCTGTTGCTGATCGCTACTCCGGTGGCTCGCGTTGCGTTCTCCATCTTCGGCTTCGCAGAAGAAAAGGATCGCATGTACGTCGCATTCACGGTCATCGTGCTGCTGATTCTGCTTTATAGCCTTATCGGTTCTGCGTCGGGGGGCTAGAATCGGAAATGCCGATGGCTGGTTCTGAGATTGTTGCTTTTCAATTCAACAATCACAAGTCAACAATTATTTGGAAAATCGCTATCCCGCCATGGCCTACTCTTCTACGTTGGATTCTTCAACGTTGGAACCGGGAAGTGCCAGCTGCTCCGACGCAGCCGAGGGATCGATCAAGGAGTCGAGTCGATCTTGGGAGTCCCCAGCCGGTTTCTCCGATTTTCGTTGGACTTTACGTTCCATTTTCTCGCGCTGCTTATCCTGCCGCGAACGTTCCTTCAGGCGTTTGTTAAAACTTGAGCGACTTCGACCAGCCATGCGCACCTCCACAGGGAATTGTGTCGCAGCATCGGCAAGCAGTGCCGACCGCGACTGTGGGTTAATGATATCAGGCAGTAGCGGTAGAACGCAGGCTACCAGCGGGGTTCGCGAGGCTGCCGGGCATGGCCGCGGAAATCGTCGCGACCACCACCACCACCGCCAGAGCGTTGGCCGCGTGGGCCGCTGCTGCGCTCAGTCTTGGGCTTGGCTTCGTTGACGTTCAATGCACGGCCGCCTAGTTCCTTGCCATTGAGGGCTGCGATTGCTTTCTCGGCTTCTCCGGAGTCGGTCATCTCGACGAAAGCGAATCCGCGAGAACGTCCGGTATCACGATCGGTCACTACGCTTACTTGCTCGACAGCGCCGTGGGCGGCAAACAATGTCCGCAGCTCTGCTTCAGTTGTACTGTGAGGGATGTTGCCAACGAACAATTTCTTCATTTTATTTCCTTTTCTTCAAACCAATCTAACCCAGACTTCAATCGGCGAGCGTGCCCGAACGTTGCTTGACTGCATCCGTCCACGACCAATTAGGACGCTTTTTCTCGACCGGCGTGCGGCCCAGACGAGGATCATTCAAAGTCCGCACTGCGGCAATGCGCCAGGACGCTTCTTGAAAGCCCCAGCGCCGCGGCAAAGCTTCGCAGGCATTTGCGTACAAAGCAGCGACGGTTTGTCCCCACGCGTCGTGTCCATTATTTTTGCTGGCCACCAGAACCTCGTCCGCGCCTGGAGCCCCTGCCAGATAATCGGGTTTGCCCACCAGAAATGCAACTGCCTGCGGAGGTTTGGCGCTTCGTACTTCACTACAAAATTCCTGCACGTTGACCGAATCGTTTCGCACATCCACCAGCACTAGGCTGTACGAATCAGCCTGCCACAGCGCGCGCGCTTCCGTGATGTCAGCAGCGCAATCTACTTCGACGCCTAATTTGCGCATGATCTTGGCTCGCAGATCCCGCTTGTTGGCGTAGGTATCCACCAAAAGTATCCGCCGTTTTCCGCTGAGTGATGCATACGAAGTGGATGATGGCCTACTCATGTGCGTCCTTCATAGGTGCAGTCGACATTCGCTTGCGTTCGAGCGCTTCACCATTTTTGATTGCCGCCGCCTGAAGCAGTTCGAAAGTTCGCTTTCGTCGCTGGATATTTTGTTTTCGCACACGGTGAAACCTGGACTTGTCGCCATTTCGTTCCGACATCGCTTTCCTCCTAGATAGGCTGGTGCTACTTAGCCTCGATCCGAGCGTCGCGGCGCAGTTGGCGACAATGCTCGCGTCTGCGAACAAGACGTCATACCGCATTTGCGACGATTACGCGACTCTGGCGTGGCAAGAGCTAACAAGAGGACGCGTTGCTGCTGAGTTATGGAGCGCCTTTAGAACAATTTTCTCAATCGCGAAGGCGCAGGGTGGTAGTAAGCGATGTGTCTTCGTGGTTAAGGTCACAGCAAGTATATACCTGCTGGTGCTGGAGCAGTCAGAAAACTACCTGCGATCGATGTCGCGACTTTCCACTGGCGGAAGTTCCCGAAGCGGTCGACAGAGACGGAATTGTACTGAGAAAACTGGGACCGTTACTTAGGTAGTGGGTCGGCCGACAGCCAGCTGCTCAATTTGCTAACGCAATATGCCCATTATCTGGTATGGTATAGGTGCGTTTGATTTGAATCGGTTGTGAGCAGCTTCTCGCTTTACCAGCTAGTGCCTGCCCTTAGTACCTCCGACTCACCATTCAGCGTAAATAATTTGAAAAGGATACAAGCAACAAAATGGCAGAACAAGGAACAGTAAAGTGGTTTAACGACGCCAAAGGCTATGGCTTTATCAGCCGTCAGACTGGCGAAGATGTTTTTGTGCACTTCTCGGCGATTCAGGCAGGCGGCTTCCGCAGCTTGCAAGAAGGCCAGAGTGTTGAGTTCGAGGTCACCAAAGGGCCGAAAGGCTGGCAGGCTGAGAACGTCCGGCCCCTGTAATTCGCGACAGCAGCGGTAAAAGGCGGTCTTAAATGTCTGTGGCGGACTCTTACATCGCAGCCATAGTGGCGATGATGTTTGTTGCGGGTGTGGTGCTATTCATTGTGAGGGCCCGCCATGGCTCAAAAGAACGCAAACAGTGGGAAGGCGTGCCCGCCACCACCGCAAAAGGGCGAGCACGCAACTAAAGAGGTACTAGAAAAGCACCGGCTCGGGTGCAATACTTGGGGTGTTTCCGCATGCGGGACGAATCCAAAGGCTCCTTCGCTGTAATCCGCTACAACCTGAGAACTTATGTTTCAGGTGGCGTTGTCGCCATCATCAAGGGAAAATCCAACGCCGAGACCACCCTCAAAAATCTAGAAGGCCAGCAGAGTTCAGAAGACCGCCACGAAGGCTGGCGATATTTCCTCGAAAAAACTGAGCTGAAAGCTGGAATGGACCCACAGGAGGCGACCAGCCTCCGCCAGGTAAATCTGGAACTCCGCGAATCCCAGGCTTAACCCGAAGTCGGAACGCAGAAGTGGAACTAACGCTTCAAAGATTCTTACTTCTTAATTCTGCTTTTCACCTCTGCATTTCCGCTAATGCCGCCGTTGGGTTTCACGCAATATGGTGGCAAAGCTTCGACCACCGAAATTGAAACCCTGGTCGATCCGTCCGGTCACAGCCACTTTGGCGCCGTTCCCCGGAACCCCATAACTCTGACTGAAGACCCACATACGGCCAGTGCCGTCATCGACTTCGAAAACTCCGGAGCCGAGCGCACCGAAAGAGCTCACAACCTGTCCGGCAATCGTCACTTCCTTGCCGGTATAACGTCCGGGATCGCGATTAATGTTCGCAATGGTGGTTCGTTGCGGGCACCCCGCAAGCAACAGGGTGCACAGTCCGATCAGAACTGCCGAAAGAACCCTAGTACGCATTTTGAGCACACACTCCTCCTACGTCGTGAGTGGACGCAGATTCTACCTCTTTTGTTGGATGCGAAAGCAGACTTTGGTGATGGCCCTCACCAGCCGACTATAATGGCACACTTAGTGACCCAGGTGCCGAAAGCTGAATTTGAGTCGCCCCTGTTTTCTGGCCGCCTGATTCGATTCGCCCCGTAACAAGCCCAAACAGGAGGAACCGTCGTGCCAGAAACTCCACAGCAGTATACCCAGCGCATCCTCGGCCACATCGACAATAAAGAGCCGTTGCAGGTGCAGCAGTCGACTCCCAAAAAACTCTCGAGTCTGATCCGAAAACTGAACAAAAAACAACTCACCAGGCGCCCCGCGCCCGGAAAATGGTCGATCGCGGAGATTCTCGCCCATCTGGCGGATACCGAATTAGCCGGCGGCTGGCGTATGCGGATGATTTTGAGCCAGAACGGCACCCCGGTACAGGCGTTCGATCAGGATGCCTGGGCAAACACTTTCAACTACATCCAGCGTGATTCCAAGTCTTCCCTGGAAACGTTCAGAATATTGCGCGAGAACAACCTCGCACTCTTGAAATCCGTCCCAAAGAATCTTTGGGAAAACTACGGCATGCACCAGGAGCGCGGGAAAGAAAGCATCGCGCACATCGTTCGCATGTTTGCGGGACATGATCTGAATCACTTGCAGCAGATCGAGAAGATTGTGAAGGAGAGCCGGCGATGATTTCACTCTTGCCCACTGGCGGTCTTCCGCGCGTACGCCCGACCAGCGCGGCGATTCCACGACTGGCGACTAGCCACTAGCCACTGCTTCTGAGTTCCTGATTGAGACCGGTCTCCCAGCCCGTGTAAGAAGTGATCACTCGTTACCTACGTCATCTCGCTCTGGCACTTTCTCACGCTTAGTCTGGCAGCATGAGAAACAAAAAATGGCTTCTGCTGCTGGCCGTGCTTTCCACCTGCGTCATAAGCCACGGGCAAGAAAGATATCTGCCTGACGCACCGTCCCATCACAAGTTCTGGGATCGTTCCAATACAGCTTTGTTTACCATTCATGCGGCCATGGAAGCCACGGATTTTGGCATCACGCATCAGAATCTGAGTAACGGAGGCCAGGAGATGAATCCAGTCGCAAAGCGGCTTTGCGAAAGCGGAACGGCTGGTCAGGTGGTTTTCTTTGCCGGACGAACCGCTGGCGTTCTAGGCTTAAGCTACTTCTTCCACAAAACGGGACACCACAAGTGGGAGCGTGCCATCACCGCATTGGCAATCTCTGACTCCAGTTACGGCGTGATCTACAGTTTCGCTCATCATTAGAAGGTCTGTGGCGCTGAGCGGGTCGAAAACCCGGTTGACACGGGGGACCGAATCAAAGTAATTTTCCTTCGTCGGAATCCCAGGTCTCTCATGAAACGTTGGCAGTGGGCGCTTCTCATTTTTGAACTTGCGCTATTCGCACTGATTCTGGTCCTGCCCCAAGTGGAGCTGCCGGAATTTGCGTTTCAACGCAGAACCTCTCCCATCGCAGCCAAGGCGAGCTTGTCTAGTTCCTCAGTTCGTCCGGCGGTAGCTCTCAAACTGCCCCTGCTGATTCCCGGGCGCGTCCTTGAATCGCTTGCCGAGGCCAGACTAGCTCTTTCCCCCGCACGCTCGCAGACGCGGCTCTCGCTGTTGTGCATATTGATCTGCTAGCCGCTGCTTCTAACCCTTACTCACCCTGTCAATTCATTAAATGAGTTTGCTCCGCGCGGGCGTGCCCGTGGCTCTATTGCGGGTGCGTGGAGCCTCGGGGCAGTCGCTCCGGTTGGGTGTGCGCTGGAGGATCCGCAAGGATCGCGCCTCCATCCGTTGAATGACTGCCCCGTGTTAAGTTCAACACTCAGCAATGAGCACTCGGCATTCAGCCACTTGCGGCTCGGGAGCAGGATGCTAAGTCCCAAGACTCTTGCTAGGTGCTGAGTGCTGAGTGCTGAGTGCTGTCTCCCCTACCGTGATCGCGCCAGCACCAACGTCACATCATCCGGCTGTTCGTTAGCGCCAATCCAGTCGTCCACGGCGGCGGTCACGATTTCGCTGATGCGTGCCAGCGGTAATTGCCGATTCTCGCGAACTAATTCAATCAGCCGGCGTTCACCGAATTCGCCAAAATCATTTTCCGGCTCGGTGACGCCATCGCTATAGGCGAGAAAGATCTCGCCACGCCTCAATGGGACGCAATCTTCTTCATAATGGACCTGGTTGAAGAGCCCGATGACGGTGCCTCCGCACTCCAGTCGCCGGAATGAACCATCTTCACCCAGGATAATCGGCGGCAGGTGGCCGGCATTGCTGTAAGTGAGTTTACGTTGTTGCCCGTCGTAAATTCCCAGGAATAAAGTGGCATATTTTTCCGCCGGCGTGCTGTCGTAGAGATGATGGTTCAACAACGAAAGCATCGTCGCGGCAGAAACCTCAGCTCCCTGCAAGGTTGAAGGTCCTTTCCCAGAGCCTGCGATTGCGCCCACCGGTACTGCCTCCTGCAGCAGCGGAATGCTTTCCAGACTGTAGGCTCGCACGGCGGAATGAATGGTGGCCATCAACAACGCGGCTGAAATTCCTTTCCCGCTGATGTCTCCTACCGCCAGAATCACTCTTTCGGGGCCCAGAGTTAAGAAGTCGTAGTAATCGCCACTCACGGTTCGAGCGGGACGGCAGAATCCGTGTACCTCGAGCGAGGGAAGCTGAGAAATACGCTGTGGAAAAAGTTGTTCCTGTACTTCCTGCGCAATGGCCAACTCATTTTCCAGACGCTGCTTCTGCTTTTGTTCCTCGATTAGTTTCTCAATCGAGGCCGTCATGGAATTAAATGAGTTCGCCAGGGTAGCGAGCTGATCGTTCGACTTCACCGGAATGCGATGGCCGAAATCACCACGATTGATGTGTTTGGTGGCCTCGTAAAGTTGAGCCACGGCTCCCGTGACGGTGCGCGTCAGGCGCGTGCCAATGAGTAACGCCGCCGGCAGTAGGATCACCCCGAGTCCCACGGCCATTACCAGCAAAATTACCTCGACTCCCTTGGCGAAGTCGCCCAAGGCAGCGAACAGCCGGGCATAAAGGATCGAAGGACGAGTCTGGATCTGTAGCACGGCGCCCGCTCTCTTTTGCTCTCCGGTTGCCCAGTCCACCACGGGAAGCGGCGTCCCGAAGTCAATTTCACGATCGAATCTTCCGTTGGAGGCGGCCAAATTCCCAGCCGTGAAACTGGGACGAAGGTGTTCTTCCCCGTTCTGAATGTCGATCGCGTCCTTGCTCGCCCGATACTTAAACCCTTCGTTGGCTTTCTGCTCTTGAGAGGCGAGAGGTGCGGATTTGTTCGCAGGAACGCTGGTTTGCTGTGGTTCCGGGGCTGAGACGTAAAGCGTAATCTCGCCAAGTTCAGCGGCCACCTGATCCAACAGCTTTCGATCCAGCTCGTCACTCGAAATAACTGTCAGCTTCCGAGGACCGACATTCAAGACCGTCGCGGCGCGAAGATAAATCTTGCCCTGATCGCGTACCACTGCCTTGAAGCGAGGAGTTAGAAACGAAGGCAGCGAAAACGGTGTGCCCTCCTTGCGGTCGCAAACCGGCAAAGCTTTTGCGTCCTGCCATCCACAGATCTCCTGGTGTGACCAGGACGGCTCATGTCGCCTGAGTCCTTCCAGAGAGTCTGCTGTTGCCTTTTCGCTCCGTTCCAGGCGGGTTGCCAATTCATTCGCAATTGCTGCGTTCGCAGCTTCCAAACTACGCAGGCGGGAATTCAGCTCCGAGATCACAACAAAGTTGGCAAACTGTCCAGCGAACAAATAAATGGTGATGAGTGCCATTGCCGCCAGCAGAGCGGTGGGTATCACACCGATGAAGACGTAAGTGACAATCAGCCGGTTGCGAAGTCGCCACAGAAGTCTTTTCTTGAGCCAGCGATAGGCCACAATGGCGAACAGAACGATGACCCCGAAGCTCAGGAAGAACACCCAGCCGGTGAGGCTCTCTCCGTAGGAAAGCTTGAATAGCCCAAGCAATTTCTGCAGCGCAAACAGCAGCAGATCCAGTCCCAATAAGTACCAGGCCGTTCGCGCCACCTTGCTGGTGGGCATCAAGCCCATTTCAAATAATCGAAGACGGAGATGGCGGAAATAATTCATTACACACAACTGATTATAGATGTCCCGTAAAAGGCCAACTTTTACCGTCAGATCTCCGGGTAAAAGTCGAAGAAAGCCTCAAGACTGGTCTTTAACTGATTCTCGATCTCTTCTTTGCTGCCTTCGAGTACGTGCATAGTGACGTGCGCTTCGCGCCCGTTTTTGAGCTTAAGCGTGGCGTTTCCCACTTCAGCCACTTCCTCGGAAGGCAGCAAACGCATTCCATAGACTAGCGTTAGATTTGCCATTGCGTAATTCTAATGCACCCGCCTCGGTTCTCAGGTCTCAGGCGCCGGGTCTCAGGTCGTGGTTCGAAACCGACACGTGAGACCTGACACCCGAGCCCCGACACCTAACCTGCTAAAATCCTTCCGTGCTCCAGAGATTCTTCCTACTTCTGATCAGCATTGGGGCAGTGAGCGCTGCCGCGCAGCAGCCATCCCAGCCGCAAGTCAAAGTAAATGTGCTCAACGTCTGCTCGCCTTCCCCCGAAGAGAAGGAAGCGATTGTCTCGGCGCTCACCCGCATACCAAAGCAGCCGTTGTTCAGCCCGGATTTCGAAGTCGATCGCGGACGCACCAGCCTTCAGGAGGGTCCCGGTTTTCTTCAACCTGGCCAAAGCGGTCAGGATTCTTCCCAGTCCGCGACGGCCACGTGGGTGCGAATCCGTCGTGAATTTTCCTTCCAAGCGATGTTTTCCACGGTGCAGTATTCGTTCAGCCAGGACGCGAAAACCATGATGGAGACGTTAGTATTTCGCGTGCGCGACCCCAAAGATCTGATGCAGGTTTCGATTGAGGACAGCGCGTCGTCGGTGACCTCGCCCTCAGGCATGCTGTCCACCAACACACCCGTCAGCAGAATCAAATTGGAACGTTTTGGCAAGTCTTCGGTTGTGCTCGCCCGCTGCCCCGCGCCTGAAGCCGGGCCTGCGCCGGACCAAAGCGCCTATGGCCCACTATTTCAGAATGCGTCCGACATTGTCGCGAACTACCGTAGTCTGCTACGAGCTGCCCGTGTCGTGCCCGACGAACTGGCGCGTGTCGACTTGTTCGCTCCCTCGAAGCCACTGCCAAAGGCCGCCGCCAGAAAGCCTGCGCCCAAAAACAAATGATCTCCTGTATGCTGCATTTCCGGCTTGCAACTAATTCCGGAATTCACAATCTAAAACCTTAACTACATGGATAACATTCGCAATGTCGTCATCATCGGATCCGGCTGCGCAGGTCATACTGCTGCTCTCTACACCGCACGTGCCAAGCTAAAACCGCTGGTGCTGGAAGGTCACGAGCCTGGTGGCCAGCTCTCGCTCACTACGCTGGTAGAAAATTTTCCCGGATTCCCCGAAGGCATTCAGGGTCCAGCGCTGATCGAAAACATGCGCACGCAGGCGGGCCGTTTCGGCGCCCGCTATGAGCTGGGTCATGTAGTCAGTGCTGACCTGAGCAAACGCCCTTTCACGTTGCAGGTTGGTAAGGAAAAGATTCTCACCCAGACTCTGATCATTGCTACCGGCGCTTCGGCACGATGGTTGGGACTGCCCAGCGAGCAGGCACTGATTGGACACGGAGTCTCGTCATGCGCCACATGTGATGGTTTCTTCTTTTCCGGCAAAGAAATTGCCGTAATCGGGGGCGGAGATTCCGCTATGGAAGAAGCCATCTTCCTCACTCGCTTCGCCTCTAAAGTAACGCTGATCCATCGCCGCGACCAGTTCCGTGCCTCCAAGATCATGCTCGACCGCGCCCAGCAGAACGACAAAGTGCACTTCCTCACGGACACAGTAGTGGAAGATGTTTATGACCCAGCCCAACAGGAAGTCACGGCCCTCAAGCTGCGCAATCTGAAGACCGACAAGGTCTGGGATTTTCCCACCAGCGCCATGTTCCTGGGCATCGGACATAATCCCAACGCCAGAATGTTCGAAGGCCAACTCGATTTGGATCAAGACGGATACATCATTACAAAGGATTATGTCTTCACCCGCGTGCCCGGCGTATATGCCTGTGGCGACGTGCAGGACCGACGCTATCGGCAGGCCATTACCGCCGCCGGAACTGGATGTATGGCTGCACTAGAGGCAGAGAGATTTCTAGAACAGGACGAGTAGGCCGTCAAAAATTCCTCACAGTGAGATTCTAAAATGAACTATCGCACTCTTGGACAGACCGGCCTCAAAGTCAGTGAGATCAGCTTCGGCGCTTGGGCAATCGGCGGCACCAGTGAAGCCGCCGGCACGCAATGGGGATGGGGCGAAACACCAGAAGCTGACGCCATCGCCGCTATCCGCCGTGCTCGCGAACTGGGTGTCAATTTTTTTGACACAGCTGACGTTTATGGGAACGGACGCAGCGAGGAAGTCCTTGGCAAGGCTCTTTCTTCAGAATGGGACAAAGTTTACGTTGCTTCTAAAGTCGGCAACGTCGTGCGGAACGGCGTCGGCGGCAAAGACTGGAGTCGCCAGCATATTGTGCAGTCCTGTGAAGCCAGCCTGCGACGCCTTAAGAAAGATGTGATCGATCTTTACCAGCTCCACAACCCGGACGAGCATGACATCCGCAAGGGCGACTGGCCCGAAACTCTCGAACTACTTCAGAAGCAGGGCAAGATCCGCTGGTACGGCGTATCGGTGTTCTTGCCGGAAGAAGGTATGGCGGTCCTCGAGCGCGGCAAAGGACAAGTAATTCAACTTGCTTATAACGCCCTTCGACTGGAGATGGAAGAAAGGGTGCTGCCGCTGGCGCAAAAGAAAGATGTTGGCATTATTGCCCGAGTACCGCTTTACTACGGAATTCTTGCCGGGAAATTCAAACCCGACACTACTTTCGCTAGCGACGATCATCGTTCGCACACCCTGCCGCCATCCACCATGCGCGAACTTGTCCCGCGGGCTTCGCGGCTTCAGAAACTGGCAGGCATCACTCCTGGCGACTCTGCTGCATTCGGCAAATGGTCGCTGAAATTTATTTTGTCACACCCGGCCGTCTCTACAGTAATTCCCGGCGCGCGCAATCCGCAGCAGGCGGAGAAAAATTCCAGCGCGTCCGATGGACAATCCTTGCCCAAAGACCAGGTGGAAAGTGTCCGCAAATTTTGGCGTGAAGATTCCTGGCTGCGGGAATTGCGGACCGGCTTGTAGCTAGCTTGGTTATGCGACTCGGGTCTGAGGCGCTTGGCCGCGAAGCGACTCGGCTTCAATAAAGATGCGCTTGATTGTCGGTTCTTCTTGCCGGATGCGCCGTTCGATACGGTCAATGCTTGATTCAAGCTCGGAGACGCTGAGGTCAGGGCGAAACTTGATGGTCGCCGCCAGCAGCACTTGATCCACTCCCAACTGCATGGTGAGCAAATCTCCCACCGCCTCAACGGAAGGTTCTGAGCTGATAATCTCTCTCACCCGGCGTATCTGATCCGGATCGGCACTCTCACCGACCAGCAATGCCCCACTTTCTGTTGCTAGAACCAAAGCGACTGCTCCTAAAAGCACTCCTATCAACGTGGAAGCGATGGGATCCAGATAAGGATTGTGAAGCATTTGTCCCAAAAAAATTCCGAGGAATGCGAGTGCGATTCCAATCAGAGCCGCTGAATCCTCAAGAAATACCGTGAACACACTGGGATCTTTACTCCGGCGGATTACCCGCCACAGTGTTTCTCCACGCTTTTTTTGCGACTCGAGGGCACGGCGGGCAATGTACCAGGAATAACCTTCGAAGGCGGCAGCCATGATCAGCACTGTATAGTTCCAGCCTGGATTGCTCACTGGCCTTGGCCTGAATAAGCGAGAAACTCCCTCGAAAAAAGAGAATCCGCCGCCCACTCCAAAAATAAAGATCGCTACGAGCAGCGACCAGAAGTAAAGCTCCTTGCCGTGCCCAAAGGGATGGTCGGGATCAGGTGGACGTTGGCTGCGTTTGATTCCCAGTAACAGTAAGAGCTCATTGCCCGTGTCCGCCGCGGAATGGAAAGCCTCCGCCAGCATGGCGGAACTGCCGGTATAAAGAGCTGCCACGAGCTTGCTGATCGCGATTGCCAGATTGGCGGCAATGGCAGTGTAAATAACTTTCAGTGAGGAGCCGGAAGCCACATGCTTCCGACGCGAAACCGTGCCATGAAGATGCCTGAACAATCAGAATCCCAAGAAACAAAACGGCTTGGTCCGGAAGTCTTACACGGGGCCGTCTTTGGAACTACCGCAGGTTACCAACGTCATCTTCACCATCCAAGCCTCCGCTAGGTAAGCTTCAGATGTCAGTACCTCACACATGCTGCCCCGAACCACAATTGTGATATTGGCTCTCTCATCGATATTGGTCTTCACTTCCACCTTCTCGAGTGCTCAGCAGGAACAATCCGAAACCAAACGCAAAGTTGTGACTCGTGTGGTTCCAGCGTACCCGGACCTCGCTCGCCGAATGAATGTGAGAGGGACGGTAAAACTGGAAGCTGTGGTTGCGAGCAATGGCAACGTAAAGTCACTGCAGGTACGAGGCGGACATCCTCTTCTGACAGAAGCCGCGCAACACGCGATTCTGAAATGGAGATGGGAACCGGCTTCCCACGAGACTCGCGAACCGGTCGAAGTGAGATTCGATCCTCGTTAAGTTGCCCTCCCGAAGTTGCCGCGTCGTCTGAAATCCTCTCTACGTTGTGATACAAATTTCGGTGAACGACATGCCCGAGCAATGCAACCCTCATTTAATTCTGTTTAGGCTTGCAGGCGTTCCGTGCTGAGAGCACTCTTCATCTCTCTTTCGGAAAGCCGGTCCCTCCGCACGTTTGCCGAGCGATCTAGTATTGGCCAACGATTATCCAGCCGCTTTGTGGCCGGAACCGAAGTGGAAGACGCTCTCCGCGCTGCCCGAGCCGTCAACCAGGCGGGCATGAGCGTCTCGATTGACAATCTCGGCGAAAACGTTACCAACGCCGAAGAAGCCCGCTCCAGCGCCCAGCTTTATCATCAGTTGCTTGACCAGATCGCCATCCGAAAGCTCGACGCCAACATCAGCCTGAAACTCACCCATATGGGTTTGGACGTGGACGAAGCACTCGCCCACGAACTGGCTAGTGGACTGGTGGCGAAGGCAGCCACGATGATCCCGCCGAATTTCGTTCGCGTGGATATGGAAGGTTCCCCTTACACGCAGCGCACGCTTGATTTTGTTCACGAACTTCACCGCCAACCGGAAAATCAAGGACGCGTGGGCGCGGTCATCCAGTCCTATATGCGCCGCGCCGCGAGCGACATTGAGAGGCTTCTGGACGAGGGCATTCGCATCCGGCTATGCAAAGGCGCCTACAAAGAGCCGCCGGAGATCGCGTTTCAGAAGAAATCAGAAGTGGATGCGAACTACGTCAAGCTGATGAAGATTCTAATGAAGAGCGGGATCTATCACGGTCTGGCGACCCACGACGAAAAAATCATCAACCAAGCCAAGGCCTTCGCTACCAAGAACCGCATTTCTCGCGACGCCTTTGAATTTCAGATGCTTTATGGCATCCGTCGCGATCTACAGCAAGCCCTGGTAAGAGAGGGATGGCGGATGAGGGTTTACATCCCGTTCGGCGCGGAATGGTATCCCTACCTTATGCGACGCCTGGCCGAACGCCCGGCCAACGCATTGTTCATTGCTAGGAATCTGTTTCGAAAATAAATCTGAATTCGAACAGGTGAGGCAGGCAAAAACTATTCTTCCGACCCTTGATCGCTCTGGCCGCTCTCGGCTGGGGCCAAGGGAAGCTGGGAAATCCCATTCAACAAGCCACGCTCTTCGGGGGAAAATTGGTTCTTGAAGCGGTCAGAATCAATCGCTTGCTGGCGCTGGTCCGGAGGCATATTCCGCAGGTCGGAGATCGCGCCCTGCACCAGCTTCCGGCGTTCCGGCGCCAGATCCTTGAGCTGCGAGAAAAGCTGCTTGGCGTTCTGTTTTTGCTGAGGAGTCAGGTGCTCCCAGGTCTCCATGCGGTCCAGGATGCGCTGCTGACGATCCGAGGGTAGGTTGCTGAAATGCTGCAACCGCTCTCTTAACCTTTGCTGCCGCTCCGGCGGAAGACTGCGGAACTGGGTATCGTTGTCCAGTGCCCGTTGCTGCTGATCAGGTGGCAAATCTTTGTATTGGCGCAACCACTCGCCGACATGATGTCCGCGTCCACCGGCCTGTTGCTTCCGTTGCTGTCGGTCGCCGCGACGTTCCTTGGCAAACGATGGCATGGGGCTGGCCACGACCAGTGCCAGACTGATCATCGTCGCCCACACGGTTATGAAGCGGTGCCGCAACACTTGTGTTCTCGTTTCCATCCCATCTAACGTTTTGAAATCTTCTCGCTCAAAAAAAACCAACAGAGATGTTTGAGACGCCTGCCTACGGATTAGCGTTCACATCCTGCTGCACCTGCAAGTCGTCCAACACATCGAAGTCGGAGTAAAGCTCGTGATTCTTGTCCAACGCTTGTAGGTCGCCAACTGCCGTGCCTGGTTCGGCCGCTACTGTAGTCTGAGTTGTGGGCTGGCCAGTTTCTCCCTTGGGGAACAAAGTTACGCCTACCGCGATCATCACCGCGAAAGACACAGCTAAGGCAGGCTTGCGGAGCCATTGCAGCCATCCCTCGGTCTGTTTCGTCTGCTCCTCGCGCAGACGGGCTCGCAGCCGCACGTCAAAATACGGCGACGCATCCGGAACCTTCCACTCATCCAGCAGTCTCATCGTCTGCCGGAAAGCTTCCAGTTTGCCGCTGCACTCAGCGCAGATCTGAAAGTGATTTTTCATTTCGGGCGTGACCGCGCCCAGTCCGGCGGCCAGGTCCGGCATCAGTTCGCGCATCTGGTTGCATGTCATAACAGTGTCCTTCATACAAACTCTTTAAGCTGCTCGCGCAGACTCTCGTAAGCACGGAACAATAGTGACTTCGTGGCCGACTCACTCAATTTCAGCACCAACGAAATCTCCCGGTAGTCCATCTGTTGATATTTGTGCATGACGACCGCAATTCTCTGCCGCTCCGGCAAAGCTTCAACCCGCCGACGGATAGCAGACAGCCGCTCCCGCCGCATCAGCATTTCTTCCGCCGTGAGCGAGTCATCCGGAACATCCATAGCCGCGCCGGTATTTTCGTCCGGCTCGTCCAGACTGACGATGTTCTCAGGACGTTCATGGCGTGTGTCCCGCGCGTGGTTCACTGCCAGGTTGGTTGCGATCCGGTACAACCACGTAGTGAACTTGGCGCTAGCTTCGTACTTCTCGCGCGAGCGATAAATACGCAAAAAAACTTCTTGCGCCAGTTCCTCCGCCACCGCCGGATTACGCGCCATGCGGTACATGAAGTTCTGCATCGGCCGGCGATACTTTTGCAGCAGATAATCGAAAGCAGCGTCGTCGCCTGCTTTCACCCGCAACATCACTTCGGCATCGCTGAGCCCATCCGGAGAGAGACCGGCGACTGCCTGCGTAGGAGGCACTCCACCTCGGCCCGCGAGCAACCCGCTATCTAGGGCTATGCTGCTCACACTGATATCAACCCTTTCGGTGGCCAAAAGTTGCGTCGGAGATGGCTCGGAAGTGCCATCCCCAGAGGAGGCTACGGGCACTTTGGCGGGCTTGGGTTCGGTCGGCATTTCGCGCTTATGCCACTAATGACTAGGGGCGCGGAGGACAGGTCCCCGGTCGCACCTAGACTTAGGCTATCATGCTGGCAGCGGGACCGAAAACGGTTCAGTTGCTACAATATAGCGGCTCCGGGGGATCAACCTGGCACGATGGTTGCGTAGTTACTTCCATATCCGGGTAATTCACAGACAGGCCCATCAGAAGTCGATCATCCATGGGGCTTTCCGTTGAGATTCGCATCGAGGAACCCTGCAACGTAGTCTCGTACTGGTTGCTGTGGCCTGGGACACGGAGACGGTAATCGCGGACAAAGTGATGGAGGCGGATCCTGATTTCGAACCATCAGCTACGGACGTCGCTTTGACCGTCACAGTCACATCGCTCGCAGGTGGAACGCTGGGAGCAGTGTAGGTGGTCGCGACGCCGCTCGCGGTCGCAGTAGGAGAAACGGTACCGCACTGAGACGCGGTGCAGGAGACCGTCCAAGTGACGCCCTTGCCTGAAGCGTCGTTTAGTTCAGTTGCGGTAAAGGAGTCTGTGCCGCCCGCCTGCACAGAGTTAGAGCTGGGCAGAGACTGAAACCGTAATCGGAGAGGACGCGCTCACCGACGAACTGCCTCCCCCACCGCAGGCCGTAATCGCGATCACTAAAGCAAGTGACACGAGTGCAAGACCGAACCACGCGGCAGGTTTCATACCGACCTCGCAAGCTCAATCTCGCTATCGCGGCGACACCGTGTTCCGCGGGCAAATAAAACCATGCCTGGATCGCGAAGCACAGGGCCAGTACTACTTTTTTTCTTCACTAAGAACGAGACGATGAGCTCAACTTAATAAGTGCGAAGGATCCGGCGAAGGTAACATTTAGAAGCCAGCCCAGTGGGTAGAAAGGGCCGATGTTAGGAGAGTTTCCCAGCTGGGATGGTTTTCCCGGAGGCATTTTGCTCGTGGAGGGAGACTCTGTCAAGAACTATCTAGGTTTGGAGCCGGGCAGTCCAAGTGTGGACTCTTGGTTTCTCTTAAACCCAATGAAGCCAGGAATGTTGGGCACGGAGAATGCCCTCTAACAGTACGTGTTCTGGGACCGAAGAAATTTACCGTTCGTATTGTCGGTCACGGAACTGGTAGTTGCCTGCAAAACTTTGGCGGGGGATTTCTTAACATTGCCGGAGGCTCCGCCACCTTCAGTGGGACAGCTACGGTGATTCCTGAGCCGATATCGCTCGTATTGATCGGCACTGGTTTAATGGGAATTTGGATCAGAAGGAAAATCGCGCAGTCAAGGCGCCCCTTAGGGTATCCGGTAGGCGTTGCCCGCAGAAACTTTCCACGCCAACCATCACTCAGCGATCAGAGTAGTGGATTCTGATCGTTCGATTTCTTCCGGCCCGTTCCCACGGGGTTGACTAGCACGGCTGTCGCTGCTTGAATGTAAAAGGTTGGGCGCTTAACTCAGCGGTAGAGTGCCATCCTCACACAATCATGCGGTGTTTGCTTGCTGTGATCCTGCTTTCGACACTTTTTTCACGCGCCCAGGACAGCACCGCTACTTGCGAGTCCTACAAAGTCGATGATGACAGTGTCACCGTCTGCACGTCTGGCGAATACAAATCAGTCATGCGCTGCGCTGGGGATGGCTCAAAGTGTACTACCATAACTCGCAAACTCGACGAGGATTACTCCGACGAGAGTCTGAGGACGTTCTGCACGGCGGGACTTAATGATAGTTGCAGCAAACTGGCTAGTAACCTAGACGTTCGCAAGCACACGGACAAGACAATGGGAGGAAGCATCTGCGACCAAGATTACTTTCGCCCGAACAATCCCGAGAAATGCAAGAAAGAAGCTGATGAATTGAAGCTCAATGAAGAAGTTGTGAGTAAATGGCTAGAACGAGAAGAGGCGAAGGACACGGCCAAGAGGTTGGAACTTTGCGACAAGAAAGTCTACGAGAAGGATTACTGCGACGCTCTCAAAAAGAAACAACAAGCCAAACCAGAAGCGCATCCTTCGACAGACGCACATTAGCTGGGGCAGCGCCAGTTTTTACATTGTTTGTAGAGTTTGCGCTCCAGCGAACCGCACAGCACAAGGGACAGCGCAACGAGAGAACGATTTACCAGTATCCTAGTTCTCAGATCAAACTCATCCAAATCAGGCGAGATTGCCGTGTCCATCTGGTAGGCGATCCACTCCTCTTCTTCAGCTTGAGCCGTGGCCTGGGCTTCAAGTTCCGAGACCCATGCCGCATAAAGTAAGGCGACCTGACCGCAAGGTTCGCACATCTGGAAGACGCTGTTACCGCACCTGCTGACTTTGGTGATCGGACGTGGCATCGCCTGTACACTGTGCAATATTCAATAGCCGCGTTTTGCGGTTGAGGTTATCCCGAACCAGATCCCGAACTAGGCCGGAAAAGACACCCCACTTTGCCCTTGATTAGCGACCAAAAACCCCCATTTAGCCCCGTTTCAAGCCCCCTTTTAAATGACACTGCGAATGGGCCTAAGTCCAATCAGGCCAGCGAATGTTGAGGAGAGAGAATGCCTCCATCGGTGCCGCCTTCGCGGACCTACGCGCGGTGTAACCGGATCCCGAGCATGACAGCGATAAAGCACAGCAGATTATTGGCGAAAAAATTCAGCACGAATGTACTGAACCTGCCCTCATGCCAATAAGCCATGCTTTCATAGGCGAACGCGGAAAAGGTTGTAAATGATCCGCAGAACCCCGTCGCCATTAACAATCGCCAACGGTCGTGCTCGTGGTCGGCTGTCCAGGTGAGCACATATCCGACGATCACACACCCGATCACATTGACCGCCAGTGTTCCGTAGGGGAAACCGTGATGATGCGATAGCTCAGACGAGAAGTACGTAAGAAGGAAGCGAGCTAATGCTCCGAAAATAGCGCCGATTGCTACGCACAGCAGGCTTGATAGCATGATGACCTCCTACAAAGTGGTAGGAGTCATCAGCCCCGCGTCGGGCAGTTAAAGGCGAACTCCATCGCCCACGATGATTATATCAAGCCTCATGTTCAATTCAGTTTTTGCTGTGCGGACGTGGTGAGCCAAAGAAGTAAGAGAGTACGAGTCCAAGCATCACCATCCAAATCAGGTTGGCGCGCGAAGCGAGATTGCTGACGATTAGACTGCGTCGAGGTTGAAACAGGAACATAGCGAAAATGATGCAGGACAACAGCGTTCCAACGACCCCGGCCATGTTGCCAAAAAGAATCGCAGTTATCAGGATGACGCCAATGAATAGCAGAGGCAGCCAGCCTTCAAAAGAACGGTCTCGAAACAGATAAGCCAAACCACCAGCCGCTGTGCTACACAAAATCACCCCGACTGAAGGACGCCATCTTTCTGAAAAAAGGAACATCGCACCCTCTTGAGGAGTGTATCGCGTCGGCCATCGCCGAGACGAAGTGGTTGCTAAATTCGCGCGGCCTAGTCCAAGTCTGTGAGGCGAATTCCCAAGCCGTGGGCCCGAAATTCATCGTCGGCGCTGAACTCCTTTGGCATAGGAGGGACCGGAGCCGGTTGCGTGCCGTGGATCTTCTCTTCAAACTCTTTGATCGCCCGCTGAACCGTCTCCTCATCTGTGCCGATCTGTCGCATGAAGTTGATTGACCCCAGAAAGCCCTCCACAAAGTCATCACCCAAAGGATCGGGGTAGCTCACACTTATTCTGCCTCTTTTCACAGTCCGCTTCACCATCAACCCGTCAATCATGATCCAGTCTGTGCTGCTCTTTTTCGCCATATCGTTATCTCCTTTTCATTCCAGGTGTGCTATCAACGAAACGTGGGAGAGGGTGCTCGTCTAAATCTGAGCCGCAGCAGCGACAGCTGCATATTTGTGAACTGTCGCCACACTGATGCCCAGCGCGGTGCCAACTTGCCGCAAGCTCTGTCCGCTTGCTACCAGCGCTTTAAGCTCTGAGATCAGCTCAGGATCAGCTGCCGGGCGTCCTATGCGCTTTCCCTTCGCACGCGCGTTGCGAATGCCAGCCCGCACGCGTTCAGCGATGAGACTGCGCTCCAGCTCAGCCACAGCGCCCAGAACCGTGAATATCATCTTGCCCGTGGGCGTGGTTGTGTCCATCTGTTCACTGAATGAGCAGAACTCAATTCCCAAGCTCTTGAACGTTTCCAGCGCACGCAACAGGTGAGAGACCGACCGTGCGAATCTGTCGAACTTCCAGCAAACCACAGCATCAAACCTACGCTTGAGTGCGTCCGCCATCATGCGATTGAGTTCCGGCCGCGAGTCCTTGGCTCCGCTGATGCCAGAGTCAATATACTCACTTGTGATTTCCCAAGCTCGACGGGTGCAATACTCCTTCAATTCTCTGAGCTGCATTTGTGGATCCTGTCCATGATTTAGGGTTGAGACTCTCGCGTAGATGGCGGCTTTCATGGCTGCCTCCTTCGGACGCGAGCACATTAACCCAGCACGTTGGGTTTGTCAAACAGTTTTCTCGAACATCCAAGCTGGGGCTTTGAGGAGTACCAGGGTTGAGCACGTCCTAATCTGGAGATGAGGTCGCGCTAGGCTGAGCGCTTCGTAGAGTGGCGTTTCTTGAGCCGTGGACGCCCACCAAGCTTGCCATTGGCGCGTGAGGCATCAGCCTTAGCCTTGGAACGCTGGGAGCCGCGACAGGCCGGGCAATAGCAAACCAGTGGGATCTTGTGGATCTTGCAGATGGGAACTGAGACGCTCATTCGATGAAGAATAAGCCAACGTGCTGGGATTGCCAAGGGTTAGGAAAACCCCTCCAAAATGCCCCGCATAAGCCCTGTATTTGCAATGCGGCCTCTGGGTACTCGGACTGTTAGTTAATCAAGTGTTTAACGAACGCCCAGCGGCGGAATCCTGCCATCGGGAGGGCGTGAATCAAATCTTGTTCTCCTGAATTTTTAGGTAGCGACGCCACGAACGCTTCCGCCAACGGTGCTGTTCCTTTCCCGCGTCAGAGGTCCGATACTTGATTTGTGCTCGTCGTTGTGACGGCTGATTGTTAAAGCACCACGTACACAGCAACAGTCCTCGATTGATCCAAGAACTAGGCTTAACCAATTTCTCGGGGTGATTCTTGCAGCGTGGAGTTCTCTCTCGATTGTCCCATTGCCTCTGTCGCCGTTCCTTAGCAGACCCCTGGAGCTGCGATTGGCTTACCACCTTCAGAGGATCGGTTGCGAGCTTGATTATCATGCCGGTTTGATGATTGTTGCGAGTAACCGGATTCTAGACGACCCGACTTCGAGGCTCTGGGGAGTGTGAGTGAGTGGCGACGCCATAACCCGTGCCGTCTCCGCTTAGACTCGCTTGCCTGCTCGGATCTCGGTTTTGGTGATGGCGGCAGGGTACCAGGGGTAGGTCCGGCCCCGACCCCTCCGCCCAAAAGGGGTATGGTCACGGAGATTTTTTGAAGGTCTGAAGGGTCGCCCATTCTTGGATTTCATGTCGGGAGTTCTTTTTCTCATTGTGGGGCGAATCGCTTGTCTCTGGGCGAACTAAATGTGGGCTGACGTGATCGGCGGAAAAACAATGTTCTCAATCTGACGCTGGTCCAAAAAGACTCCGCTAGAGGACAGGGCTGGAACGATCACACAGTCGAGTGACGCCGGATATCCCTCCCTTTGGATGGCCGAAACCTGCTTGTCAAAATTGTCCTCTGGACCCTTGCCAGCGCCGCACTTCTTAAATTCTTCACGCGCGTGAGCGATATCGCCAGAAAACCAGACTAATCTGACGCCACAGGTACGTAGTTCGTCAATCCAAGATAGACAGCGGACGGGAAATCCCCAATCCAGCACAGTTCGATCATGCTGTTGGCGAAGCCGTTTCACAAAGGCGTGACGATCATTGAGGAAGCTTTTATACAGTTCCGGATGGGGCCAACTGTTTGGATAACACTCGATATCGTAATGCGCAAAGCTGTGTCGGCTTGCCAAGTACCGCCCGAAGGTGCTTTTGCGCGTGGCGGGTATGCCAGACAACAATATGATGGTCTCCTTCGGAATCGTCCTTCCAATCATCACGCTACCAAACCCGGAAAGGTCTCATGTTGGCAAATGCCGCTGAGCACAATCACGCTCGCCCCTTGTCAAAAGCACTCTCAAGTAAGAGAGCGGCCCGATAATGCGATATGGCCATTTCAGCCGCCCTAATTTCAGATTCCATTACATTCCTCTTGGCCAAATTCTTCTCTTCCATGAGCTCAGCCGCAAGGGCCTTTATCCGCGCTTCCAGTTGTGAGATGTGATCTCTAACCGAGACATCCATATCAACCTCGGTATTTGAAAAAGCGAATCGCCAAAATAATGACCACCAGGACCACCGCAATCTCAATAATGTTCGCTGTTGTCATGCCAGAAGATTACTCTTGCCAGACATTCGTTGCACGATGTTCTCGCCTATTTTCATTTGGAATGCAGACTGTCAATTCTCTGCATGATCCGTTCTGCCCACTGAATGCTCGCCTCAATGATCTGGTCGGTGATGGGCATCCCGTTCGGCATTCCGAAAAGGTCATCTGCCCTTTGCATGTGTAGGGCACTCAGAATCGCCGCCATAATTCCGATCACCTGCTTTCGCCCTTCATCCATCCTAGCAATCTAGCATTTTCGCTTTTTGTTCGTCCAAGAAAATCGGGCGAAAATCCGCCTAGTTCTGTTTGCTAAGCAACTGTCGGAGCGGTTCTGGCGTCCGATTCAGCTTATGCCGAAGAAACCGAAGCAGAAAAAGTCGGAAGAGGCATTGAAGGGATGGGCGGCTATCGCTAAGTTCCTCAGCCAGCCAGTCTCCACTGTCCAGCGCTCGGCCAATGAGGGAATGCCCGTTAATCGCATCGGTCGTTATGTGGCTGCGGTCACCAACTGAGCTGGAGCGCTGGCTCACGCGGGAGGCTGGAGCGAAAGAGACCGTTCATATTCCATCGGCGGATACTGACCTGCTGGC
>WNGJ01001604.1_pt1 | contig 27865 bp, 22 predicted proteins | sample 5400611 | NCBI WGS metagenome assembly WNGJ01 (sample SAMN13153375, study PRJNA577476) | soil metagenome | isolation source: 40 cm soil or saprolite under Garry oak tree replicate 1 | place: USA:California | collected 2016-06-15
TGCCCCTCGGACCTGCCGAAACGTTTAGTCCGAGTTTTATTACAAACTCAACATTCTCCTGGACGATGTGCACGTCCAACAGTGGGAGTCCTTACGTTCCCAACGACGATTGGGGAAGCCATGTGCTGGTGAGCACGGAGGTGGTTCTCTTTGCATACTCACCAACAACACTCGGTTGTGCGTAAGACAGTCCCAGGCGTAGACGCCTTACGACCGTGTTCAGCGTAGCCGGGGACTCTAGTCGGATACGTTGTGGGAAAAATTGACCCTGCCCATCTCAAGATACCAGGCGACTACTTCTGCCCGAGGGGGTGGGCGATTTCTAGATGCTCTTTCTCCTGACAGGACGATGATTCTTTAGTATCCTGAAGAAGGAGTTCTTTATCTCGGGCATTACAGAGGAATCCAGAGTTGGATTCAGAAGTGTTAAGTTTTTATACGAACGCTGTTCAACCTGAACGCGGAATCTCAGGTGTTCATGTGAGCTTGTTCAATGGAAAGTTACCCGCCCAATTGGCAATTCTGGTAGCGTTGTCATTATCGGCTGTTGTTCTTGTTCCAACCGTTCCTAGGGCTCACGCTCAAGCTACTACTCTTACCATTCAACCGCCTAACCAAGGATCGTTGGCCGTGGGTTCTACTTTCAAGTTTAACGTGACCGTCACGAATACGCCTTTCACCTTTGCAGGCTGGGACATTACTGTTGTCACTGACAACACTGTTCTTTCTCCGCAGTCTATTACCCTCTGCAACACTACTGCTTGTAACGTGCAGTACTCTGATTCTGGTGGCACCAACTTTATGCCGGGGGGTACTGATGCTCAATGCATCAACGGCGTGAATTCAGGCGCATTCAATGTCTGCGCAGGTAATGACGGTCCTGGCGTCGCTCATGACGCGTTCGCATCCAGTGGATTCACAGGAGGCGCACTTCTACTCTTCACAATAACCTACAAAGTAATAGCTTCTGGAACCACGAACGTTGTTTTAGGTCCTGACCTTACACACCCAGAATCTACGACAGGAACGACTAACCATCTCCTCGATAATAACGGGATCGACATCATAGCCGACGAGACCGGCGGCTTTTACGGTTCGGTCGCGCCCACGCTGATATCAGTGGTCAAGGGAACCGATAACAATCTCTACTACAATACCTTCGCAGGAGGATGGGGCGGCACATGGCAAGCCCTCAACGGTCAAACCCCCTCTCCCCCATCGCTCTGCTCGTCAGGACCTACCACTACCGAGCTTGTGATTCGAGGAACAGACAACGGCATATATCACAAGACATTCTCTGGCAGCACCTTCTCGGCCACCTGGGACAGGAACCCTAACGGTGTAACATCGATGCAGCCTGTCTGCTCGGTCCTAGGAACCACGCTATACGTCGTCGTTGTAGGACCCACCGGAGAAATATGGAGTACAACCTTCGACCTGTCAGCTCATACTTGGGCAGCATGGACCGACCTCTCGGGAGCCACTGCCTCCGCACCCGCCCTCGCCGCGACACCATCACTCACTAGACTGGACCTCGTAGTCAGAGGCACCAACAATCTGATCTATCACAAAGCATTCACATCCAACGCCTGGGCCCCAGCATGGGACACCTCCAACCGCTCACCCGTCCCCGACAAAACCATCGGCGCACCAGCAATAGTTAGCGACGGAAGCCAACTCCACGTTGTGGTCATCGGAACAGAGGGCAACCTGTGGTACGCGACACTCAGCTTCACCGGAGTCTGGTCGACCTATACCTCACTAGTCGGATCCACGCCCGCCAACCCAGTCCTAGTCATCGACTCCGCAAACACGCTTCACCTTGTTGTAACGGGGAGCGACGGTCACGTCTATGGGAAAGCTCATCCGTCCGGAGGATCCTGGGATCCAACATGGACCAGCGCTGGAGGTATAGTATCTGGAACTCCAGGCGTGACCACGATAGGGTCAACTGTACACATTGTGGTCAAGGGCGGCGACGCCAGACTATGGTACAACACTCTCTCGGGAACCACTTGGTCAGGATATGTGTTCATGAACGGAGCCGCAAACCTAGCTGCAAGCCTCTCAACCCCGTGAGCTAATCAAGGAATCTGATGCCCCTTCAATCTCTTTTCTACAACATTTCTCCCGCACCTCCTGACGGAAGCTCTGTCACGATTCTCGAACCCGTACGGCCAATTAAAAGGCCTTTAGGGGAGAGGTCGAATGAGTAGGATCAGAACCTCTGTCGTAACCGTTTAGAGCGTCTTGCGATTCCAGAGTTCGACCGTACGCTTCAATCCTTCGTCGAGGGTGTAACGGGGCCGCCATCCGACCTCTCTGCTGATTCTTGTATTGTCCAGGACGAGATATGCGGGGTCTTGACTCTGCGGCCTTTGCGGATAGCCAGGAGGATAGGATCCTAGGACAAGTTTGCCCTTGAACTCTGTCAATCCGGACAGTTTCTTCGCGAGTTCTGCGTTTGTAACTGGGTTGCCGGGTGAGACGTTGTAGACGCCTCCGACTGCTTTGTCGGATTTCGCGACGTCCAGGTAAGCGTCGACATGATCATCCGCGAACATGTAATCGCGAACCGAGTCTGGTACGCCGATGTAGCATGTTTCTCCCGCTATCATCTTTGAGATCAGGTATTCTGTGTAGAAGCCGGTCTCCCAGACCCTGCCGTAGCTGTTGATCGGTCTCATCACAGTTCCTCGAAGGTGGTAGATCCGATTCGCCATCTGGACATATTGATCAGCAGCCGCCTTCGACACGGCATAGGGCGACGCCGGGTTGAGGAGAGCGTTCTCTGAAATCGGTCGGTCGCTGGGCTGCCAGCCATAGACCTCCGCAGTCGACGCGGCAATCAGCCTAGTATTCGGGGACTGCCTAAGAATCGAATGAACAAGGTTCACGGTCCCGTCAAAATTGATTCCTATGTACGGATAAGGATCGTCGAACGACAGCCGGACGGGAGTGAGCGCTCCAAGATGGAACACAATACTTGGATCGGATGTTTCTACCGCAGAGAGAACAGAATGAAATCTGACTAGGTCGCCTTCTATGAGGTGGATTTTTGGGATTATCTTCTCTATTCTCTTTAGCTCTCTCTCCGACGAGTGTCTGACCAATCCGTAGACATTGTCTCCCTTCTCCACCAGTCTTGTAGCAAGTCGTGATCCTATGAATCCTGTGATGCCTGTAACGAGAACGTTCAATGTGCCTGACTTCTCAACCGTTTCTCTGCGTCTTCGAGCTCCCTTAAGGAATTAATCGTAATGAACGACCCGCGGTGCCTAAACGCGGCTACCTTACCCGCTTTTGAAAGCTTAGGAAAGGTTGTTCTCTCAACGTCACCGACTTGAGGAAGATGCTTCACGATCTCGTGATGAAACACGTAGATTCCCGTGGAAATATTCACATCTTTCAATACTGGCTTCTCCAAGAATCCCCGACAATAATCATGCTTGTCCACCTTGACCAGACCGAAAGGAAGACGTGGATGAATTACTGCGATGGTCGACACGGTACCGCTTTTCAAATGCTTCGCCAACATCTCATCGAGTCTGAGGTCAGTGATCTGGTCGCCGTTCAGGGCGAAGAAAGTCTGATCGTCAACGTAACGGCTTATTGCTAGCCTAAAGCCTTCGCCTGTTCCTCCAGGAACAGTGTGGACACTGTACTGTATCTTCACGCCAAAGCGCGCTCCATCTCCCAAGAAGTCGATTATCTGCTCTTTCAGATAGGCGACGCCCATCACGATATTCGAAACCCCGTTTGCCTTGAGCCACTCGACGACCCACTGAAGAAGCGGCTTTCCACCTACCTTGACGAGGCCCTTGGGCAAGTCTGACGTTATGGGTCTCAGCCGAACACCTTCACCCCCCGATAGAACCACCGCGGTTCTTGGCCGATTCGAAAGTCTTGCCAATGCACTTATCGAACAGCGACGCCTTACGGAACGGGTATAAGCGTTCCATCTTGAAGAACTAGGGTTTTTGGGAGCGGAACCATCTTAGGGTCCGGTCTAATCCTGTCTCAAGTCGGATTGACGGGCTCCAACCCAGCAGTCTCTCCATTCTCGCAGTGTCTGGGAGACGCCTCATATGATCCCCCGCCGGTAGCGGGAGAAAGCGGATACTAGAATCGGAGACTGCTATGGCCTTTATTCTTTCGGCCAAGTCGCGGATATTGTTCTCCTCTTTCATGCCGATGTTCAGAACCTTCTCCGACGATCTGTCCAAGCCCATGAACAGGAGCGATGCGGAGACCGTGTCGGTCACGTAAGAAAACGATCTTGTCTGGGAACCGTCCCCGAATACAGTAATGTCATCTCCTTGTAAAGCCTGGAGTATGAATCTAGAGATGACCCTCCCGTAAAGGTCCTCAGCTCTGAGTCTGGGTCCATAGCTGTTGAAGAGTCGTGCGATCCTAACATCAAGTCCGTACTGGTCATGGTATGCCTTGCACAAGGCTTCGCCGAACCGCTTCCCTTCTTCATAACACGATCTTGGTCCGAGAGGATCGACCTTTCCCTCATACGATTCAGGGGTTGGAAAAACCTCAGGATCGCCGTAAGCCTCGCTTGACGAAGCATAGAAGACTCGGGCATCATTCTTCCTGGCCAAGTCCAGCATTCTGTCCGTTCCCGTAGCATTCGCCAACGCTGTCTCCACGGGATGTTTCTGATAATCTTCGGGAGCCGGTCTGCTCGCGAGATGAAAGACCATGTCAACCTTTGGACTCTTGGAATACGTGCAGACATCGGCCCTTTCGAATTTGAAACTCTTCACAGTCTTCAGATGATCAATGTTCTCGAGGACCCCTGTAGAGAGATTATCCAGGCAAATTATTCTCGAATCTAATCCAACGAGAGTGTCGCAGATCCAGCTGCCCAAGAATCCCGATCCACCAGATACAAGGACACCCTTCCCTTGGAATGCGCTAGGATCTATCGATCTTCTGATCGCATCAAGATCCTCGCTGATAATTGAATCCTTCAATCTTAATGCGAGACCATCGCAGAATCTCTTCTAGGACGCGGGCTCTCGAGAGTGTTCATAGGACAAATTCAGGGCTTCCCGGTAAAGATCTGGCGAGCCAATGTCCAGCCATGATTCCTTTGCATCAATCCTAGTTGTATACACGTTGAGGTTCCAGTCTACAATCTTCTGGATGCCGTCGGTGAGCTGGAGCTCGCCTGCGAACCCAGTATTCGTCGACTCTAATGCCTTGAATATGACGGGGTCGAACACGTAGACGGGCATGATCGCCAGTTTTGAAGCCGGCTCGGCTGGTTTCTCGACGAGACGTTTCACCTTCACTAGCCCATTGGGCATAGTCTCACCTTCCACGATTCCAAACCTTTTCGGATCCTGAACTTCCTTCGACAAGAACAACGTGCCGGCCTTGTACTCCTCACTCATGCGTACGAGTCTGCTTAAGTGTTCAGCATTTTTCGATATGAAGTAGCTGTCGCCGGCATGGACTAGGAAACGGTCGCTCCCCGCGAAACCCTTTGCTTTCAACACCGCGTCCCCGAAACCTCGAGGCGCAGGTTGATTGATCCATACGAGGGTCGAATCGTCAATCATCTTGTAGAATGCTTGCAGTTCCTCGGTGGCACTGTCTAGACCTTTACTGTCGAGCTTCGAAATAAAAGAGAGGTCGGGCGTGAAATGATCCTCGATCGCCCTCTTCCCTCGCCCCACGATGAAACAGAAGTCTCGGAACCCAACAGAGTACAACTGCTCAAAGATCAGCTGTACGATGGGTTTCAGACACAAGTCTCCATTCATAGCCCTCGCGAAGACCGGCAGCATCTCTTTCGGCTGTTCCTTGGTGACCGACAGGGCATCCTACCAAGGCAACAATAGAAGGATTCTCTCCGAGACGCAGAGCCAACCGCGTAGAAGACGATTCTCTCTGAACAGATTATTATCACTCACTTAACTAGCCCGCATCAATTTCAGCGAAGACCTGAGGTACAGCCCCATCCTACTAAGAGCCACCGAGGAGACCGACGAGCAACAGGCAGAAAAAGTAGTAGAACTCGCGGAAAAATTGACTGGTCCTCTGGAGCAGAAGAGAATCGCGGTTCTAGGCCTCGCATTCAAGAAGAACACGGGTTATATCAGAGAAGCAGCATCACTACGCGTCATCACACTTCTACTGAAAAATGGTGCCCAGGTAATTGCCTACGATCCTTTGGCGATTCCAAACGCTCGGAAGCAACTCGGGGAAACCGTCGAATTTGCGAAAGATGAACAATCAGCGCTCAAGGGCGCTGACTGTTGCATAGTCATGACTGAATAGAGTCAGTTCGGGAAACTCCAAGCGAAGGACTATCTTGCACTTATGCAGATGCCCAACCTGGTCGATGCAAGGAGACTTTACAACCCCGATAAATATGGGGCCTTGAATTTCGCCGCCGTTGGATTCGGAGCCCAACAGGAATAACTTCCAACCTAGCACGGGTATCTGCAGGACCTATTTTCCTAGGGGGAGTTAAAGGCTCAAGAGGTCCATTTGGCGATTTTGTTGGATCCTTCCTTCAAACAAAATTTTGAGTTCGGCCTGGAGGCCAGTAGTCTTAAATTCTCAAACATCGCGAATGGACTCGACGAAATTGTCAACGGTCAATTTTCTCAACCAGCGAAGATTCCCCAAAACAATAACAATCCTTCTCCCGTTGCTCGTTATGCTCACCACAACCTTTCTTGTAAGTCCGGTACGTGGGGAGACAGTCGTAGCCACCATCCCCATAGGAACGGGGTTGCCGAACCCCATTGCCAGTGGCATTGACGTAGACGCCTTGTCAAACCTGATCTTCGTCGCCGACTCTGCCAAGAATGTTGTAGTGATGATAGATGGGTATACCAACACAGTGGTGGCGACGTCCCAAACGCTGGGCAACTCCTACACTTACGGACTTGCGGTCAACCCGCAAACCAACAAGATATTCGTAACGGACGCAAGCATATACTGTTGCGATACATCTCGCATGGTGACTGTCATAGATGAGACGACTCTAGCCCAGGTTGCTCGTGTTATCTTGCCCAGTAGCCCGGCACAGATCGCTGTCAACTCTGTGACCAACAGAGTCTACGTTGAGGAATACCGCGTTCCTGCTGTGGACGTGATGGACGGCTCGACCTACTCCGTCGTGGCCAGATTACCCGTCATTTGCGCCCCCGGAACTGACGCCTCTAGGTGCAATAGTGCTGGAATAGCCGTCAACCATGTGACGAACAAGATATACGCAGCCTTTACTGCGCCCGCCACCACCTGTTGCACCCCTTCAGGGTATACCACAATATTCGTGATAGATGGCTCTACCAACACCGTCAGCGCAAATGTAACTTACGCAGACTGGTTGCTGGCAGCCCCCCCGGCACCTTTCGGCCTAGCGATTGATTCAGCGACGAATATGCTCTATGCTGTATCTGGTCAAAGTGTGCAATTTTCTGTTAACAATTCGAATTCGGTCCATGTTATTGACGCCTCGACTAACTCCATGGTAACATCTATTCCATTGGGCAACTCAACGATTGGTATCGGTGTGGATGAGGCAACTAACAGAATATACGCTGGAGGCTCAAGTGTATTTGCTATTGATGGAGCGACAAACACGTTAGCGGCCACTGTTCCGCATGTTCCCACCCTTGGCGTCGCGGTGAACTCGGCAACGAGCCTAATTTATGCAAGCGGCTATTTCGCCCACAATGTAACGGTGATCGGTGGGCCCAGTCCATCTGCTCATGCCACCAGGACAATTCTTACTTGTGACCCTGGGTCGGTGGCCGTTAACCAGGCTGCCCAGTGTACCGCCACCGTTACCGACACCTCCTCAACACCAACCAGCCCAACGGGCACGGTCTCTTTTACCACCAATAGCTCCGGCACCTTCACACCGTCCGGCAGTTGCACCCTCAACCCAACCAGTTCCTCGGCGAGTAGCTGCACCCTAAGCTACTCTCCTTATCTAGGCTCAGACGGAACTCATAGAATCGAGGGGACCTACAGTGCCGACTCGAGCCATTTCGCCACCAGAGGCAGCTTCAATCTGGCTGTAACAAAGCGTTCCACGTCCAACAGCGTGATGTGTGCCGGCCATTCTGGCAAGTTCACATGCACAGCCTCCATATCAGACACGTCTCCTGGCTTGCCACTAACCCCCACTGGTACTGTCACTTGGACTAGTAGCAGTACAAGCAAGAAGAGCGCGTTCGTCCCGCCCAGCTGCACCCTCAACGGTACCGGTCCGACTGCCAGTTGCGCCGTTTCCTATTCAAACCCGGGCAAATCAATGAGCGTGACTATCACGGCAACGTATTCCGGTGACGCCGGCCATTTCGGAAGCACTGGTAGCACAACTCTAATTACGTAAGAGACCCCGGTTTCCGTCTCCCCTCCTTTCTTTCAGATCGTAAGAATCGATTTCTCTAGTCTTTCTTTAGCCTGTATCCCCCAGAAGATGGACCACTTGGCGTAATCTCTAGAATTCTGAATAATGTTTCTGGAGGAGCGTACTATCTTGCTCTCATGCGGACTCCCAACCTGGTTGACGCAAGGAGAACTTTACAATCCCGATGAATATAGAGCCTTGAATTTCTCCGCCCTTGGTTTCCGAGTTCAACGGCGATAACCGTGCTCTACTTTGCCCTGCGGCCAGATAGACACGGCAAACACACTACCTAGTTGGCGAATGATCATGAAATGCTGGAGAGAGCCGGTGGTAGCGAGGTTGCTCCTCCCAGACTAGTCCACGCCTGCCATACTGACCCTGCGAGTGTATTGTACCAGATTCCGCCGTTCGTGCCGCTCACCATAATGGCAATGTTCGTCCCTTGCGCGGAGACTGCGACCGGGTTGCTTGTCGTCCCTCCGGTATCATCCCAGCTCGTAGACCAGACTCCCCCAAGGGTTAGAGATTTATCGAATATTCGACCGTCCGCTCCGACAACAAATAGATGAAGAGTGCCTGTCGAGTCCGTCGCAAGGCTGGGCGTGATGCCTGTTGTTCCATTGAGGGAGACCCAGCCAGACCATTGACTGGTTGTAAAGTTCAGCGCGTTGTACCAGAGATCATTATTCCCACCCCTCACGGCCATGTGAAGGACTAGTCCATCACTCGACACGGCGGGAACATCTGAGGTGATGCCATTGGGCAGTGACTCCCAAGACTGCGACCAGGCCCCGTTGATGAAGGCTTTGTGGTAGATACCCCCCGCCGCCCCCTGCAAAACAGCATCGAGCCTGTTGAGGCTGGGAGTAGCAGCTAGGGCGGGTGGAGATACGAGAGAGCCATTCAGCGGCTGCCACGTACCCCAGATGCCTGAAGCCTCGTTTAGACTGTTATACCAGAGAGCATAATCCGTCCCACGGACCAGAAGATGAAGAGTCCCGTTCATCGAAGCGCACGCAGGTACATCAGTTGCCACGCCCCCGGGGCTCGTCCAGGCTGACCATGCGCCATTGGAATAGCTCCTGATGTATATGCTGGCATTATCCGAGCCCCTGACAGCCAAGTATACACTCCCACCACTTCCCGAGCAGAACACGGCCGGCCCGGCAGTACCCCCTCCTAGCGACTGCCAGCCACTCCAAGAGCCTGCCAAGGTTGAGTAGTAGAGACCATTGTCAATTCCTCTAACAACTGAGAGGGCTGAGGTTTTCGGAGGCGGTGGAGGAGAGCCGGGTGGGACCGTTACCGATGGGAAGGTCTGGCTAAAGACTGTCGATCCTGACCCCCAGGATATCGTAAACCCTGACAATGTAGCGCCGGTCGATGCAACGCTCGCATAGCTGGCGCAATAGTAGAAAAAGCTCGGCGAAGAGCTAGACCCTGACAATTGCATCTTAGTCCCGTTTGTCAACTGCGTCGGCACCCCAACGGCCGACGGGGGAGCGCAACCGCTCGTACCCGCGACGAAGAGACCCACATAGTATTGAGGGAGCTTGAAGATGGCAGTATAGTCTGCCGTCTGCGACACATTGAACACTGGATAAGCACTGGGACAACCTCCCAGGCAATCTAGTCCCGTCGGAGGCCACCCCGTTCTAGCATTACACCCAAACAGAACCGTGCCGCTTCCGGCAGTCACCGGATGATTGGAGGAGTCTTCGATCATAGCGGTGCAGTTGGCCTTCATACCTGATATCGCTACAGTAGAGACAGGAGTTGCTAGGAAATGCTGAGTCACTAGGACGGCCGCTAGGACCAATCCTACTAGTCCAGCCGCCATGATTAGGCGGATTCCTGATCCGACAGGTCTCACGAACAAACCCGCATAGAGATTGGTATGCTAATCCCGCAGATAAGTCATACCTTTACCGATTGGTTAGACGTAGACGGGGACACATAATCTCAATCCGTCCCTGAATAGCTAGGTGGAGAGCAGTCTCTGGTAGACGGTCGAGTACTTCTTGGCGACCTCAGTGGGGCTGGTGAGCTGCCTCACCTCCCTTGTAGCATTCTGTCCCAGCTTCAGACGCATATCGTCGTCAGCTAGTTCTAGCATAGCTGAGTAAACAGAGTCGCTATTTCTTGAAACGACTCTTCCTGTCTCATGATCCTTAACCAAGTAATGAGCTGGAATGTCTGAGACAATGACTGCGCAGCCCGCTGCCATCGCTTCGAGACAAGCATAGTCAAGTTCTTCTCCGTGAGAGAGGGCGAGAAAGCATCGGCCCGGACCCAAGAGCCGCAAATAATCACGTCTATCCAGAAATCCTGTGAAGATGATACTGTCCCTGACAACGTTTGGAACACTGAGCGCATCCTTCTTCCCACCAACCATGAAGAGAGCTGCACGGGTCTTACCACGAAGCAGGAGCTTTGTGAAGGCGTCAATCGCAAGCTGTGCACCCTTTCCCCTGATAGAGAGATCCCGAGACCCAAAAATGAAAACAACATCCGAATGCTTGGTGCCTCTGCCGAATTCGTATTTATTGCCGCTCGGGGAAAGTGAATTCTCAGGAAGAGTAAGAGGCGGAGGAATGTAATACATGTTCTCGCGAATCTGTCCTTTTGGAACGTACTTGAGGGGCAGAGGTGATATGATCATCCTAGCGGTCCTTAGAGCTAGGGTGTTCATCGCCATGAACTCAAAACCGGCAAGAGTGCCGGGTATGTTGATCGGAAATCCGAACCTTTCGACGTACCATCTTGGATAAAGTCTCCACGAATAGTATCCCCACATCGTTAAGACAAGTCTAGGATGCCTGACGAAAGCTCCGTAGGTAGAATCCGGAAAGTGAACTAGGTCAAAGTCCTTTACCTTCCGACGGACCTCCAGTGACGCTCCCAATGTCTTGATTAGAGGGCCTCCAAAATAGTCTGACATGCCAAGAAACGCATTCGTGGGAAGGCTAAGAGTGCGGATTTCTCCATTAGGAGGATTGAAACCCTGCCAGGTGAGAAGTGTAACCTCAAGCCCGGTTCGCAAGGTTGACATCGCTCTGCATAATTCCAAAGCGTAAGTCGAAATCCCAGAACCGCCGCCATAGGGACCAATCGCAATCTTCTTCGCCAATCATTGTCACCTTGCCTTACTTGCGGCGCACAGCGAGCCCTTCAGGAGTCATAAAGGGTTGCGACCAAGAATATTGTCGCCAACGTTTCCCAGTTGCGTTATGGTAGGAGAGTATTCCTCTCGAATCAGATTCTCAAGCTCTCACTTGATCGAGCTGGACAAAGACTCTTAACACTAGAGATTGCTAACCTCTCTACATGCTTTGAGGCCTCCGCTTACTCGTGACACGGTTCATTGGGCTCTTCGCAACCCTAGACTAGCCTTCTCGTTACTACTGGGCCGATCTGACTACGAATCTGTCCTGCAAGAACTAGTCTCACAAGATCTCGCGCTTCTGAAGAGACGGGTTGGCAAAGTGCTCTCTAAGAGAGAGGATGTTCTCAATTTACCTCAAGAGGAGATTGAGCGGATTGTTTCGTCCATCAGTCCGATAAGGGACGAACATTCTCGGAGGATGCTGAATCGCTGGCATACGTTTCTTTACATAGCCACCCGTGATTCACGTCCCACCATAGTTGTCGAGACCGGCGTGCTCAAAGGGCATTCTAGCTCTGCGATATTGGGCGCCATGGCGGAGAACGATACCGGAACCCTGATCTCGATTGACCTCCCCATGGAGCAGCAGCAGTCAGTTATCGTCGGAGAACAGCATATCCAAGACAGCCTCGCTTCAAGTGGCTTTTCCGTTGGTGGAGTCATACCCCTGCACCTTCGGTTTAGATGGACACTTTTTCTCGGAAACTCTCTACAGGTGCTTCCGCGAGTTCTAGCTCAGCAAGAAAACATCTCCATGTTCGTTCATGACAGCCTCCACACGTATGATCACATGATGGCTGAATACCGTCTTGGTTACGATGCGTTAGAACCGGGTGGACTCTTAATCTCTGACGACGTCAATTACAACTCCGCTTGGTCTGACTTTTGCAAGTCAAAAAATCAGGAGTCGAAAACAATCTCGAAGGGCTCGGGAGAACGAAGTGGTTGTTTTGCCTTTATCATCAAAACCTAGGAAGGAGGCTCATGACATCGTATCATACTGATCACACAAGAGTCTCTCGCCTCACTTCTCTGATCTCCGAACTCGCATTTTCTGACCTGCGTATATTCGCATTCTCCTGGTAAGGTCCACGATCACATCGCTGTTAGCTTCATCACGGTAGAATCTTATTCCCAAGTCCACAAAAATAGGTGCGCCTGATTCATCACAGAAGTCCATATACCAGATGGGGATATCCTCGTCATTCTCAATACCTGTTCTTACGTGGAATGGATGTTTTTGCCAATATTCAACTGGATAGATGAAAGGTTGAGACACATAGTTTAGCTGGACAAGTCGGCTTCCAGACCTAGACCATTTGAGGCCTACACCAAATAGCTCAACCAGCTCTGGGAATCCCAAGGTATCATAGGTGCCACGGAGCTGGAAAGGACCCACGCTCTTCCGATACAGGACGTTTCCTGCAAGAATTATCTCAGGACATTGTAATCTTTCGTATCTAAGAACGAGCTGTCTGAGGCTTCTCGTCTGGCCCAGATAATAGGTTCCAACATCGAGGAAGTGCGTTGCTTCAGGATAATATTCAATTGCAAGTTTATGGGCATCGTTCCACCATCGGACCAGTTTCTCAAATCTTTCCCTGTTCCTGAACCTGGTAAAGTAGACGGGTTCATGGGTATGGCAATAGAACGGCATTTCATCGTAGTTAAGAGTAGCAGGTCTCTGTGCTACAGTAACTGCGAGAAACCTCAATGCTTTCTCATCTCAAGACGCGCTCTTACATATGTTCAGGATTTGTAGCCGTGGATTATCTGAAACTGCGGGAGTCTCTCCCGAAGAAGAAGATCTTCGCGCCTCATAAATGCCCTGAGGGTCGACCGGGATATCAAGAAGTTAGTCGCAAGCTCTGCAATGGCAAAATAAGGAAGCCGCTTTAGAATGTTGGCAATTGTCTGAGATACTCTGAAGTTGATTTTGGTCGTCTTAAACCCATGTTCTTCGAGGATTCTGACCACACTGTTTTCAGTCGAGTGTGTTTCGACGACGATCTCCCTAACTTTCTGCAAGTAGGAACCAGGCAAACAGAGTCTTTCAGCTCCCTCAACGTCCATCTTCACAACGTCGACCGAGACGTCGAGCTCGGCTAAGAGGGAATCTATGGTAGTTGAGGGTATCCTAATTCCATCTCGTTCAATCTTGTAAGTCGCGCCGTCGCCTCCCATAGTGACGTACCCGTCGTGGTCTGAAAGAGCCTTCTTGATGAGTAAGACATTGTTAGCCTTGTTAATCCGCTTGTTCAGTTTCAGAAGGTCGAAGGTTTCCGGTGCCGGTTCCACAGAAATGACACTACGACACCTCGACGCCGCCCAAATCGAAAAGAGGCCCGCGTTAGCGCCTGCATCGAGAACAATGTCATCGGGAAGAATCGTGAGAGATCTGTAATCTCCCTGAAAGAAGATTTCATGATATGCAGGCACGTTTCCTGGGCCACCAAGGCAAAATCGAAGTCTGCCGAACCATAGAAGCGGCCCACATCCCGAGGTCATGTCAATGTGCTTAGCGGATTTCGCGTGTAATAGGCGCTTTGCTATCTCCGATCAGGTCTTCCTATGTGCGAAATAGGAGATTCCTGCGATCTTTCCACAGCCTCTTAAACGAGATAGCCTTGACTCCATTCAGGAGGATGTGATTGCGGGCCCCGATTGCTTGTTCTTTCTGTCTTTCGCTTCCCCTGTAATGATCCTGCTGACGTGACCCAGACCTGCGGCCGTGAACTCAAGAGTTCTGAGGAGCAGTATTCCGACCCCGTGCACCGGGTCTGTCGGAAGCGTTGCGAGGGTAGGAGCTAACACCCGTCTGAACGGATTTAGTTGTCCCAGCCCTTCTGAGGGGTATGTCGCCAAATAGGTGCCGAACAATTTTCCATAGAAGTATTTCTTCCTAAGCAGCATCAGAAGGGTAGGTTCACCTTCATCGTGCGCGATCTGCGAAACAGTTCGGCCGACGGAGAGGCCGATAGTCTTTGCACGGACTTGCAGATCCCAGTCTTCTCCTGCCTCGAGACGGGGATTGTACCCTCCCAGCTTAACCAGAGCATTTCTTCGAAAGCAGCGTGCAGCCTCAATCATCTCGTTACGAATGTAGGTTTCTCGTTCAAGTGATTTGCATTCAGCCCAGAAACCTCTTCCCGTGGATATTTCGGGTATTATTAGAGCATCGTATTTGGACAGTCCAGCCTCGCACTCTTCTATCAGGGGAGGTGGCAGTATCATGTCTGAATCGACAAATAGTACACCTTCCGATTCTGAATTTTCTAGCCCGATGTTTCTTGCTATGCTCCGGTTCGCCTCGACTTCGATCACTTTTGCGCCCTGAGCCGTCGCTTCCTCAGCAGTACCATCTCTGCTGAATCGGTCCACGACAATTACAGCTTTAGGAATGTAGGTCTGGCTACTTATCGAGTCGAGACAACGACCCAATGTTGCCCTAGAGTTATAGGTAGGAATTACTATCGTAATCCCAAACAGATGGGGCGGTTCCCTGAACAGTAGCTCATCGTGAACGGATGAGGCAGGCTCCGATCGATAGTCAACGCTCATTTGACTTTGACTTAGTTGATGGAAGGGCGGAGAGAAGGGCCATGTGGTCTGGGCTAGAAGCCCGAAAAAACCGGAGAGATATTTTGCTATCTCGTAGATTGCGAGGCCCGCCAATAGCTTGGGCCGGTGCAGGAATACCGCTCGTTGATTAAAAAGAGATCTTCGGATTGGAAGAATCTGAGTTGCGGCAATGTGGGGATAACGCCTAACATATCGAATCGCGGTTTTCCCGTAGTACCAACTCGTTGTCACGATTTCGGAAAGTCTTTTGGGTTCCCCAATGTGCCACTCTGAGGCGCCCTCGATACGGGCAATCTTGCCGAGCCTCGACACTTTGTTGTGCAGATCGTGCTCTTCGTAAGCCACTAGGCTTCCGTCGTGGCCTCCCACGGCGTCGTACACATCGTGTCTGATGAAACGTGCAGCTTCAATCTGCTTTGAGCCGACGTAGGACAGACGCTCGAAGAAACGTACTTCGGACCAGAAACTTGTCTTCGGGTATGATAGGTTCGGAATCACAACTCCAACAGCTTTCTGGTCTAAGGCAACTCTGACAGCCTTCTCAAGTACGGAAGGTTCAAGGACGAAGTCCGAATCGATCTTGTAGATGAAATCGCCTCTGCTGTTGGCAGCTCCCAGCTTCACTTGGCTAGTCCTCTCTGGACCTGCCAGAAGGACTAGGTCAGCGTATTCCTTGGCTATTCGTACTGTCGAATCGCCTGAGAAATTGTCTACCACCACGATCTCAAAGTTGTTGTAGGTTTGAGCGCAAACGCTCTCGAGGCATGGACGAATCGTTCGTTCTGAGTTCTTCGTTGGAATTATTACGGACACGAGTGGATGCTCTGGTGATCCCACTTTGCTCCCTCGATCTGAGCGTTGGTCAGCTGTTGGAACGAGGAGCGTGCTAAGACCCATTTGAGTGTCCTTCACTAACTCCTGCATCAACCTTCAGTTAAACTGGTCGCTCGCTTCAGGAAACTGTTTGGATGGTGATCCGCTCGGTAGATTTCCCTGTATCTGTTCAATAGTCTCGCTGACAGTCAAATTGTCGATTTCTCCCTGCTTTGAACGAATGTGCGAAAGGTGTTCCTTTAGGGCGGACTCAGAACAACTGTATGGGTAGTGGCGCAGATTCATCGCGTGAAAGACCTCGATTAGCCAGAGATTCTGGTTTATGGCCTTGTCTACCCATTTGTCAGCAATTCTTGCGGTCGTCCATGCGTCCCACACTTGGCATCGGAGTGCGTAGGGTTCGAAGTGAAGAAAGTGATTGAACCCTGGACGGATCGTTCTCGCTGATGTGTAACCTGTGTCTCTAGCAAGGCTCATGAGCGCAGAAGTTGGTTCTCCTCCCGGGTAAGAGTAGGCCTGGCAATGTCCGCCCAGTTCCTTCTCAATTACCAGCTTCGACATTGCAACTTCCTCCTCCGGTCGCAAATGCGTTCCTGGATACTCTTCAGCCAACCCTAGAAGAGCGTGGGCGAGCTTCGCTGAACGTACTAGCCCTTTGCTTCCCACCAACCGAATGAGCTGGGCAGCCTTTGTTGCGAGGCCCAGTTCCGATCCTCTATGCGTGAACGAATGCGAGCCTATTTCGTGGCCTGATTCAGAAATCTGACGAAGAGCATCCCACTCGACAAACTGAAAACCATTAATCTCCTTTCCCACAAATCCTGCCACAACATAGAATACGCCTCTAAGAGACATCGAGTCAAAGGCTTGATCGAATGCAAGTGCATGAGTTTTCCAACAATCATCAACAGTCAGTGTGATTACGGATCCCAGACCTAGATCATGACGCGCCAACAAGGGTAGCCTTTTAATCGATTTGTGGATTCTGAATTATGAGGTTTGATGACGGAGGGTCGGCGTCGCGATCCATCTCTTGGAATCTGGCCCGATTCGCCTTTGACGCGAGCTTCCTAGGCTATGACTGGTCAAACATTTGCGCGGGGATAGGTACCGTTACGATGGTTTCTGGCTGGGTGGGGATTTTTCGTCGGTTCCTTCTCCACAATAAAACAACGACCAAGAGTGACAAAGAGAAGCTCGCGGCCGAAAGACCCGCACCAAGGTAAAGGTAGTTCTGTAGCGTGTAGTAGATTCTGATGTTTAGAACTCCCGTTTGACTTATCAAGAAGCCGTCGACTAACCCATATATCGGCATCGGCTGGATCTCAACACCACCCACGTACGCCCTCCAAAGCCCATCATATGGCTCGGTGAGAATCAGAACGAATGGCGATGAAACAGCGACGGTTGCTGAAAGCTCGACCCCACTTGTCTGTTCGTAGCTGGTCACATTGGCCGACGGAGGCGAAACGATACTGGCATTACTGCTTAACAATTCGGTAACGTTCCCATTGTTCGCCAAATCCGGGTTCTGGGAGAAGACCGGTCCGGCGAAATCTTTGTTCTCGAAGACGATATAACGATTGGTTATTTCGTTTGGAATAAGGGTAAGTCTGTCGATGAAATAGATCGGGGTTAGGGGTCTATATTCACTGTCGTAATAATCGGCGTAGAGGTCGATTGACGTTTCCGGATAGTTCAAGGATGAATCTACGTTGAAAGACGCGTACCCACTCGTCGCATTTATCATGTTTTGATGAGCGACCGTTGCGACAAAGACTCTGTTATTGAAGTCAAGAGACCCGGCAGGAAATCCATGAATGGCGATGCCAAAATAGTCTGCGAACTGTCCTCCCGTGTAACCTTGGTCTATCACAGATTGTGGTATCGTGTAGCTCATCGTGAGGTTTGCTTGTCCTCTAGGTAGCGTGACCATTGGAAGGTGGAAGGGGCTGTTCCCGAACGATGTTCCTGGGGCACCGATAGGGAGGGGTGCAAGGGAATTGTCAGTTGGATCAACGGTGCCGTTGAGAGACTCGACCGGGGTGAGGTCTCGCTGATTGAGTAGCTCTTGCAGAATCTGGTCGTTTGGGAAGTTGATCGAGTCACTATGGAACACGATAAACTTCACTCCCAGGAAAGCTAGGATCTTTCCAGTGTTGTTTGTTGACCCTAGCGGATTCGGATAGATACTGTTGAAAGGTACAGTCGGTGCTGACGACAACAAGTCTGGAAACGCGGTTATGCCATACTGTTTCCAGTCGTATGCCCCACCCGCGGGGATCCACATTACTTTGTACCCTCCAGGCTGTGCTGTGAGCCAGTCGTTCAGCGTTCCGTATTGTTGCGGAATGTTCGTAGGGCTATAGCGAGGCCATGTGTACCCCTGAAGGTCGAGCAAAGTTCCGTATGTTATCGGTGCGAGGACTAAGAAGACCACCGCGAGAACAATCGCGTACCGGACAAGATTTTTACCTGAGATCAGCGGGGGGAATCTTCTCGAGGAGAGTAAGGAATTTACTGCAACCACCCCCAAGCCGAGAAGTAATCCGTACGCAAAAGTCACGGTGGGGACAAATTTCGTAGGATTTCGCAGAATTGCTCCGGCACCATAAGGAAGGCCGCTGGCCAATAGGTAATAGACGAACCCTATGGGTGAATTAACGCCGGCAGTGGCAAGTACCCCCACGGTCAGAACGGCCCCAACGAAGAACACGGAGCGGCTTCTGCGATAGACTAGAACTGATGTCACAGCGAGCAGGGGAATAATGATGCTAAACAGCGTGTAGTTCTGGGGATGATTCCAAAAGAAATAGTGGGCGCTTTCACCCATCAGCAGAATGTCCTGAAGACTCCAGAAGCTGAGAAAGCTGAGGTCACCGAAGCTAACCGCTCCCGAAGTGCCATAGATCTGAAAGGCCGAGCCTCCTGCCTGCAAAACGTAACCTGCGATAGTCGGGATGAGCCAGAAGGCGTTGAATCCTAGTCCAATCGCGACTGCCAGCGACGAATTCCTGATGAGTTTCACCGGGCCTGGAATGCGAGTCCTTCGGGCCAATGCGAAGACTATGTAGATCAGCCAAACGATTCCAACAAGATACTGCCAGAAAGGTTGGGGGCTTGCAAATACTGAAGCTACGCCAAAAGTGAGCAGTTGACGTATCTTCCCCGTGTCCATGAATATGACAAGAGAAGATGCGAGAAGGGGGAACATCCCGTAGTTCCATACGAAACTGTTTGACCCTGCAATGGTTGCTTGATTACTGAAGAATAACAAACATACCAGGCCGCTTACGCCCGAAGCGAGTTCCAGTTTGAGAGGATCAAGTACGAGCCTCCAGTGTGCTAGGAGTTGCCGAGTCGCAACGTAAGGGATCACAGCGGTCAGCCAAGCCATCAGGAGAAGGTAGCCCTTGACCCCGAGTTCTTGACCGAGAATTCCCCTCAGTCCAACGAGTAGCAACGTGGGAAGCAGCGAGAGTATGCCTCCCGTAGGCCCGTTGCCAGGGGTCCAGATTTGGAGGTTGTACCTCCAGAGCGTAGCGAGGGTCCACGGAATATAGTAGGTTTCGTCGCCTTGGAAGGGAAGACCTTGGGGTAGTAGCAATGGAGAAAGGAGGATGATCGAAGCGACTAGTGCGATGATAGGGAATACAAGGTAAACAAGGGGCTTTCGACCGAAGAGTCGCAGTCGGATGAGCCGGCGCCAAGCTAGAGTCATAAGGGTCCGGAGATGCAGCGCGGCCTTTCGACCTGCGGGTCCAATCTGGATGAGACAGCGCCACGCGCGAATAATAGCAGTCGAGAGACGTTGCGCTGTTTCTCACCTAACTGATCTTGGTAGCGAACAACAACGCCACGTGGAAAGGATAGTAGCCCAAAGCTAGGTTTGCTACGAAACGCCAGAGACTCCAGAGCAGAGGCCTGTAGGGTGCGGTTCGGCCACCGATATACAGCTGAACCTTGAAACCGAATGTTTCGAAGTACGCTGCTTCATCCTCGAGTGCTATGGGTTTGTGTGATCTGTCCCTCTTGAAGAATTCTACGAGGTTCAGATTTGAAATATACGGGACATCTAAGATTAGGCTGCCGGATCTGCTAAGCAATTCGTGTGCTCGGGAGAGGAAACGGTCCCTCTCAGGCTCCGTGAGATGTTCGTAGACCTCTGAGGCAATTATGATGTCAAAGGACCCTTGCAGAGAATTGTCAGTGTAGAAGTCGTAGTAATACCCTTTCCCTTTCAACCATGAAATTGCATCCTCACTGATATCGTATCCTTTGTATTTTCCATCCTTTCCCTCGTTGTCTCGTAGGAATTTCTCGTAGAGCGGAGCCTCCACATCCGAACCGAAGTCGAGGACGAGCTTTCCTTGAAGGTTAAAGAGTCGCTCGTAAAATCGCCCCCAAGACCCCCAGACCGGTTGAGGCTTTACCTCTTCTCTCCGGGCCTTGATCTTATGATATGCTTTCTGATACGGGCTCGTCATGATAGCGCGTCCTCGTAGGCAACGAGGGACCGTCGGGCAACATGGTGCCAAGTGAATTTCTCGAGAACCTCTTGCCTCCCGGCCAGGCCCAAAGTTTCACGCATGACCGAGTCGTTGAGGAGAAGCTCTAACTTATCCCTTAGTTCAGACACATTTCCGGGTTCTGTTAGGAAGCCAGTAACGCCGTCTCGTACAATTTCAGGAATTCCGCCAACTCTGCTTGCTACCACGGGTAACTGACATGCCATAGCTTCTGCAAGGACCAGACCGAATAGTTCGGGCTGTGGGTGGTACTTACCATACATGTCGAAATACACCGAAGGCAACACGAGTGCCATGGATGATGAGTAATAACGCACAAGCTGGTCGTCGGAGACAGGCCCAGGAAAGTCGGCATTGATAGAGACTCTCTTAGCCAAATCTCGTAGGAACGAGTAGTAGTTGTGGTCGATTACAGGACCCGTTATGACGAGATCTGGTCTTCTCTGCATCTCGGAAACGGCTATCACCAAGTTCTCAATCCCTTTATGAGGAGCAATTCGCCCCGAGAAGATCACACTGTTCCGCCTCTTGATATCGACGGGTCTAAAGAATTTTGTATCCACTCCGCCGTAAATAGGGTCGTATACTTTGACGTATCCTCTATATCGAGAGAACGAGAAACGTGTCAATGGCAGGAGCCGGAAATTTCCCAATCTGGTCAAGATTGGCAATTTTCTCAAAATGCGGATGACCGTTAATCCATTCCATCCATAATCAGTGACAAAAAGCTTCAATCGCTTATTCTTGAATCTCGTTATGAATGACAGCAGTCCTAACATGTCGGCCGCAAAACTATGTAGGTGGATGATATCCTGACCAGCGAGGGCCTTCGAGAAGCAAATATCAGTCGGAATAGGATCAAAGCCTGAGTTAATCGAGTAAATTAGCGGAAATGACTTTGCGACAATCGTCGACTTAACAGGATCGTCCGACACAAGTTCTCTTCGTCCAAATAACATGAGGGACGAATCTAAGCCAATCTCGCGCTGAGCCCTGCATAAGTTTACGACAAATCTTTCGGCCCCCCCTTTCTTCTCGAAATGCTTGAGCGTTCGTGGGTTGTCGACGAAGCAAGGGTAGATGTTAAGTATCTTCAAGGCTGATCACCATCAGTTTGGTTCTCGGTCGCCAAACCTGTTTAGGCGGGAACTAGGCTACGGTAGACATCGAACACTTGACTCGTGATTAGTGACTGGTCAAAAACCATCTTGCATTTCTGAAGCGCTCGGGTTCCCATTTTTACCACTAACTCTCGTTGATTTTCGAGGAGGAGCAGCTTCTCGGCGATCACCGATGGTGTAGCAGGCGGTATAAGGTAGCCCGTTTGTTCATCATCTATTATCTCAGTTAATCCACCCATAGCTGTTCCGATGACTGGCCTGCCTCTGCTCATCGCCTCTACAGCGACTCTGCCAAACGGCTCAGGTGTGATCGTAGGGACGACCAAAACATCACACCAATCATAGAGGCCTATGAGCTCCTGAGGAGACACTCGACCGACAAACTTGATTCGGTCCGTGAGGCCTAATCGCTCAGCCAGTTTCAGCAATTTGCTGCAATACGGTCCGTCGCCTACCATGGTGACATCCAAGGGCCGGCCATTCACGGAGATCTCTTTTACGGCTAGAATCAGGTCTTGGAACCCTTTGTGATATTGCATGACTCCGACAGAAAGCGCTCGGAGGTGGGGACGGCCATCACCGGCCAGAGGGGAGCCCCATTGGCCGATAGAACCACCGATGTAAATCCGTTTAACGCAAGCGGGCGATAAACCAGCTGCGACCAATCGCTGGGCAATGTAATTGCTGTCAGCAATCACGACTGAACATTTCGTGGCTTCCTTTAGTATTCCCTTCTCTCTCGAATCCAGCCAGGAACTGAAAGGATAGGGTATGCCATATGATGAGTAGGGTATGTTCAAGTTATTGTGATATGAGAGAACGAGAGGAATCTGCAGAGCTTCCGCAGCCTTTGTAGCCGCGCGCAACGAGTACGTATCGTTAGCGTGAAGGAGCTCGATGTGGTTCTCCCTCAGTAGTCTTGTCAGCCGGCTGGCCAGAATTGAGTTCAGCCCGGGCATCCCGAAGAGCTTCATTCTCTTGGGAATGGCTCCAAAGTGGTTTATTCGAACTACTCGAATAGGAATATTTGGTTGGGCCTTGGATGGCGTGAAGAGAACCTGGTCCAAGCTCAGTCTTTGGAGGCCATCTAGTAGGATGGCTAGACTTGTTTCGGCGCCTCCTTGAATTTCAGGGTAGAACGAACTTAGTATTCCAACTTTCAAAAGCCTGCTTCCTCAATGTTCTTGAAGATCAGAGGGGCACCTTCTTCCCTTGAACAAACCATGAAAATCGTGTAGCCCATCTTGCTTGCCTCGCCGTATTGCATGTCAGCCATCTCGCCCAGTCCCAATGGACCGGGCACTTCCCGCCCGAGGATCCTACTGAGAGGGTATTCGATCAAGTAGTAAAGGAGTAGACCAATCGCTTCCCAGACGCCTCCCGAGACAGTCAGATGCTCTATTCTCCAGCCGTTGCCAACCATGATCCGGGATATCTTTTCTACCGTGTAAGGATGATTGCCTAGCAGCCATCGGTCCGGGTCGAGCAGTGTAAAAACGCCAATCGCGTTGGGCACGCTCAGAACCAGGCGTCCGGTTCTCTTCAAGCATCGTCTGATTTCAGAGAATGCTAGGCTCTCTGTGTTGACAGGGAGATATTGTAGCACGTCTGTGAAGAGTATGGTGTCAAATAGTTCCGGACCGAACGGTAGGTGGAAGACTGTCGCCAAAATGTCCGGCCTCGCCCCCTTGTTGGGGTCAACGTTCACATCGGCAAGCTTGGTCGACTTGGACCCTACCGAGAGCGAAAAACCATTGTTGCCTCGTGCTAGCTGTTCGATCACTCTAAGACGGCCTAGCGTACGGCCTCTCGAAACCATTTGCGAAATCGTGGAATCTGGACTGGTCTGATAAGGATAAGTTTGGGTGAGGGATCTAGTTAGCTGAGGCCCCTAGTATCTTCAAGGTTTCGTTGGTGGTCGTGTCCCAGTCAAACCGGTTAGAGTATTCGATGGCGGCGTTCGACATGGATCGGCGCAGCCGATCATCTTGGTTAAGCGCAACAATTTTTTCGGACAGCGCCTGAATGTCTCCGTTCTTAACTAAGTACCCGGTCTCCCCATCCACGATCGCCTCGCTGCTGCCTCCTCCATCATACGCCAAAGTGGGAGTTCCGCATGCTGCGGCCTCTGTTATGACAAGGCCCCAGCCTTCAACGAGCGAGGGAGTGCAGAGCGCCCAGGCCTTTTGCAGGAGCCGAACCCTCTCCTCATCTCTGACTCGGGACACGAATAGAACATCGTCGAGGTTCAAGCATTTGGCGAGGTCGACGATATGATCTTTATAGTCGCCGCCTCCGCAGATTACAAGTCTTAGGTCAGGCACTTTCGTCTTAGCTTGACCGTAGGCGCGTAGAAGATGATCGAGGTTCTTGTATTTCTTTATCCGTCCCAGCGATAATAATGTCGGTCGTGAAAATTTTTCCCCATCTGGCCGGAAGGTCTCATGGTCGACGCCGTGGTATACCACGTGGATTCTGGAGCTTTCAACCCCGAGTTGTTTCTCAATCTGATACTTCGTCTCTTGGGAGACAGTGATGATGTTGCTATAGGATGACTTGATGGTCTTCTCTGCGAGCTTTACCGCTGTCCCTAGGAAAACGCCTAGTTCTAGGGTAGCTACGGTTTGGTGAACATGATGAACCATCCCGATAACTGGGGTTTTTGTTACAAAACGGGACCACCATGGCACAGCGTGAGCGATATCATCGACGACAATATCTGCATCCTTGGCCAGTCTTCGCACCAGCAGTGGGGCTTTCAGGTGTATTCCGAGTCTTCCTCCTCGTCTCAGAACCTTGATGCCGTCAATCAATTCTTCCTCCTGTGAGCCCGGGAACCTCTCAGAGATCAAAGTGACTTCGCAACCCTTCTTGACAAGCCTCTTTGCAACTTCTCTGAAGTGAACTTCGGCACCGCCCGCCTGTGGGTGCCGTGGGTCCCGATGATTCACCCAGATGATATTCATGATTGAACCGACATCTGGAATCTGAGCCTTCGCAGAATCTTGAGAAGGCTCGAATTTTCAGAGCCGATGAGCGTTATCTCTGAAGCGAGCGTCTTGCCCGTTATTGGATTCTTGAAGAAGCCGTTGGTTACTCTTTGGACCCCAAGTAGGTTCCGACTGCCAACTGAAGCCGTCCGGAGCACCAGGAGGTCTATCAACATTGCGAGAGTGGTTTTGAGAGCGGGAAGGCTCGAGTCGAGCCCGTTTCTTTTCTCTAGCCAGTCGATCCCAAACTGAGTGATAGGTATTCCTTGCGATTTTGCCTTCACGATCAGTTCTGCATCGAAAGCAAAATAATCCGTTCCAATCAGAGGGAACAGCCTGTCAGCTGCGCTGCGTTGAATTAGTTTGAAGCCACATTGGTGGTCTCGAACTCTAGTTCTGAAGAGAATATTCGTCAGCGTGTTAAAGCCAATGCTCAAGAATTTCCTCCGTGTCCTTGTGAAGGGTCGGGATCGCCGCACTCCTATTACGAATTGGTGTCCTTCCTCCATTAGAGAGATTGCCCTGGACAACTCCTGCGGTGAGACTGGTATGTCCGCGTCTAGAATGACTATTATTTCTCCTCGAGCTGCGTTGAGTGCGTTCTTGATTGTTGCTCCTTTACCAATTCTCTCTGAGAAGCGTAAGTGGAAAACACGGTCCGATGAGGCCAGCTCAGCTGCATCTCTGGTGCCGTCGTTGCTGTTGTCATCGCAGAGCAATATTTCAGAAACCAAACCTAGGCGGTTGAGCGTTTTCGTCAAGTTGCGAACGTTATCGAGCAATATCATGCCTTCGTTGTAGATGGGAAGAATGAGTGAGACTCTTACAGGCTCGGGGTACGCAATGACTGATGGGTTCCTGACGAACCTGTGCACAGGCTGTACTGTGGCCTTAGAAGGAGGTTCCGCGAGGACTTGTTCCATCATTTATTTCAATCTCTACGGATTGGCTATTCGGCTCGTAATCGAACAGTCTGTCGATACTCGGTGAGCCACGGTTGATCTGTAGATCAGACTATGTCCGCCCCTAAACAAACTTGAAAGCTTTCGTCGAATCGCCAATTCCAGGCCAGCTGGTTTTCCCATCGCACTGCGAGTTCGCTCGTGCGAACTGCCATTGGCCCTCCACGCTCGCGCAAGCGACACAGAACCGAATTCATTGCCTTCGCTAGTTTCGCCAGAATCCTTGTCAAGACCTGTTTCAGTCGATCGCTTCTTATGTTGTTCAGCCAGCTTAGCGTGGCGTCCAGTAGGCCTCTCTCTTGGCATTCCAAGGCTCGGAACCACAATCCCTGTCGCAACGATCTCACCTTGAACTTTAAGACGAGACCGTAAGTCAGTGGCCTCTGCTGTAGGTCTCTCGATAGTTGCGATAGCCCTGCCATAGTTCACTTGTCTTCTCATAGCGGCACAGTAGCCCCGTTTGAGGGCTATCGACCGATAGCTAATAGATAAGGTGTTCCGTTATTTTAGCTTACTCTGTATTCCTGCCGCTACCCATGTATTGAGAGGGCAACACCGCAGTTATCAAAATGGTGCAGCGACCAGATTGGTGGCCGTCCTCAAAGCATAGTTTGCGCTAAGTAACAATACGAGCAGAAGTGCGAGGTTGGAGTGTGAGGTCCTGTTCCATATCGGACGAATCACAATGAGGAGTCCTATGGATGTCAGCACGGGGAAGGGGAGATCGTAGATGAATCTTGCTTGACCCCCACCGTCAAAAAAAGGGAAGAGGAGTGATCCTATTGCAACCCAGGAGGTCAGTAGTCGTTCGAATTTATCATGGAATCCTATGAACAACATTGCGATCAGAGAGAACCCAAGAAGGATGGCGTTGGCGAGGAGCCCGTCAAAGTAGACGAACAGGGCGCTGGTGATGTTTGACCAGAATCCGAGAGTCTGGGAAAAGCTTCCTCCAGATAGGCCTCCTGAAACGTCTTGAGCAGCAGCTAGTCCTCCGAAGAATAGACTCTTGGCGACATCGACAACTATGTTAATTGCGAGGAACAGGAGAATCGGCTTTGCCAATATGGTCTTTCGGGTGTCTCTCCAGATGCTAGCTACAAATACGGCTGCGACGGTGAGCACCATCACCCCAGTCCAGGGGTGCGTGAGGAGCATGCTGAGCGACAAAGCTGTCATAATGACGAATTTGGATGTGGTGGCAGTTCTAAAGAAGCTCATTAAAGTGGCGAGAAACAGGTAGGCTTCGGCGACGGCTAACCAGTTTGCGTAGAAGCCTGCCCACATACCCACTGTAGCGTTGAAAGAGAAGGCAGAGAAGAGCGAGGCAACGCCAGCCATTCTCTCGTTCCGTTGACCTTCACGCACAAAAAGAAAGGTTGACAGGGCAAGCAACGGGCCCAGAATTGCGGGAAGAAACTCGACAGCCTGAACTGTACTTATCATTCCAGTGGCGACTACCAAATAGATAGGTATGAGGAGGAGCGGTCTTGAGCCGAAGGACGCGCTCCCCAGGGCGTAGGCAAAAGCTCCTTCTGGGGATCGTTGCAACATCGCGTTTACCCACTCAATGTAGTAGTGGGCATCAACTCCTACCGGAGTCATCACAGGGTTGAGTTCCGGTCGGTAGGGTACGAGGCCAAGCAACACCGCCATGACCACTGCGAGTCCAAGTAGTAATCTCGGGCGATTCGTCAGTGCGAATCTGTACACGGAATCCGATGAGATTCTAGGTCTAATGTACGACAGAGATTGTGCGACCTGGCCGAAGTAGCTCTTCAGACGTTTTGAAAACTTGTTGTCTAACGAGACGGTTAGTTTGACGGCCCAAGCGTACAGCAGCATTATCAGAAGCGCAGGAGAGAAGGGAGCCAAGATGGAGAAGAGGGCTGCGTCCATCCTGGCGAAGAGTAGGCTCTTGTCAGGGAAGTAAGGGTACGCGGCCCACTCGACAGCTGAAACCGCTTCTATTCCTACCGCTAGGAGTAGCAGTGAAGTTAGGACGATATACCCAGATAGCCTCATGCCGGGATGGCTTGAGATGATTGTCCCTTCTATTCTTTCGCATGATCTCCAAGATCAGATCTAGTTGTAACCTTGATGAACTCCTCAGCTTGCGCCTCATTGCTGCCTCGTAGGTCCCGACTAACTATGCTTTCTCCTAGTCGTCCCAACCAAGAGCCGCGTAAACCTTCTCAGAAGGGGCGAGAAGGACTTTGGTAGTGCATTGTTCAGAAGATCGAGATCATCCTCGTTGAAGACGTTGAATCCTCTGCTCGTAGCGAGAAAACA
>WNGJ01000923.1_pt1 | contig 27851 bp, 21 predicted proteins | sample 5400611 | NCBI WGS metagenome assembly WNGJ01 (sample SAMN13153375, study PRJNA577476) | soil metagenome | isolation source: 40 cm soil or saprolite under Garry oak tree replicate 1 | place: USA:California | collected 2016-06-15
TCGAGCACCCGCACGGTGGTGCTGGCGGCGGCGATCGAGAAGGCCCAGGTAGCCCAGGCCGTCCAGCTTGGGGCGCGGGGCGTGGTGCTGAAAGAGTCGGCGACGGAATTGTTGCTCCGGTGCATTCGCGCCGTGATGAGCGGCCGGTATTGGGTAGGGCATGAAGTCGTCTCCAGCCTCGTCGAGGCGCTTCGCGACCTCCTCCCCTCTTCCGATGAAGGCAACCAGCAGAACCACTTTGGCATTACCCGCCGGGAAATGGAAGTCATCTCAGCGATCGTCAGCGGGTACACGAACAAGGACATCGCGCTGAAATTCTCCCTCAGCGAGCAGACCGTCAAACACCACCTCACCAATATTTTCGACAAACTCGGTGTCTCCAACCGACTGGAGCTCGCCCTCTTCGCCGTCAACCACCAACTGGTGAGCAACGACTAGTGTAGTTCCTCACCTTTCGGCGACTTACTTCTGTGTCAGGCAATTCGTTATTACTGCATTACTGCCGGTCCGGTCCCGCTGTTGTACGGCAGCTTCAAGCCGGATCGGCACTGGCCGTCTTTGTCCGGTAAAACCCCGATAACCCATTCAGCGACAGGCTATTAGAGCTAGCACCTTGGTGCTATGCCCTCAGCACCTCCGGGCCATTGTTATGTTTAGGCGGCTCGGCGATGATAGTGCTGCACTTGATAGTACTTCAGCGGAAGTACACAAACCCTGACGGAGATGAAAGAGACGAGTTGGTCCGTAACGGTTCTCGAGAAACTCAGTTGATTATGACAGGACATCGCGTGTACACCTCAGGCAGTTTGAGGCGGGCCCCGCGTTTCGCAATTCACGCGCGCGTGCTCTATAGGGAAACCGGCCAGACGAATTGGTGCGAAGGCAAGATAGAAAACATCAGCCGCTCGGGCCTGTTGTTTCGAGCCGATCACTATCTGGCGCCGAAAACTTCGATCGAAATCAGGTTCGTGCTGCCGGTTGAAGTTTCGAGCGAGGCTGCGGCGGAGGTGATCTGCCGCGGCGCTATCGTTCGAGCGATCCCCCCGGCAAACGGTCAACCCTCTTATGTTCTTGCCGCCACGATTGCAGACTACTGCTTCGTGCGAACCGAAGTTTCGCGATCGAAGTGAGAAGCGCGGAAGCCGCGCAGAGAACGGTTGTGCTTGCGAGTTCGCAGGCAGCATTGAAATGAAAGCGAGGAGAGGAGTCCATGAATAGCATGACGAAGGTATTGCGAATCGGCGTAGCGGTCATTTGGGCAAGCGGCGTTTGGGCCTTCGGAGGCCAGGACAGGCATACTCGCCTCGCGGCCAGCCCTGCCCAGCAGCGGACGACAAACGCGGACGTGGTCGCAGCCTGGGAAAAGGACGCAGGCCGCCCCGCTCTCCAGCGGAGAAATCCTCGATATCAGATCGAATATGGAGACGTGATCGAGCTGAATTTTCCGTTCACCTCGGAATTCAATCAAACGGTCACCGTGCAGCCCGACGGCTACATCAGCCTGATCGGCGCGGGTGACCTTCATGTTGAAGGCCAGACCACACCCGAGTTGAGGGACCGGCTCCGCGAGGTCTACGGGAACATCCTGCACGATCCGGTGATCACCGTGGAGCTCAAGCAATTCGAGAAACCTTACTTCGTCGCAGCCGGGGAAGTGATGAAGCCCGGCAAATACGATTTGCATGGCTTCATAACCGCCACGCAGGCCGTGGCTATGGCCGGCGGATTCAATGACCAGGCAAAACACAGCCAGGTGCTGCTCTTCCGTCGCGCCTCCAACAATTGGGTGGAAGTCAAGAAACTCAATTTGAAGAAGCTGCTTCAAGCCGAGAACTTGAGTGAGGATGTGGCGCTGCAGCCTGGAGACATGCTGGTTGTGCCCAAGAGCACCATCGGGAAGATCAGACGGTACCTGCCGACGCAAGCTGTGAGCCTGTACCTCAATCCGGCAGGATTATAACAACGGATCGCTAGAACTGGACGAGGAGCAGAGGAGACTAATATGGAAGACCAAAAGTATGGCAACAAGGTCAATGGCTACCACCGACCGCCGGCCGCAACGGTCCGCGATTTTATCGCGGTGGTGTTTCGTCACCGGCGGCTGGTCACGCTTTCTTTCCTCGGGATCTTCCTGACCGTGGTCGTCGCAGCCCTCGTGCTGCCTGACTATTACGAGGCCAACATGGAGATCCTGGTCAACCGCGACCGCGTCGACCCGGCAGTGTCGCCTCAAGCGGGTTCCCCACCCCAGTTTGCTTCCGGCGTGACCGAGGAGGAACTGAATTCTGAACTGGAGTTGCTCCAGAGCCAGGACGTGCTCGAGAAGATCGTCCGAGACTGTAACCTCGCGAAACCGGGCCTCATCGACCTTCTGATGGCGAGACTGAGTCCATCGTTGAGCGCGGAGGCGGCCAATCAGGCTGCGCGGCCCGACCCGAGGTTCGTGGCCAAAGCGACGCGGAAGCTCGCGAAACAGCTCGACGTCGAGCTGGTAAAGCGGAGCAACGTGATCACCTTGGCGTACGCGTCGCCTGACCCGCAGCTCGCGGCTCGAGTGCTGAACGAGCTGGCGAAACTCTATCTCGATAAACACGCTGCCGTGACCCGGCCGAGCGGCACGACCGATTTCTTCCGGCAGGAAGCGGACCAGTACCGTAAGGGACTGCAGGACGCCGAGGCGCGCCTGGTCGCGTTCACGAACGAGCAAGGTGTGGTGGACGGGCAGATCGAGAAAGAGCTCGCGCTGCGCAAGCTCGACCAATTCGACGTTGAATTGCGGACGACCGAGGCCGGGATCGCCGAGACGGGAAAGCGCATTCGCACGCTCGAAACCGAAGCCAAGAGCCGGCCATCGCGCATCACCACGCAGGTGAAGACGGGCGACAACCCACAGCTTCTCCAACAACTGACCTCCACCCTGCTTGATCTCGAACTGAAGCGCACGGAACTGCTCAGCAAATACGATCCCAGTTACCGGCCGGTCCAAGAGGTGGAGCACAAGATCGCTGAGACCCGCGCGGCTATCGCCCAGGCGGAGAAATCGCCGGTCAAAGAAGAGACCACGGATGTAGACCCGACCCAGACGTTTATAGCGACCGAGTTGGCCAAGGCCAACGCAGATATGGCTGGCCTGCAGGCGCGCGCCGCGGCGACTGCCGTCGCCGTGCGCGCTTACCAGCAGAACGCCCGGTGGCTGGACCAGAAACAGGTCGCCCAGCACGACCTGCTTCGCAACGTAAAAGAGGCGGAAGACAACTACCTGCTCTACCTCCACAAGCGGGAGGACGCGCGCATTTCCGACGCCCTGGACAGCAGGCGCATCGTCAACGTGTCGATCGCTCAGGCCGCCACGGTGCCGGTTCTGCCCGTCTGGCCGAAGTGGCTCATCGTGTTTCTCGGCGGCATTATGGCGACGGTGGCGAGTGTCGGGCTGGCGTTCGGCGCGGAGTACCTGGACCCAACGTTCCGCACACCGCAAGAAGTGCAGTCGTCCCTGGAGATTCCCGTACTCGCGGCATTACCGAAAGCTGGCAGCGGCAACGGCCATGCCAAGGATATCAGGGTCTAACGTTATGTTTCTCGACTTCTACAAACTGCGCGAACAGCCCTTCGGCGTGACGCCGGACCCGCGTTACCTCTATCTCAGTTCGACCCACAAAGAGGCGCTGGCCTCGCTCTATTACGGGATCGAAGCGGGGCGCGGGTTCCTGGCGCTCATCGCCAAGCCGGGGATGGGCAAGACCACCCTGTTGTTTCAGCTCCTGGAAAGGCTCGAGGGCTCGGCGCGCACTATCTTTCTGTTTCAGACGCAGTGCGACCTGCGCGAGTTCTTCCGCTACCTGCTGACGGACCTCGGAGTAGACACCAGCGGCCTCGACTTGGTCCAGATGCACGAGAAGCTGAACGAGATTCTGATTCGCGAAGCGCGGGCCAAGAGACGGTTCGTCCTGGTGATTGACGAAGCTCAGAACCTCGATGACACGGTCCTCGAATCGGTGCGCCTGCTGTCGGACTTTGAGACGCGCAGCTCGAAGCTGATGCAGATCGTTCTGGCGGGTCAGCCGCAGCTGGCTGAGAAGCTGGCGCGGCCCGAACTGATACAACTCCGGCAGCGCATCTCCATCGTGGGCCGTCTCCAGCCCTTGACGCCCGAAGAGACGAGCCAGTACATCGAGCACCGGCTGCGGGTGGCGGGTCTGGAAGGAAGCCCGTTCAAACGGGACGCCCTGGCGCTGATTGCAGAACGAAGCGAGGGCATTCCACGAAACATCAACAATCTTTGCTTCAACGCTCTAACCCTGGGCTACGCGCTGAAGAAGAAGGCGATCGACCGCTCCGTGGTGGAGGAGGTTCTGGCTGACCTCGAGCTGGAGGCGCCCGAGCCCGCGCCTTCTGCCCGCCGGGATGAAGTTTCGGAGCCTGCTGAGACACCTTCCCGTTATCAAGCGCCGGATCAAGCGCCGGCGCCCACGCCGCCGACCCGGACGAGGGGCTCGGGACGGTGGGGCTTCGGCGCTGCTGTTGCCGCCCTGCTGATTGCCTTGGCGGGCGTGGCTTCGATCTCGTTTAGCGACAGGCATGCATGGCTGCAGAGTATCGCGCCGGTCGAGAGCGCCATGCCGGAGAACGCTTCGCAATCTCCAGCGCCGACCCTCGCGCCTGGTATCCAAACCATCACGGTCGTAGTCGAGCGGAACCAGACGCTGGATGGGATCAGTCGTCAGTACTTCGGGGAGTCCGACTCGAAACTTTTACGGGAAATCCTTCGGCTCAATCCGGACCTCCGCAACCCCAATCGCATTGAGGTAGGCCGGCGGATCGTGCTGCCCCGTCCGGCCCGGGCCAACGAGCCCTACCGTAGCCCAAGCCATGCAGCGAAGCCAGACACGCGTTAAGGAGTTTCGACAGACGATATGAGCAAAAACTTCGAGGTTCTGCAGCAAGCCCACAAGGAAACCGAACTATTTCGGACGGCCGCAACTCCGCCGGCTCCGAGCAAGATCGAGCGCGGCGCGCTGAGAGTGGAAGCGCTCGCCCGCGAGGAAGAGATCAAACTGGTGCAGACAGTGTTCCTGCTGCCAGGCCAGGAGGCCCCGCGGTCGGTGGTGTTCTGCGGGATCGAGGAAGGAGATGGCTCCAGCAGCGTCTGCGCCCGCGCCGGTGAAATCTTGTCGGCCCAGATGCCCGGCTCCGTCTGCGTCGTGGACGCAAACTTCCGTTCGCCGTCCGTGCACGAATATTTCGGCCTCGGCGGCGCTCCCGGGTTTGCCGACGCGGTCTTGATTGATTCTAGCCCTATCGAAACTTTGGCTCAGCAGGTCCCGGGCAGCAATCTTTGGGTGGTCCCGTCCGGGTCCAGGGCTGCGGACCTCCATGTCTTGTTCACGTCGGGTCGGCTGCAATCCAGGATGAAGGAGCTGGTCGGGAAATTCGACCGGGTGCTGATCAACGCGCCGCCAGCCAGCTTGTACGCCGATGCGGCCCTTCTCGGCAAGCTGGTAGACGGCGTGATTCTGGTCCTTAAGTCGAGTTCCACGCGCCGCGAAACGGCCCGCAAGGTGAAGGAAAGCTTTGACGCCGCGAGCGTGCGGCTGATAGGGGCAGTGCTGAACGAGCGCACCTTCCCTATCCCGGAACGGCTTTACCGAAAGCTGTAAGCGACCGGCCCGTTACGGTCGATCCGACCGACTACGCACGACGGTTTGGATTGACAGGCCGATTTGGGTCACAGGGAGCCTGTGACTCACAGGGCGAAGCTTTATTCGCTCGACACCGAATCCGGGGATATCTTCCCGGCCGCCGGGTTCTTGGTTCTCCGCCAACCTCCGCAAAGGGCAAGAGCAAAAGATGCAGACGGGATTCGGCGATGAGTAAAGACGTTCTAAATGAGACGCTCGGAAGAAGCTCCGCAAGATTTTCCCCGGCTCGAGGTTGCAACGGTGAGTAAAGACGTTCCAAATGAGGCACTCTTGTCGACGTTGAGCGCACCAATAATGAAGCCTGCTGGAGCCTCGAACGAAGTTCCAAAGCCCGTCCGACCCCGCACCAAGTTTCATCCACTTTTGCGGGATTTGACTCTGACCATGGCGACCGAGTTCAGCGTCCTCACTGCCGGCCTGATCCTGGTCTCCCTTTTCGGCAGGCTGCTCGGCACGGTCGGGCTGGGCGAGTATTTGTTGCTGCGCCGTGAGGCGTCCTGGCTGCTTACGGGAGTGCTGCTGGGCATGGGCAACGCCCTTCCGCGTTACATTGGGTACAGCGTGAAGAAGCCGGCAGGCGAGCGTCACGCCTACTTCCTGGCCGGAGCAAGCTGTCTGATGGGATTTACCATCCTGGTGAGCGTGGTCTTGTATGTCGGGCGGCAGTATTTTGCGCACTTGCTGTTCGGCAACGCGCAACTGGCGGGTCTGATCCTGCCGCTTTGTTTCATGCTCACCGGTCTCGCGGCGCAAACGGCGGCCTTTGGATATTATCGCGGCGTTTTGGCCATGAAGCGCGCCAACGCGATACAGGTCGTCCACTTTGCCATTATTCCGATAGCAGTCGTGGCCGTGCTCTATCCCACGCATTCCGTGGCGTTGATCCTGAGCGTGTCGGGCGGCCTGACGGTGATTGCCGCCGCCCTGTTTGCGAGGCCTATCTTTCGAGAGATCCGAAGAAGCCCGCTGCCGAAACTGAGGCCTTATGCAACTGAGCTCATGCGGTACGGTGTAGCGCGCGTGCCTGGCGATTTCGGCGCCGCGGCGCTTTTTGCCATCGGACCCCTGATAACGACCCATTACCTGCCCATGACCGAGGTGGCGTACCTGCTGCTGGGCTCGAATTTCCTGCTGGTGATGGGCTACACCGCCGGGCCCCTGGGCGTAGTCCTCCTCTCCAAGTTCAGCATGATGCTGGGCCAGAATCGCCTGGCGGAGGTTCGTGACTCCCTGGAGCACCTCGTCCGGGCCGTCTTGGACATTTCCGTCTTCGCCTCGCTTCAGTTGGTGGTGTTCACCGACGTTCTGGTGCGCCTCTGGGTGGGACCAAGCTTCCGGCCGGCGATACCCATCATTCGATTGATGCTCCTTGCCATCCCTCCCTATCTGTTCTACATGGCCCTCAGGAGCAGCATCGATGCGGTCACCGTCAAGCCTCGAAACGCCGGGAACGTTATCGTTGCCCTGGCGATTTACCTGGCGCTCATCGCTGCGAGCGTAAAGACGCTGACTGGAAGTTTCCTGCTCGAAGGCATTGCGGCAGGCCTGGTGGCGGCGCTTACGGTTCTCGGCGTCCTAACGGCCCGTACTTTCCGGGATCTCTACAACTTGAGCGTCCCCTGGGGCAAATGCGCGTCATCGATGGCGGCCGCGGTAGGACTGGGCGCCGTGAGTTTCGCGTTTCGCTGGATTCAGCCGGACCATCACGAAAGCCTCGTGACACTCTTGTGGGAGCTGCTGGTGGGCGGCCTCTACGTCGGCGTGCTCACGCGGCTGGGCTCGCCGTGGTTGGGATTTGTTTGGGACAAGGCGCTCCCCTGGCAGAGGCCGACTTGGTTCAATTCGAAGAGGAGCGCCGCTTGAGACCAGACATGCGTAAGGACATCGTTCGATATTTGATCTACGCCGCGACGGTCCTGGTCGGCGTCCTGTTCCTCAGTGAATTTCTCGATCTGGGGATTTCACCCCTGGGGGCTTTTGCGGCGGCTGTCGCCGTACCGTGTTTGCTGATCGCCTTGTGGAGGTTCCCTGCTATTTTCATCGTCCCGGTGATGTTCGTGCCGCGGGACAAGAGGCCGCTGCCCGCTATTCCAATGCGGTTTCAAGGCCAGCACATGACGATCCTTCCCTTCGTCCTGGCGGCGCTGTGCGCGGCCATCCTTCTCCGTTTCGCGCTGCTGGCCGCCCGCGGGACCCGATTGCGTGAGCTCTTCCCAATCCAAAGGAGAGGGATCAAGGCTTACCTTCTGTTCGCCGCCGTGGTCACGATCAGCTACGTGTACACTCGCGCGCCGGAGTACGGTGGCGACAAGATTTTGCGGTTCCTGACCATCGGAGCGCTGTGTTTCTTCGCGTCCTTCATCCTGCTCAGAGAAGATAAAGATTTTTGTCATTTCACGGTGGGCCTGGTCGTCATGGCCCTGGTCGCGGGGGCGACGAGGGTTCAGGCGACCTCCGTGGGCCACTTCGGAGTGCACGAGCCGGTGGTCCATATCGGCATCGGCCAGTGCATCGGAATGACGATCGTGATGGTGTTGAACTTCAGACTCTTCAAGAGCCGCTGGGCAAAGTCCCTGCTGCTGCTCTCTCTCCCGCTTTTGTTTGCGGGGCTGATCGCCTCCGAGGTGCGAGGCGCCATGATCTGGACGCTGCTGGTTGTGGGCGTGTTCGCCTTCATCCGCCAGCCCAACGTGAGGCCGAAATACTTCCATCGGGTGTTCGCGCTGGGAGCCGCAGCGGTGGTGATGATGTTGTTCCTGATGCCCCCGAAGTGGGTGCGAGGAGAGGCGGCAGTTGAGCTCGAAATCAAGCAACAGGAGCTGGTAATGCTCATGCACGGAAAGGGTTCCAAGTTCAGCGGCGGCAAGAGACTGGAGTTCTACAAAGGGGCGTTTCAGGCGATCTCCGCCAAGCCGGTCGCCGGGTGGGGCGTGGGCGGGTGGGCCACCTACTACTTTCACCAGGACGATGCGGAGGTCCCCCACTTTCCCCACAACCTTTTCCTCGAGACCGGCGTCGAAGAGGGCCTCTTGGGTCTTGCTGCTCTCCTGGCCTTGCTCGCCACAACTTTTGGGGCGGCGCGGACGGTGTTTCGCGAGGGCGGGGAACGATTTGCTTTTCTGCTGCCCGTCTTGATCTACAGTCTCGGCGTGACCATGACCAGCGGCGACATCGACGACAACGTGTTCTTGTGGTTCTGGTGTGGCGCGGCTCTCGCAACTTACGGCTTGGTGAAATCGCGCGCGCAAGAAGCCACCGCCAGACAGGCTTTGGGGTCATAAGATGAGAATCTTCCTGGACTTTTCGCCCGAGCAGACGCCAACGCACCGGTCTCGCCTGGGCTACGCCTTCCGCGTGTTCTGCGCGATATACGGACACCAACCCGTGCTGGACGCCGAGCAGGCGCAAACGGCGGATGTCTGGATCAGGTACGCGCCAGGCTCCATTCAGGGCCAGCAGGCGAGGCCAAGCCTCGAACTCAGCAGTCTCTATCAATCTCGTTCGCTTTATGAAGCCGCCCCGCCTCCGAAGAAGTTTGAGCGTGAAGGCGAATCAACGGTTCTCTTCTATGCGCCCTTACCCGGACAGGAACCCGACTGGCTCGGCGAGATTTTCGAGTGGGTGTCCTCGGCGGACGAATACAGCGTCCGGGCGCGCGATTCGGTTGGGCGGGTCGCGTTTGCCGAGACCTACCTGGGCCGTCATAAGCTGGACGCGCGCGTACCTTACGCTGCGGTGGCCATGCGATTCCTTCAGCAAGCGCTGTGTCGGCTGGCGCCCGGAGCCGTGGTGGAACCCCGCTCTCCCGTCGAGTCCGCAGGTCACTTCGTGGTCCCGACCCACGACGTCGACTACTTCCCCGTAGGCCGTCTCAACAGCGTGCATCGCCTGGCAAAGAACGCCGCGATCTCGTGCTGGCTGTACAAGTCTCTCGTACTGGGAATGAAGCAGACGGGAATGGCACTGCGGAGCGCGATCGGAGGGCCGGACGCGCTCGACCAGATTCCCGCCCTGGCCCAGGGTGAAATCCGGCGCAACGTCGGCGCCAGTTATTACTTTCTCCTGAGACGCTATCACCGAAGAGACGCCAACTACGACCTGGGCCAGCCAGGTCTGACGGACTTTATGGCCGCTTTGGAGCGTCAGGGGCTCGAGGTCGGCGTCCACGGGTCCTATACCAGCCTTGATGAACCAGGCGAGCTGGCGGCCCAATTCGACTCCCTGCGAGCGCGCGGCTTCCGCCCACTGGGAGGGAGGCAGCATTGGCTCCGGTTCACGCTCGACCGCTTGATCCCGGCGCACGAGCGCGCGAGAGCGCTGTATGACTCATCCATGGGATGGCCAGACCGCATGGGATTTAGGTCCGGCGCCTGCTTCGCGTATCCTCCTTACAACTTTGAGCAGGAGCGCCCCGCGACCTTCATCGAGATCCCCCTGGTGATGATGGACCAGAGCCTGCAAGTCGGACCGGGCCAAGAATCGGACTGGTACAACCAAGTGGCCGATTTGCTGTCAGTCAGCCGGCGCTATGGCTGGGGCGGAATCTCTCTGCTCTGGCATCCTGCCGCCTTCGGCGGAGGCTGGCTCTCGAAAGAAGTCGGCAACGTTTTCTGGCGCCTGATGGACAGCAGGAACGAGCGGCAGGAGACCTGGCTGAGCGCCACCGAATTTGTTCGGTCGGTTCGCCAGAGATATATCGAGGTTGGGCTGTTGCCTGAAGCATACGGACCAGAAGAACCGGAAGAGCAGGTCCGGCAGGCCGGTAGAAGCGAATTCGCAGTCGCCTAAACCTCTCTTTGGACCCCGAGGGTCCTTCGCAAATCTCAGCCTAGGAGAGAAGAAATTGAAAGTCTTAATCACCGACGACAACTACATACCCTCGCTCGGAATCGTGCGGAGCCTGGGCCGCAAGGGCATTGACGTTTCGGCCTCGGGAGAATCGTCATTGGCTGCGCTGGCGTCACGTTCGCGATACTGCTCCGGACGCTACGTGGTGCCCTCTCCCTTCGAAGATTCCTTTTTCACCTCTCTGATGGACGTTCTCGGTCGCGTTCATTTCGATCTCGTCATCCCGGTCGGATATGCGTCTACTTCAGCGCTGGCACAGCACAAGGCGGAAGTGAACTCACTCAGCCGGCTGGAAGTGGCCGATTACCAAAAGATCCGGGCGGCTGCCGACAAGCGCTATGCCCACGAACTGGCGACTCGCGTCGGCGTGCCCGCCCCGAAAACGATCTGCCCCACAAGCTTTGACGACGCCGTGCGGCTTTCGGCGGACCTCCAGTATCCCGTGGTGATGAAAGCGCCGTGCGAGGTATCCAACAGCCCGGTCCACTATGCACGGACCCGGTTCGAGTTACTCGAGTTTTTCAGGACCCTGTGGAGCCGAAGGAACGGCGGCGGTGGCAAGCTGCCCCTGGTGCAGGAGTTCATTCCCGGATTCGGGTGTGGGTTCTTTGCGCTGTATCAGAACGGAGTTTGCAAGCGCACGTTCATGCACAGGAGGGTCAGGGAGACTCCTCCGAGCGGAGGGATCAGTTGCTGTGCGGAGAGTTTCTACGACCCGAAGCTCCAAGAATACGGGACTCGGCTGCTCGATCGGCTCGAATGGCACGGCGTAGCCATGGTGGAGTTTCGTTATGACCTGCGCGACAACGACTACAAGCTGATAGAGATCAACCCCAAGTTTTGGGGATCGCTCGATCTGGCGCTGGCCGCGGGCGTCGACTTTCCCTACTACCTCTGCCAGATGGCGCGAGGCGAGACCCTGGAGTATTCCGAAGAGTATGACCGGAACGTGCGGTTTCACTGGCCACTGTTAGAGATGACGCACCTTTGGGGGCGGCCCGCCTCGATCGGAGCCGTGCTGGCGGATTCGCTCAGTCCGCGCGTCAAGTCAAATCTCCGCCTGTTTGACCTGAAGCCGAATGTTCTCGAGCCCTTCTCGCGGGTTCGCGCCCACGTGCGGCGAATGCTGGCGGCGAAACAGCGACGCTACAAGGTCTCTCACAATTTTGAAACTCACGTCTTCAGCAGTGGCCGCGAACTCAAGCAGTTCGAAGCGGTGGAGGGGCGTTCAGACGCCTGCAATGTACATGGTCGGTGACGCGGTGGTCGGAAACAGTCCGGTCGAGAAAGGGGCGACGCTGAGAGAAGCCGAGGTCGATCGTTACGCCTTGGTATGGGACCGCATCCGGCAACTGGACCCTCAAGCGGTCCTCCTGCGCGGACCGGAGCGCCTGCACCCGCTTCAAGCGACCGCCCCAGGAGACCTCGACATTCTGGTACCGACCGGCTTGGCTGAGGCCAGGGCGTTCCTGAAAGAACAAGGCTTCGAGCGCGTCTACAAGCCACAAGCGTACCTGGAACGCTACCGGTTCCGGTCGCCGGAAGTCCCTGAGCCTTGCACCATCGATCTCTACCAGGCCGAACGATGGGGATTAGGGTTTCGCCTCACTCCTAACGGGCACGTTCCGGCGGATGCGCGACTGGCATGCCTGCTGCACGCCGTGGCCGACGGAAAGGGTACGGCGTACTTCGAGAAGCAGCAAAACGGACGACCTCCGTGGCAGACGGAGCAACCGGGAAGCTTTTGGGGTCCCCTGGGGCAGGCTTTGTGGCGAACTGGTCGGACAGGAATCCTGACCTTGTACCTGCTCCTTAAAGGAGTGATCCGGCCCGACCTCCCTATGGTCTTCTCGAATCTGTGCCGCAGAGTTGCCTTCAGGACCTGGCAGTTGACGCGGAAGACGGGCCTCGAGGTGGCGCTTCTGGGCGTAGATGGAGTGGGCAAGAGCAGCCTCTCGAACGCCCTCCTCCAGCTTCCCGCGCCGGTGAAGGCCGTCTACATGGGTCCGCACGATTACCAGACGAGAATCATGCGGTTTGCTCTCAAGCACGACTTGCCGTTGCCGGTGCGGCAACTCGCTTTCCGCTATGACCTTTTCGTGCGGCGGCTTCACGGCTCTCTTCTGGCTCGAAGAGGATGGATCGTGGTTTACGACCGCCATCCTGCGGAGCGCCTCGATCCCCGGCAAAGGTCCTTCCGCAACGCGATCAAGAGCGTGCTGGACCGCTTCTACGCCTGGCCGGTGGACGTCACGTTCTGGCTCACGGGTGATTATCGAACGATCTATCTGCGAAAGAAAGAATTCTCGGCGGCTTACTTACAGGTCATCGACCAGCGCTTCCAGAGCGTGCTCGAACGCTACCGCATTCCTTTCGAGAAGATCGACGTGACCCAAAACGATCTGGTCTCGGTCACGCAACTCATACGTAATCGTGTCCTGGCGAAATATCAAGAGCGCGTTTCGATGGACCGTTTATCAGGCATTTTCAAAACCATACTCACATAGGTTACGAACTAAGGAGGTCGTGCTTTGACATCAGACGGAATCGTAGTGGTGGTCGGAATGGGCGAGGTGGGGCGGCCGCTCTTCCAGATCTTAAGCAGAAAGTTTGAATGCGCCGCAGTGGACATCGAGCCGGTGGAGATCAAGAAGCCCTGTTCCGCGCTCCACATCTGTTATCCGTTTCAGGTCCCCGACTTTGTCGGGATAACGGCCGGGTACATCCAGAAGTACAGGCCCGCCGTGACCATCATCAACAGCACGCTGGCGCCAGGAACGACGCGGAAAGTGCAGGCACTGGTGGGCGACCAAGCCGTCGCTTACAGCCCGGTAAGGGGCAAACACGCCAAGATGGAACCGGACATGCTCCGTTACAAGAAGTTCGTTGCGGCGTGCCACCCTGGCGCCTTGAACCGAGCGGTGAATCATTTCGCCGAAGCGGGGTTCAAGACTGCGACCTTTCCGTCTCCGGAACTGGCCGAGCTGGCCAAACTCCTGGAGACAACGTACCTGGGAATCCTGATCGCCTGGGCCCAGGAAGTGGAGCGGTTCGCGGCGCAATACGGCGGCACGTTCGAGGACGTCAACGCCTTCGTCGAGGAGATCGATTTTCTGCCGTCGCACGTCTTCCCGGGACGCATTGGCGGGCATTGCGTCCTGCCGAACATCGCCATCCTGCGGACTCAGTTCAAATCAAAATTCCTCGACAACGTCGTGGAATCCAACGAAACCAAAGAGCAGCAACTCAAGGCTGCTACAGCGAGGGACAACAGATGATCAAAGCGGGACTAATCGGATTGGGGTATTGGGGTCCGAATCTCGCCCGGGTGCTTCACCAGACTTCCCGGTGCGAATTCACAGCGGTTTGTGACCTCGATGCCCGCAGGCTGGAAAAGATTGCGCGGCAATATCCTCACCTCAAGGCCTATCGCAGGCCCGAGGATCTCCTCGATTCGGACGTGGATGCGGTGCTGATCGCCACGCCGATTTCCACTCACTACGAGGTTGCCCGGAAGGCGCTGCATCACGGCAAACACGTGTTCGTCGAAAAGCCTCTCGCGGACTCGACCGCCAGGGCGCGGGAGCTGGTCGAGCTCGCCGAGGTGGTTGACCGGAAGCTGATGACCGGCCACACCTTCGTTTACAGCCCGCCGGTCGTGAAAGTGAAAGAGCTGATCGACTCGGGGCACTTGGGCGACCTGCACTACCTCAGCTTTTCGAGGGTCAACCTGGGGCTCTACCAGAAGGACGTCGATGTGGTCTGGGACCTGGCCGTACACGATATCTCGATTCTGCTCTATTGGCTGAATGAACTTCCCGTCCAGGCCTGCTCTTTCGGCCGCTCCTGCGTGCAGCGAGCCAAGCGCGACGTGGCCTACCTCTGGTTTCAATTCCCCAGCGGGCCAGTGGCCTCGTGCGAGGTGAGCTGGCTTTCGCCGCAGAAGATGCGCCGCACCTGCATCGTGGGTTCGAAGCGGATGGTCGTCTACGACGACACGGACCCCAGCGAGAAAGTGAAGATCTACGACCGGGGCGTCATTCTGCACCAGCCGGAGACCTTCGGGGAGTTCCAACTGACCTATCGCACGGGTGACATGGTGGCGCCCAACCTGGCCAATACCGAACCCCTGCTGATCGAAATTGAGCACTTTTTTAATTGCATTGAGACCGGCGAAACACCCCGCACGAGCGGCAAGTTCGGCGCGGGGGTCGTCGCGGCCATCGAAATGGCCAACAACGGCGGCTGGCAGCCTGATGTGGCGCTGGCCGAGCACGGTGAAGTCATAGTCACGGGAGGGAAAAGATGATTGCGACAGAAAACGAGACGGGTGTCGAAAGAAAATACTTCGCGCACCCGCAGGCCCTGGTGGAATCGAGCGAGATCGGGCCGAACACCTTCATTTGGGCTTTCGCCCACGTCATGGAGGGCGCGCGGGTAGGCGCCAACTGCAAGATCGGCGACCACGCCTTTATCGAGTCAGGCGTCGTCCTGGGCAACAACGTCACCGTAAAGAACGGGGTTGCCATCTGGGACCGGGTCACCGTCGAGGACAACGTTTTTCTGGGTCCGAACTGCGTCTTCACCAACGACATGAATCCTCGGGCGTATATCAAGAAAACGGGGGCTGGGCTCACCCCGACTTTGATTCGGGCCAACGCCACCGTGGGGGCCAACGCGACCATCGTGTGCGGGGTCACCGTCGGGCGCTATGCGTTCATCGGCGCGGGAACGGTGGTGATCCGGAACGTGCCGGACTTTGCGCTGCTCGTGGGCAATCCGGCGAGGCTGATCGGTTGGATGTGCGTTTGCGCGGAAAAGCTCCCGTTGCCAGCCTCTGCGCCGTGTAACTCTTCCGTGACCTGCCCGCACTGCGACAGGACATTCAAACTCACGCCCGAAGGCTTGGCTCTTTGTGACGCCGAACCCAATGGCGCTTCAGGGGGTCGATAAAACTGTGGCTACTATGACTGCTCCTTTTATCCAAGTGCGAGTTCCTTTTCTCGACCTGAAGGCCCAGTACGCCTCGATCAAGGAGGAGGTGCACGAGGCCGTGCACGCGGTCCTCGAATCGGGCCACTTCGTCGGTGGAGAATGGGTCGAGAAGTTCGAGCAGGAGTTTGCTCGGTTCGTGGGCGCCAAATACGCGGTGGCGGTGAGCTCGGGGACTTCGGCCCTGGAACTCGCTCTCAAGGCCGCGGGCATCAACCCGGGTGATGAGGTGATTGTCCCCACCAACAGCTTCTTTGCCACCGCCGAAGCCGTCAGCAACGTGGGCGCGAAACCCGTCTTCGCCGACGTGGACCCGCGCACGTTTCACCTCGACGCCGCTTCAGCCGAAAGCCTGATCACGCCCAAGACTCGCGCCATCCTTCCCGTGCACCTCTACGGGCGGGCAGCCGACCTGACCGCGATTGAGCGGCTCGCGGCGCGTTATGACCTCCAGATCATCGAGGATGCCGCCCAGGCCCACGGCGTGGGGCGAAACGGAGTCAAAGTCGGCGGCTCCGGCAGGCTGACCTGCTTCAGCTTCTATCCGGGCAAGAACCTCGGCGCCTACGGCGACGGCGGGGCGGTGACTTGCAACGACCGCCAGCAAGCCGACGCGATTCGACTCCTGCGTGACCACGGCAGCCCATTGAAGTACGTGCACGTGGTCGTGGGCACCAATGCCCGTCTCGACGCGATCCAGGGCGCGATCTTGTCCATCAAACTTCGGCGCCTTGACCGCTGGAACTCCCTGCGGGTTCAGCACGCCAAGGTTTTGATCCAGGCCCTCGCCGGTTCAAGCCTCACGCCGCCCGAGCTGCCGGCGGACGGAGAGCACAACTTCCACCTGTTCGTCGTTCGCACGGGCAAGCGGGACGAGCTGAGGAAGTTTCTTCAAGAGTGTGGAATTGAGACGGGGATCCACTACCCGGTACCCATCCATCTGACGGGCGCTTACCAGGCGCTGGGAGCTCCGGGCCTGGGCAGCCTGCCGGTCGCCGAGGCGCTGGCGGATGAGATTCTTTCGTTTCCGATGTACGCGGAGCTCTCACCGGAGCAGGTCGAGCACGTGGTCCGCTGCTCGCTTGATTTTGCCGGCCGTATCTGAATTCTGAAATGGTTCTGACGAGTGCTTTTTCTTCAGCGCGCGCTTTCGACTGTCATTCTGTCGCCGGGGGCGCGATTCCAACGATCGGAGGGACGGTAATCGCATGAAGGTTTTGATTCTTACACAGTACTACCCGCCGGAAGTAGGCGCGGCTCCAGAGCGCCTCGGTTATCTGGCGAAACACCTGGCGCGGCGAGGGCACCAAGTTAAAGTGTTGACGGGTCAGCCCAATTACCCGCACGGCGAGGTCTATCGCGGCTACAAGAACCCCAGGTGGAAGGTGACGGGCGAGCGCGACGCGCACGGGATCGAGATCCTGCGAACCTGGGTGTATCTCACGCGAGGCCACCGCAGCTTTTCCTACCGACTGGTCTACTTCCTGTCCCTCGCCTTCTCAGCTTTGCTGGCGTGGCGCCGGGTCGGCCCGGTCGATGTAGTGCTGGTGGAAACCCCGCCAATCTTTCTCTCCTTCACGGCTTCACTCTACGCTTTCCTGAAGAGGGCGCGCAAAGTGGTCTATTTCTCTGACCCGTGGGTGTCTTTCGCCACCGAGTGGGGCTATCTCAAGAAGGGAAGCCTTACGACGAAGCTGGCCTTCGGCCTCGAGCGACAGTCCCTCTCTCGCTCGGACCTCATCATTACGCCGAACCCCGGCATGAGGGCGCACAGTCTGGAGGTGCATGGCCTTGATCCGGAAAAGGTCAAGCTGGTCATGAACGGGGTTGATGTCAATTTCTACCGTCCGGACGCTGCCGCGCGCGAGCGAGAGCGGCGCGCCCGCGGCTTCGAAGCCAAATTCGTCGTCGTCTTCGGGGGTACTTACCAGCACCAGGCCGGTCTCGATGTACTGGTGCGAGCAGCGGTGAAACTCCGGACGACGGCCCCTGACGTGACTTTCCTGCTCGTCGGAGGTGGCGTCGATAAACCGCGCATTGCCGAACTGGCGCGTGAGGCGGGAGTCCTCGACCACAACTTCCTTATGGTCGACACGATGCCTGCCACCCAGGCGAGGGACCTGCTTAACGCCTGTGATGTAGGTGTCAATCCGCTCTCACCTGCGGCGATCACCAACCTGACCCTTTCCGTCAAGCTCCTGACCTACATGGGGTGTGGCCTTCCCGTTTTAATCGCCGACCGCAAAGTGCAGCGCGACATCGTGGAGGCGGCGGGGTGCGGCATGACCTACCCTCCGGGCGACGATGAGGCGCTGGCCGAAAAAGTCCTATGGCTGCGCGACCATCCGCAGCAACGGCGCGAGATGGCCGAGCGAGCGCGCCGCGCCGCCGTCGAGCGGTTCTCCAGGGAGCAGCTCGCCGAAGAACTGGAATTACTCCTGGTCGGGCTCGCGGTCAGACGCCTGACGGGGCAGCACGTCACACTCAAATCGGGAGAAGCCATCAATGGTTGACATCGTTACGCTCATCGGAACCAGGCCGCAGTTTATCAAAGCGGCGATCCTCAACCGCGCCCTCGGGCAGCGAACGAACGGGGCCGCTTTCAGTCAGTACCTCGTTGACACCGGGCAGCATTACGACTACCTGCTCTCGAAGGTCTTTCAGGAAGAGCTGGGAAATGTGACCGTAGATCGGGTGCTTACGTCTGGCTCTGGCAGTCACGGAACGCAGATGGCGAGGATGATCGGTCAACTGGAGGCCGTCCTGCTCGAGCAACGGCCCCGAGCGGCCTTTGTCTACGGTGATACGAATTCGACGCTCGCCGCCGCCATCGCCGCCGTGAAGCTGGATATCCCCGTCATTCATCTCGAAGCCGGCATCCGCCTGCCTTATCGCCGCCGGGTGCCCGAGGAATGGAACCGCGTCCTCAGCGATCATGCGGCGCACCTGTGTTTCGCGATCACCGAGCGCGGTCTCGCGAACCTGTACGACGAAGGGATGGGGCCGGGGCGTGCTGTCCTCACGGGAGACGTTCACTACGACCTGTTCCTGCTCACACGCGAAAAGGCATCAGCGAAGTCCGCCTATCCAGCATGCCTGGGCCTTGGGCCCGGGGAATACCACTTGGCCACTATCCACCGCGCGGAAAACACCAGTTCGCCGGAGCGCGTCAAAGAGATCTTCGCCGCGCTCGCGAAGTCGGAGCAGCCCGTGGTGATGCCGCTGCACCCGCGCACGAAGCAGACACTTGCCTCTGCTGGGGTCCTGAGCGGCCTGGCAGACAGCCAGTTGCGGATCGTCGATCCGCTCGGCTACTACGATTTCCAGGCTCTGCTGCTCGGGTGTAATCGAGTGATCAGCGATTCAGGCGGCGTCATGCGCGAAGCTTATTTCGCTCACAAGCCCTGTATCGTCCCACGCCCCTCCACCTGGTTTCCGGAGATTGTGGAGAGCGGGTGGGCCCTCGAGACAGGAGAGGATACTGGACTGCTCGTCTCAGCGATCAACGGGTTCCGCCCACCCGCTCACCACGAGGATTTCTTCGGTGATGGCCACGCGGCGGAAAGAATCGTCAGCGCGATTTCTGACTTTCTTCGCCACGGGCGGAGCGAGCCCTGGAACCATGCCACTGTGTTACCCCATCCGAGCTCAGCCGGTCTCGACGAGCCGTGGGAAACGGAATGTTGGAAGTACCCCGAGCAGGTTGTCGAAACCAAGTTTTCAACGCGCTAACCTTGTGCTTGGCCGGCGGACTGCGGCGTTCCTTCTGCGCCTTACCATGACCAACGCGCCGAGGGCCGGCGCCGAGGGGAGGCCCTGCCGGCGGAACTCCTTCTATCCCCGACAGGCGTAAGCGGGTCTACCGCCTCTCAGGAATGGCCAGCCAGGCCAGATGGGGCAGGCTCGCGGACATCATCAATTTCCCGGTGATGCTCAAGAAGCTCATGCCTCGAGGTCGGGAGATACGACAAAGATCTGGCCCGCAACCAGGACAATAACATGAACCAGAAATTGCACGCCCGGGGGTACAAACTGTACTGCACCTGGAAGACCCACGGCATCTATCATCCGAAGGACAGGCCCTCTGACTTGTTCAAGTACGCCTATCGCAAGGGGTTCTGGAACGTACTGAGTTGCAAGAAGAACATCTTTTCGCTGGGCATTCTCCGCTTGGCGCCGTTTTTCTTCATGATGGCGCTCATCTTTTCTCTCGGGCTCGCCATCTCCGGGCTGTTTATGCCGCAGCCCTATCGCAGCCTCCTGGCGATGCCGTACATCATCGTGTTAGGGCTGCACCTGGGTGCGGGGTGGCTTTCGGCTCTCCATGTCAGCATCCGCGAGAGGTCTTCGCGGGCGCTGCTGCTCCCGCTCGTGTTCCTGGCCTTCCATCTCGCTTACGGCCTCGGCACACTCTCGGCCTTTGTGACCAAGGCCGAGCTGCCGGCCTCGACGCCCGAGCGCCTGGCGGCCGCGAAAAGCTAATCTCCGCGACGATAAGCGTCAAGGACAATTCTGCGGGCGAGTGCACTTTCAGGGTCGCCGGCCGACCGGCTTCGCTCGCACCCAAAAGGGTAAGGTAACCAACGAATATGGCTTCTATGACTTCGACTGCAACCAAATTCCTGCCATCCAGTGTGAGGCGCGTTTTCGACACCAGCCTTGCTCTGGTCGGATTGATCGCGCTTAGTCCCCTGTTGGCTATGGCGGCGGTGGGGATCCGCCTCTCAAGCCCTGGCCCCATCTTTTATCGGGCGGCGCGCATCGGGCTGAATGGCTGCCGCTTTACGATGTACAAGTTTCGGACCATGCACACGGAGCAGCGGACGCTCAAAAGCCGCATCACGGCTGACAAAGACCCGCGCACTTTCGCGTTTGGGGCGCTTCTCCGGCGTCTCAAGATCGATGAGCTGCCTCAATTGGTCAACATCGTGAAGGGCGAGATGGCGATTGTGGGCCCCCGGCCCGAGGACCCCTATTTTGTCGAGAACCACTACACAGAAGACGGGATTGAGACTCTCCGGGTGTTGCCGGGTCTGACGAGCCCGGGCAGCATTTTTTACTACACGCACGGGGAAAAATGCGTCGGCAGCAGCGATCCCGAAGCAGCCTATGTGAAAGATGTCCTGCCGGTCAAGCTGGCCTTGGATCTGGTTTACATCCGGGAGGCCTCCTTGCTTTACGACGTTCGCCTTATCCTTCGAACGATATGGGTCCTCGGTTTCGTGTTTGCCGGCAGGACCGATTTTCCGGACCCTCCGGAGATGAAAAAGATACACATGACGACGGTCAAGCCTCAATCAGGGCGGAAGGCTCAAGACCACTTTGTCGCCACAGAAGTTCAAGACTCCGTGGCTGGCTCTGAAAGCCACGTTGTCGCAAACCTTCGGAGTCTCGAAACTCCATTCAACCAATAACGGGCATAAGCCCAAAAGGAGATCTTTAATGAACCGCAACTCTCGTATTCTGCTCGTTGGTGCGGGCGGCTATTTAGGCTCGGTGATTACACCAATGCTCTTGGAGCAGGGCTATGAAGTCATTGCTTTTGACAAGTACTACTTCGGCGAGGAGGTGTTAGCTTCGGTCGCCGATCATCCCCGCCTAAAGATAGTCAGAGGGGACGTCCGAACGTTCGACCCGAGCTTGCTCGAGGAAGTTGGGGCGGTCCTGCACATGGCGGCGCTCAGCAATGATCCGGCCTGCGAACTCGACCCCGCCTGGACCCTGGAGGTGAATCGCGACGCCTCGATCCGGCTGGCGCGCCTGAGTCGAGAACGAGGGGTGGAGCGGTTCTTGTATTCGTCTTCGTGCAGCGTTTATGGGGCCGGCGGAGACACCTTCCTGACCGAGGATTCCCCGCTTAACCCTGTTTCCTTGTATGCGCAGGCCAAGCTCGATGCCGAGAAGGAAATCTTTCAACTGACCTCCGACTCCTTCCACCCGGTGGCCTTGCGGAAGGCGACTCTGTTTGGAGTCTCGCCCCGGATGCGGTTCGACCTGGCAATCAATACGATGACTTTGCACGCCATCACTCGAGGCCAAATCACGATCATGGGTGGCGGCCGGCAATGGAGGCCCTTCCTTCACGTGCGCGATGCGGCCAATGCCTACATGGCCTGCCTGAAAGCGCCCACCGATCTCATCTCGGGGCGCTACTTTAACGTCATTACTTCCAACCTGCGCATCGCCGAGCTGGCAAAGCTCGTCAGCCAGCACACTGGGGATACCGAAGTGCATTGCGTTCCTGAGGACGCGGACAAGCGGGATTATCGAGTCTCCGCTGCTTTGTTCGAGAAAACCCTCGGCTTTCGGCCCGGCTTCGGCGTTGAGCAGGGAATCGAGGAGGTCTCGGCAGCGCTCCGCAGCGGCCAATTCCCCCACCTGGAAAGTTCTCGCTACTACACGTTGCGTCGACTTCAGGAAGTGTTGAATACGCCCGCCGCCGACGGCGGCGAGCGCGTGCGGCGCGACTTCCTGCCCTTGGCCCTCCCGTTACTCGGAAAAGCCGAGGAGGATGAGGTTCTTGACACGCTCCGCTCCGGCTGGATTACCACCGGCCCCAAAACAGCGCGATTCGAGGCCATGTGCCAGGAGTATCTGGGGTGCAAGCACGCGATCGCGGTGAGCTCATGCACCGCAGCGCTCGAGCTTGCGCTGGCATCCGCCAACGTAGGTCAGGGCGATGAAGTCATCACCACGCCCATCTCTTGGCCCGCCACCTCGAGCGTGGTGATTCACCAAGGCGCCATGCCGGTTTTTGTCGACGTCGAGCCTGATACGCTCAACATCGACGCTTCGAAGATCGAAGCGGCCATCACGCCGAGGACCAAAGCAATTCTTCCCGTCCACATGGCCGGGCAGCCTTGCGACCTCGATCGGATCCGAGCCATCGCTCAACGCCACGGGTTGGTGGTCATCGAGGATGCGGCCCACGCCATGGGCGCGGAATACCACGGCCAAAAGATTGGCTCGATCAGCGAGGCCACGGCCTTCAGTTTCTACCCCATCAAGAACATGACCACCATCGAAGGGGGCTTGCTCTCGACTAACGACGACGAGCTGGCCGAGCGCGCCCGCGTGCTCGGGAACCAGGGGATCAGCCGGGACGCCTGGAAGCGCTACTCGGCGGATGGAAACCTGCACTGGCAACTGCTGGCCCCGGGCTTCAAGATGAACATGACCGACGTGCAGGCCTCCCTGGGCTTGCATCAGTTGCCTCGCCTGGACGAGTTCATTCGCATCCGGGAACAGTACGTCAAGCTCTACACCGAGGCTTTTGCTGAGCTGCCGGGGATCAAACCGCTGGCTCAGCGGACGGGCGTCCGCCACGCGCAACACCTCTTCATCGTCCTGGTCCAGCTCGACCGGCTCAGCATCACCCGAGATCAGTTCATGCTGGCCTTGAAGGCGGAGAACATTGGGACAGGAACACACTTCATCTCGATGCACTTGCAACCCTACTACCGGGAAGCATTCGGAATGAGGCCGGAAGACTTCCCGGTGGCCGCACAGGCGTCTGCGCGGCTGGTTTCTCTGCCGCTGTTTCCCAAGATGACGGTCTCGGACGTTCAGGACGTCATCAAAGCGGTCCGCAAGATCGTCACCAGCTACGCCCTGAAGACCAAGGCAGTGGCGCCGGAGGTTCGCGAGGCCGTGGCTGTCCTAAGCTAAGCTAACTGACTGACAGATTCCTGAAAGACTGCTCCAACCGCTGGCGGAAGAGCGTGGTCCAAAGACCCGCCTTCTGCCATGCGGCGCGAACCGGATAGTGAATTCGCTAAGGAGGCAGACCAAATTATTGAAGGCCAGGCTTGTTCTCGGAGCCGCCGCCAGCGCGCTTCTGAGCACGTCGCTCGCAGCAGGGCAAACCACTTGGTACATCGCATCAGGCGGTAGTGACTCGAATGGCTGTAGCTCGTCCCAGCCCTGCGCGACCATAGCGCACGCGTCCACTTTAGCGCGGCCGGGCGACACTGTCCTGGTTGCGCCCGGGACGTACTACGGCTCCTTCCAGACAAGGGCTTCGGGCACAGCCTCGGCGTATATCACTTATCTCTCCAAGGAGCGCTGGGGCGCGAAGCTCGTGCAGGGGCATTCCGGCTCTGCCTGGGGGAACTATGGGAGTTACGTGGTCATTGACGGCTTCGAGGTGGTCGGCAGCTCAGACAGCGTCGGACTAAACGGCATCTATACCCAAGGCGCGTATACCGTCATCCGGCACAACAGAATTCACGGCATTTTACCCAACTTTTGCAAGGGAATCGGCGGCGCGGGCATCCATCTCGACTCCTCACACGATCAGGCGATAGCCAACTACGTCTACCAAATCGGCCCGCAATCGGGCTCCCCCCTTTATCCCTGCTCTTACATCCACGGCATTTATTTTCTCAAGCCCTTCGGAGTGGCCGCTGAGAACGTTGTATTCCAAAGCAGCGGATACGGCATTCATGAATGGCACCAAGCCTCCGGCATCACCGTGGTCAACAACACCACCTTCAACAACGGCTACGGAGGGATTCTGGTGGGCAACGATGGCTCGGAGGCGCCGAACCAGAACGACAGAAGCGTGGTAGACAACAACATCGCCTACCGGAACGGAAAATTCGGCATCCACGAGTGCTGCAAAAAAGCGTTTACGGGCAACTGCAACCTCTACAACAATAATCTGCTGTACGGCAACCCCACCAACATCGAGCTCCAGACCGGCTCCGACCACAACACCAAAATCGCCGATCCATTGTTTGTGAGTTATACCGGCGACCCCTCGGGGGATTACCACCTTCAACCTGCGAGCCCGGGGATTAACCAGGGCCGGATGTCAGACAGTAACGCCTCTTGTGGCATCAGCGTCGACTTCCCCCGATCCGATTTCGCCGGCAACACCCGGCCGCACGCTGCGGGGAAGACAGCCTTCGATGTGGGAGCGTACGAGTCGAGCCCATAGGGGCAACCCTTGGGGACGGTCCTCGATGTCTATCCTGTGTCTCGGATGATCTGCGCGCCCCGGCTGCCCCGCTGACGTAACTGTGTGTAAAAGCGATCGAGGCGAGGCGCTGGCCGGCGCGCTGGTTCCCCTGCCAAGACCCGTCCGTGGCTTTGTTTCCGCCACGGCGCTGACGGATCGCCGCTCTAACCGCCTGCCAACGCAACTCTTTGGCTTTGTTTTCGACGATTTTTCAACTAACTAGCTGATTCTAAACCACCTATTGGCTTTGTTCACCCTAAAAACAGGGGTGGTTTCGTGCTTGACAGCCCAACCTAGGCTAGTTTGCTAGTTCCTGGATACCCGAGCGCAGGCGGCTGCGTGGGCGGTGGGCGCCACGGCTGGCAGGCTTGTCGGATCACGTCTCGCCAGCTTGTTCATGGATTCCTCCTCAAAAGCGTCTTGTCTCTTCGAATCGTGGCCCGCGTATCCTTTGCGCGCCGGCTTTGACCTCGGCTTTCGAGGTCGCGGCAGCGCCGCCGGGCGGCCTGGGACCGAGACCAGAGATCACGTCATCTGACGGGTTCCCACGCCAGCCCTACCGTGGGAGGGAGCGGGCGGGTGGGCCCTCGGGCCTCCCGCCCCCCTTTCCCAAGCCGTGATTGCTTAATGCCCTCTACCAATCAGGCTGACCGTTTGCGGGCTTCCACTCGCATTGTCCGAGATGGTCAGTGTTCCGCTTTGCGTTCCTGAACTCGTAGGGGCAAAGCTCACGTTGATCGCGCAGCTGGCCCCGGCGGCTAAGGAGCTGCCGCAGCCGTTGTTGTCGGTGAACTGTCCGGAGATCGATACGCCGCCAATGCTGACGCTGGCGCTCCCGGTGTTAGTCACCGTGACCATCTGTGAGGCGCTGACGTGGCCCACCTTGACCCTGCCGAAACTCAGACTCGTGGGCGACACGCTGACTGTCGTTGACCCCGAGGACGAAACCCCGGATCCCGTCAACGGAATCGTCTGAGGACTGTTCGAAGCATTGTCGGTGATGGTCACAGCCCCTGTGCGGGTTCCTATGGCCGTCGGCGTGAAATTGACGCTGATCGTGCAACTGGCGCCGGCCGCGACTGAACCGCTGCAGTTGCCCGTGCCGGCGAAAGCAAAATCACCGCTGATCTGAAGGTTATTGATGGTCAAGCTGGCGTTGCCGGTGTTGGTCAGCGTCGAAAACTGCGTGGCGCTCGTCGTCCCCACCGTCTGATTTCCGAACGACAAGGAGGCGGGTGAGAGGCTCACCGCCGGCGCGCTGGCCGAGGCGCTGAAGAACTCCGACATATTGGCCGCCTGCGCCGCGGCGCCCGGGAAGGTCGTCAGACCCAGCCCCTGCGCCATCAGCCTCAGCACGTTCTCGTGCTCATAGCTGCCCTTCGACTGGAAACCCGCCGAAACGATATAGGGGCTGATGATGACGGTGGCGACGTGACCGCCGCAGCCTGTCCCCGTGGTGAGGCCGCACGAGCCGCCCGAGCTGTCTTCATCGAAGGAGATGATCAGTAATCCGTCGCCGCCGGGCTGCAAGTAGGCGCTCTGGACCAGCGGATCGATGTTGGTCTGCAGCCAGGAATCCGCCGTCGCGAGCCCGCAGTCGTGCGCGTCATCGCACCCGTTGGGAGTGATCCACGAAAAATTGGGCAGGGCGTGATTCCCGAGGTCGGTCTTGAATTGGGTGAAGTTGGTAAGGTTGGACTTGGTGACGTTCGCCATATACTGCAGCGGGTCGTGGCGAACGTAGTAGGTCCCGGTCTTTTCCGGGTAGTCCTTCCAGGTCTTGCCCGCGAGCTCGAGCTCGTGGGCGATGTTGTCCTGCATGACGGGGAAACTCGACGGCGTCTGACCGTCGTCGTTGGTCAGGATTTGTCCGGTGGTCCACGCGAAGTAATTGCCGATCGAGGGATGTGTGTCGGCATTGTAATTGGTCGCCAAGCCGTACTTGGCGATGAGTGAATTGAGGTAGGGCATGCTGGAACTGCCCACGACCGATGAATAGCCGTTGTTCTCCAGCGCGACGATAACCACGTGTCCAAACGGGGGCAGCGTCTGCCCGCTAGCTTGCAAGCCACAGATCAGTAAGCTTGCAATTGCCAGAAACAGAATTCGGCATGACTTTTTCATAAAGGCTCTCCTCCTTGTGCAAACGAAACTTGGAATGGAATTAAGTCAAGATATAATTACCTAGCAGTAATATCTCTCCTCTCCTTGCCTGCCCCTCTAAAGCTTCCCTGCGCGTTACCCTGCACAAGCGATCCACCCAGAAAAGACAGTTGGCGCCTTGCCTGCGTAGCCCCGCAGGGCAAGCTTTCGGACTGATGTAGATGGTTTAGTTGGGCTGGGCAACATCGGTCGCGGGCTTTGGTCCCGCTTCCTGTCCTGCCTGACTTGCCTGAGAGTGAGAGGGCGGGCGGAGCTTCCGACTTTCCCCGCCCTCCAAGTTGTTCTTGCCGCGAACTGACCGCCATACGGCCCCCGTGGCATGGCTGCCCCAGGGGCCCGGGCGTTTTCCTACCTCTTACTTTCCAACAGATTCGCCACTCCCTACGTCCCGCTGCCGCTGAGGCTGATCGACTGGGGACTGTTTGGAGCGTTGTCGTTAAGGGTTACCGTTCCGGTGCGTGTGCCGGTTGCCGTCGGCGTGAACTTCACGCTGATCGTGCAACTGGCTCCGGCGGCGACTGAACTGCCGCAGGTGCCCAGCCCGGCAAAGGCAAAGTTGCCGCTGATGCCAAAGCTGCCGCTGAACGTCAGCGTGGCGTTGCCCGTGTTGGTGAGCGTTACGAATTGCACGGTGCTCGTGGTGCCCACCGCCTGATTGCCGAAGCTCAGCGAACTCGGGGAGAGGCCAACAGCCGGCCCCGATGTGCTGGTCGAACCCCCGGTTCCGCTCAACGGAATCGTTTGGGGAGTGTTCGGAGCATTGTCGTTAAGGGTTACGGCTCCGGTGCGTGTGCCGGTTGCCGTCGGCGTGAAGTTCACGCTGATCGTGCAGCTGGCTCCCGCGGCGACTGAACTGCCACAAGTGCCCAGCCCGGCAAAGTGGAAGTCGCCGCTGATGGCAAAGCTGCCGCTGAACGTCAGGGTGGAGTTGCCCGGGTTGCTGAGGGTTACGAATTGTACGGTGCTCGTGGTGCCCACCGTCTGATTGCCGAATGACAGCGAGGCAGGCGAAAGACTGACCGCCGGTCCCGTCGTGCTTGATGAGACGCCGCTTCCGCTCAACGCCGCCGCCTGCGGGCTACCGCTGGCATTGTCAGTGACCGCAACGCCGGCGCTCCGCGTCCCCGTCGCCGTGGGCTTGAACGTCACGCTGATCGCGCAACTGGTTCCCGCCGCCAGGCTGGAGA
>WNGJ01000924.1_pt1 | contig 27847 bp, 21 predicted proteins | sample 5400611 | NCBI WGS metagenome assembly WNGJ01 (sample SAMN13153375, study PRJNA577476) | soil metagenome | isolation source: 40 cm soil or saprolite under Garry oak tree replicate 1 | place: USA:California | collected 2016-06-15
GCCGGAGATCACCGCAAACACGGGCTCCCGCCGCAACCGCTCATCAAGCTGCACCTCCCAGGACTCGGGAGCGCCGGTCAGCTCCCAAATATGCAGCTGCCACTGGTGAGAGCCCTGCGTGAATCTGTTCGAAAGCTGCACCGGCGGAGCGTTGCCTCCCGAAAACACGTTCGCCTTGCCGAAGAAGTGCTCCAGCACTTCGAGCATGCCGCGTCGCTTCACCGGATCGGCATCGGGTGTGACGATGGTCGCAAATTGCAGCGTGCCGTCTCCAACGCCGGGCGAGGGTCGTTTCGACAACTGCTTCAGGTAGGCGATCAACGAAGTCATGTCCGCGTCGTTGATCCGAAAGCGCGGCATCAGGAATTCGAGCGCGCGTCCATCCGGCCCGAGCCCCTCGCGAATCGCCCGCGCCAGCGTGGCGTCGGTATAGGCGCCGCGGTCGGCCTGCCGCAGCAGCTCGACTCGGGCTCCGGGCTCGGTCATCGTCAGCGCCCGGTTTTCCAGAACATTGGGCCGATTCTGGCTGCGTGGCCGGTACAGGTACTTGGCCGTGATCGGCGGAACCAAGGCCCGACCCTCGAGCTCGCCAAGCCCGCTGCGGCGATGGCAATTCGTGCAGGCCGCGGCCGCCCCCTGTACGGCGGGCGCAGACGGGCGTTCGCCGCGAAGGGGCTTGCCAGTGGACAGCACTCCCTCGCGGTAAATGCTTTCGCCGGCCGTCGTTTCCGGCAACCGGCCCGTCGTTGCCCGCGACCGGGCCGGCGCAGCCGCGCCGGAGGATGCGAGCAAGAACAACGAGAGCAGCGCGGTTGACGCGCGCATGGCCCGGTGGCCGCGCGTTCGCGACGCGAGTGGGCCTGACGGCAAGCGCATCAGGTTTGGACAACACGGCATCATCGAGCTTCCGATTCAGAGCAGCCGGCGCTCATTGCGCCGGCGCCACGTACGGCTCGAATTGTGCCGCTTTTGGATCGGCGTCGCGCCGGGTTCAGCTGGACCTGGTCTTCTCAGGCGCAGCCGCGGCCAGCGCGTTTCTCTATGAGCCTTTCGGTTCGCTTGCGTCAGGAATGTGGCCCCAGCCGCATGACCGCCGCAATGCCGCGATGTCGGTGCGAAGGATCGGCAGCAATTCCGTCTCGAACCACGGGTTACGCTTGATCCAGCCAGAGTTTCGCCACGAGGGATGCGGCAGCGGCATCGTCCGCCGCCGGCTGCTTGCGTCATAAATCTCTCGCCACCGCTGCAAGGTGCCGGTGACGCCGCCCGCCGTAAGGCTACGGTCGAGGTGCCATTTCTGGGCATAGTGCCCGATCAAGAGCATCAACTCGATATTGGGCAGTTGTTTCAGAACAAGCGCGTGCCAGGTTTCCGCGCATTCCCGCCGGGGCGGAAGGTCGCCGCCTTGGGCATCGTTTCCGGGAAAGCAAAATCCCATGGGAACGATGGCGATCGTTCGCGCATCGTAGAAGATCTGCTCGTCGAACCCGAGCCAGCGGCGAAGGCGCACACCGGATGGGTCAGTGTACGGCCTGCCCGACGCGTGAGCCCGCGCGCCCGGCGCCTGGCTGACGATGCAGATGCGCGCATCAGGCGCCGCCTGGATCACCGGCCGGGGATCGTGCGGCAGGCGGACTCCATAGCGCGGCGCATCGCGGCACATCGTGCAAGCGCGAACACGCTTGACGAGGCGATCAAATTCCGAGGTCATGTTCCGGGTCCAAAGCCCAGACCTTCCGCAACAGATGCCGTCGTAATGACCGGCAGCTTGAGCAGAGTAGCGATCCGGGCGAGTGCCGACACGTTCGCGCGCAACTCCGCAAATTTGAACTCAATGCTCGGACGCCGCCGGCATGGCCTCACTCAGAAGTTTGCCGACGGCGCCCTTTCGCCAGATTAATTCGCTGCCAATTTCACACCCTTCGCGGCCTTTTCTATGAGTGCGGCCACCGCTTCTGGCTTCGACACGTAAACCGCGTGACTGCCTCCGACTTCGACAACCGTCGAGCCCGCGCGCTTTGACATGAACTTCTGGGCCGCGGGCGGAATCATCTTGTCCTCGGTTGCGACCAGGTACCAGCTCGGCTTGGTCTTCCACGCTGGTTCGCTGATGGTCCCGTTGAGGGCTTCCACGCCCCAGGGAAGCTGCGAGTCGGCCATGAACTCGGCCTTTTCTTTGGCCACGTCGCCTGCGAAAGAAGCGGCGAACTTTGTCCGATCGAGAAAAAGATAGCCGTCCTGCGGGGGAAGTATCGGCGGGACGGGTGCGCCGGGTTGCGGATCCTTGATGAGCGCGGCCACAGACTCTCCTTTGTCCGGAGCAAAAGCCGCGATATAGACAAGCCCGGCGACCCTGGGGTCGTTGCCGGCCTCGGTGACAACCACCCCGCCATACGAGTGACCGACCAGAATGACGGGCGCTTTCTGCCCTGCGAGGGCGCGCTTTGTTGCGGCCACGTCGTCGGCCAGCGATGAGGTCGGGTTCTGGACGACGCTCACGTTGTAGCCGTCCTTCTTCAGGATCTTGTAGACGTCCTCCCAGCCGGAGGCGTCCACGAAGCCGCCGTGGACGAGAACGACTGTCCCTAATGCCCCAGTGACGTCAGGCATGATGATCTCCTTCTCCAATAAGCGCTCACGATGAGCGGATCCGACATTCAACGCAACTCTGCGCTCTCGTGACGCCCGCTTGTTGAACTAGACGTCCCGCTGACCTGATCCAGTGTCGACGGCAACGCCCGCAAATGGGCTATCTGGTTCTGCCGATTCGGGAACGGCCCCGCCTGCTCTAGGTAACTTAGGGTCACGACTTCACAGCTTTAGCTGCCGTAGCTGCGAATTGGCACCTTTACGCCCCCTTTTTGCTTCGCGAAGACGTAAGACTGAGCCTGGGAGCACGGCCCGGGCGCAGTCCACATTGGAAGTATTGTATTTCTACGCATCGGCGCCCGGACCGTTCGATAGCATGTTCGGCGGAAAACTCTAGAACCAGACCGCCTTGAAATCCGACCTCATCGACGCCGTGGCGCGGACCACATCGCATCGCGATCGCGACGAACTCAACGCTGCGGTTGCGAAGTTGTTGTTCGACCACCTCGAGCCCGCCCGCGTCACAGTGTATCGACTGCTCGGCGACGGCGATGATCGTAAGGTGCAACGCCGCGTGAGCCTGGTAGCCGGCGGGAGTCAGGAAGGTCCGGCGGTGTGCGACCCGGCCGCGCTCCCGAGGGTAACCGAGATGCCCCACTGGCACGAGTGCGTGCTGCTGAAGGACGTCGCCCACTTTTCCCCGTCCAGCGTGGCCGATACCGGGGATCGGCTGTGCAGCGTGTTTCCGGTGTTCGGCGAGCGTGACGTGAGTGGGATGGTCGAGATCGAATCCAGCGGCCGCCGCGCCTGCCTCAAGCCGCACGAGGTCCACCTGGTCAATGGCGTGCTGCGCATTCTGCACAATCACTTGGCCGTGCTCGACTACGGCGAACGCGACCAATTGACGGGGCTGCTCAACCGGAGGACCTTCGAAGCGAGCTTCGGTAAGCTGCGCGAGCGCACGCGGGAACTCGCGCGCACCACGGGCAGCGGGTCGGCGAGTTGGCTGGCAGTGCTCGACGTGGATCGCTTCAAGTCGATCAACGACAGCCACGGACACCTGTTCGGTGACGAGGTACTACTGCTGCTGGCGCGATTGATGAATGACACCTTCCGCATCATCGACCAGGTATTTCGCTTCGGCGGCGAGGAGTTCGTTGTCGTGATCGATGGTGCCGACGAATCCGGCGCCGCTCGCGCATTCGAACGCTTTCGGGCCAAAGTCGAGCTGTTCCGGTTTCCCCAGGTCGGCCGCGCGACGATCAGCATCGGCTATACGCAGATCAACCCCGACGATATTCCAGCCTCGGCGGTGGCGCGCGCCGACGCCGCGCTGTACTACGCAAAGCAGAACGGCCGCAACCGGTCGGATTGCCACGAGTCCCTGGTGCGCGCCGGCCTGATAGCGCGTAAGGAAGAACGCTCGGAAGTCGAATTGTTCTGAAGTCGCAACACAGCGGGAATCGGAAATGTCGCAAGACTATGAATTTGCCGCCATGAATCTTCAGGTCGGCGCCAGGCTCCAGTTGTTCGTCGAGCGAACGGGCCATAGGCAGCAGTACTTCACGACGCTGATCGGCTACGTGCCCGGCGAGGCAATCCTGGTCATGACGCCGACGGAAAACGGCCTTTCAGCTCCGTTCAAGCAAGGCGAGCCGCTCACGGTGCGCGCATTCAGCGGCGTTAACGTGTTTTCATTCAGGACGTCCGTTGATCAGAACGTCTCTCGCCCGCTTGCCTGCCTGCATCTTGCCTTTCCGAAGGCGGTCAGTGGCACAGCGCTGCGCAAGGCCATGAGGATCAAGGTTAGCCTGCCCGGCAAGGTCACTCGATCCATCATCGGTGAGCCTCCCCGTACCAGCGACGTCTCGGTCACCAACGTCAGCGTACTCGGCGGTTTGATCGAAGCCCAGGAAAGGCTCGGCGAGACGGGAGAGGAGATCGACCTTTCGTTTTCCTTCATTGCGCAACCCGGCGAAAGCGAGATCCAGCTCGGTACGCGAGCTACAATCCGCAACATCAAGTCGGTTAAGACAACCACTTCGCAAGAGCAAGGTCCCTACGCACACGGCGTCGAATTCGCCGATCTCGACCCGACCAAACAGATCTTGTTGCAGCAGTTGATTTACGAAACTGTCATCGCCGACCGCCAACGGTTGGTCTAGCAGATCTCTTTCACGATCTGCCGTGTGGCGCCACACTGCGCGCACCGTTCATCCACGAGCCCGACCTTTTAACGCTTGACCGTCTCAGCGACGTGGCATTTCAGTTCTCTTGCGTGACGGCTGCCACAATGGAGCGGCCGAGCGACATATCCACGACGGTTGCCATGTCGATCATTCCGCCTACGGTGAGCTATCACGATGACCGGGGAGCAAGTATGCGTGCAATCGAGGCGGAGACTTTCTCGGGCTATGGTGGGCTGCGGCAGATCGAATTGCCCAAGCCGCAACCGGCAAAGGACAGGGTGCTGGTCCGCGTCACGGCCGCCGGCGTCACGCCGCTCGATCACACGATCCTGTCGGGTGGACACCCTCGGGCCAAGGCGCCGCTGGTGCTCGGCAACGAGGGCGCCGGTGTCATCGAGGATGCCGGCGATTCCGGCCTCGCGGTGGGAAGCCGCGTGATGTTCACAGGGTCCTACGGCGTTCGCGAGAATGGCGCGTGGCAAGAATGGCTGCTGGCGAGGCCTGAAGATCTGGCGTTTGTGCCCGACGCGATCGACGACGTAGTCGCGGCCAGCCTTCCAGTGGCCTATCTGACGGCGCAGATCACGCTGACGCTGGCCGGATTCAAACCGGGCATGACGGTGCTGGCACCTGGGATTGGCGGGTCGGTCGGCAACGCGACCTATCAGCTCGCGCGGGCGCAGGGCGCCGGCAAGGTGATCTCGACGGCCGGCAGCGCGGCGAAAGCCGCCAGGGCACGCGAGCCTGGCTTCGAAAACGTGATTGACCTCACCACGGAAGGTCTGGCCGACGGCGTGCGCCGGATAACGGGCGGCAGAGGCGTCGATATCGTTATCGAGAGTATCGGCGGCACCGTGACCAGTGAGGCGTTGAGCAGCCTTGGTCTTGGCGGTGTCCTGATCACGTTGGGCTATTCCGCCGGACGCAAAACCACGATCGATGTGACAGACCTGATCTGGAAAGGCGCGCGGATGGCCGGATTCTCCCTGTTCGCCCAATCACCGACCGCGATCGCCACTGCGTGGCGGGACATCATCCCGCTGATCGTGGGCGGATCAGTCAAGCCGATCGTCGAGCGGGTCTATCCCCTCGGCGAGGCGGGCAAAGCCTTGCGCCATCTGACTGAGGATCGGCCGTTTGGCAAAGTCGTCCTGGCGGGGTGATCGACATTGGAAACCGTATCTCCGCAGCTCCCGCGCGAGCGCATTATCCGAGTGGTCATTTACGGTCATTCCAGTTCCAGAAGCAGCTCGTCAACGTAGCACCAGCTCCAGTTCTCTCCCGGTTCAAGCGAGGTTACGATCGGATGCTGGGTCGCGCGGAAGTGTTTCGTGGCGTGCCGGTTCTTGGAATCGTCGCAGCAGCCCACATGTCCACACGTGCGGCAGAGGCGAAGATGAACCCATGCATCCCCCATTGCCAGACACTCTTCGCAACCGTCGGTGTTCGCCCTGGCCGTAGCCACGGAGCCCAGATGCCGGCAACGAGACGACATGGCGAAATCGCTAGAAGAGGAAGTCGCCCAGGGCGGCGCATCGGCCGTATTCAATGGCCACGGCCGCGGGAAGTGGTTCGGAGATCATGGTCCAGTTCCGGCGTCCGCCATGCGCATCGAGAGCCGGGTATAGCACATCATTCATGACGAGCTTTCAATCGTTCGCCACGGATGAGGGCGTCTAGTTGCTTCGAGACGCGATCCCACTATGGAAAAAGCTGCAACGCCGCATCACCCGCGAGATGGGAACGTCCGGCTTGGCAGTGTTTCGAGCGCAACTGGCCCAACTGTCGCGTGCGGTGGGCGCTGAGGCACCTACGGAATGACGCCCGTCGGAGACATTCCCGACTACGGAGCGGGCGCATCATCGTCGTCACCCCTTTTTCGACGTGCGACGCGATGATGCGGCCGGTTCGCGACTCGTACCTCGACCCACTGCTCGAGCGCGACTTCACCTCCGGAGCAGCTCAAGCGGGTGCGCGCAGCACGCGCAGCCCGCCGAGCTCCTTCAGTTCAGCCGGGCGGCAACGCCGCACACGATGACTGGGCCGGCGCTACCGAACGGCGCACCATTAGGTCCGGTGATGTAGCCGTCCCTGGCCAGCGTAAGGATGCGGAATTCCTCGTTCTGGAGACCGCGAAAGCCCTTGTCGATGGCGTCTTGGGTCCACTCATAGATGTTGGCGTCCCAGACCGGGCTGTAATCGGTGGCGGTCGTGGGAATGCCGCCAAACGTATTGTTGGGTCGATGCCCATCCGTCAACGCGGCGAAAAGGCCCTGACGCTGCGGATTGGCGCAGGCGCCTTCCGATGGGCCGTTCACCGCGATGAAGATCCGCTCGACCGCGCTGCGGGCGATGTCGTCGATCCCGACCTCGAGTCTGCGCATACGAGGGGCGAACGTGTTCTTCTCGACCGCAGACACGGTGGGGTCGCTTGAGTCGGTCGAGATGTAGAGGACCGGTTTGCCAAAGCTGAAGCCATTGATCAGGTTGAGCGTAACGGTTCGGTGCACCGGGTCAATGGCGATCACCTGGTCATGGACGAGCGCGTAGTTCGGGTCGCCGTCCGGGAAGCTGATGTCCGCATCTTCTACCGCAGCTGCGACGATCGGCGCGTCGTAAATGATGCCGTTAGCGCTGACCAGCGGGCTGTAGTCCGCATCTCCGACCGAGCCAGGCTGGGCTTGCGTGGGCGGGAACGGCCGCTCTTCGGGGCCTGGCACCAGCACCCGGTTCGGGCTGAAGTCTACGAGGCCGGAGGCGAACAGGAACGTCCCGTCGGCGCGAAGCGTCGCGGGGCGCGCGGCATCGCCGACGTTCGCCACCCTCAGCTTTTTCGAGAAGTTCACGCCAAGGCGATCTGCCTCCGCCTGGTTGCCTGCATCGAGGATGACGTACCAGGCGGGCCGCAGACCAGACGGGGTGTTCACGGCGCCCTTGTAGAGGGGCAATGTGACCGTTCCTCTGGCACTGCTGCTGACGTCCACGCCCGTCAGCGATTCGATCGGTATGTCGAACTTGCCTGATTTCAGCAGCTGGACCGGCCCCGCGAGCTCCGGATCCGTGAGCGAATCTGGGGGCGGAAACTGGGAGATGTCGACTTTCGTTCCCGTCGAGGCCTTGGCTGGGATTAGATTGCATCCGGGACCCGGCCCGAACGGTCCCGGCCCGGGACCATCCGCTGCCCGTAGGGGTTCGTCGCCGGCGGATGCCGTCACCGAAAAGAGCGCCGCAGCGAGCGCCGCCAACGCGATGCCGCCGCGCCATCGGCGCGGACGATTCACTTCGGGCGACTCAAGACAGGTGCCGCGAGGTTCTGGTGCACGATACATGGCAAGTGAAAAGTGAAGACTCATGGTTTCCTCGAATCGTGGGATTGATCTTGATTTCATTCCGGCGCGCAGGTGCAGACGCACGATGACTTACCGACAACACGCAGGGCTTGGCTGAGTCCGACCAATAGCTTCTTCTGGCTGAGACCTCTGCTTTCCCTTGTGTTGTCGGCACAGGTTAATTCGGTGGCAATCAGCAGCCGGTTACGCAGGACGGCACAAACTTTCCCCCGTCGCCGAAGTTCTCAGACGTCGGGAATAAATCGGCATCTTTGTTGGTACCGCGTGAAAAGCGGCGCAAGGGGACCTCTGGATTTTCGACGGGCCTGGCCCGTCTTTTTGCTGCACGACGATCAACGACGATTGACTGCGCCTATCTGCGGAACAGCAATATTCAATTGGATCTTCCCTGGGTGCGAGTTTGTAATCGCGCGGCCACACCTGGCCAAAACAAATCAACTTAGAGAAGGAGGCGACCATGACGCTGAGGGAACTGCGTTATCTGGTGGCTCTTGCGGATCGAGCCCATTTCGGACGCGCCGCCGAAGACTGTCACGTGTCCCAGCCCACCCTGAGCACGCAGATCAGGAAGCTGGAGGAATACCTGGGCGCCACTCTGATCGAGCGCAACACCAAGTCGATCTCGCTCACGCCGCTGGGGCAGCAAGTGGCGGAACAAGCACGCCAGATCGTGTCCCGGGTTGATGCCCTGCTGGTCTCGGCCCGTGCCGCGCGCGAGCCGCTGGCCGGTCCGCTTCAACTTGGCTTGATCCCCACGCTGGCGCCGTATTTCCTGCCCTGGTTCATTCCGCAGGTGAAATTCCGCTACCCGCGTCTGCAACTGGTGGTACACGAGGACCAGACCGAACACCTACTGGAGTGCTTGCGCAGCCATCGGGTAGACGCGGCGCTGCTGGCCCTGCCGCTCGACGGTGAAGACCTGGAGAAATTGCCGTTGTTCGACGAACCGTTCTGGTTCGCCTGTCCGCCGCAGCATCCGCTGGCCCGCTGCAAAGCGGTCACCGAGACCGACCTGCGCGACGAGCCGCTGCTATTGCTGGCTGACGGCCACTGCCTGCGCGGCCAGGCGCTGGCCGCTTGCGGGCGGCAGGGAGCGGACGACGACGGCCTGGACGACTTCCGCGCCGCCAGCCTGGAAACCATCTGCCAACTGGTGGCGGCTGGTTTCGGCTGCACTCTGCTGCCAGCACTGGCAACGCGCCTGCTGTCGGGCACCGAGCCGAGGTTTGCGATTCTGCCAATGCACGCCACCGGGGCGAGCCGCCGCATCGGCCTGGTCTGGCGTCGCGGCTATCCCAAGGCGGAGGAACTGTCCCTGCTGGCCGGCCTGGTCCGGGAGCAACCGCCGGAAGGCACGCACACCGTGTTGATGGACGAGAAGTCGCTGCGCTCGCGTAGGCACTGAACGGCGCCGCAGGTCAGGCTGAAGCCCCGAAACCCATGCTTCATCGTTTGCCGTAATCCAGCGCCACACCCTTGCGCTGCGCCAGGATATAAGCCTCCAGGGCGCGCATCTTGGGATCGTCCGGCGCCAACACCTTGCCGCGTACCGGATGCTCGATGCACCAGTTGATCATGTCGCGCAGCAGCGCCACGCGGCCGAGTTGGGGCTGGAACTTCGGATAGGTCTCGGGATGGGTATTGGCAGCGCGCGGGTGGCACATGTCGCAGGACACGGCGATCTCGCTGCCCAGTTCCTCGCCGCTGTGGAACACTTCGGAGCCGTACACCGCGAACTTGTAGCTCTCGTTGTCCCACACCTGCACGTCCTGCTGTGTAACCGCGCCGTAGGTTGAGGACTGGCCGGAGCCGACCACTTTGGAATTGTCCTCCGGCGGCACCACCTGATGCGCCGCCACTTCCCCGGCCACCCAGTCCTTGTTCGGATTTTTCGCCTTCCACTGCGCCATCAGGGCGTCGGCGATCTTCTGCCCTTCCGCCGCGGTTCTCGGTGTCTCGTTCGACACCTTCACCGCGGTCTTGTTGTCGCACAGCCTGACCTCCTTGCTCCCCGGAACCGGGGAGGAGCGCGGCTTGCTGGCGGCTTCGTCGGCGTAGGCACTGCCGGCCAAGGCGAGCAGAACCAGCGGCAGGAAAGCGGGGGGTTTCATTGCTGTTCTCCGATCAGTAGCTCGCCAGCTTCGGCGCCGCCGGGATATCGCTTTTGCCGCCGCTGCTCAGGTAGTTCGCCTTGACCTGCGTGGGATTGCGGTTCCACAGGTTGTAGAGCTTGTCCACCAGGCCATCGGGGTGCACGGTGGCGCTGCCGTCGCCGAGGCCGTCGGCGGGATTGAACGGATTGGGCCGGTTCATCTGCACCGTCAGCGCCGGCAGCCCCTGCGGCGCGTAGGGCCAGGGCCAGGCGGTGGACAGCATGCCGTGGAACTGGATGTTGCCGATTCGGTTGGTCAAGACCTGGTGGGTGTGGCCGTGCAGCACGGTGACCCGGTCGAAGCGCTGTAGGATGGCCTGCACGTCCTCCGCGTCGTCGGTCCAGAAGTTCCAGGGCCGGTACAGCTTGTACAACGGCGAGTGCGAGAACACGATCAGCGGTGTCGAAGCGGGCACCCTCTCCAGGTCCTTCTTCAGCCATTCGCGCTGTGGTGTGCCGACTTCGAAGGCGCTCTGCAGCGCGTTGTCCAGGCCGGCAACGGTGTGCATGCGCTCCGCCGGGCTCAGGCCTCGCGCCGTCCAGAAGTCCTTTTCCTGCACACTCATCAGCACCACGAAGTGAACTCCCTTGTGATCGAAGCTGTAGGTTTCCGGACCGAACAGCGCATTCCAGTGCTGGCCCATGTCGAAATACCAGTCGTGCTCGCCCACCATCATGCGCACCGGTGCCTTCAGGGCCTTGAGGATCTGCGCGCCCAAGTTCAGCTCTTCCTTGCGGCCGAGCTGGGCCAAGTCACCTCCGTACAGGACGAAGTCCGGCTGCGGGTCGAGGCTGTTGACGTCGTCCACCGCGCGCAGCAACTGGCGCACGAAGCGCTCGTTCGTCTTCCTGGCGTAGAGATGCGAATCCGAGATGTAAGCGAAGGTGAAGCCCTGCGAGCCGCCGCTTGCGTCGGCGTACGCTACGTTGATCGGCAGGAAGCTGTGGAAGGGGAAACCGACGCCTGCAGCAATGGCCGCCGCCGTCGCGCCGCCGGAGACCCTGAAGAATCCGCGCCGGTCGAGTCGCTGCAGGCCGCGGAACAGCGCCTCGCGCTCCTCCAGGTAGCGGGTCTCGGCGCTCTTGATATGGGGGATGTTGTTGTCGTTCATGTATGTGCTCCGCGTCACTTCAGGCCGGTGGAACCGATCACCCGAGTCTCGAAGGGCAGCACCCGCCGGTGCGCCAGCGCGTTGTCACGGAACGGCCGCTGTCTGGCCGCATGCGCCTGCTGCTCGTGCAAGGCCGTCTCGTTTTCCCTGGCAAAGCGCGTGTCGGTGAAGCTGAACAGGAAGGCCACCACGTCGTTGATCTCGTCCTCGCTCAGATTCAGCGGCTCGATGCCGCCGTCCAGGTAAGGATTGGTCTCGCCGCCCTTGTTGTAGTGATCCATCACGTCCCACAACGTGCGCAGCGAGCCGTCGTGCATGTACGGCGCGGTGATGCCGATGTTGCGCAGTTGCTCGGTCTTGAAGGCGCCAATGTCGCCGCGGTTCTTGGTCACGATGAAGCGACCCAGTTCCGACATGTCGGTCTGCAGTGCCATCTTGTCCACCGCATCGACGCCGGAGCCTCCCTGCAACGCGGCAAGTGCCTGCTGCGCGAGTGCCTCGAAATTCTGCTTGCGCGCCGACACGCCGATGTTGTGGAACAGGTTGTCGGTGCCGAGCGGGTTGGAGGCGTTGATCATGTGGCAACTGACGCAGCGCGCCTTGCCGTTGAACAGCGCGAAGCCGCGTTGCGCCGCCGGTGACATGGCCTTGGCGTCGCCGGCCGCGAAGCGGTCGAACGGCGCCTCGAGGAAGATCAGCGTGCGCTCGAAGCTGGCGATGGCGCGGCCCAAATCGTCGTAGCTGGGCGCGCGGCCATAGGCTTTCTGGAACAGATCCCGGTAGGCCGGATCGCCGCTGATCGCGGCCAGGGCGCTGGCCGCGTCCGGATGACCCATCTCGACCGGATTGAGGATCGGCAGCTTGGCCTGTTCCTCCAGGGTGGAGGCGCGGCCGTCCCAGAACATGCTCTGGAACAGGGCAGCGTTCATGGTCGTCGGCGCGCTGCGCCGGCCGAGATGGTCGCCGATGCCCTCGGAGACGTTACGATGATCGGTGAAACCACGGCTTGCATCGTGGCAGGTGCCGCAGGACACCGTCCCGTCCTTCGACAGACGCGTGTCGAAGTACAGCTTGCGGCCCAAAGCGATCCGATCGGCCGTCGGCTCGTTGCCTGGCGGCTGGTAGATTTTTGACCAAGCCACTGGGTCCACGCCGGGCGGGGCGCTTGCGGCATTGGTGACGAGTTGATCCAGCCGCTGCTGCTGCGCGTCCATTGCCATCGCACCGTGCTGACCGCCAGTGGGCGAGGCGGCGGCGATCAGCGCGCCGCCCGCGATGGCCAGGCAACCCAGCAGGGCAGTTCGGCGTAGAGCCGCGCCGGCGTTCCTCTTCATAGTTCCCTCCGCCCTTGGTCGAGCGCATGCAGACAATGCTGCATGCCGGACGGCGAGTCCAATCGAATGTGTAGATGAGGGCGATAGAGGGCGCGAATGTAACGACGGAAGAGTCGTTTACGGCCGCGCATCTCGACTGCCATGCGAAGCTCCCCACAGACGCAGCCGAAGATGCCGGACCACGTGTCGCTGAAGAAGAGGTGAAAAAAAGGAGTTCCGTAGGCCTGCCGGATTGTCTTGCTTGCCACAAAACCGACGCTGAGTGTGACGACTGCGAAGAGCTCCAATGGAAGCAAAAGGAGCACTCGACTGAGAACGGTTCGCCTGATGCGATACGGCACCGCCGCTTGGCGTATTCGCAACCGTCGAAAAAAGGGCCCTCGAATAAAACAATGCCTCGGGCGGTACTTGTCAGCTGAATCGGTGAAACGGCACCTGGGGGGTTCGCTGAGATGGATCCTAAACGTTTGGCGGTCATCGCCCCGGCGAAGGCCGCAAGCAAGCGGCTCAACGTGGCGCACCATTACCGCGAAGAGATACTCGCCTCAACTCAACCGGGGGCGACTCGCCCGGCAAACGCACCGTCGGTCTCGTATCCTCCGACGGTCGGCGACTGGAAGCGGAGTCTTCGTCCGAACACGCTATCGACCGCGCGATTCCTCAAGTTTCCCGTCACTCAAGCTCAAGCTGGCTACGCGCCCCCGGCTCGCGGGCCCGGCACGGCACCGAGGCGGCCGACTGGGACCGCTTGGTGCGAACTCCTTGCGGGCCTTCTGCCCTGGCGCGAGCAGCGCTTCGCCAGGTGCGTCAGTCGCGAACTTCTGGAGCTGTACCGGACCGTGTCGGGCAGGCATGCGCGCCTGCGGGGACGCGATCTTTACCGACAGATCGTCATCGCACACAAACAGGCCGACCCCGATTCGGCCGATGCTCTGCTCGACCAGGCCGAGGAAAGCTACGCATCGTGGCCGACTCCCCGCACGCTGACGTTTTGCGACGTTGTGCACTTCATTGCCGTATCGGAATTTCTCGCCTCCCATGCCGACACGCCCTGGATTCAGGCTGACATGAGGCGCGAGGTCCAGTCACTGATTCCGCGCAATCTGTGATGCTCAATGGCACCGCCGGCGCGAAGTGGGGGCGACGCTGCCCGCTCGAGAAGGCACGCATTGAGGTCTGAATCCGCGCTACAGATCAGAATCGTGTGACGAAGAGGTAAACGGCGACGCAATAGAGCAGGGGGAGCCAAGCTGCCCATGCGATCGCCGCGAGCGACGATATGAAAAGGGCACCCAAAATCGCCCACACGACCAACAGCGCGGGCGATCCAAAGCTCGTTACGCGCAGTAGCCTAGGCTGAACCGCTTGCCATTCGGGAGGCGCGTCACGGGGCGCATCGTTGGTTGGCGGTCGACCCTTCACAATGAATCGCGCGATATCGTTCCAATGCGCTTCGCGAATACCAGCCTTATGCGTTCCGACGATGAATTTGGCTTCGTGCAAGTCCGGATGACGCCTCTGTTGCCTATGTTCGTCGAAACCGTCGTATCCCGCACTTCCAATGTCGAATAACGCCTCCAATGTCTGAAAGGCTTTCGCGAAAATGGCGACGACCCAATCCTCGGTGGCTACATAATTGAGAATCTTGTCGACCTGGCCCGGCCGGTTTTCCGATTTGTCGGGCAAAAGCATGCTCCACGGATAGTTGCAACGCACGACGCTGCCCACGAAAACGACATGATGGAATTTCGCGGCCGGATAGTGCAGCAAGGCGCGGGCCAGGAGATAGGTGCCGTTCGAGTGTCCGATATAGGAGAATTTCGCTTCCGGATAGAGAGCGCGCATCAACACGTAATGATCCATGAGCCAACACGTCTTCCAATGGCGGACCCACGGCACCACAAAGGGAAATATCGCGAAATATCCATAGGTTCTCGTGAAGGAGTGAAACACTCGGCTTTCGCGCTGGGCCTGTTGTTTGACGGCGCGCGCAATCTTGTGAGTCCAGAACCCCTTATCGCGGATGCCGTGGATCACGAAAACGACGTCGGTCACTCTTCCGTCTGGCGCTGCGGGCAGCGTATCCGCCATGTGGGTGCCGGCGATGGCAATCTTTTTGAGGTCGTTGTGACTGTCGCTGGCGGATTTCGCCAGCAACAGAAATCGCGCCTGATCTGTCAGGTTCAATTCTCGACAAATGTCCGTGAGAGGTTTGGCGTCCGGCTCTAAACCACCGCCGAGCGCGTCCTCCAGTATTCTGCGCTGGTCGTCTTCCGGCTTCCGCACCTTTATGGCTGCGTGATGTGTGGTGTCCGGCGTCTCGATCAGCACAAAGGATGCGTTGTCGCCTCTGTCGGCGACAATATCGACCGCGTCGTCCGGCGAAACCAAATCATCAGTGGCGCCCAGCATCTGAACCACCAAAATCGCAGGCAGAACCTCGCAAGAGGAGAATCGCCCCCCGCGACGGCTCAATTCGTGAGCCCGCGCCGAACGCTTTTCCGCTAGCCGGTCCGATCTCGTCAAGGCCAACCATTCGAGACGGGTTTGGACAATGAATGGCTGGCCCTGCCGCATGGCGTACAAGGTCGGGACGGGAAGCTGGAGCATCGCGACGATCGCGCAATACCAGGATCCGATCGTCCAGAAAGCCGCTTGAAACCAATCGCGCGCAATTTCAGGCGCCCATCCGCGACTCATTCCCGCTAATAAAATAATGCGCTCGATGCTTCCGGCCCACGTTCTTTCGAGCCCCTTCAAATCCCTCACGAAAGGGGCTCCGGCGGTCTCGCCGTGCACGACTATGGCAATCTTGCGCGCGATCACGGCCCCACAACTGTAACCGACCAGAATGAGGCGCTCGTAGGCGCCGCCGTCGCCCCGTCTCTCGCGGTTGGCGAGTGCGTTGTCAATTTCTTCAACGACCTCGCGAACGATTTGCTCGACCGGAGTCGTTCTGACCAGGGCGAAAAACCCGCCGTAAGGCAAAGTAGGCGCAAGGATGTCAATATCCTTGGATCGCTCCTCGAGCGCCTTCGAAACTCCCTGCATGTCTTCTGGGGAGCCATGGGGGCCATGCAACACAACGGCCAATTCTCGCCCGCTTCCCCGTTTGGTCAGTTGGGATTGCATCAGTTCGCTCCTGAGCGATCAAATGCAGGAAACGTATGCGAGCACACCGGCTCCCGTCATTTCGGATGAATCTCCAGCCTGCCCTGAAAACAAGCTCCCTTTGCACCGGTCCTCACACCATACCGACTGGCGTGCCGACTTATTCCCGATGGTTGCGAATTCCAATGAACGGGGAGAGTTTGAATATCGCGCCGGCACGTTACTTCCGCGCATTGAACCTTTTTGCTCCGGCATGGAATTGACCGCAGCGAGTTGCCAGGACCGAGCAACTCTCCCGGGACCTTGCGGCGCGACTCGCCGTCTCGATCGCTTCGAGAGGCGACGTTAAAGCGCGCACAGTCTCTTCGTTGTCGATTCTCTGAGCGGAGGAGTCACGCTATGATTGCACTGGGACGGATGAGTACGCACGTCTTGAAGGGCGCTACCGCAAGTATTCTAGTGGGCCTTCTAAATACGGCCTATGCGGAACAGCCACCGGCGCCATGCCACCCGAATCCGAACGCCGCAGACGACCGGGACGTCGTTGCCAAGCGGGGGGACATCGCCAACCTGCCAAAGCCGCTGAAGGACCGGCTCATCCGATTGGCCGACCGCCCGCACTCGATTCTGCCCCTACAGGTTTTCGCCGAGGCGGATCAGTCAAGCCAGTTATTTCAGTACTACTTACTGGATAGCACCGGCTTCGAGCCTAACGTTTTCACGAAAATATTTCCCGGAGTGAACGACAACGTGCAGTTGACCGCCACTGGCGCCAATTGCGGCCTGCCTACGGTCGGCGCCGTCCGCATCGTGCTGGAGCCCAAGCCGGGGCTTCCGACAGATCCCAACGACGCCAAAGCCTTCATCGATGTCTTTACCGACATCTCTGGCCTATTTGTCATCAACAACGAAAGCGGATGGTATGAAGGATGGATGATCCACGACTTGACGGTGGCTCCTGTCAACAAGACTAGACGGGCCGATGGCCACGCGCAATTCGGGACCGTCCTGCCCGAAGACGTTGCTGTGCTTAAAGCCATGGGTAGCGGCAACAATGTCCCGGGACATTTTTTCACGGTCGACGGAGAAACTCCCCACGCTCCCAGCGCGTCCGACCACTTCCCCGACAAACAGACCAACCTGGTCTCTCTGTACCTCAGTATGGGTGCTTACAACGCTCTGCAGCAGAGCGACCCGCACTCTTATTGGGAGTTCAACTACCTGGGTACCAACTGGATTCACCCCTTGTACGAACTGCCCTTCACCGGCGGATTCCCCGACAACAACGGAGTGATTGACGCATTGGACGACGGCGAGATTGGCAAGCTTCAGTCCATCGTTCCCGGCTCCGGGCCCTCCGGCGTTCATAACCGAGCCAAAGACGTGGGAGACAACCCCAACCTTCCTCGCGATCCTGACAAATTCGATGGAACCGTCGATGCGCAGCGGGAATTTCGTCAGCGCGGTGTACCCAGCGGCCTGGCCCATGAGATTTATCTGGACGTCTACGAGCGTTTGGCGTCATTCGAACCGGAGGTGAAGAAGTTGGAACACCGGCTGAACGATGCCTATGCCGCGGAAGTGGCGCGGGTCGACCTGAACGGGGACGGCATCATCTCGGCGGTGGAAGGCGATGTCGATACGCCGACGGACGGCTTTCCTGACAACCGTCGCTTGTACCTATCGCCTCTGTCTTTCAACCGCTTTGCGGTCACGCGAGAGATCAATGACGGATTGCTGGCTCCGCGCTTCTCGCCGAGTCAGCGCGCATGGGTGCTGAGCGGCACCTTGGTTGAGGTGGATCCCCCGGTATCGGCCTCTGCCGGCCGGGATGCAGACGACCGCTAAGTCCCGGAGCGATATCGCGCTGGAGAACCAGAAGGCCGTGGCGCTTGCGATGGCCTTCTGGTTCCATTCGCCTCCGCGATGGGCTTAGTTCTGCATCCCAGCAGGCGTAGTGGTTTCGGGGAATGGCCAGACCCCGTTCTCGAACTTCAACGCGAGGAAGCCGTTGTCATGGCATGTCGTCTCCAAGGTGCCATGCCTCGCGTCAAGGCGGAGCTGCGCACTGCACCAGTCCGGACCTCCGGCCTGTGTACCCGAGTTAATAAATGCGGTCGGGTTGAAGTGCTGCGAGCCGTAGCTCGGTGTGGTCACTCCCGGCGGATTGAAGTAGGCAATTTCCTTCGGACGCCTCGGATCGCGTATATCGAACACGCGCACCCCGGAGTTGAAATAGGCGCATGCGAGCGTGGTTGCATCGTGTTTGTTATCGACGCTGCAATAATGGCTTCCGTACGTGAAAACAGACAAGCCGACGATATCGGGCAGCACCGCGCTGCAATTTGCCGGATCGTGTGTTTCCAACAGCATGCGCGAGACGACTTTGGGATGGCTTTCGTCTCTGATGTCGATGATCCGCGCCATCGGGAACATGGGCAGACCAATGCTGCAGGCCGCCTGCACATTTGCGGTTGCATTTCCTCCGCCGCCGCCGAGTTCATCGACCCCCACGAGATACTCTCTACCTTTGACCGTGATCGGAATGTACATCTGACTTTGGGCACCGTCGGGCCAAAACAGATGGCTCACTTCGGTGATCTGCGGATTGGGCATACGCGCCTGAACCTGGCTGACGTCGAGAATGAGGACGCCGTTGACGGGAGCAAGCGTACCGGTCACGCTCGTCACAGTCGGAACCGCTGCCTGCGACACATAGGCACGCTTCCCATCTTCACTGATCGCAAGGCCATGCGTCGTCACTCTCCAGGACGCCGGATATATCTGCGGTACTGTCCACGTCGTTATGAGCTGCGGGTGGCTCATATCGGTGATGTCGGTCGCCGTGTATTTCTTCGGCGTTCCGCGGTCGCCGCTGTACCAAGTCAGGCCATCGGGAGACACATTGCCTTCATGCCCCTTCAGCACCTCGCCGGAAGGAAGCGCCGATGCATCGCCGTTGGCGCTCGTGCCCGTCGCGACACTGGACAGCAACTGGGGGTCGCGGCAGTCGCCCGAGATGTCGTATACGTCGAGCTCAGGACCGCCGGCGGCATTGGTGCCATTTTCTCCCAACAGAATCTGCCGCGGCACGTGGACCCTCAACGATTCCCAGGGATCCATCATGGAAGTGCTCGTGAGATAGGCTGTCGCATTCGGATTTCTCCGATCAGTCGTGTCGACAACAACGACACCGAGGTGAGTGCGATTGGCCGTTCCGTTCACGGGACTTGAAGTGTCGTAGTAGCTGCATCGATGCTCTTCGCGGTCGGCGAAGAAAGCGTGCTGCCAACTCGCGCCCTCACCCCGGTATTGACCAATCAGCTTCAGATTGCAGTTGAAGCCCTTGAATCCGCTCGCGCGCAGCGCTGCTGGAACCTGTCCTTGCAGGGCGGTCTCGGGATTGTCTTCCGGACCGCAATTCGCCCGGGGCACCGTTCGGATGGCCCTATCGTCCGAATCCGCCTCATCCGAGACGGCTACTCTCGCGGCCTCGGCAGCGACCGATCCGCCCTGGATCGCTGACCCATTCGGATCGCCACCGCCACACGCGGCGAGGACCAGTACAGAGCAACTTGCCGCGCCGAGTGACACGAATCTGACGACACAATCGATATCAAATGACGCCTTCATGATTTCCTCCGATCGCGCCCCAAACGGTTTCCGCCAATGACGACGTTAGGTTAGTTCTCGTCAAGAAGTCCTGAGAATAGACATCGACGTGAGCCTTCACGCCGCCGGCCCTCCCGAGGTCTCCCTGTGCGATGCTTATTGGAGATTTCGACGCGCATGGACGACGCGTGGCCTTCTTCGCAATCCAAACCGAAGGACCGATGAACTCCAGGGTTCCTTGCCGGAAGAAACCTGCACGCAGTTTTTTTTCTAGCACAGCGCGATCCAAATCGCCATTAGACCTTGGTCGATAATGGCACTCATAACCGCCCGACCATGCCCACCCGGCGCGTAGAGAACGGGCAGCGGGATGGTCTTGCCGTGGTGCTTGGTGCACCAACCGACCTTTTCACTTCGTCCGCAAGACCAGAATCCCCGTTTACTCAGCCGGCGTCTCAGCGATTTGGGCCCTCCTGCCCTCGCTCGACGTTTTCCTCGAGCCAGCCGGCCATGAACGCTGCGATGGCCTGATTGTTCTTTTCCAGCATCATCATGTGGCCGTTACCGGTGATCCCGACGTCGCCCAAATGCACGTGGCTGTTCTTCACCCCGGCCTGCGTCAGATATTCGGCGGTGCAGTGGTCATACGCCGAGTGATAGCCCGCGTCGCTGGTCACGATCAGAATCGGGGTGTGTTTCAGGTTGGGCAGTTGCCGAACCGGCTCGGCTTGGCGCCAGCACCTGACCACTTCGGGATTGTCGGCCACCGCCTGCTTCACCAGCGTGAGCTGCGACGGATCCGTGATCGCGGGCGAATAGGTCATGGGTATCGCAGTGATTCCCCAGGCGGCCTGGACGGGACCGTCTGTGAACCAGTCCGGCGGCCCGTGGAAAACGACACTGGTGAGCGGCGGCCCGGACGGTTCGACCTGAAGAAGTCCCTTCACCAGCGACGGGCGTGCATCGGCGATGAGCCAGCCGTAGGGTCCGGACTGGGAATGCGTGAGGATGATCGCCGGACCAATTCGATCGAGCAGCGCTGCAGCGGCCGCCTGAATCGTGCTCTGCTGCACCTTCGAGGTCGCGATGCCCTCGACTTCGGAGGCGTAGAACTGATCGAAGATGGGATCCCCGATCAGTCCGGGGCCCGGCCACTGGGTGTGGAGATGCGCCCTTGGCCACATGTTGTAGAGCTCGAACGCCGTGAAGCGTTGCTGAATGCCCAGTGCGTTGCCGCGGCTCAGCGGGCCGTAGGCGTCCGCGTGATAGGCCGATTTGCCGCGCCCCGTCTGGTCCACGACGTAGACCGCGTACCCCTGGCGCAGAAAGAACGAGTTCCACCCTTCCCGCCCATCAGGGGTCCCCATCATGTAGGTGCCCGTGAGCCCCCCGCCGTGGATCAGCACGATTGGATACCGGTGCTTGACGTTCTGCGGAATCTCGAACTCGACATACATCTGACCCGACATGAATTGCCCGTCCGCCGCGTTGTAGTAGCTCCCGCCGGCGAAGAAGTAACCCTGCTTGGCGATTACCAGGGGATTGCTCTCCGAAGCGTCGTCCTGCGCACGCACCTGCGCGCCCGCTATCGCGAGAGCTGAAAGGATAACGAATGGCAGAGTCCGGAGACTTCTTGACGTACTTGATGTTCCCATATTGAAACGTCCTCTCAAAAACGTCCTTTGAAAAGTGATCGCGATGCAAGGCATTCGTACATCAGCACACCTTGTACCCAATACCGTCATGACGGGCGCTACCGTAGTCCTCTGACAGGGTTACGCTTAATCAAAAAGGGACCGCAGGCTACCTGTCCGCTCGTCTCGTGTCTTGCAAAATCGTCCGCTACTAACTACGTTTATCCGCAGTGGGAGGCAAATCCAGCTCAGCGTTTGGCGGGAATAGTTGACTCGACACTCTTTACTCACGCGATTGCGTCGCGAGCGCCTCAGGACGAGCGCGAACCCGTACAAGGGAACCATTCCACTAGATTTCGGACTATTTCAATAGACTCAAGCTGGCGGACGCCTATAAGAAGAGATCTGCGCGACACGTAATCCAAAATCAACTGCCGCGATTGAGCTTGCATGCCGGGTCACGAGTCTGGCATGAAAGTGCTGTAGCCCCACTTTTAGCTAGACAGCGATCCAGACAACGAAACTCAATTACCGTAAGGAGTAACACCATGGCACGACGATGGAAGGACGTTCTTGTTTCAAGCGCACCTCTAAAAGGAGTGACTCGAGCGCTGCTCCTGCTCGGCTCATTGTTGGCAGCAGGCGCGCTTTCGACTCCAGTGATGGCCGAAGAAGATGATGGACCGGTCGTTGGGACTGCCGAGGGTCCGGTTCGCGGATTCGTACAGGACGGGGTATACGAGTTCTTGGGCATCCCGTATGCGGCTCCCCCGGTCGGCCCGCTGCGCTGGATGCCGCCGCAGGCCGTCAAACATTGGCACGAACCGCTGAATGCGACCAAGTTTGCAAACACCTGTGCGCAGGTGACCGAACTCGGGGTGTTTGCGGGGCCGCCGAACATCAACGAGGACTGCCTCTACTTGAACGTCTTCACGACACAGCTCGGAGGCGGGGGCAAGGGCAACGCTGTCCTGGTCTGGATCCATGGCGGCGGAAACGTGGACGGTGAATCGAACGACTACGACGGCACCAAGCTCGCCACGGGCGGGCCGCTGGGGACCCCCACGGTGGTCGTCACCATCAACTATCGCTTGGGCCTTTTCGGCTTTCTGGCTCACCCTGCGTTGGATTCGGAAGGACATCTGTTCGACAACTATGGGATCATGGATCAGCAGGCCGTGCTTCACTGGGTGCAGCGCAATATCGCGGCCTTCGGCGGCGACCCCTCCCGGGTTGCGCTCGGCGGGCAATCTGCAGGGGCACAAGACACCGGCGTCAACCAGATCTCGCCCTTGAGCGCCAAGCTATTCAACCGTGCGATCTACGAGAGTTCGCCGCTGTCAGGAATAGCGATTCGGTCGATCGGACTGACCCGCGGCATGAACTTCGCAGCCGCCGCCGGGTGCCCAGGCCAGGACGCCACGACTGCCGCGTGTCTGCGCGCGCTGTCAACCGCGGAGATCCTGCAGCTTCAAGGAACGCCGAATGTGACGGGTCCGTTCGTGACTGGCCCGATGCTGGACGGCACCATCATGCCGATGACGCCGGTCACGGCGTGGAGGACCGGCCAGTTCAACCGGATGCCGATCATGGGCGGGAACGTTCAGGACGAGGCGACTTTTGGCATCAGTATCACGCAATACTTCGCCAATCCTCAGGCGCCAATAACGGCAGCGCAGTACGTGACCAACGTCACGGCTAGCTATAGTGGCACCGAGTATTCGGGCGGCCCGACGTACCCCGCGGGCACGGTCGCCCAAGTTCTGGCGCAATACCCATCCAACTTCATGGGCCTGACTCCGCAAGAGGTGTTCGATTTGGTCGGCACGCATCCGGGCGCGTGCCGAAATGTCCAAGTCGATCGATTGTGGGCCAAATGGGTGCCGGTCTATGAGTATGAATTCAATGATCAGAATGCGCCGTATTACTTCCCGCTCCTGCCCGGGTTCAAACCCTTGGCAGCGCACACGATCGACATCCAGTTCCTGTTTCCGAACTGGCACGGTGGCGTCCTGGGAGTGAACCACCCCGCGACTTTGAGCGCGCAAGAGACGGCACTCTCCGACGAGCTCGTCGCAGCCTGGACCAACTTCGCCAGCACCGGCAATCCGAACGGCACCGGAAACTCGCCTTGGCCGCAATATACCGAGGCGGCCAACGCGCCCGCCGTCTTGTCGGAGAACGTACCCGGTTTGTCCACGTTCACCCTTGCGCAATGGTCAGCCAACCATAACTGTGGCTTCTGGACCGGAGATACGCTGAATCCAGTGACCGGAAATACCGGGGGCATCTTGCACTTTCAGCCTTAGTCCACCTTTAAACCCGGGAGGCGGCCCCGGGGTGAGTGACGAGCGAAGGGACGGCCGAGGCCGTCCCTTCGCTCGTTTTCTTGTCGTGCCGCAATGAGCGGCAGTACTTTCGAAACTTTCGCCTGATGCCGGACAATGGTGGCGCAAGACCGTTCCTGAAACACTCGGAGATCAAATGGCTTACCTGCAAACGCTGCTCGGCATCGAGCTCCCGATCGTTCAAGCGCCGATGGCCGGAGTCCAGGGCAGCGCCCTGGCCGTCGCAGTGTCCAATGCCGGTGGCCTGGGCTCCCTGCCCTGCGCCGTGTTCAGCCTGGACGCAATGCGCGGCGAGTTGGCGGCCATAAAGGCTCAGACGACGAAGCCGTTCAACGTGAATTTCTTCTGTCATGCGCCGCCGATACCCGATGCCGACCGTGAGGCCGCCTGGCGAACAGCGCTGTCGCCCTACTACCGGGAGTTCGGTCTTGACATCAGCGTCGTGCCGGCAGGTCCCGGCCGAGCTCCGTTCGGCCACGACGCCGTCCAGGCGCTACAGGAGATCAAGCCTGCGGTCGTGAGCTTCCATTTCGGCTTGCCGTCGGCCGACTTGCTTGCGCGCGTGCGAGCCTGGGGATCGAAGATCGTTTCCTCGGCAACCACTGTCGAAGAAGCCCGTTGGCTCGAATCGCACGGCGTCGATGCCATCATCGCGCAGGGTCTGGAGGCCGGCGGACACCGGGGCATGTTTCTTTCAGAGGATCTGGGCCGCCAGATGGGCACCCTCGCACTGGTGCCGCAGATCGTGAGCGCCGTGCGAACGCCGGTCATCGCGGCGGGGGGCATCGCCGACGCGAAGGGTGTCGCTGCTGCGCTGGCGCTGGGCGCGGCGGGTGCGCAAATCGGTACGGCCTTTTTACTCTGTCCCGAAGCGACCACAAGCGCCGTGCACCGTGCGGCGCTGAAGGGCGAGACAGCCCGCCAAACGGCGCTGACGAATCTGTTTACCGGCCGACCGGCGCGCGGGATCGTCAACCGGCTGATGAAGGAGCTCGGACCGATCAGTGCTGCTGCGCCAGCCTTTCCCCTCGCCGCTGCTGCGCTGGCACCGTTGCGGGCCGAGGCCGAGCGCCGCGGCAGCGGCGATTTCTCGCCGCTCTGGTCAGGACAGAATCCAAGTGGATGCAGGCAGATCCCTGCCGCGCAGCTCACGCGAGAGCTGGCCGGCGAGCATTAGAAACCGCACCTCGTGCGCCGGTTCGAATACAACCGGCTTTTCCGGTCGCACCGACAGAGGCCGAGGTCCGAGGCCGGTATCGTTATCCGGACCTCCGGCGCGCGAAGCAGGCACCTCGAGATCGTGCTTCGCGCGCCGTTTTTTGAAGGCTTGCCCTATGCCCTGGCGAGGATATCGATCACCTTGTTGGTGTCGTCGAGCGAGTCCACTCCCACATAGGCCACAAACTGGCTACCGATCACGGTCGCCGCCAATCCGCGCAGGTTGATGCCCCCTTCGGCAAGCGCTTGCGTCAGTTCGGCAACGATGCCCGCCTTGTCCTGCCCCATGATTCGAATCGAGTGCAGGGACTGGGTCACGTTGAAGCCTGATTGGGAGGCGGCACGAATTTCCCGATCACCCTGCAGCGGCGTGACGAACACGACACCTGTCCCGGGCTTGTCCGGGGCGCGCCGCGCGATGATGAACTGAAGATCGGCTCCCACTCTATGCAAGGTCTTTAACAACTCCGCAAGGGCGCCCGGCCTGTCCTGAATTGGTGCCGCCCAGACATCGACACGTTCTACGGCAAGATCCATGAGGCACGCTCCTTTCGTTTAAAAACACCGCCGCAAGCTGCATGGTGAATCACCTGTTGCTGGGCCGTCGGATTTTCGGCTGAGATTCCGCCTGTCGCTAAAGCGTTCTTGTGTGCTCGAATATTGGTGACAGTCTTGGTGCGCCTGCGCTCCAGAGGCCGAGGTCATACTACTCGACGCAGGTCGTTTCGCGTTAGATGAAGGCTTGCGATGCGGTCGCTTCGCATTCGCGGCAAACTGCGGCAGCGACGCTGAACCTTACAGCGGACTTCGATCATCGTGCGCTTGCGTGGCATACAGCACCGTAGCTCCCGTCTTGACCTTCCCCAAGGAAACTGTCTTGACTGACGACTTCGATCTCATCGTCATCGGCGCCGGCTCCGGTGGCGTTGCAGCTTCCCGGCGCGCCGCGGCTCATGGGGCGCGCGTGCTCATTGCCGAGGCCGACCGCGTCGGCGGCACCTGCGTGATGCGCGGATGCGTGCCGAAGAAGCTGATGATGTATGCGGCAGGCTTCTCGCGGGAGCTACACGAGGCCGAAGGATTCGGCTGGACCGACGTGGCGGGCCGCTTCGAGATGGCGCGCTGGGCCGATGCAAAGGAGCGCGAACTCGATCGCCTCGAAGGCATCTATCGCACGATGCTGGCCGAGTCGGGCGTCGAACTGGCGCCAGGGCGCGCGCGTCTGCTTGGGCCCGACACGGTCGCGGTCGGCCATCGCAAGCTGCGTGCCACCCGAGTGCTGATCGCCACCGGCGCCACGCCAGCGCATGGCGCCACGCCCGGCCTTGACCTGGCTATGACCTCTAACGAGGTGCTGAATCTGCGTCAAGTGCCCTCCTCCTTGCTGGTCGTCGGCGGCGGCTATATCGCGGTGGAATTCGCCAGCATCTTGGCCGGCCTGGGTGCAAAGGTGACGCTGGCATTTCGCGACTCGGCCCCCCTTCGTGGCTTCGATACCGATTTGCGCACTCGGCTGGCCCAATCGTTGGCCGACCGGGGCGTAGTGGTTGCCGCTGGAGTGGCTTTGCGATCGCTCGAGCGCAGCGCCTCGGGCTACACGCTGACCCGCGCGGACGGCTCCGTGCTGGGCGCCGAGGCCGCGCTCAATGCGACGGGGCGCCGCCCCAACACCACCGGGCTTGGTCTGGAGGATATTGGCGTCCATCTTGACGCACGCGGCGCGATCGCGGTGGACGTCGATAGCCGCACCACGGTGCCGGGCGTCTGGGCCATCGGCGACGTCACGAATCGCAAGAACCTCACGCCGGTGGCCATCGCGGAGGGGCGCGCGTTCGCCGATACCGAATTCGGAAAGCTGCGCACCCGTATGGACCACCGCAACGTCGCGAGCGCTGTCTTCACCGACCCGCCGATCGCGACGGTTGGCCAGTCGGAGGCCCACGCCAGGAAGCTTGGTCCGGTGGACTTGTACGAATCGGATTTCAGGCCGATGAAGACGGCGTTTGCAGGCGGCAGCTCCCGCACCTACATGAAACTGGTGGTCGATGGCCTGAACGATCGCGTGCTCGGCATCCATATGATCGGGACGGATGCTCCAGAGATCGTGCAGGCCCTGGCGGTCGCATTGACCTGCGGCGCCACCAAACGCGACTTCGACCGTACAGTGGCGGTGCATCCGACCGCGGCCGAGGAGTTCGTGCTGATGCGTGAGGCGTCACGTCGCCACAGCACGGCAGCATCCGAGATGCCGTGAGTTTGGCTTTCAGGGGCCGATTCTCGCCACAGAGGGCGCGAAGGCGACATCGTCATCCATGATCGCCGGCTCAGAATCCAAGATCGCTCAGCGACGGGTGATCGTCGGGACGGCGACCAAGCGGCCAGTGGTACTTGCGATTGCCTTCATTGATCGGAACGTCGTTGATGCTGGCGATGCGTAAGCGCATCAGGCCGTCTTCGTCGAACTCCCAGTTCTCGTTGCCGTAGCTGCGGTACCAGTAGCCACTGTCGTCGTGCCATTCGTAGGCAAACCGCACCGCGATACGGTTCTCCCGGAAAGCCCAGACTTCCTTAATCAGACGGTAATCGAGCTCGCGCGCCCATTTGCGCCTCAGGAAGGCTTCGATGGCTTCGCGGCCCTGCAGGAATTCGGCGCGGTTGCGCCAGCGGCTGTCGATCGTGTAGGCCAGCGCGACGCGGGCCGGATCGCGCGTATTCCAGGCGTCCTCGGCCATGCGTGCCTTCTGCGCTGCGGTTTCCGCGGTGAAGGGTGGAAGTGGTGGGCGACTCATGCTCGAGTTCCTTGATGGACGATTTGAATGAAGCGCAGGCAGGCGACGCGCCATGCGCCGTCGGCCCCGCCAGGGGCGCGGACCGTCAGCTCATCTTATGCGCGGTAACCACGGGAAGTCGATGCCGGTCGCACCGACCACGTACGTCATGCGGCTATCCGAACCGCAGTCGGCGATCCAAGGCGTCGCAGGGGACGTCATGAGCGAGCATTTGTGCGTGTTGCTCGGGATAGTCGCATCGAGCCAGCTCAGTTCCGGATCCGCGCCATCGGAAACGCACCCAATACCCGAGTGCGTCGGCTTCGCCTTCAGTCGAGCCTCAGCAGGCTGGCGTCGCCGGGCGATCTGGTCGAGTATCTGAAGTCGCTTTGATCGCACCGGCCAAGGCGTCAGTGGTTCCCATCGGGCC
>WNGJ01008347.1_pt1 | contig 27829 bp, 39 predicted proteins | sample 5400611 | NCBI WGS metagenome assembly WNGJ01 (sample SAMN13153375, study PRJNA577476) | soil metagenome | isolation source: 40 cm soil or saprolite under Garry oak tree replicate 1 | place: USA:California | collected 2016-06-15
AACTTGGCGGCACCCAAGTGATGTTGATGGGCGTGGAACGCCTGGGTTCGATTACGCGCGAAATGCTTAGACAAGGTGTGCGCAACAATCTTCCGGTGGCGCTCGTTCGCTGGGCGACAACCGGACGGCAGGAAACGCTTACCGGATCTCTTCAGGATATTGCCCAACTGGCTATTGCCAGCGGCTTTGAAGCGCCAGCGGTTGCGGTGTTCGGGGAAGTTGTGGCTTTGCGTAAGACTCTTAACTGGTACAAAAGGCGGCCGCTCTCCGGGAAGCGGATTGTGATTACACGAACACGAAAACAGGCGAGCGCGTTAAGCAGCAAACTGCGGGCACTCGGCGCTCAGGTGATCGAATTGCCGACGATCCGGATCGAGCCCCCAAACGATTTGCGTAGCTTCGCGGAGTTGGTACAGGACGCGCATATTTACGACTGGATCGTTTTCACCAGTGCGAATGGTGTCGAAGCATTTTTCGAAATCTTCTTTAAGCTTTACGATGACGCCCGTGAGATCGGCGCCGCGCGGATCGCGGCGATCGGCCCAGCAACAGCCCAGCGGGTGAAAGACTTTCATCTGCATGTTGATCTTCAGCCGGAGGAATTTGTAGCGGAAGCGGTTGTAAAGGAGTTTCAGAAACAGGGCAGTATCGAAAATTTGCGGATTCTCCTCGTGGGCGCGGAAAAGACGCGGGACGTGCTTCTAAAAGAGCTTTCGGCCTTGGGAGCAATTGTGGATCAAGCGTTCGCTTATCGCACGGTGCCGGAAACGCGTGACACGACGGGCGCGCGGCGGCAACTAGCAAAGGAAGGAGCCGATCTGATCACGTTTACCAGCTCCTCGACGGTGGAAAACTTTCTCGCGCTTGGGTTGCCGTGGCCGAAAGGAATGCAGGTCGCGAGCATCGGGCCGATCACGTCAAAGACAGCGCGCGATCACGGGTTGAAGATCGCCGTCGAAGCGCACCAGCACGACATCGATGGTTTGGTGCAGGTAATCCGGGACTTTATCGCAGCCGAAAGCGCTCGCAAACAAACTTAGGAGCGGCCAATTCTGCAATCGGAAATTGTCAGGATGGATTGAAGCGGAACTTAGTGCGGACGCGCTTGGCGTTAGCTTTCGCTTTGCGGCGGTGCTTTTGCGAGGGCGTCTCGAAGGCGCGCAAACGGCGGACCTCATCGAGGATTCCCTCGGCATCAAGCTTGTTTTTCAGCCGCTTTAACGCGCGATCGACAGGTTCACCTTTGCGAACGATCACTTCTGGCATTGATACTCCCTCCTGGGTTTAGAAATGGACTCCTTTAACCGGCGAGCCGGAGCCTACTCGGGCCGGGCGACCTCGTCAAATCTCACTGAATTCCTGCGATCGTTCTTGCGTAGCGCAGGAAAGAAGGGTGGTCAGCGATCCGCTGGCTACCGCTGGGCAAGAGGGTTTGCCGTGGTTGCTTTTTGGGTGATTTCGCGACGGAGGACGCTGGCACTGCCGCCGCGAGCACGAGTCCACCAAAGTACAATGGGGGAGGCGATAAAGATCGAAGAGTAGGTCCCGACGACCACGCCGATAATGATGGCGAGAGAAAAATCGCGCAGCACTGCGCCGCCAAAGAAAAACAGACAAAGAATTGGGATCAGTGTCACCGTGCTGGTAAGAATGGTGCGGCTGAGCGTCTGATTGATGCTTTCGTTCATGATCTGCTCGATCGTGCCGCGTCTCCCGCTGGTCAGGCCTTCCCGGATCCGGTCGTAAACGACAATTGTGTCGTTGATGGAGTAGCCAGCGATCGTTAAGACGGCGCCGACCATCGTTAAAGTTAACTCGCGCCCGAGCAGCGAGAACGCGCCAACCGTCATAAGCACGTCGTGCAAGAGCGCAACGATGGCGCCCACCGCGAACGAAAGCTCAAAGCGAAAGGTCACGAAGATTAAAATTCCCAGAATGCCGAGGCCGAGTGCTATCAGCGAGTTTTTCGCCAGTTCACCACCCACGAGTGCGCCCACGCGTTCCGATCCCTCTACCTTAAAGCCGGCGTTCGGCATCGTCTGTATTATCTGTTTTTCCACCTTATCACTTGTGTTGAGCGGCGTGCGAACGGTGATGTAGCTTTTTCCACCCTGCGCGGACTCCTGAATCGATGCATCGCCGAAGCCAATCGGCTGAAGTGCGTTACGAACTTGTCCGATATCAATCTTGTTCGGCGCACTCATCGTCACCAAATCGCCACCGCGAAAGTCGACGCCGAAATTGCGGTCGCCCCGCGTGTAAAATGCCATCGCACCGGCCAGAAGCAGTGCGAGCGAACACATGCAAGCGATAAAACCTTTACCGAGGAAGTTGATGTGCTGCGAAGAAATCAAATGCAACATCGAGATGCGCTTCAATCTCCCAGTATCGACAAACCAACCGAGAAAATTCCGGCCGACGATGAGGGCCGTGAACAACGACGCCAAAATGCCGAGCGTAAGGGAGATGGCGAAGCCTTTCACCGGGCCGCTCGCCTTCCAAAACAGAATCGCTGCTGTGATCAGCGTCGTCACGTTGGCGTCGAAGATGGAGCTAAAAGCTTTCTCGTAAGCCGCGTTTACCGCGATCTTGAGCGATTTCCCAAGAGCCATTTCTTCACGCAATCGTTCATAAATGAGTACGTTCGCGTCCACCGAAAGGCCGATGGTTAAGATGATGCCCGCGATGCCCGGTAAGGTGAGGACGAATCGGAACATGGTGAGTGCTCCGATCAACAGGATGAGGTTGATGATGAGCGCAAGATTCGCGAGACGAGCGTGATGGCCAGGCCAACCAGGCCGGCGAGAATGCTCGCGCGAATCGAATCCAACCCGAGCGTAGGTGACACGCTGCGTTCCTCCTCGATGCTCACCGGCGTTTGTAATGGGTTCTCGAGCACGCTCGCAAGGCCGCGTGCCTCCTCCTCGGTAAACCTTCCGGTGATGACTGCGTCGCCGCCATAGATGGCATCGCGAATGACCGGAGCGGATTGAATTAGGCCGTCGAGAACGATTGCGAAGCGATGCCCTTTATATTGCTCGGTGATCTGACCGAACTTTTTTGCTCCTTCGCCGTCGAACTTTAATTGCACTGTCCAACCCTCATTGCCGTAGTAAGCGTTTGATGCTGAAACTCGGTCACCGCCGAGGTCGGCTTTCTTTTTTACGAGCAACCGCTCTTCGGTGGGCTTTTCATTTCCCTCTGCGGGATGCTTGTAAGTCTCAATGCGGTATTCCGGCGGGATAACTTCCTTGCCCGCGTCGATAGCGCGGAGGCGTTCGCCGTTGTCAGGATAGACTAGGCGGAACTCCAACTTCGCGACGCGTGAGAGCTGATCCCTCGCTTCCTGAATTTTTGCGGTATCGAGCCCGGGGATTTGGACAAGAATGCGATCATTCCCGACCGGGCTGATAATCGGTTCGCTCGCGCCAAAGTAATCGACCCGTTTGCGAATGACCTCGACTGCTTGGTCGAGCATTCCTTTATTGATGGGCTTGTCCCCGGCGACGAGCCGGATGAGAAAGGAGGTTCCGCCCTGAATGTCGAGGCCGAGCGCGATCTTTTTCTGTGGCGGCCAGATGGTGACGATGCTGAATGCGACAAGCAACGCCATCAGCGTAGTTGCGAGCAAGCGCTTCCGCGGACCTTGATCGGTGGCGAAGTACCATCCGAAAAGAACGAGCATGACAAGCCCGATAAAAAATGTGAGCGCGGGAGTCATCGGATTTAGGATTTTCGATCCATTCGACTCCGCTTCGCTTCGCTCAGGACAGGTTTTTCGATTTTTGATTTAGTCATCGCTTCAACTCTTCAACTATTTGACAGTTCAACCTTCCGCCGATTTTAACACTGTCGCGATGGCCGATTTTTCCATCTCCAGCTTTACGTTATCCGCTACTTTTACGATCACCGTGGTCTCTTTGACGTTGGAGATAAGACCGTGAATGCCGCTGTTTGTTACGACGCGGTCGCCCGTCTTTATACTCGCAATCAATTTCTGTTGCTGTTCCTGCCGTTTCTTCTGCGGCCGGATCATTACGAAATACATGATGATGAAGATGAAAATGAACGGCACGAAGAAGCCGATTCCGCCAACAGGACTGCTAGTAGGAGCGGCGCTTTGTGCCTGGGCCAGGAACATGTGCAGCATAGTAAGAATTGGAGAGCGCATCTTAAGCGCGAAAGCCTTTCCTGCAATCGCTCTTTGTCATGTCTTGCGAATATGCCCGTCGGGTCCGCTAATCGGACGGACTCGTCCTGTGGCGAGCTCGGATGGAGATATCTCTAACTGCTTTTAGGCGGAGAAGTCGGCCACAGATTTACACGGATGAAACACAGATTGTCCGCTTCTTCATCCCAGTGTCGTTCTTCTAAATCTGTGAAAATCTGTGTTGATCCGTGGCTGAATTCTTTCCGCAAGATCGAGATCGCGCGTTTTGTAATTCGAAACAAAGCGCTTCCGAAATGCGCCGAAGCTTCCGTTTTGGATTTGTTCCCGGGCTTGCCGCATCAAGTCGAGATAGAAATGCAGATTGTGCAGAGTGATCAGGCGAAGTCCGAGGATCTCCTCGGCCTTGATGAGATGCCGAATGTAACCACGCGTGAATTCCAGGCACGCGGGACAAGCGCAATTTTCTTCGATCGGACTCTTGTCCCGCGCAAAATCTGCATTTTTTAAATTGAGCGTCCCCGTTGTTGTAAACGCGGTTCCATTGCGCGCAAGCCGGGTAGGTAGCACGCAATCGAACATGTCCATTCCGCGCGCGATCATTTCCAGCAACTGCGGCGGCGTGCCCAGGCCCATCGCGTAACGTGTTTTATCATTCGGCAAAGACGATTCAACGGATTCCACAGCGCGCATCATTTCTTCCTCCGGCTCGCCGACGCTCACTCCACCAATCGCGTAGCCGTCGAAATCAAGATCGACAATTGCCTGTGCGCTTTTTTTTCGCAGGTCATCAAACGTCGCGCCTTGAACAATTCCGAAAAGCAGTTGGCGCTCGATTGCGGATTGCGGATTGCGGATTGCGGATTGTTCAGACTCTGTCGTTCGATGTTGGATGTTGCGCGTTGGGCGTTCGGCGTTTTCTTCCGTCCATTGCTTGCAGCGCCTGGCCCAGCGCGTCGTCATCTCCGCGCTTCGCGCAGCGTACTCGTAATCGGATGGATACGGCGCGCATTCATCTAACATCATCGCGATATCGCTCCCAAGTGTCGCTTGAATCTCCATCGCAATCTCCGGCGAAATAAACGCCAGCGCCCCATCGACATGATTCTGAAAATGCACGCCCTCTTCCGTGATTTTTCGCAGCTTCGCCAGCGAAAAAATCTGATAACCCCCGCTATCGGTTAGAATTGGTCCATCCCAGTTCATAAAACTGTGCAATCCGCCGAAATGCCGGATAACATCAAGTCCCGGCCTAACGAACAAGTGATACGTGTTTCCGAGAATGATCTGCGCATTCAATTCGCGCAGTTCGCGCGGGCTTACCGCTTTCACTGTCCCCTGCGTTCCCACCGGAATAAACGCCGGCGTCTCGATCAAGCCATGCGCCGTCGTCAGCCGGCCGCGCCGTGCTTTGGATGAAGAATCAGTTGCAATCAACTCGAACATTGCGGGTCACGTTCGTGATGCGCGGAAATGTCGCAAGCGAATTCCATTCTGGGGAGCGCACGCGGCTCGCGTGTAGGCGAGCGCGGCCTCGCGCTCGCGAACTTTTTCTTTCAATCGCACCGCAAATTGTCGAGCTAATCACAGAAGAAGTTCGTTTCGGCGAGCCCGCCAAAACCAGCACGCGAGCCGCGTGCGCTCCCCAGATCCGAACGGCAAAATATTCGTTGCGGCTTCCCGTTTCTCTTTTATAGTCAGCGTCCTCCGCATCAGATGTGTGAGAGGTCACGCACTGAGCGGGTTTTTTTGTCGCTCGCATTCAAACTGCGCGGCGGTTTTTATTGAACGGAAATGCCCACGATTAACCAGCTTATTCGAAAAGGACGCCGGAAGGTGTCGGTGAAATCGAAGTCACCGGCGCTGACTGATTGTCCGCAGCGGCGCGGTGTGTGCGTGCAGGTGATGACGCGGACGCCGAAGAAGCCGAATTCTGCTCTGCGCAAAGTAGCCAAGGTGCGCTTGACGAATGGCCAGGAAGTGATTGCCTACATTCCAGGCGAGGGACACAATCTGCAGGAGCACTCCATCGTGCTCGTGCGCGGCGGACGCGTGAAGGATTTACCAGGCGTGCGCTATCACATTGTGCGCGGAACGCTTGACAGCCTTGGCGTCGATGGACGTCGCCGCAGCCGCTCCAAGTATGGAGCGAAACGACCGAAAGGTGGCGGCGGCGGAGGTGGCGCAGCGAGGGGGCCTGCACCGAAAGAGGCAGCGAAGGAAGGCGCGGCCGAAAAGAAATAATTTTGGATAGAAAGATTTTGGATAGAAAGATTGACAATGTCGCGACGGAGGAAGGTTTACAAGAAGGAGGAGCGAGTAGATTCCCGCTACGGGAGTCCGGCAGTCGCGCGCCTCATTACCACGGTCATGAAGCGCGGCAAGAAATCTCTCGCGGAGCGAATTGTTTACACGGCGATCGAGAAATCGCGGGAAGGTTCTGATTCAGTCGATCCACTGGAAGTTGTAAACAAGGCGATCGAGAATGTTCGCCCGCGGTTGGAAGTAAAATCGCGGCGTGTCGGCGGCGCGACGTATCAAGTGCCCATGGAAGTGACGCCCGCGCGCCAAATTTCACTCGCCACCCGCTGGATCGTCCAATACGCGGACAATCGTAAAGGGATGCGAATGGCAGACGCTCTCGCGCAGGAAATCAAAGACGCCGCCACCGGTCACGGTAACGCGATCAAGAAACGCGAAGACACACACAAAATGGCGCAAGCGAATCGCGCGTTTGCGCATTTCCGTTGGTGACGATTATGCCAGCGACGCTCGAACAAAAGCAAACGGCGGCGAAGAATCCGAACTCGCCCAATCGCAAGTTCCCGCTCGAGCGAACGCGGAACATAGGAATCGCCGCGCATATTGATGCCGGCAAAACGACGCTGACTGAGCGCGTTCTGTTTTACACGGGCATGATCCACAAGATCGGCGAAGTGCACGAGGGCACTACCGTGACCGATTGGATGGAACAGGAGCGCGAGCGTGGCATCACCATTACTTCGGCTGCGACGACGTGCGCGTGGACGCAGCGTCAAGAGCCGGGCGTTTACAAAACTTTCGAGGGGATCAAGCAGCGCATTAATATCATTGACACGCCCGGGCACGTCGATTTCACCGCCGAGGTGGAACGCTCGCTTCGTGTGCTCGATGGCGGGATTGCGGTGTTCGATGCAGTTGCGGGCGTGCAGCCGCAATCCGAAACGGTTTGGCGGCAAGCGACGAAATACAACGTCCCGTGCATCGCGTTCATCAACAAAATGGATCGCGTCGGTGCGGACTTTAAGATGTCGATCGACAGCATGCGCAAAAAACTTGGTGCAAATGCGTGGCCGGTTCTGCTTCCGCTCGGCAAAGAAGATCAGTTCAAAGGCCAGATCGACGTTATTAATAAAAAAGCGGTCATTTATTCTGACAGCGATCAGCTAGGGTCGACGTATGAGCTTGCCGATGTTCCAAAAGAATACCTCGATCTTGTCGATAAAGCCTACGCCGACCTTGTCGAACAAATTTCAAATCTAGACGACGCAGTTGCGGAGGCTGTTCTCGCGGAAAAGCCGGTCACACCCGAGTTGCTGAAAGCCGGCATCCGGCGTCAAACCATCGCGAACAAGTTTGTGCCGGTCGTTGCCGGTTCGGCACTCAAGAACAAAGGCGTGCAGTACCTGGTCGATGCCGTGGTCGATTATCTGCCGAGTCCGCTCGACATTCCGCCGGCCAAGGGCATGGACCCCGACTCGCACGAGCCGATGGAGGCGCCGACAGATGATAACGCGCCGTTTTGTTCGCTTGCTTTCAAACTTTGGAGCGACCCGTTTGTTGGCAAGCTTGTCTTCTTCCGTGTTTATTCCGGCACCCTTTCCAAAGGCGACACGGTTTACAATCCGCGCACGAACAAGCGCGAACGCATCTCGCGTTTGATTCAAATTCAAGCGGACAAGCGCGAAGACATCGAGACCTGTTATTCCGGCGACATCGCGGCGATCGTCGGAATTAAGAACATCACAACAGGCGACACGTTGTGCGATGAAGATCATCCGATCCTTCTCGAGCCGCCGACGTTTCCTGATCCCGTCATTTCAATGGCAATTGAGCCAAAGACAAAATTGGATCAGGAAAAAATGGGCATCGCCCTGCAGCGCCTCGCGGAAGAAGATCCGACCTTCCGCGTTTATACGCATGAAGATACCGGTCAGACGATCATCGCCGGCATGGGCGAGCTGCATCTCGAAATCATTCGCGACCGCATGTTCCGCGAATTCAAAGTGGACGCGAACGCGGGCAAACCGCAAATCGCTTATCGCGAAACGATCACGACAAATGCGCACGGCGTCGGCAAGTTGATCAAACAATCCGGTGGTCGCGGTCAGTACGGACACGTCGAGGTTGATGTGCGTCCGGGGGCTCGCAGCACAGGGTTGGTGGTGGAAAACAAAATCGTGGGCGGCGTTATTCCGCGCGAATACATCCCGGCGGTCAAAAAGGGCATTGACGAAGCGATTCTAAACGGTGTTCTCGGCGGTTATCCCGTGGTCGATGTTGAGGTCGACATCGTTTACGGCAGCTTCCACGAAGTCGATTCCAGCGAGTTGGCGTTTAAGCTGGCGGCGATTTTCGCCATGAAAGATGGCTTCAAGCAGGGCAAACCGATTTTGCTGGAGCCGATCATGAAGGTTGAAAATATCACGCCGGAAGAATCTCAGGGCGACATTTGCGGCGACTTGAGCCGCCGTCGTGGCAGCATTAACAGCATCGAGACGCGCGGACATCTCGCCATCATTCACGCCGAAGTGCCGCTGGCCGAATTGTTCGGTTACGCGACCGCGATCCGCTCACTCTCCAAGGGCCGCTCCAGCTATTCGATGGAGCCATCACATTTCCAACCGGTGCCGGCGAACCTGGTCGCGGCGATTCTCGACCAGAAGGAGGCGAAATGAGCAATGGACAGCGCATTCGGATTCGCTTGAAGGCGTTCGACCATCGCATGCTCGATCAATCCGCAGTCGAGATCGTCGAAACCGCCAAGCGCACTGGCGCACGAGTGGCCGGGCCGATTCCGCTGCCGACATTGATCGAGAAATTCACGGTGAATCGCTCACCGCATGTCGATAAAAAATCGATGGAGCAATTTGAAATTCGCACCCATAAACGGCTGCTTGATATCATTGAGCCGACCGCGAAAACGGTGGATGAACTAAAGAAACTAAATTTGCCTGCGGGCGTTGATATTACGATTAAGATTTAAGCGGAGGGGGCTTCTGAAAGATTTGCAAATTCACGATCATGAGCATCGGGCTTCTCGGACAAAAAATCGGTATGACCAGCGTTTACGACGCCAACGGTCGATTATGTCCCGTAACCGTAGTTATGGCGGGGGATAATGTCTTACTGCGTCGTTTGACCGAGGAAAACGAGAGCTATTCGGCTGTGCAGGTCGGGTTCAATGCGCAAAGGGAATCGCGCGTCACCAAACCGTTGCTCGGTGAATTCAAGAAGGCCGGCGTCGAGCCGAGAAAATTTGTGCGTGAGTTTCGTCTGTCAAACGATCTTCCCGAAGGCGAGATCAATTTGAGCGTCACGCAATTTCAGGCAGGCGAGTATGTCGATGTGATTGGCCGATCGAAAGGCAAAGGCTTTCAGGGCGTGATGAAAAAACACAACTTCCACGGGCAAGGCGCGGCTCACGGCTCAAAAACGCACCGGCGCATCGGCGCAGTCGGCAACCGGTCCACGCCAGGACGCATTTGGAAAAACCAGGGCATGCCGGGCCATCTTGGAGATGAGCGCGTGACCGTGCAAAATCTTCAGGTGATGCAGGTGCGCGAATCCGAAAAGGTGATTTTGATTAGCGGCGCGGTGCCGGGAGCCAACGGAAGTTTTGTTGTCATTCGTCCGGCTATCAAGAAGCCAGGAGCAGCCAGGAAATGAGCGCAAAAGTTTTGACGAAAGCTGCGGCGAAAGAGGCAAAGATCGAGATCATCGAAGGCGGACGCGGTACGCAGGCCGTCCATGACGCGGTCGTTGCCATGCGCGCAGCGCGGCGCTCCGGTTCGGCCAATACGAAAACAAAAGCCGAGGTGAATTTGTCCGGTGCTAAACCCTGGCGGCAAAAAGGAACCGGTCGCGCCCGGGCCGGTTACAAATCGTCGCCGATTTGGCGTGGCGGTGGCGTTGTTTTTGGGCCAAAGCCGCGTGATTATTCCAAAAAGATCTCAAAATCTGTGCGGCGTCTCGCTTTTCGAAAGGCGCTGAGCGACCGGATCAACGCCGGGGATGTTTTGACAATCGACAATTTTGCCGTGCCAGAACTGAAAACGAAGGCGTTTCTGGCATTGCTGAAAAAACAAATAGACGCGCGGAAAGTTTTGCTGATCTCTGATGCGTTCGATCAAACGACCTTTAAGTCGGCGCGCAACGTCAAACCGGTGAAGCTCGCGACCGCCTCTGATGTAAACACAGAGCAACTGCTTGCGTTCGAGAAAATTCTCGTCACGCACAAGGCGCTTGAACGCCTCGCGGAAAGGACCAAATGAACGAGCCGCATGAAATTATTCAAACTGCGTCGTTAACGGAAAAGTCGACGTTGATGAGTGAAAAGCAGAATAAGTATGTCTTTCGCGTGAGTCCGCGCGCGAACAAAATTCAAATCAAGAACGCGATTGAACGGTTGTTTCAAAAGAAGGTAGTTGATGTGAACACCTGTAATTACGCCGGAAAAGAGAAACGTGTGCGTGGTCCATTGGGACGACGCCCGCACTGGAAGAAAGCCATCGTAACGCTCGCGGAAGGGGAAAAGATCGACCTGGTATGACAGGCTTATGGCACTAAAAAATTATCGCCCGCTTACGCCGACGCTGCGTTTCAAGTCCTCGCCGGGGTTCGATGAAATCACAAAGTGGCGGCCAGCCAAGAGCCTCGTTGAGCCGAAGAAAAGAAGCGGCGGCCGTAATAATTACGGACGGCTGACATCGCGGCACATCGGTGGTGGCCACAAACAGAAATACCGCAAGGTCGATTTCAAACGGCGCAAACGCGGCGTCGCCGCCGAAGTGATCGGGATCGAGTACGATCCGAACCGTTCCGCACGCATTGCTCTCATTAAATATGCAGATGGCGAACTGAGTTACATTCTTGCGCCGAGTGGACTTCGCGTCGGCTCGATGGTCGCCGCCGGGGAGGATGTCGCACCGGATCTGGGGAACGCGCTGCCGCTTCGGGCGATTCCGCTCGGCACTAACATTCACAACATTGAATTGAGTCCGGGCAGCGGCGGTCAGGTTGCGCGCAGCGCCGGGCAGCAGGCAACGCTAAATAACCTCGAAAGCGGTTACGCGCTGGTAAGAATGCCCTCCGGCGAGATCCGACGGATTCACGAAAACTGCTTCGCGACGATCGGCCAGGTGGGGAACGTCGATCACATGAATGTGTCGAGTGGAAAAGCGGGGCGGACTCGCTGGCAGGGGCGGCGTCCGCATGTGCGCGGGATGGCGATGAACCCGATCGACCATCCGATGGGTGGCGGTCAGGGGAAATCAAAAGGCGGCGGAGGCCGGCATCATCCCGTCAGTCCATGGGGGCAACTGGCCAAAGGATTTAAGACGCGGAGCAAACACAAACCGAGCGAGCGTTTCATTTTAGAAAGGAGAAGGTCGAAGAAGAAAGCGTGAGGTGGGAATCATGAATAGAACTCTGCGCAAGGTGCTAGTCCGATTCATGAATTACAAATCACTTGCAATTTATGGCTAGATCGTTGAAGAAAGGACCCTTCGTCGAGTCGCATCTTCTGGAGAAGATCGACAAGATGAACAGTGCGGGCGCAAAGAAACCGATCAAAACGTGGTCGCGGCGTTCGATGGTGACACCGGATTTTGTGGGCCACACGTTTTTGGTGCATAACGGAAAGACTTTTAACTCCGTTTTCATCACCGAGAACATGGTCGGACATAAGATCGGTGAATTTTCGCCGACGCGTGTGTTTAAGAAACATGGCTCGCACACGGCGAAGGTGACGAAGTAGTGTGAATTTTCGATTTTCGATTTTCGATTTTCGATTGCCCAAATGGGCAATGAGTCGGGGATCGATGATCATGTTTGTGGGCCTGTTGCCTGTCGGAAGGCTGGCGGCGGAGGGAAATAGTTCTTTGTCAGAATCCAAAGTTGAAACGGAATTGTTTCGCCGCAAGTATTCCGATTTGGAATTGCGAATGGAGGCATTGGGTCTGGCTTCAGCGAATAAAGATCGCGCGAAGCTGGAACAGCGCTTGCTGGCGGCTGTGAGCGATCTTCAACTCGCGCAGAAGGAACGCGGCGAATTTCGCGACCAGATGTTGCGCCTAAACGAGGCGATGTTGCGTTATTTGAAAACGTCCCAGGGTGACGACGCGCAAGCGCGCATGGACGTGGAAACGCAATTGCGCAGCACGAATAATCTGGTCACAAGATCTGCCAGCGCTCCGGATCTACCGGAGCCGAGTTTGATGGATGGGAGCGTCATCAGCGTCAAGGACGAGTGGTCGTTCGTGGTGGGCAATCTTGGCGAAAAAGAAGGAGTGAAGATCGGAATGCCAATGCGTGTGATGCGCGATGACCGCAAGATCGCGACACTGCGAGTGATCGACGTGCGACAGAAGATTTGCGGCGCCGTGATTCAAGAAACGGATTCGGAGAAGGAAAAGATAAGGGTCGGGGACCGCCTCCAGGTGGATGCTCAGTCGAATCTGAGTTTGAAATGATTATGAGTTACAAGAGTTAGAAAGGTTAAAAAAGTTACAACTTAGCAAGGGGAAACACTTCCATTGTAGCGTTGTAACCCTTTTGACGTTTTAACAAACGCGAAGCGATGGAAGTAAGATCAATATACAAGTATGCGCGGATTTCGCCCTTCAAGGTGCGCGAAATCACGCGTGAGATCCAAGGTCTGCCGGCTTCGGCCGCACTCGACCTTCTCGCATTCACGCCGAAGAAAGCGGCATTTTTGATCGGCAAGACGCTGAAGAGCGCAATCGCCAACGCGGAGAACAATGCCAATCTGAAACCGGACGGCTTGGTTGTAAAGGAGGCGACTGTCGGTGAAGGTCCAACGTTCAAGCGCATCATGGCGCGCGCGCGTGGGAGCGCCAGCCGGATTTTGAAGCGAACGAGCCACATTCGCATCGTGCTGAGCGACGAGGTTCACATCGAGACACGGGAAACGAAGAAAGCGAAGCGAGAACGGCAAAAGAAAGAATCAACAAAGCAAGCAACAGCCGGTCAGGCTACCGACGCGCTGGCAACGGCAGTGGCGGAAAAGAGGCCCAAGGCCAAGAAGGCCGGAAAGAAAGTGAAAAGGTAATTTATGGGACAAAAAGTTAGTCCAATCGGGTTTCGCCTCGGCGTGAATCGCGACTGGCGGTCGCGTTGGTACGCCTCGCCGCAGGAACTGCCGGCTTTCTTGCATAGCGACCTGGCGATTCGTAACTACGTGAAGAAAAAACTGCAGTTCGCCGCCGTCTCGAAAATTGTGATCGAGCGCGCGTGGAACAGTATTCGAGTGACGATTTTCACGGCCCGTCCCGGGATCGTGATTGGGCGCAAAGGCGCGGAGATCGAAAAGATGACGGAAGAGATCTCGAAGATGGCGCAAGGCAAGCAAGTCAAGATCGATATCCAGGAGATTAAGACGCCGGAGCTCGATGCACAGCTGGTGGCGGAGAACGTCGCGCTCCAAATTGAACGGCGCATTGCTTATCGCCGCGCGATGAAAAAAGCGGTGCAGACCGCGATGGATTTTGGTGCAGAGGGAATTCGACTTCGTTCTTCGGGGCGTCTCAACGGCGCGGAGATCTCTCGGTCGGAATGGTACCGGGAAGGCAAAGTTCCTCTGCACACGCTGCGGACGGCAGTCGATTATGGATTCGCCGAAGCTAATACGGTTTACGGAAAGATTGGCGTAAAATGTTGGATCTGTAAGAAGGAAGAACCGGCACCTCAGCAAACTGCGCCACCGCCGCCCCCACCACCGTTGCCCGTTCCTGAGGGAGTTTAAGGAAGAGTCCTTATGCCATTGATGCTCACGAAATCTGTAGCCCGCGTCCCTGTGGGACGCGCGCATGCTTCGCAGAGCGAAGCGGCTACAACAAGCGGCGCAATCTTAATAATATAGAAACACTTTTTTATGCCATTGATGCCAAAACGGGTGAAGTATCGAAAGTCCCAGCGAGGAAGTCGCAAGGGAACCGCTTCACGCAACCTCAGAATTGACTTTGGCGAGTTTGGTTTGCAGACGCTTGAGCGCGCCTGGATCACTAACACGCAGCTTGAAGCGGCGCGTGTCGCCCTTACGCGGAATATGAAGCGCAAAGGCAAACTGTGGATCCGCATCTTCCCCGATAAATCAGTTACTTCACGACCGCCGGAAACGCGCATGGGCAAAGGCAAAGGCCAGCCCGAGTTCTGGGTTGCAACCGTGCGGCCGGGCAACATTTTGTTTGAACTGGATGGTGTACCTGAATCGGTCGCGCGCGAGTCTCTGCGGCTAGCAGCGGATAAGTTGCCCGTGCGCACGAAATTTTTAAGCCGGCACCACGTGGCTGCCGCCTGACAGAGCATGAAGACGAAAGAAATTATCGAGATGAGCACGGACGAGTTGCTAACCAAGAGACGCGACTTGCGGCAGGAAAGCCTGCATCTGCGTTTGCAACAGCAGAGCGGCCAGCTCGAGCAGCCAAGCAGGTTGCGTTTGCTACGGCGCGATGTCGCCCGGATTGAGACAGTGCTCTCGCAGCGCGCAGCACAAACCGAGAAAAAGTAAATTTATGGCTGATGAGCAACAACAATCGCCTCCTCCAGCGCCCTTGCAGCCCGCGCCCTTCACCCGCGGTGCGCGTAAAACGCGCACCGGCGAAGTGATTTCGAGCAGCATGAACAAGACGATTGTCGTGCGGACGGTCACGCGCGTGCCGCATCCTAAGTTCGGCAAAATTGTTAAACAGATGAGAAAATTTTACGCGCACGACGAGCAGAACGAAGCGAAAACCGGCGACAGGGTTCGCATCATGGAGACGCGGCCACTGAGTAAACTAAAGCGGTGGCGCTTGGTAGAGGTTATCCAAAAGTAACTTGGAGATGACTTGCGAGTAGATTGTCGGTCTTATGGTGCAACTTCGATCCAGACTTGATGTGGCGGACAACAGCGGCGCGCGCATGGCGACCATGATCAGCGTGATCGGCAAGTCCACGCGTTTTGCCGGAATCGGCGATGTGATCACGGCGAACGTGAAGGAAGCAAGCGCGACCGGGACGGTAAAAAAGGGCGAAGTCGTACGTGCGGTTCTTGTTCGCACGAAACAACCGATCCGGCGCGAAGATGGTTCTCTATTGCGCTTCGACAATAACGCGATTGTGATTATCGACAAAGATTTGAACCCGCGCGGCACGCGCATTTTCGGGCCGGTGGCCCGCGAATTGCGCGAGCGCAATTTTATGAAAATTGTGTCGCTCGCTCCGGAGGTTTTATGAACCGGCTCAAGTGTCACGTACAAAAAGGGGACCATGTCGAGGTCATCTCGGGGAATTTCCGCGGCTCTTCAGGGAAAATTCTGGCGGTGTTTCCGCAAAAGCAGCGTGTTTTGGTCGAAGGCGTGCGGATTATCAAGAAACACCTCCGGAAATCGCAGGACAATCCGAGCGGCAAAATCGCAGAACGCGAGGGCCCGATTCATATTTCCAACGTGAAATTGATCGAGCGCGACGGAAAGCCTGTGAAAGCTGCGGAATCGAAGGCGAAAAAGGGCAAAAAGAAAAGTTAAATGACAGCCTGTTGAAAATGGAAAACGAATTTTATCGTCATTACAAAGAACGTGTTATGCCGGCTCTGAAAGAGCTGCATGGCTACAAAAACGTTCACCAGATTCCGAAGGTCGAGAAAGTCGTGATTAACACTTCGGTCGGTTCACAAGCGGACGTGAAGCAGGCGCTGGAGGAGGCAAAGGCGGAACTTGCCTTGATCACGGGACAGCGCCCGGTGGAAACGCTGGCGAAGAAAAGCATTTCCAACTTCAAGTTACGAAAGTCGCAGGCAATTGGCGCGAAGGTGACCTTGCGTGGTGAACGCATGTACGAGTTTCTCGAGCGCTTCGTCAAAGCAGCGCTGCCCCGCATTCGCGATTTTCGCGGTGTGTCACCGCGCTGTTTCGATAAGCACGGCAACTATACGGTAGGAATTTCAGATCAATCGATTTTTCCGGAAGTCGAGCTCGATAAAATCAAGCGCAACATCGGATTTGATGTTACAATCGTCACCACGGCACGGACGGACGAGGAAGCCAAATCGCTCTTGAGCGAAATGGGAATGCCGTTCAGCGACCGGACGAGGAAGCCCGTCGCGCAACCCGCCTGATTTTTCATGAGTACTGTTACCGATCCCATTGCTGATTTTTTGGCGCGTGTCCGCAACGGCACCCGTGCGCAAAAGGCGGAGGTGTTCCTTCCGTACTCGAAGATCAAGGCGGAGATTGCCCGCATCTTAAAGGATGAAGGCTACATCTCCGATTACTCGATCGACACGAGCGCTGCACATCCGCGCATTAAGATCACAAACAAAATCGTCAACCGCTCCAGCGCAATTGCAGGCCTGCGACGGGTGAGCCGGCCAGGGTTGCGCCGGTACGTCGGGGCGGATGAGATTCCCCGGGTCCTTGGGGGAATGGGTTTGGCAATTCTTTCCACCTCGCGCGGTGTTTTATCGGGGCGCGAAGCGAGAAAGCAAAAGGTGGGCGGTGAATTACTAGCCTACGTTTGGTGACGATTTAACGTTGTAACGATTTAACGGATCACGAACTCATGTCACGAATCGGAAATAAAGCGGTTGAGATTCCCGACAAGGTCAAAGTCAGCATCGGCAATGACGGGGCAGTTTCAGTGGAAGGTCCTAAGGGGAAGCTGAACTGGAAGCTGCCCCGCGACATCAAAGCGAGCGTGAAGGACAATCGCGTTTCCCTCGTGCGCGAGGCAGAGACGCGCAGCGTGAAAGCGTTGCATGGCCTTTCGCGCAGCCTCGTTCACAACATGGTGCAAGGTGTGAGCGAAGGGTTCAGCAAGCAACTCGAGATCGAAGGAGTCGGTTTCAAGGCTGCAGTGCAAGGATCGACCCTTAATTTGAGCCTCGGCTTCTCACACCCTATTCCATTTTCGATTCCTAAAGACATTAAAATTACGGTCGTGGAAAATACGAGGGTTACGATCCAGGGCGTCGACAAGAAATTGGTTGGCCAGGTGGCAGCAGACATTCGCCGTTTTTACCCGCCAGAACCGTACAAGGGCAAAGGCGTACGGTACGCAGGCGAGCAAGTTCGTCGCAAAGTGGGCAAGACCGTTCAGTAAATATGGCGACGGCTCGTAAAGCGGCGCGGCAGCGCGTTCATCAACGGATCCGGAAGAAAGTCGCTGGCACGGCGGACCGGCCGCGACTGGCAGTTCATTTCTCCGGCAAACACATTTACGCGCAAGTTATCGACGATGATGCTGGCCGCACGCTGGCTTCTGCGTCAACAATGGAGGGTTCGTTACTCGGCGACAATAAATCCGCGGCCAACCGTGCTGCCGCAGAACAGATCGGCAAGACAATTGCGGAACGTCTGCTTGGACAGAAACTCGATCGAGTGGTTTTTGATCGAGGCGGGTTTCTTTATCACGGGAAGGTGAAAGCTTTGGCGGATGCAGCCCGCGCAAGCGGTTTAAGATTCTAATTCATGGCACAAACAACCTCAGGCAGGCGATCGGATTCGCGCAACCCGGATAGAACTCCCGCGGCTAGGGGCGATACGACTGAGAAAGTCGTTTTCATTAATCGCTGCGCGAAAGTGGTAAAGGGCGGGCGACGCTTTAGCTTCAGCGCATTGATCGTGGCCGGAGATCACGATGGAAGAGTAGGCTGCGGATTTGGCAAGGCGAACGAAGTCTCGGAAGCCATTCGAAAGGCTTCCGAGGCGGCGCGCAAATCGATGGAAAAAGTTTCATTACATGAAAATACAATCCCGCATGAGACAATTGGCGAGTACGGCGGTGGGCGCGTCTTGTTGCGGCCTGCTTCACCGGGCACTGGTGTGATTGCCGGTGGGGGAGTCCGGGCGGTGGTTGAAGCAGCCGGGATTCGCGATGTGCTTGCCAAATCCCTCGGCTCAAGCAATCACGCGAACGTCGTGAAAGCGACGATTGCCGCGTTGCGATCGCTTCGCCGGCGGGAGGAAATTTTCAAAGTCCGCGGCATTCGATCCGGTGACGGAAAGGGCGAACAACATGATGCGTCTCCATAATTTACGGCCGCGCCCGGGTTCGCGGCATCGAGTAAAGCGCCTCGGCTGCGGTGAAAGTTCCGGACACGGAAAGACCAGCGGCAAAGGCCATAAAGGACAAAAAGCGCGCTCCGGCGGCAGCATTCGACTTGGATTCGAGGGCGGGCAAATGCCCTTAATTCGACGATTGCCGAAGCGCGGATTTAACAATGCGGCTTTTCACAGACACTATGCGATCGTGAATCTTGATGACCTCAATGCATTCAAGACCGGAACGGTCGTGAACGAGCAATTGCTGCGAGAATCGAACCTGGTGCGTGGTCATTTCGCCGGGATCAAAATCCTTGGCGATGGTGAATTGAAGCACGGTCTGACAATCGAAGCCGATAAAGTCAGCGCGGGCGCCCGTGAAAAAATCGAGAAGGCGGGTGGATCCATTACGTTGCGCGATGCGCGAAGGCCACAGGTAACGGCCTCGCATGACGATGGCGAGCTTGCGTCGCAGAAAGCTGCGGCGGCCGCGAAGAAAAGATCGACAAGCAAAGCTTCAGCGACGGCGAAATCGCCAAAAGAGAAAACACCACCGGAGAGCTAGCTAGCTTCCCGGCGCGCGATGTTCCAAGTTTAGCGAATGGTTTCGGCGTTTCTAAATACGGTCAAAATACCGGAATTGCGCCGGCGAATTTTGTTTACGCTGGCAGTGATTGTGCTTGTGCGTTTAGGAGCTGCGATCACGACTCCGGGCGTCAACCAAGCCGTGTTGCAGGAATGGTTTCGCACCTCCCTGAGCCAGCGCACTGGAAGCGGTCTCGCGGCGCTCTTCAATCTGTTCAGCGGTGGCGCCCTGGAAAACTGTGCAGTCTTCTCCCTGGGCATTATGCCTTACATCAGCGCATCGATCATGATGCAGTTGCTTACCGCTGTGATTCCGCGGCTTGGCCGGATGGCGCGGGAAGACGGTGGGCGGCAAAAGATCATGCAGTTGACGCGTTACGCGACGGTCGGCCTGTGCATTTTCCAGGGTTATCTGCTGGCATTGTCATTTCAGCACCCGGAATCGTATCATACGATGCTGCCGGGGATCACCGACACGATCAGGAATCTCGGAATTCCGCTGGTCGAAGACCTTGGCTGGACGTTTCGCATCGTAACGGTGGTTTCCTTGACGACCGGCACGCTTTTATTGATGTGGCTCGGCGATCAAATCACCGAGCGCGGTATTGGCAACGGAATCTCGCTTATCATCACCATTGGCATTGTTGCGCGTCTGCCCGCCGCATTGGCACAAGCGTGGAAGACGTTCGTGCCTTCGGCGCAAACAGGAACCAGCCAGGTCAACCCGGCTATTCTAGTACTCATGGTCGCGTTCCTGTTTATTGTCATCGCAGCGGTGATCGCGATCACACAAGGGGTGCGGAAGATCACCGTGCAGTACGCCAAGCGCGTGGTCGGCCGCAAGATGTACGGCGGACAAACGCAGTATATGCCTTTGAAAGTGAATTACGCCGGCGTAATGCCAATCATCTTTGCCTGGGCGCTGCTTCTCTTTCCAGCAACGATTGTCCAGTACGGATTCAGAAACAGCCCCACAGCCGCGAAGATCGCCAGCGCCCTTTCCAGCGGTTGGCCCCATTATGTCGTTCTCGCGGCAATGATTTTCTTCTTCAGTTATTTTTGGGTTGCGACACAGTTCCAACCGGCGCAAATCGCGGACGACCTGAAGAAATACGGTGGTTACATTCCTGGAGTCCGGCCCGGGAAACCGACTGCGGATTTTCTCGATTTCACCATGACGCGACTAACGTTTGCGGGCGCGATCTTTCTTACGCTGATAGCGGTACTGCCAAGCCTGCTGAGCCAGGGACTGAACGTGCCGATGATCACAGCACAATTTTTCGGTGGCACGAGTCTGTTGATCATTGTTGGCGTGATGCTCGATACCATGCGCCAGGTGGAGACACATCTAATTCAGCGGCATTACGACGGCTTTTTGCGTAAGGGCCGCATCCGGGGGCGATCATTTGATCGTGCTTCCTACAGCCGCGGCGAAGCGGCTGCGGGCGGCACGCTTATGTGGCTTTATGTTGGCATCGCCGTGCTCGTGATTGCCGGGGTCGCCATCTTCCTTTACGGGCGATAGACTCCTAGAGTGAAAAGGCGGCTCGTTCTTCTCGGCGCGCCCGGTTCCGGCAAAGGAACCCAGGCGGAAATGATTACGCGGCAATTCGGTATTCCCGTCACGTCGCCGGGCGCGATCTTGCGCCGCGAAAAAGATCTCGGCACGCCTCTAGGGCAAGAGACAGCGGAAGTATTGCAGCGCGGCGACCTCGTTTCGGATAAAATCATTATTGAACTGATCGAAGACTGGTTGCGCTTGCACGGCGGCCATGGATTCGTCTTTGACGGTTTTCCCCGAACCCTCCCACAGGCTGAAAGTTTGACGTCGATCTTGGCGCGACTGCGCACAGCTCTCGACCTGGCGATTTGGCTCGAAGTGTCGGAACAAACTGTGCGCGACCGTATCTCGGGCCGTCTCCAATGCGGCGTCTGCGGGTTCACTACCAGCGTTAAAAGCGCGAAATTCGCGGAGCGCCCGGTTTGTCCTTATTGCGATGGACCGCTCGTGCGAAGGACTGATGATGACATGACTGTGTTGCAAAAGCGACTTTTTGAATTCGAAACGAAGACCCAGCCGCTCGCTTCCTTTTACGGCAAGATGTCGATATTGCATCGAATTGACGGAAACCGCGATCGCGAGACAGTCTTCAGCGATATCTCGCGGCTGATCGAAGGCAAAGCGCCGGCATGATCCCGATCAAGAGCTCGAAAGAAATTGAGAAAATGCGGCAATCATGCCGGTCGGCGAGCGATATCCTTGACCGGGTCAGGGAACTGATCCGCCCAGGCATTACGACCAAAGAAGTCGATGAAGCGGCTGCGGACTTCATGAGCGAGGCGCACGTGAAGAGCGCATTTCTCGGTTATCAGCTCGGGCGGCGCGTTTTTCCTGGTAACATTTGCATCTCGCTTAACGACGAAGTGGTGCACGGGATCGGCAGCCAGCGGCGCATCCAATATGGCGATATCGTAAAGCTCGACATCGGCGTGATTCAGGATGGTTGGGTAGGCGATAACGCCACCACGGTGCCGGTTGGAATCATTGACGAACGGACAGACCAGTTGCTGCGCGCGACGGAAAATGCGCTCGCACGCGCAATTGGCGTCGCTAATGAAGGCCGGCGCGTCGGCGACATCTGCGCGGAAATTGAAGATGAAGCGCGACGTTTCGGTTTTTCAGTCGTGCGCGAATTTGTTGGGCACGGGGTGGGGCGAAAAATGCATGAGGAGCCGCAAATTCCCAATTACGGCAAGCGCGGCAGCGGCCCAAAGTTAAAAGCAGGCATGACCCTGGCAATTGAGCCGATGATTAATATCGGCACTTCGGAGGTGAGATTGCTCGACGATGGGTGGACTGTGCGCACGGCGGATGGAATGCCATCGGCCCATTTCGAGCACACCGTCCTGATCACGAAGGATGACCCCGAAATCCTGACATGGCGCGCAAAGACGCAATTGAAGTAGAGGGCACAGTCGTCGAGTTGCTGCCCAATACGATGTTTCGGGTTGAGCTGGCCAATGGCCATCGTGTTCTCGCGCATATTTCCGGGAAAATGCGGTTGCACTTTATTCGGATCTTGCCAGGCGACAAAGTTATGCTAGAGGTTTCACCTTACGATTTGTCGAAAGGGCGAATTACCTATCGCCACAAGTGACAACGCGGAGGCCTCTCCGCGTTTCCCATTTCGCGGATTATGAAAGTACGACCATCAGTAAAAAGACTTTGTGCGAGTTGCAAGATCGTGAAGCGCAAGAACGTGGTGCGCGTGATCTGCAAAAACCCCCGCCATAAGCAGAGACAAGGATGAACCCGCTTTAACGATGACGTTGAAGCGTTGAAGAGTTGAAGCGACAAAAAATTTACTCTAACACCTAAGAACATGCCCAGATTACTAGGAGTCGAAATTCCAGCGGACAAACGTATTGAGGCATCCCTCACCTATATCTACGGAATCGGCTTGAGCACGGCCAAGCGCATTCTCGAGCAAACGAACATCGATCCGAATTTGCGCGCGAAGAATCTTAGTCCGCAGCAGTTGAACGAAATCATTCACGCGATCACAAACAACAAGATCAAGATTGAAGGCGATTTGCGCCGCGACGTGCAAACCAATTTGAAGCGCTTGCAGGGGATCAATTCTTATCGCGGCATCCGCCACCGGAAAGGTTTGCCCGTGCGCGGACAGCGTACATCGACAAATGCCCGGACGCGCAAAGGCCCGCGCAAAACCGTTGGCGTGATCCGTAACCCAGAAGCGAAAGCCGGGAAAGTTTAATGACTAGAAACGGTTTCAAAAGTGAATTGCTTGCGCTCTTTTTATTCTAGACGCCCTCATCCTCGCCTTCTCCCCCAAGGAGAAGGGATCGCCTCTCCCTGCCAGGGAGAGGTCAGGTGAGGGTCGATTGACTTATGGAACTACTTGTAATTAAAAATGGCTGAATCAAACGACCCGATCACCCCAAATTCGGAAGAACCGAAAACGAAGAAGCCGGAATCGACAGCGGCTCCGGCCGATTCACCGGAAGTCGAGACTGAGAGAAGGCGCCTGTCGTGGTTTCCGCAGATGCAGGAGGCAAGTCGGCAGCTCCCGAGGCCCGACCGGCGGTTAAGCCAGCCAAAAAGCCTGCCAAGAGCAAGAAAGAAGAGTCGGCAGCGCCCGTGGCGGCGCCGGAAAGCCTTTCGCTTTCGGCCGACGACATTGAGAAACCAAAGGTCGTCAAAGCCAAAGGCAGCAAGAATGTTCATTCGGGTATCGCGCATGTTTTTTCGACATTTAACAATACCATCGTGACGATCACCGACCTGAAAGGCAACGTGATTGGCTGGTCGAGTGCTGGCAAAGTCGGCTTTAAAGGCTCGCGCAAAAGCACAGCCTACGCAGCGCAGATGGTCGCACAGGATGCATCCCGGCAGGCGATGGGTCACGGGCTAAAAGAAGTGGAAGTCCTGGTAAAGGGTCCAGGAGCAGGACGTGAATCGGCGGTGCGCGCCTTGCAGGCAATCGGGCTCGATCTCACTGTTATTCGCGACGTTACTCCCGTGCCACATAATGGCTGTCGCCCGCCAAAACAGCGCCGCGTCTGATCGAGATTGTTAAAAGAGTTACAAAAGTTACAAAGGTTAAATCAACAAATCCATGATGGTTAGCATCTTTCTCACCCTTACTTCTTGTAACCTTGTAACCTTTTTAACGATTTAACGAACCCCATGGCCAGATACACAGGACCAAAAACGAGAGTGAGCCGGCGCTACGGGGTGCCGATTTTCGGTTCGTCCAAGGCATTGGAGCGAAAAAATTATCCTCCAGGCATGCACGGCCCGAGAGGTTCCCGGCGCAAACAATCGGAGTACGCGATTGCGCTGGGCGAAAAACAGAAGCTGCGCTATCAATATGGGCTTCTCGAGCGGCAATTTCGAAGGATTTTCGAGAAGGCGCTGCAGAAGCGCGGTGTGACAGGCGAAACACTTCTTCAACTATTGGAGACGCGTATCGATAATGTCGTTTACCGACTTGGCCTTGCTAATACCCGCAGTGCGGCTCGCCAGCTTGTGTCACACGGCCACGTGCTCGTGAACGGGCGCACCGTGAATATTGCTTCCTACAATGTAAGAGCGGGCGACGAGATCACCATCAAAGACAAGCCGAAATCGCGCCAGCTAGTTCTTCGTAATCTCGATCTCACCCAGATCGCTCCGGTGCCAGACTGGCTCACAGCCGATCGCGACGCGCTCAGCGGAAAAGTCGCGCACATCCCTTCACGCGAAGAGATGCAGCCGATCGTCAACGAACAGCTCATCGTCGAGTTGTATTCGCGCTAAGCGCCTACACCATGCATTCCTTTTATCCGGAGCCTTCCCTGGATAAGAGCCGGAATAGACGAAACGTTGTTTCGTCTAATTGTAGTTAGGCCTTTCGCGTCTTCACGATCAGTCATGCAATCGAACTCCAATTACGTTTCTGTTTTGTTCGTTAATCTTTTGCAGCCAATATTCGATCTATTTGAGCTGCTGGAGCAGTCTGATCCCAAAGGTCCCAACGAAGTGCAGGCGGGAATGCTTGAAAACGGCTACGCCGTTTCCGTGATCGTTCTTTCCGCGCTTGTAGTGGAATCGGCGCTCAACCGCACTCGCTACGTCCGTAACGAGCCCAAGCGAGAAAGCGCCGTGGATACATTAAGACGGCTAAGTGCCGGTGACTTGGCTCATGAAATCGAGGAAGTCTTCGTGCTTCGCGACATTATCGCGCACAATCATATTTGGACAGCCGCCATGCGCTGGGACGATAGCAGTGGAATGGCGCTTGACTCTGCCGAAAAACTTTCTGCGTACGGCGACGACAAGTTTAATCGCGTCGTCGATTCGGGAACACGTGCGACCCGTCGCTTGCATTTGGATGCATTTCCAACTCGCATTCACCGTGCGACCGCAACCACAGTTCTCAAGAAGACTGTCGAAGCCCTCAAATTTTTGGAGAGGCTTGACCGCAGATATGTTTACCTCAGCCAGCCTTGGCATGTTACAAGAGGCAACAAGCTTGTTCCGTTCTACAAATGGGTCGACGGCCTATGATACCCCAAGGCCTCACGACCAATCGCCAATGAAAAAACTACTCGGAGGCATTTTGGCATTCGCCCTCATGTCGGAGCTTATTGCCGTATTTTGTTACGGAGGCTGGATTCGCTGGGTTTTAGTGGCTGCGATTCTTTTTACGTGCGGACTTCTCAACCTTGTAAGAGATGGCTCGTTTTGGGGAAAGGCACCTTGACCCCATCGGCGAAAACCAAGTAAACACGCCACGACCCAAATGACCCAAACACAAGTTAACCTAATCGTCGGCGCAGTCTGGCTCGTTTGTGTGATCGTGTGCATTTTGAAATGGAAAATTTGGACCGCAATCCTCGCAATTGGTGCCAGCATCGCGATTGCTGTTGGTCCGTTAATCACCGGGAATTACCTTTTTAATCTGCTTTCCCCGATTGAATCGGCACCGTTTGTCTGCGCGATAAGACTCGCCAAACCCGTTTCCTGGTGGGCGAAGTGGTTCTATTGGGGACCAATGGGCAGCGATCGGCGGCTCCTGCGGCCCAGCCCGAAATTGGCTACGGCGTTCGCTCGATTCCCCGAACAAACGGTAGATTTTGAGAAACCGTCAGCCTAACCAATCGCTGGAGCCAACCGCTGGCCGGCAAGAAAATTACAAAGGTGAAATTAGAAAGTAGAAAACTGAAGCGCAAGCTTGCCGCCGCCAGCGGTGGCTCAGCTCCGTCTCGTTAGGCGTATTGCCAGCCGCAATGAATGAACAAGTCACTTCTAAGTACCCGCAATAGCGGCCACGCACACGTAAGCACATTGCGGCGATGCGTCACTGCGTTATCCGCAGCGCTTGTCTTTTTGGCCTGCTTTGTCGCCAGCTTGTTTATCATCGGCCCCCATCTCGTAGGCTTTACCCCGCTTGGAGGAGTATCGTTCTGTTTTCTGCTAGCTTTTCTTTCATTCCAGATCGCTAAGGCTTTCAAAAGATATTGCTACAAACGATTTTGTTTTCGTAATCCATGCGATTTCAACCCCCACGTCTAACCATTCGCTGGAGCCAACCGCTGGCCGATGTGAAGTCCACATTTGATTTTATGAAACAGTTCCTGATGTTCGCCGCGCTCGCCGCCGCCAGCGGTGGCTAAGCTCTGTCTCGTTAGACCACTTCCCCATGCACCTTGTCATGTTCGACATCGACGGCACGCTTACCGAGACCATGAAGGTTGACGAGGAGTGCTTCGTTCGCTCTTTCAAGGACGTGTTTGGCTTCGCCGACGTCGACACCGATTGGTCACATTATCCACGCACGACGGATTCGGGCATCTTTCACCATGTTTTCACGTCACGCATTGGCCGGACACCGACGGCGCAGGAAGTTTCGCGATTTCGCCAGCATTTCATCCAATTGCTCGCTGCCGCTTCATCACAGTTTCCATTTGCTCCAGTTGCAGGGGCTGACAGGTTTTTGTCCCGGCTCGCACAGGGCGGCTCGTATCGGGTGTCGCTTGCTACCGGAGGTTGGCGTGATTCCGCCCGCCTCAAGATGGCCAGTGCTGGGATGTGCTTTGACGACCATCCAGCGGCATCAGCGGATGACGCAGTCGACAGGGAGTCCATTATGAAGCTTTCCAGGCAGAGAGCAGCCGAACGATATGGCGAGTCATTTGCCTGCACCGTGTATGTTGGTGATGGAGTTTGGGATGCTCGTGCATGTCGCAGTGTTGGCATTGCGTTCATTGGCATTGGCACGGGGAGTCGAGCGAGACGATTGTCCGCGGAGGGTGCTGTTTGCGTCTTCCCTGATTTCAGTGAGGCGGATATATTTTTGAGGAGGGTGTATGAGATTACAAACGCGGCCTAACCATGCGCTCTAGCGAACCCGGCGTGAGCGTCGTGGTTGCAATCCACGCGTCCCGCGGGCCGGGTCGCTGAGCTTGGGTCGTTAGGAGGAGTTCGCGCATCCAGCTAATTTATGCTTTCCCTGTTTCGCCGCATACCAACAATCAGCGCGCCGACCATTGGCTTCCTCGATCTGACTGAAGGAGAAGCTTCGATTGAGCTTGCGGCTGATAGGGCAGCTATCAGTCCGTTATTCGGATCGTCAGAAGACAGTTCATTCGAGCCACCGCGTTGTAACGTACTTTTTCTTTACTGCCATATCGAACCAGATGGCAGCATTCGCGGCTACAACCGGAGCGTGCGCGAGGTTATTCGCGATTCCGGTGCTGCTGTTGTCGTAGTTGCGACCGAGAACAGCGCTGAGAGTTATATCGCCAGCACGAAGAAGCAACGATACGGACACGCAAATCTCGTTATGGTGCTCGACCGGCGGGGCGATGTTTTCCCAAGATTCTTTCAGCGGCTCTTCACCGAGATGAAGCGCGGCGTTTCCATGCCCGTAGCTTGGGTCAAGCTCGCTCCACAGATTCCCGGTGCTGACCACGCCGACTGTCCCGACACCATTTTTTCCTGCGAGGCTGGTCAGCTCGCCTTCAAGTGAATTCGACCGCTACGCCTAACCAGTCGGTGGAGCGAACGGCGCCCCGTCTTGTATCCACACGAAGAGTAGATACTATCTCTCCCGTGTTCTCCACGTGCGCCCTCGGTCGCCGTCGCTCACATCTTTCTCGTTAGAAATTTGTATGGTTCCGGCGCTTGTCACAAGCGCCGCTACTACAACTCGCCTTCCAGAGTTGATCCACGAATTCCGTTGGTGCCAATGGTACGACGATCGCCCGG